>ENA-UOWO01001152-UOWO01001152.1-activated-sludge-metagenome-genome-assembly--contig:-NODE-1152-length-36265-cov-22.841674_pt1 | contig 36265 bp, 33 predicted proteins | sample MGYA00238148_ERZ761564 | MGnify/ENA primary metagenome ERZ761564 (study PRJEB28885, sample SAMN05720194) | activated sludge metagenome | isolation source: Anaerobic digester | place: USA... | reverse complement strand
CCGGCGATGATGCCGAGGGTGGCCTGTTTTTCGGTGCGCAGCAGCTGTTCGTGGGCCTGCTTTAGATCGGTGATATCCTTGTAGATGAGCGAGACCTCCTCGACGCTGCCGTCTTCGCCGGTGATCGGCGCTGCGGAGATGAGGACATGCCGGGGTTCGCCTTCGCGGGTGTAGCGCATCGCCTCGAGGCTCTGCAGGCTGGCCCCCTCGAGCACCTGGGCAGAGAGGCGCGCGGCCTCCTGCGAGACCCCGTTTTTGGCGATCAGGCTGTCGATGGGGCGGCCGATGGCCTCCTCTTCGGCATAATGAAAGATGGCGGTCGCACCCTTGTTCCACGAGGTGACATGGGTGTCCTTGGACATGGTGATAATGGCGTCGGCGGCGAATTCGACGATGCTGCGATAACGCTGCTCCGACTCGCGCAGTTCGCTGATCATCTTCCAGATCAGGCTCTGCATGGTATCGGAGATCTCGTTCAGTTTCTCCGCGTATTCCTGGGTTTTCAATTCTTTCGCATTCATGTGAGGCTCGATGAGGTTTTATTTATTATCAACATAAGAAATATTTTCGACATTAGCAACGGCTATCTCGGGTGGCTCCTGCTAGCGGGGCTTTACCAGCCACCTCTAAGTAGGCACGGCGGAGGCCGCTTGCGGAAATAAAAAAAGGCGGCCTCTGTACAACAGAGGCCGCCCTGATTTTGCCCGGACGGCTGCGCGGTCCCCTGCCCCCTAGCGGCAGTGGGACCAGGCCAGGACCGCGGCGCCCAGCACCGCGGAGTCATCCTTGAGGGCGGCTTCAACGATGCGGACGTTGCGTGAGGAGATTTTGAAGCAGTTGGCCACCGCCACCTCGCGGACGCGGTCGACGTAGAGGGCGCCGAGGGCCTCGACCACCCCGCCGCCGATGACCACCACCTCCGGATTGAAGATATTAAGCATGCCGGCGGTCGCGTAGCCGAGGTATTCGGCGGATCTGTTGATCGCCGGCACCACGGCGGGGTCGCCGGCCAGATAGGCCTCGAGCAGGCGCCGGCTGCGGATCGGCGCATCGGGGTTCTCGACCCCCTCGAAGAGGGGGGAGGGGGTGCCCGCCGCGATCGCGGCGCGGATCTCCCTCTCGATGGAGAGGCGGCTGGCGAAGGCCTCGAGGCAGCCGTTATTGCCGCAGCCGCAGCGTGGGCCATGGGGATCGAGGATGACATGGCCGATTTCGCCCGCATTCTCGTTAAAGCCGTGCAGGAGCTTGCCGCCGATGATGATGCCCCCGCCGATGCCGGTGCCGACAAAAAAACCGATCACATCCCGGGCCTCCCTGGCGGCGCCATAGGCGTGCTCCCCCAGAATACCGACGTTGCAATCATTGTCGACATAGACTGGCTTTTTCAGCAGCCGTTTGAGCTCCTTTTTGAGGGGGGCCTCCTTCCAGGCCAGGTTCGGGCTCTCGATGATCATCCCCTTCTTCATGTCCAGGGGGCCGGGCGAGCCCACACCCACCGCCCGTATACCATCCCAGGAGACCCCGGCGTTGACCACGGCCTGGCGGGCACAATCCGCCATGCGGCTGACCGTTGCAGGAAATCCGAGCTCGGACTTGGTCTTTTTGCGCTCGCTGCCGAGGATCGTGCCCTTGCGATCGATGACGGCCGCATAGATCTTGGTGCCCCCCAGATCGATGCCGACAACCCATTCCTTCTTCGATTTAGCCATAGTTTTCAGCCGTCTCCTTTTGGCCCTCCCAGGGCGGCGCATAAATGCCGCTGTCTGGGATCAGTCAATGCGATAAGTGATGCCGGGTTCGAGAACCTCGGCGATGCTCAATCCGGCGAACCCCGTGCTGATCGATAGTTCAAAAAGCCCGAATTTGGCGGGATTGCCCGGTTTGAGGAAAAAGCTGTAGTTTCTGCGGATGCTCTCCAGGACCATCTTCTCCGGAGAGATGCTGCTGTAATAAAGGACCATCAGGTTGATGGCCCCCTGGCTGCGCTGCTGGTCCTCGCTGCGCATCTTGCCCCACAAACCCTGGTTGTTCTGTTGCGTAATCAGCCAGTTGATGCTGCGGTTGATCGAGGCGGCGATCTCCTCCTGCATGGCCGTACTGGGGGTGCGACGATAGAGGCCGATGAGGCCATCGCTGACGTAGCTGAGGGTGTTGATCGGCCACTCCTCGTGGATGCGGTTTTCGATGGTGTAAGGGATGTGGCCGTCAGGGGCCCGCTGCAGCAGCAGCCACTTGCCGGCCGCCTCGGCGGTGCGGATGTCCTCCGGCGCGCGGGTGAGGCCGTAAAGGGCCGAGAAGAAGCCGCTGCCGGTCACGGCGGTGGCGATGGTGTAGGGGGCGACCGCAAGCTGGCCCTTGTAATAGCCGGTGCCGAGGGCGCCGCGGTTGGGTCCGGTCTCGATCACCCAGCCGGGCGAGCCGCCGCGCCCCTTGCCCTGGGGATCCTCGGCGCAGCCGTGGCGGACAAAATTGGCATAGCGCCGCAGGGCGCGCAGATAGGCGGTGCGCCGGGGAGCGCTGGCAAAACGGACGGCCCCGGCCAGGCCGGTGGCCGAGGTGCCGGCATCACCGAGGTAGATGTTGGCGTCGGGCGCCATGTCACCCCACCAGCCCACCGTATCCCCTTTCGCCGAGAGGGTGACCTGCTGCAGTTCAACCAGGCGGTCGAACCAGGCGAGGGCCTCCTCCCGGTAGCGTTCTTCGCCGCAGATCTGATAACCGGCCAGGAGGACGCGGGCGAGGTTGCTGTTGATAAAGATCGAGGTCCGCCGTTTTTCGGCGATCTTGATCTCGCCGGTGCGCAGCTCGACCGCAATCGCCCAGTCGCAGATCTCGCGCAGCAGCTGCGTCAGCTCCTGCCGCGTTTTCTCATCGGTGACGACCGGACGCGTTTGTGCGGAGCCTTTCGCCGCTATCAGCGCAGCCGCCAGGAGACCCAGCATCATGATCCAGCTCTTCCTCATGCTTGAGCCCTTTCCAGAGTCCATTTCCGTCCCCTCCCTCCTGACCGGCGCAGTTTGCCGCCGGCGGCTTGCAGGGATATAATCCAAAAAGTTTACTGAAATAAGGACACAATGTCAAGAGAATAGTAAGAAAACAGGCTGCCCCCCTCTAATCTGGCGCCCACCCGGCACCGTGCACCCCCTCTAATCTGGCGCCCACCCGGCACCTGGCGCCGCTTGCCCCCCTCTAATCTGGCGCCCACCCGGCACCGTGCGCCCCCTCTAATCTTGCACTACCCGACACCTGCGCCGCTTGCCCCCGCACCTCCTTGCTGTTTCCAGCATACTCGCGGCCTGTGCCCTGGATGATGAAACCTTTTCCCGCCTGCATCATCTAAATGTAAAACCGGGAAAAAGGAATGAGTGCTGAGAAAAAGGCCTTGTACATTATCAGGGAAAACTGCGGCGATGTCGCACAGCGCATACGCGCCTGTCGGTCGCGGCAGATCGCCCTTCAGCTTCGGCAGTGCTTGTGCCGAGAACTGGAGAACAGCTGCACAAGCCCGGAGATGAAAAGGCTGCTGCAAAACCATATCAATGAACTCATCACAGATACATTTGACGAAAATGGCATGAACCGCTATCTGGAGGCATGATGAAAAGAGGAATGATCTTTATCGCAACCGCCCTGATCCTCGCCACCGGCGTGCAGACGGGCTGCACCAAACAGAAGGAAAAGGCCAACGCTGCTGTGCCTGTGAAAGAGGCCGCATCATCCGGCCTCAAGAGTGCCCCCGCCTTTGAACTGGCGGGCACGGATGGCAAGACCATCAAACTGTCCGATTACAAGGGCAAGGTCGTGATCGTTGATTTCTGGGATACCTGGTGCCCCCCATGCCGCATGGAGATCCCCCATTTCATTGAGCTCCAGAACCAGTACAAATCCAAAGGCTTTGAGATGATCGGCGTCGTCCTCGGCCGCGAGGGCAAGGAGAAGGTGCTCGACTTCATCAAAAGCAACAAGATCAATTACGTCAACGCCTACGCGACCGAGGCCTTCCTCAACGCCTACGGGCCGATCGAGGGCATCCCCACCACCTTCGTTATCGACCAGCAGGGACGGATCTACAAGAGCTATACAGGCTATCGCGACAAGGCTGTTTTCGAAAACGACATCAAAGCCCTGCTCAAACTCTAGAACAAGTGACCATGATAAACCGCGATACCCTGATCGAGGATCTGGTGCGGGAGCACCCGGAGATGGTGCGCCTGCTCATGGACAAGGGGGTGCGCTGCCTCGCCTGCGGTGAGCCGGTCTGGGGAACCATCGCCGGCGCGGCCGCAGAAAAGGGCTTCAATGATGACCGGATCGATGAACTGGTGCGGGAAATCAATCAAAGGATTGGAGCGCAATGAAAGCATCCGTCAAACGCATCGCAGGAATGAGTCTGGCCGGCAAGGCGGATTCCAACCACTGGGTTACCATGGACGCCGATCCGGCGGTCGGCGGGCAGGATGGCGGGGCGCGCCCGCTCGAACTGCTCCTGCTCGGTTTGGGCGGCTGCACCTCCATGGATGTGCTCTCGATCCTCGAGAAAAAGCGCATCCACCTCGATGACTATGAATGTTTGCTGGAGGCGGATCGCGCCGACGAGCACCCCAAGGTTTTCACCCGCATCCGCATCAAGTTCGTCTTTTACGGCGATGCGATCCCGGCGGAGGCGGTCGAGCGCGCCATTGCCCTCTCAGAGGAGAAATACTGTTCTGCTTCGGCCATGCTGCGCAAGAGCGCTGAGGTGCAGGTCGAATATGAAATCCGGCCGGGCCGGCCGACACAGGCGGGATGAGATATCCTCCCATGCCGCTCTGATCGGCCTTCTTTCCCGCTCCTCATCATCCTTCAGCCTGACGGCGCCGCCGGTTCGTTCGAACCGGCGGCGCTTCTCTTTAATAAATCAGGCTACCCCCCGAAATCTCGTTCCCACCCAAAGATAATTAATTAAAAAAATAAATGTTATCTGCCATAAATACCTTGTAAAATAAATGGCCTCATGAAGAGGGCACAGGCTGTGAGTAGGCTGGAAATGGTATGGAGGGATTGGAGTACGCGGCGCCAGGCGTCAGGTGGGAGCCAGATTTCGGGGGTACCCTCTTTAATAAATTCCTTGCTACTCTATATTAATATGTTTAAGTTAAATTCTGCAGCAGCCGTCCTCCGGCGGCCGGAAAACTGAACAGAAGCAAAACGGGCAGCAGCGGAATGAGCCACGACAATCTGAGCGAAACAGAGCTGGTCAATCGGGCAGTGGCGGGCGACCGGGAGGCGATGGGCCAGATCGTGACCCGGAACGAACGCCTGGTCTACAGCACAGCCCTGCGGCTTCTCGCCGACCCGGTCGAGGCCGAGTGTGTGCTGCAGGAGACCTTTCTCAAGGTGGTGCAGGCCCTGCCCGAGTTCAAGGGCGGATCCTCGCTCTCGACCTGGATCTTCCGCATCGCCACCAACTATGCCCTGATGCGGCTGCGCGCACGCAAGAAAGAGGGCGGATCGCTGGATGATGTGGAGAGCAAGGTGAGCCAGGAGACCCTCGAGGCTTTCAATCGCTCGATCGGCAACAATCCCCTGCATGCCGTGATGAATGAGGAGCTGCGCCAGGCCATGGAGGAGGCGATCGCCGCCCTGCCGCCCAAATTCCGTTCCGTTTTCGTCCTCAAGGACATCGAAGGCTTTTCCCTCAAAGAGATCGCAGAGATGCTGGGGATCAGCCTGGCTGCGGTCAAGACCAACCTGCATCGCGCCCGCCTCTTTCTCCGCGACCGCCTGGCTGAATTCAGCAACTAGCCCCGGGGTATCAGACCGCTGTCCGCATCATGCAGGTCCGGTCTTTGCCCGGGCGCCGCGATGAATCCGCGGGCCCCTGCACCACCGCATCCGCGCATCGGAACAAGCCTGGCGGTGGCGCTGTTAATACATAAAATAGCGCTTGACAAATAATCGCTTCGTGAGTACATTGAATTATCAGCAGGTTGAATCATCATCGTGCATCCGAGGGGTTACATGAAAAAGCTCTTCCTGTTACCAACCGTACTGCTCGCGGTTCTTTTCTCCTCCCCACTCCTCTCCCAGAGCAGACCCACTATCGCCGTCCTCACCCTCGAGGCCAAGAATGTCGGTCAGGAAACCGCTGATGCGGTGGCTGACATCCTCAGCACCGAGCTTTTCAACTCCCAGCGTTTCAAGGTCATCGAGCGCCAGGCGATCCTGCGCATCCTTGAGGAGCAAAAGCTGCAGATGACGGGCGTGACCGATATGGGCAAGGCTGTGGAGATCGGCAAGATCCTCAACGTCGAAAAGATCCTCATCGGCAGCGTCAGCCGGCTCGGTGAGAGCTATATCATCAACACCCGCCTGGTCGATGTCAAGACCGCCGCGCTGGAGGTGGCCCAGAATGTCACCAGCAAGCGCGGCGAGGAAGGGCTGACCGGGGCGATCACCGATCTGGTGGAAAAACTCTCGGAAAAGGTCCAGGTCGAGGGATCGATCATCCGCATCAAGGGCGAGGTCATCCTCGTGGATCTTGGCGTCAACCACGGCATGTCGGAAAACCAGGAGGTAAGGGTCGTGCGTCTGGGGGATGTGGTCACCGATCTGGGCGGGACGGTGATCGGCCAGGCGGAGGATTTGATCGGCAGCCTTGTTCTGACCGCTGTCAAGGGGGATTATTCGGAGGCGCGTATCGGTGTGGCCAAAACCCCCTTTCGGGTAGGTGACAAGGTGCGGATCGCCAGCGGGCGGATCGAGATCGAGCCCGTCAAGCCCCCTGAGGAGAAACCGGTCACTAAAAAGAGTGACAAACCGAAGAAAAACGCGGATCCGGGGCAGGCGGTCAGCACCCCCCCGGTCTTTTAATCCCGAAGAGGAGGGAGCGGTATGAAAAAGCAACTCTATGTGACGGTCCTGATCGGACTCTTGCTGCTGGCGGGCAGCGTTCTCGGGCAGAATGCGACCACCTATACCGTCGGCGCCGGGGTGTGGATGCCAGGCTACTCGCTCATCTATACGGGAAGTCAGGATGATATGGAGGACTATGAGCTCGGCAGCGGCACCTATTTCGGTCCCTATCTGGCCGTCAACCACGGGCGCTGGAATTTCGGGGCTTCGCTGCTGGTCGGGACGCTCAGCCCGGATGACAAGGAGATGCTCTGGGAGGGCTACGAAGCCAAACGCACCGACATCAACCTGACGGTGGGCTATAGGGTGATCAGCACCCCCAGTGTGAGCGGCAATGTTTTTGCCGGCCTCAAGTATGTGAGCGAGACGGCGACCGCTGATTCCTGGCTGTGGTCGGGTTATGACATCGACACCTGGGAGTTCATGCAGTGGTATGACGAGTTCGACGCCACCACCACAGGCACACTTTACGGCGCCGGGGCCTCGCTGGTTGTCCCCTTTGGCACCTCCAGCTTCTATGCCTACGGCTCCATGGCCTATCTCCTCGGCAGCATGGACGTTGAAAACAACCTCGGCGCCACCGGAATTAATCCCGAAGGCTACTCCTCCTGGGATGAGTCCTATGATCTTCATCTTTTCGCCCTCACCGCCGGCATCGGCTACCGCTTCCCCAGCGGGGTGGGCCTCAATCTCGGTTATCGCGGGGATCTGTTCGGCCAGGATGATTCCGATGAGTCCGATTATTCCCAGCGGCTTTCGGGACTGGTGCTCAACGCCTCCTACACCTTTTAGTCCCGCAGTCCAGGGAAAGGGCATCAGGAAGCCTGCCTGCGGGCAGGCTTTTCTGTATCAGCGGGAGATGAGGCGGTTTTCACTGTTAACAATTTTCCGGAGTGTAAGATGATAAAAAAGGCCGACGTGTTCTGGACGCTTGCAGCCCTCACCCTGGTGATTGCGTTTCCGGCCCGGGCGGACAAGTCCTATACCATCGGGCCGGTCCGGATCGAGGCCTGGCTTGAGCAGGACGGATCCCTGCGGGTGGAGGAGGAGCGGAGCTACGATTTCAGCGGCAGCTTCCATTATGCCTTTCGCTCCCTGCCCCTGCGCGAGGGGGTGCGCTACAGCGATTTCGTCGTTCTCGAGGGTGCTCAGGCCTATATCGAGCAAGCGGGCGATGATCCCGGCTCCTTTGTGGTGAGGCAGGAGGAGGGCTTGATCGAGGTGCGCTGGTTTTTTTCAGCCCGGGATGAGCGCCGCACCTTTATCTTCCGTTACCGGCTGACCGGGGCGGTCGCCCGCCACGAGGATGCCGGACTTTTTTATTACCAGTTCATCGGCAAGGACTGGGGCCAGAGGCAGAGGGATGTGAGCCTGACCCTTCATCCCCCGCAGGAGGGCAGCGGGGGTGAGGTGCTGCACTGGCTGCATGGCCCGCTCTGGGCCCGTTCGGCCATCCAGCCCTCCGGGCGGATCACCGCAACCTGCACGGAGCTGCCGGCGCGGGTTTTTCTGGAGGTGCGCGCCCTCTATCCCTCCGCATGGTTTCCGGGGATGGCGGTCACAGCCGGTACGGTGCGTCCCGGCATCCTCGCCGAGGAGGCGCGCTGGGCCGCTGAAGCCAACGCCTTGCGCCAGAAAGAGGAGGCGAAGCAGGCCGTGCGCGCGGTGCGGCGTGTGGAGGGGCGCTATTATGCCGGCGTGCTGGCCCTCATCGGCCTTGGCATCTGGTACTATTTCTTCCGCAGCTACCGCAAGCGGCCGGTGGTGCATGATTTCATCCCCAAAGAGAGCCCCGAGATCCCGGACGAGACCCCGCCGGCGCTGGTCGGCTATTTGCTCAGCAGCCGGATGATCACCGGCGGGGCCCTGCTCGCCACCCTCTACGACCTGGCGCGGCGGGGTTTTGTCCGCATCAGCGAAAAGGTGAGCGAAGGCCGCGGGCTCTTCGGCGGCAAGAAGAGCGATTATATGCTCACCCTGCAGAGTGATGACGCCAGGGCGCGCCGCGGCGAGCTGCAGGAGTATGAATCCGGGCTGCTCGATTTCATCTTCAATGATCTCTCCGGGGGGGAGAGTGAGGTTGCGCTCAAGGCTTTCAGCAAGCAGGCCAGCAAGATGCAGAAATTTTTCGGGGAGTGGCAGAAGATCGTGAAAAAAACCGCCGAGGCGGCCGGCTGGTACGACCAGCGCAGCCGGAGCGGCATGTATCGCGCCATGGCCTGCTGCGGCGTGGGCATGGTGGTGAGTTTACTGCTCTCGATCTGGTACGCCCCCTGGACGCTGGCGGCCGCGGCCCTCTTTCTCGCCCTGCTGATCGGGGCTGCGGGCATCCTTCATCGCACCGAGGAGGGGGAGCGCAAGTTCAAGCGCTGGAAGGCCCTCTCCCGCTACATGCGCGGCAAGGGCATGATGCAGAGTCCGCAGGGGAGCCTGCTCGACCGCATCGACCGCTATTTCGTCTATGCTCCGGTGCTCGGGGCGGGCAAGCCGCAGTACCAGGCCCTCGCCAACCAGATTCCCGAGGGGCAGCATGCAGTCTATATGCCCTGGTTCCTCTATACCTCGAGCGGCGGGGCGGCCGGCCATGCCGAGTCCTTCGCCCAGGCCTTCACCGCCATGACCACGACGATGAGCTCCTCCGGCGGGGTCGGGGGCGGGGCGAGCGTGGGAGGCGGTGGGGGGGCTGGAGGCGGGGGCGGGGGAGCGGGTTGAGACGGGCACCCGAGGGGGAGGCTGCAGAATCGAGCCGTTTTTTGCCTTGGTTTTTTGCGATTTAATGCGTATTATCTACAGAAATAAACAAGCGGATTTCGATCACTGATTTTAAGGAGGTCAGCGTGCCCATACAAGATAACCAGGTCGTCACCATCCAGTATAATCTCACCGATGCGGACGGCAACCTGCTCGATACCACCTATGAAGAGGGGCCGATGGAATTCATCACCGGTTCCGGCGAGCTCCTGCCCAAACTGGAAGCAGAGATCATCACCATGCCCCTGAACGGCAAGAAAAAGATCGTCCTCCAGCCGGCCGAGGCCTATGGCGATTACGATCCCGAGGATATCCAGGTGGTCAAGCGGGACGAGCTGCCCGATGATATCGAGCTGGAGATCGGCACCGAGCTTCTCGCCGAGGTCGACGAAGATGCGGAGGAAGAACTCTCCTGCTTCATCAGCAAGATTGACGGCGACGAGATCACCCTCGATTTCAATCACCCCCTGGCGGGCAAGAGCCTCCATTTCGAGGTGGAGCTGACCGGCATGCGTCCGGCCACCCAGGAGGAGCTCGAACACGGCCACGTCCACGGTGACGAAGAGTTCGAATAAACCGATGCGCTGTGCGCGTCAGGCCGGAGGTTATCCCCCTCCGGCCTTTTTTTTATGCCCCGGCGCGAATGGCGTTCATACTACGCTCCAGCGAATGGTGAAAAGTTCGCTCACCTCGCTCTTCTGGGCCACCCGCTTCTCGAGCATGGCGATGAGGGTGTCGCGCTTGATGCCGGTCTCATCCTCGACCTGGAAAATCCTCTGGCGCAGGCGCCGCTTCTTCTGTTCCAGCTCCTGGAGCTGGCGCTGGAGCTGATGCTGCTCGAGGGGGATGCGGGTGCGGCGGGAGAGCCGGCTGAGCCGGCGGATTTCCTTTTTAATCTCGTCCAGCTCGCTTTCGACCGCCTCGGCCGCCTCGTCGGCCCAGGTTTCGAGGCGTTCACACTCCTCATTGAAGAGGGTGTTGTTCCACTCCTGGGAGTGATGGCTGAGGCTTTTGATCTGTTTTTCACTTTCCCTGGCCAGTTTTTTGAGCACCGCCTCCGCAGGGGGCTGAACCGGCATGACCGCACCCCGGCAGTAGAAGAGATGCTCGCAGAGTTCCCCGTCCAGGATGCGCCCCTGGTCGTCAACGGCGGCGAAGATGAGATGCTCCTCGCGTTCAAGGCTGTCGATCTCCAGTTTTCCCAGGGAGAGCCAGCCGCTGCGTCCCCTCAGGGCTTCAACCATCGAAATCCGCGTCGGATGGTGGCTGATGTCGAAAAAGAGGTGAGCGACCGGTGTGGCCGTGCGTTTGCCCGCCGCGAGGACGAATTCGCCGAGGGGATGGGAGAGACGGTAGAGGGCTTCATCGTCGACCGGGGCCCGGCTGCGGGAGACCAGGGCGTAGCGGCCGGAGGGGACCTGGGCGAGGGGTGACTGAACCAGATCGAACTGGAGGCCGGCGTCGTTGAAGCGGGCCTGGTCGGCGAGCTGATAGCGGGTCAGCTCCCAGAAGAAATGGCCGATGCGGTTGAGCTGCTGGCGGGCGTCCTCCAGCCGGGTGCGCAGCCGCGCCTGGACATCCTGGTCGAAATGTTCGAGCAAGAGGCGGCGGGTCTTGTCGAGCTGATGGGTGATGCTCTGCTCCATCTCCTGCTGGAGGGCGGAAAAGGCGGCGTCGATTTCATCGCGGGTGCGGCAGCGCTGGTAGAGATCGAGGATGCGGGCCTCGAAATCGACGCCCGATTCGATCTGGCCGAGGATCTCGTCGGAGGCCCCGAAGACCCCGTTGAAGAGGTTGAATTTCTGCTCGAGCAGTTCATAGACGCGCTGGTCGGCCTGATTCCGCGTATTGATAAAGTTGATCACCACCACATCGTGCTTCTGGCCGTAGCGGTGGCAGCGGCCGATGCGTTGTTCGATGCGCTGGGGATTCCAGGGCAGGTCGTAGTTGATGACCAGGCTGCAGAACTGCAGGTTGAGCCCCTCTGCGGCCGCCTCGGTGGCGATCATAATCTGGGCCTGGTCGCGGAAGTGGTCGACCAGGGCGGTGCGGATGTCGATCTGGCGGGAGCCGCCGCTGCGCTGCTCGCTGGAGCGGCGGGCCAGCCATTCCTGGTAGATGGCAGCCGATTCCGCATCGTTGTTGCTGCCGTTGAAGAGGACGATACGGCCCCTGTAGCCGATGCGGAGGAGATGCCGGTATATGTACTCCTGCGTGCGCCGCGACTCGGTGAAGATGAGGGCTTTTTCCGGGGCGCCCATCTTTTTCATCTCCGCGAAACCGCATTCCAGGGCCTGGCCGAGCTTTTCGGCCTTGCTCTCCAGGGCGATGGCCCCGGCGGCGGCGATAAAACCCTCCAGCAGACGGATCTCCTCAGCCAGCCGGACGGGATCGGCCTCCCCGTCGGCCCCACCCTCACCCCCTGCATCACTCTCCTCGATGTAATCGCTCTCCAGCTCCTCCCCCTGGATGAGTCCGTCGATAAAGCCGGCGTCAGGCTGCTGGCCGCGCTGCATCAGTTCGAGGCGGCTGCGCATGGCCGTGAGGGTGCCGGCGACCGCATAGGCCGAGGAGGCGAGCAGCTTGCGCAGGATGAGGATGAGAAGATGGCGCTGCTGGCGCGGCACGGCCAGGGTCTCCTCGCGCGCAAGATAGTCGGAGAGGGCGTCGTAAAGAGATTGCTCCGCCTCATTGGGAGTGAAGGGGAGGGTGATGGCGCGCCGCTCGGTGTACTGGATGTATTCTGCGACCTGGCTGCGCAGGGTGCGCTTGCAGAAGGAGGTGAGACGCTCGCGCAGCTCGGCGTGGTCGGGTTTGGGCCCGCCGAAGCGGCTGCGAAAGGCCTCGACTTCGCCGAAGATATGGCTGTCGATAAGGGTGGCCAGCCCGTAGAGTTCGAGCAGGGAATTCTGCAGGGGAGTGGCGGTGAGGAGCAGCTTCTGCCGCTCGCTGAGGGCCCACTGGATCTCCTGGGCCATTTTGCTCCCCGTCTGGTAGACGTTGCGCAGTTTGTGGGCCTCGTCGATGACGACCAGGTCCCAGGGGATGGTCCGCAGCAGGGCGCCGTGACGGCTGGCGAAATGGATGGAGGTGATCACCACCAGGGGTTGGTCGAAGGGATTGGCCTTGCCCTCGCGCTGAACCTGACGCATGGTGCGGGCGTCGATGATGCGGTTGGGGAGGTGAAATTTCTCCGTCAGCTCCAGGCCCCACTGCACCCTGAGGGCAGCCGGACAGATGATCAGAAGCCTGCGGCGGCGTTCGGCCCAGTACTGGCAGAGGACCAGTCCCGCCTCGATGGTCTTGCCCAGCCCGACCTCATCGGCGAGGATCACCCCCCTGGAGAGTGGGGAGCGCAGGGCGAAAAGCGCAGCCTCGAGCTGATGGGGATTGAGGTCGACATGGGCGTCGAAGAGGGAGTGCGAGATCTTGCCCAGGAGATCGCCGCGGTAGTGCTGCGTCAGGGCGTGGGCATAGAATTTGGCATGAAATGCGGTGGACATGGCGCTTTATTCCCGGATATTGGCGGATGTCGATGGATAGAGGGGCGAGAGCGGCGGATCGAGGCGGCTCACTCTCCCAGTTTGAACCAGGAGGCGACATCGGGGGCGAGGACCCCGGATGCGCGCAGGCAGCGGAATTCGTTGGTGGATGGGGAGTAGGAATAATCCTTCTCCCACTCGCCGGCCCGGGCGGTGGTCTCGCGGATGGCGGCGAGGATAAAATCGATCTCGGCGTCGGTCATGGTGGGATGGATGGAGAGGCGGACCCATCCCGGCTTGCTGCTGAGGTCTCCGTGGTCGATCTGTTCGGCGATGCGGTGGGAGCGGTGGGGATCGACATGGAGCAGATAATGGCCGTAGGTGCCGGCGCAGGAACAGCCCCCGCGCACCTGGATGCCGAAACGGTCATTGAGCAGCTTGACGAAGAGGTTGTAGTGGATCTTTTCCGAGTAAAAAGAAAAGATGCCGAGGCGTTCCTCGATGTGGTCGGCGAGGAGATGGAGGTCGGGGATGGCGCGCAGCCCGGCGAAGAGGCGGGCTTTGATCTCTTCTTCACGGGCGAGCATATCGGCCACCCCCATCCGCTCCTTGAGTTCGATGGCGAGGGCGGCGCGGATGGCCTGGAGGAAGCCGGGCGTGCCCCCGTCCTCGCGCGCCTCGATATTGTCCACGAAGCTGTGTTCTCCCCAGGGATTGGTCCAGTTGACGGTTCCGCCGCCGGGCTGGTCCGGCACCCTCAGGGTGTAGAGCGAGGCGTCGAAAAGAAGGATCCCCGCACTGCCCGGTCCGCCGAGGAACTTGTGGGGACTGAAAAAGATGGCATCCAGCCTGGCCAGGGGGTCGGCCGGATGCATGTCGATGGCGACATAGGGGGCGGAGGCGGCGAAATCGACAAAACACAGGCCGCCGTGCTCGTGCATGATGCGGGCCATCTCGTGATAGGGGGTGCAGATGCCGGTGACGTTGGAGCAGGCGGTGAAGGTGCCGATCTTCATCTGCCGGTCGCGGTGGATGCGCAGCAGGCGTTCGAGATCGTCGAGATTGACCCTGCCCTGTGCATCCGGTTCGATCACCTCGACATCGGCAATGCTTTCCAGCCAGGAGGTCTGGTTGGAGTGGTGCTCCATGTGGGTGATAAAGACCACCGGGCGGGACTTTTGTGGAAGATAGAGATAGTCTGCCAACTGCTCGGGGAGGCGCAGGCCGAGGATGCGCTGCCACTTGTTCACAGCGGCGGTCATGCCGGCACCGGTGGCGATGAGCATATCATCGGGGCCGGCATGGACATGCCGCTTGATGCGCTCCTGGGCAAGATGATAAGCCCGGGTCATGCTGGTGCCGGTGATACTCGATTCCGAATGGGTGTTGCCGACAAAGGGGCCGAAACGGCCGGACATGGCCTCCTCGATCGGCCGGTAGAGGCGCCCGCTCGCGGTCCAGTCCGCATAGACGATGCGATGCTCGCCGTAGGCGGTCGCAAAACTCTGATTGTATCCGATGATGTGGTCGCGGAAGGGGGCGAAGCGGCTTTCGAGCGTGCCCGGCATGGAACTCCTGCTGAAATGGGTTCTCTCTCTATACACCCATATTGTAACAAAAATCTCCGACAGGAACAACGATTTTCTTGCCCCCATAAAGAGGTTGGCCGGCGGCTGCAGGGGTCGGGGATGAACATTTGTTAAAATAATGTAAAAAATGCTTGACAAAAGCAAACATATGTGCTATATTTAGGTGAACAAATGTTCTGCTAACCTGATCAAGAGTTCACCCATGTCCGACACATTGACTCCAAAACAGCGCCAGGTGCTTGAAGCCATCCGGCGATTCCAGCAGGAAAAGGGCTATCCCCCCACGGTGCGCGAGCTCGCGGAGCTCTTCGGCCAGCTCTCCACAGCGGGGATGCACAAGATCCTCATGACCCTCCAGGAAAAGGGGGTGCTCAGCCGCCGTGAAGGGACCAAGTCGCGCTCCTATCACATCATCGGCGAGGAGCCGGGCGAAGGCCCGGCCGGCCGCGCCCGCCCCTGCCCCATCATCGGTGAGGTTGTGGCCGGCATGCCCGAACTGGCCCTCGAGGAGCGGGAAGGCGATCTCTATCTCGACTCGGACTGGGTGGGCAAGGAGGATATCTTTCTGCTCAGGGTGCGCGGCCACAGCATGATCGACGCCGACATCCGCGACGGCGACCTGCTCGCCGTGCAGATCACCCAGAGCTGCCGCAACGGCGAGATCATCATCGCCCTGCTCGACGACGAGGCCACGGTCAAACGCTTTTACAAGGAGAAAGACCGGGTGCGCCTCCAACCCGAAAACCAGACCATGCAGCCCATCTACATCCCCATCGATGATCCCGGCTTCCGCATCATCGGCAAGGTCAAGGGGCTGCTGCGCAGATATCATTAATCATCGGAGCCGATATGGCAACCCTTGCAGAGACCATTCAGATCGAGCAGCCGCGCCCCCGCACCCGCACGGAACTTCAGGAACCGGCCCTGCTCATGCGCACCGCCAGCCGCCGCGTCAGCAGCTGGTTCACCACCCTGGAAGAGCGCCACAACATCACCGCCGGCGAGGTGATGGACTATCTCGTCCAGCGAGAACCCCGGATCAAGGAGCAGCTGGACCGTCTCTGGGCGCTCGTCGACTGCGACGTCCAGGGCCGCTATCTCGAAGGCGTGCTCGATGAGAACGATTTCCGCCTCTGGCGCCAGCACCTGCGCGAATGGCTCAACCTGCTCCACTCCGCCCTGGCCCTGGTCCGCCTCCATCGCAGCAGCGATGCCGAGGGGGATTTTGCCCTCGCCGCCGGCGCTCTCACCCCGGCGGCGGCCTGACGCCCCGGGGTTGAACCGTTCTTCGACCTGACGATTTGTAAAGGCAGTGATCTATGGCAAAAAGCATTAGAACCGATTGGGCCGCCTACTGGGACCAATTTGATGATCTCGATGAACTCCAATCCAAATCCTTCAACCTCGACGACACCCTGATCGAAATTGAAAGGTATGCCGGCTGCAAACTCCTCAGCGGCGACCAGATGCAGATCATCATGGCCCTCGAAGAGCGCATCCGCGAAGTGAGCAAACGCTCTGGCCAGGGCGCTGTGAGCGCCCAGTACAGCCTCTTCGACTGAACCCGAATTTCCCCGCCATCCCCTCCCGGCGCCCCGCCGGGACGACGCCCCCTCTGCGGCGCAGCCACCTGCGCTGCGCCGCAGAGTCCCCCTTGCCCGGTCCGGCCTGTGTTCGTGCGCCCGCCTCTGCTTCCCCGGCGCAGGCCGGGCCGGGATGACCAGCCCTCGCCTCTCCCTCCAGCCAGCCAACCTTTACACCCGCCGATTAAAACAGGCTACCCCCCGAAATCTCGTTCCCACCCAAAGATAATTAATTAAAAAAATAAATGTTATCTGCCATAAATACCTTGTAAAATAAATGGCCTCATGAAGAGGGCACAGGCTGTGAGTAGGCTGGAAATGGTATGGAGGGATTGGAGTACGCGGCGCCAGGCGTCAGGTGGGAGCCAGATTTCGGGGGTACCCCGCCGATTAAAACCGTTGACTATTTTCAAGCAATTGCCTATATTTCTGTTTATGGTTAAATTATAATAGTTACAGCGATGATGACCGGCATCCTCCCGGAGCGGCCCCCTGACTGGCAGCAAGCCGTCAGACCGGCCGCAGCCGTTCCCCGGCAAAGCCCAAGAAAGGTTCGACCCTCCATGAGCTCTCGCGAACTCGAGAAAATCTACGATCCCACCCTGGTGGAAGACCGCTGGTACGCCTTTTGGGAAGAAAACCACCTCTTCCACGCCGATGCCCGCTCCGACCGGGAGAGCTATACCATCATGATCCCTCCGCCCAACGTGACCGGCATGCTCACCATGGGTCATATCCTCAATAACACCATCCAGGACCTCCTCATCCGCTGGAAAAAAATGCAGGGCTATGAAACCCTGTGGATGCCCGGCACCGACCACGCCGGCATCGCCACCCAGAACAAGGTGGAGGCGGCCCTGCGCCAGGAGGGGGAGACCCGCTACACCCTCGGCCGCGAAAAGTTCCTCGAGCGCGTCTGGGAGTGGCGGGAAAAGTACGGTGGAATCATCTTCCAGCAGCTGCGCAAACTCGGCGCCGCCTGCGACTGGGAGAGGGAATGCTTCACCATGGACGAGGGTTTGAGCCAGGCAGTGCGCGAGGTTTTTGTCAGCCTCTATGAAAAAGGGCTGATCTACAAGGGCAACCGCCTTATCAACTGGTGCCCGAGCTGCCGTACCGCCCTCGCCGACGAGGAGGTCAATTCGATCGAGGAGGAGGGGAGGCTCTGGAACATCGCCTACCCCCTTGCGGAGGGGGAGGGCGAGATCATCGTCGCCACCACCCGGCCCGAAACCATGCTCGGCGACACCGCAGTGGCAGTCAACCCCGCCGACGAGCGCTATCAGCACCTCATCGGCAAAAAGGTCATCCTGCCCCTGGCCAATCGGGCCATCCCGGTCGTCGCTGACGAACACGCCGATCCGGCCTTCGGCAGCGGCGCGGTCAAGATCACCCCGGCCCACGATTTCAACGATTTTGAGGTCGGCCAGCGCCATGGCCTCGAGCTGGTGCAGGTCATCGGTCCGGACGGTCGCATGAACGCCGCCGCCGGGCTTTATGAGGGGCTCGACCGCTTTGAGGCGCGTAAAAAAATCCTCGCCGATCTGCAGGCGGGCGGCCTCTTGCGCGGCGAGATCAGGAAGAACATCCCGGTGCCGCACTGCTACCGTTCCGGTGATGTCATTGAGCCCCATCTCTCGGAGCAGTGGTACGTCCGGATGGCCCCCCTGGCGGAGCCCGCCCTCGAGGCAGTGCGCTCCGGCCGTATCAAATTCTATCCCCGCCACTGGGAGGAGACCTATTTTCACTGGATGACCAACATCCGCGACTGGTGCATCAGCCGGCAGATCTGGTGGGGCCATCGCGTGCCGGTCTGGTACTGCGACCAGGGCCACACCATCGTTCGCCGCGAAGCCCCGGCCTCCTGCCCGGAGTGCGGCAGCACGGCGCTGCGCCAGGATGAGGATGTGCTCGACACCTGGTTTAGCTCCTGGCTCTGGCCCTTCAGCACCCTGGGCTGGCCGGAGAAGAGCGAGGAGTTGAAAAAATTCTTCCCCTCTGATACCCTGGTGACCGGTCCGGACATCATCTTTTTCTGGGTGGCGCGCATGATCATGGCCTCGCTGGAGTTCATGGGAGATATCCCCTTCCGGCAGGTCTATTTCAACGGCATGATCCGCGACCTCGAGGGCCGCAAGATGTCCAAGTCGCTCGGCAACTCGCCCGATCCCTTTTGGCTCATCCGCGGCGCCGCCGCCGCCGATATCGGCGAGTTCAGCAAGCTCAACGCCAGCTACCGCAGCGGAGTGCCCGCCTACGGAGCGGATGCCATCCGCCTCACCATGGTCTATTTGACCCCCCTGGGCGGGGATGTCCGCTTTGACCATACCCTGGTGGAGATGGGCCAAAAGTTCGCCAACAAGCTCTGGAATGCCGCCCGCTTTATCCTTATGAACCTGGATGATGAGGAAACCCTTCTGCCTGTCGCAGAGATCCCGGCGGTGGAGATGGAGCTGGCCGACCGCTGGATCCTCAGCCGCCTGCATCGGGCCCTGGCCGAGGTGGAGAGGGCTCTGCAGGAGTTCCGACTCAACGATGCCACGCGGGCCGTGTATGATTTCATCTGGGGCGAGTACTGCGATTGGTACCTTGAGTTGATCAAGAAGCGCCTTTACGATGAGGCCGACCCCGCAGCGAGGCGGGTGGCCCGTTCGCTGGCGACCCATGTGCTCGAAAGCAGCGTGCGCATGCTCCATCCCTTCATGCCTTTCATCACCGAGGAGATCTGGCAGCACCTGCCCGCGGAGTACCAGGAGGAAAAGCCCGTCCGCACTATCATGCTGCAGAGCTACCCAAAGGCCGATGCGGCCCTGCTGGATGAGACAGCGGAGCAGGAGATGTCAGTGATGCAGCAGGTGATCGGGGCGGTGCGCAACATCCGCGGTGAAATGAATGTCCCGCCAGCCCGCGAGGCCGATCTGATCATCAACAGCGCCGCCGCGGCCCCCCTCGAGCTGATCGAGCGCAATGGTGGCTACCTGCACAAGCTCGCGCGCGTCGGCCGGATCCTGTACAATCAGCCGCGCCCGGCCGCTGCGGCCAGCGCCGTGGCGCAGGGGATTGAGATCCTCGTCCCCCTGGCCGGCCTGATCGATGTCGATCGTGAGAGGGGCCGTCTCGAAAAGGAGATCGCCCGTCTCGAGGGGCAGCTCTTCGGACTGACCCAGAAGCTGATGAACCGGGATTTTATCGCCCGGGCCCCGAAAGAGGTGATCGAGAAGGAGGAGAAGAAGCGCTCTGATTACTCGCTCACCCTGGAAAAGCTGCGCGCAAGCCTGCAGAGCATCGCGGGTGAATGACACCTGCAGCCTTTGACCGGCAAGGGGCGAGGCGGCTGCTCCAAACCATCAACGCAACACTATAGGAGATTGCAATGGAACATCCATTCTGGCTGGTCCTGTTTGTCACCCTGCTGCCACTGCTGGCCCTGGCGGCGGAGCCGAAAATCGCCGTCACCGTCTATAACGAGGATTTGGCCCTGGTGCGTGAGGCGCGCAGCCTGAAGCTGGTCAAGGGGAGCCAGTCCTATGCCTACAGCGGCGTGGCGGCCCAGATCGACGCCACCTCGGTCCATTTTCGCGCCGTCGATCCATCGGCCGGCATCACCCTGCTCGAGCAGGACTATGAGTTCGATCTGGTGGGAACCGAGAGGCTGCTGCAAAAGTATATTGATGAGCAGGTGATCGCGACCGCGGAGAACGGGGCGGTTCACAGCGGCAAGCTGCTCAGCGCCCAGGATGGGGATATCGTCCTGCTGGACAGCGGCGGCAAGGTGCAGGCCCTCAAGGCCGCCAAGCTGCAGAGCGTCGAGTTCCCCTCGTTGCCCGAGGGGCTGCGCACGAGACCGACCCTGGTCTGGCTGCTCGAGAGCAGCAAGGCCGGCGATCATGAGACCGAGATCAGCTATCTGACCGGCGGCCTGAGCTGGCACGCCGAATATGTCGCCGTGCTCGAGGCGGCGGAGAACGCCGCCCAGCTCAACGGCTGGGTCTCGATCGACAATCAGTCGGGCGCGACCTACACTGACGCCCGGGTCAAACTGGTCGCCGGTGACGTCAACCGCATCCAGCCGGAGCCGCAGGTGCGCGCCATGTTCCGCAAAGAAGCAGCCATGGCGATGGATTCCCAGTTCGAGGAGAAGGCCCTTTTCGAGTATCACCTCTATACCCTGCAGCGTCCGGCCACCCTCAAGGACAAGCAGATCAAACAGCTCTCGCTCTTTCCGGCCGCGCACACCCCGGTGACCAAGCTCTATTCGTACGACGGGGCTTTCGACGGCAGCAAGGTCAAGGTCAAACTCGAGTTCAAAAACAGCCAGGCCAACGGATTGGGCATGCCCCTGCCCAAGGGTGTGGTGCGCGTCTACAAGCAGGATACCGACGGCGCCCAGGAATTCATTGGCGAGGATCGCCTCGACCACACTCCCAAGGATGAAAAGGTGCGCCTCAGCCTCGGCAATGCATTCGACATCGTCGGCGAGCGCATCGTCAAGGATGTGCGCGAAGTCTCCCGCAGCTCCCGTCAGGAGACGGTGCAGATCAAACTGCGCAATCACAAGAGCGAAGAGGTGGTCGTCAACGTCATCGAACATTTTGGCGGCGACTGGAGCTTCATCGGCAAGACGCCGACCATCGCCGTCAAGGAGGCGGGCAAGGCCGAGTTCCAGGTGCGCGTGCCGGCCGGCGAAGAAACGGCATTCGAGTATACGGTGCTCTACAAATGAGGCCCGGTCGGGCGGTCTGAGCGAGGGAGCCGGTGAACACGAGCCCCAAAACTGCCCTGGAGTGGCCTGTCGACCGCATTCCGGGCATTGGTCAGAAGCGGGCAACCGCCCTGCAGAATTCAGGCCTCTATACGATCGGCGACCTGGTCTACTATTTCCCGCGGCGTTATCTCGACCGATCGACAGTGACCCGGATCAACCGCCTCAAGCCTGACCAGGAGGTGACCGTAGTCGCCAGGGTGATCCAGTTCACTGTGCAAAAGGGGCGGCGCAGCCGCTTCGTCCTTGTCGTCGGCGATGGCACCGGTTTTCTGCATTGCATCTGGTTCTCGCGGCTTCCCTACTGGTACAAGGCCTTCAAACCGGGCGAGTGGCTCGCCCTGAGCGGCAAGGTGGGCTTTTTCAAGGGACTGCAGATGGTTCATCCGGAGTTCGACCGCCTCGGTGTGACCGGGGAGGGCGAGCAGGTCCACACCGGCAAGATCATCCCGCTCTACCCCTCGAGCGAGCCCCTTGGCCAGGCGGGCTTTGACAGCCGCGGCTTCCGCCGCATTCTGCACACAGTGCTGAAGAACTGGGGCGATCAGATCGACGAGACCATCCCCGCGGAGCTGGCGGAGCGGCTGGGGCTGGCGCCCCTGCGCCAGGCGCTCTCGGCCATCCATTTCCCGGCCGATTTTGCCACCCTCCAGGCCGCCCGGATGCGCCTCAAGTTTGACGAGCTCTTTTTCATGGAGCTTTTAGTGGCGCTGCGCCGCCGGCATCAGCAGGAGGGCACAGGGGGGATCCGCTTTGAAAAGGTGGGCGAACTCACCCGGCGGCTGGTCGAATCCCTGCCTTTCGCCCTCACCGGCGCCCAGAAGCGGGTGCTGCGCCAGATCCGCGCCGACATGAAGAGCCCGCGGCCCATGCACCGGCTGCTGCAGGGCGATGTCGGTTCGGGCAAGACGGTGGTTGCCCTCATCACCATGCTGATCGCCGTCGAGAACGGCTATCAGGCCGCCCTGATGGCCCCGACCGAGATCCTGGCCGAGCAGCACTATCTCACGATCAGGGAGATGCTGCGGGAGCTCGAGGTCGAGGTGGTCCTGCTGGTCGGGGGGCAGGGACGGAGCGAGCGCGGGGAACTGCTCGACCGCATCGCCTCCGGAGAGGCACGCATCATCATCGGCACCCACGCCCTGATCCAGGAGTCGGTCGATTTTCATCAGCTCGGTCTGGTGGTGATCGACGAACAGCACCGATTCGGGGTGATGCAGCGGGCGACGCTGCGGGAGAAGGGGCTCAATCCCGATCTGCTGGTGATGACGGCCACACCGATACCGCGCACCCTGACCATGACGGTTTATGGCGACCTCGATGTCTCCATCATCGATGAGCTGCCAGCCAACCGCAAGCCCGTCAAGACCTTCTGGCGGGACGAAAGCCGGCGCAGCAAGATCTACCATTTTCTGCGCAGCCGGGTGAGTGAGGGGGCGCAGGCCTTCATCGTTTTTCCCCTGGTCGAGGAGTCGGAGAAATCGGACCTCAAGGCCGCGGTCGAGAGCTATGAGGCGATGAGCGCCACTTTTTTTAAGGATTTCCGCATCGGCCTCATCCACGGCCGGATGAAGCCGGAGGAGAAAGAGGCAACCGTGGCGGCTTTCAAACGCCATGAGCTGCAGATCCTGGTCAGCACCACGGTCATCGAGGTCGGGGTTGATGTGCCCAACGCCTCGATCATGGTGGTCGAGCATGCCGAGCGCTTCGGGCTGACCCAGCTGCATCAGCTGCGCGGCCGCGTCGGCCGCGGCTCCCGGCAGTCCTTCTGCATTCTTGTCAGCTACGGCGCTTTGACCGAAGAGGCGCGAACGCGGCTCGAGACCCTGGCGGTAACCAGCGATGGCTTCAAGATCGCCGAGGTCGACCTGCAGCTGCGCGGCCCGGGTGAATTCTTCGGCACCCGTCAGCACGGCCTGCCGGAGCTCAGGCTGGCTGATCCCAGCCGCGATCTAGAACTGCTGCGCCTGGCGCGCGACGAGGCCTTTCGCCTGGTCGAGGCCGATCCGCAGCTGCGCGATCAGGAGAGCCTGGGCACACGTCATTATTTTGTCAGAAACTATCAGGAGCGCTTTGGACTGGCCTGGGTCGGATGACCGCAGCCGCCGGCCGCTCTTCGTCGCTAACCGCATTGTGAGGAACAGCTATGGAAGAACAGAACAAGCACCATGCCGCACTCCTCTTCAACCTGGTCATGATGTTTCATTCCGCGGCGATGCAGCAGATGGGCAAATTGAAGAACCCGATGACTGACGCCATCGAGCGGGATATGGAACAGGCGCGCCTCTCCATCGACATGCTCGACATGCTCCAGGCCAAGACGGCGGGCAATCTCAGTGAGGATGAGAGCAAATTCATCGGCCACGTCATCAGCGAGCTCAAGCTCAACTTCGTTGATGAGGTGAACAAGGACAAGCAAAAGGCGGCGGAGAGCGCCACCGCCGGCGAGACCCCTGCTGAAGGAGGCACGGGCGAAAGTGCGCCAGAAAACCGCACAGCTGAATGAGCAGGAACGACAAAGAAAGATGAGCCAAAAGACGACGCTGCACCGGCGCGAGGTCTGGGACCAGTTCTGGCAGGAGCGGGAGGAGATCGAGCAGGTCTATTCCAATTCCGAGCGAGTTATCGATCAGCTCATCCGCCTTGGCGATCCGGCCGGCAAGTGGATCCTCGAAGTGGGGGCCGGCTCGGGCCGCGACAGCCTCGCCCTGAGCAGCCGGGGCGGGCGGGTGATCATGCTCGACTATTCGGCCCCCGCCCTGGAGGTCATCCAGAAACTGGCCCAGAAGACAGGCCGACCGGTCTATCTGGTGCGCGGTGACGCCTTTCACCTCCCCTTCCGCAGCGATGCCCTCGACCTGGTCTTTCACCAGGGGCTGCTGGAGCATTTCACTGCTCCTGAAGGGATTCTGGCCGAGAATCTGCGCGTGCTCCGGCCCGGCGGGGCGGCCCTGGCCGATGTGCCTCAGCGCTATCATCTTTATACCGCGGTCAAGCATCTTCTCATCGCCTTCAACCGCTGGTTTGCGGGTTGGGAGACCGAGTTCAGCCGTGCCCGGCTTGAGCGCATCTTCGCGCAGACCGGTTTCGTCCGCACCGAGTTTTACGGGGAGTGGATGCGCCCCAGCTTCATCTACCGCGCCAGCCGGGAGGCGCTGAAAAAGGCAGGGATAACCCTGCCCCTTTATCCGCCCTCCCTGCCCCTGTTCGGGCGGATCCGCGCCGGTCTGCGCGCCCTGCTTCGCCGCTATCCCTGGCACCTCAACACCGTCATGGATATCGGCGCCATCGGCTTCAAGCCGGTCGGCTCGGACCAAAGGGCCGGGTGAGCCCCTTGCGCATCCTGGTCATAAACTGGCAGGACATCCGCAACCCGCTCAGCGGGGGGGCGGAGGTCCATTTTCATGAAATCTTCCGCCGCGTCGCGGCGATGGGCCATGCGGTCACCCTGCTCTGCTCCGCCTTCGCCGGGGCAGCAGCGGAGGAGGAAATCGACGGGATCCGGATCCTGCGCTGCGGTTCGCGCCAGCTTTTCAATTTTGCCGTCCCGGCCGCCTATCGGCGCCTGCGCAAGGCACAGGCGTTCGATGTGGTCATCGATGATCTGAACAAGATTCCCTTCTACACCCCCTGCTTCGTGCAGGAGCCCTTGCTCACCATCGTGCACCACCTGTTCGGCCGCAGCATCTATCTGGAGACCTCCTGGCTTCCGGCAAGCTATGTCTACTGGTCGGAGCGGCTGGCCCTGCGCATCTATCGCCGGACTCCCTTCGCGGTGGTCTCGGAGAGCACCCGGGATGAGCTGCGCGGCCTGGGGATCACCGCCCCGGTCGAGCTGCTGCCCAATGCGGTCGACCATGAGCGTTATCCATACGCGCCTGTGGAGAGGAGCCCGGAGCCGCTGATCTGTCATCTCGGCCGGCTCAAGCGCTATAAAAGTGTCGAGCACCTGCTGCGGGCGCTGCCCCGGGTGCTCAGTTCGCTGCCGGACACCCGGCTGGTCATCGTCGGGGAAGGGGACCATCGTCCGGCCCTCGAAGCCCTGGCGGGGGAACTGGGGATAGGTGGGGCGGTCACCTTCACCGGCCAGGTCAGCCATGAGGAGAAGGTACACTGGCTGAACCGCGCCTGGGTGGCGGTGAATCCCTCCCCCAAGGAGGGGTGGGGACTGACCGTCATCGAGGCCAATGCCTGCGGTGTGCCGGTGGTAGCCGCCGACTCTCCCGGGCTGCGGGATTCGGTGCGTGACCGGGAGACCGGGCTGCTCTATCCCTACGGGGAGATCGAGGCCCTGGCCGGGGGGCTCATCACCCTCCTGCGCAACCGGACGTTGAGGGAGAGGATGGGTGAAGCGGCACGGCTCTGGGCCGGCACTTTCAGCTGGGACCAGTCCGCCCGCAAGGCCGTGGCTATTCTCGAGGGCATGGGGCTCCGCAGCCAGCCCGGCGGACCGGCCGCGGTGGGTAAAAATTGAGATCATTGGAACGCATTTTACGCAAGTGGTTAACCTAACGGAGTGGAGTCATGCAAAAATTCAAGCTCTATAACCGCATCGCCGCCGCCGCCGCTTTTCTGCTCTCCCTGGTGGTCTATCTGCGCACCATCGCGCCGACGGTTTCCTTCTGGGATTGCGGTGAATTCATCGCCTGCAGCCATCTTCTGGCCGTGCCCCATCCCCCTGGCGCTCCCTTTTACCTGCTCCTCGGGCGTCTGGCCAGCATGATTCCATGGACGGGAGAGATCGCCCTGCGCGTTAACCTGATGTCGGCGCTGGTCACCTCCCTGACCATCATGCTCACCTATCTGATCATCGTCCTGCTCATCAAGCAGTGGCGGGGCGAACCCAGGGACGGCGCGGATGCCTTCATCCTCATCGCCTCCGGGCTGCTCGGGGCCCTGGCCCTCGCCGTCTCCGATACGGTCTGGTTCAATGCGGTCGAGGCGGAGGTCTACGCCTTTTCCCTGGCCCTGACGGCCGCGGTCTTTTATCTCGCCCTGGTCTGGCTGGAGAAATCCGACCAGGTTGGCGCGGAGCGTTATCTGCTCATCATCGCCTATCTCATCGGCCTCTCGCTGGGTGTGCATCTTTTGGCGGTTCTTGCCGTGCCGGCCATCGCCCTGGTGATCTATTTCAAATGGCTCAAGATCAGGGACAAAAAGTTCACCTTCGGCAGCCTGTTGGCCTTCATGGGCATCGCACTGCTGATCACGGTGCTCATCTATCCCGGCACGGTCAAACTCATTCCGGCCCTGGCCGGTGGTCTCGGCCTCTGGGCGGTGTTGCTGCTCTACGTCCTGGTCCTCGCCGGGGCCTGGTGGGCCGTCAGCAACCGCAACCGCATGGCCAGCCTGGTCTTCATGAGCGCTTTTCTGATCCTGCTCGGCTACTCCACCTACACCATGATCCTCATCCGCTCCGGCCTCGATCCGGTCATCGACGAAAACGATCCCGAAACCGCCGAGGGTATGGTAAAGTACCTCAACCGCGAGCAGTATGGGGATTGGGGCACCTTCCCGCGGCGCTTCCCCGGCCTGCCCCAGGAGTGGCAGTTCGACCAGGAACACCCGAACGAGAACTACAAGACCTGGCAGTGGTCCAAGCAGATGGATTTTCTTTGGGACTATCAGATCAAAAAGATGTATCTGCGCTATTTTGGCTGGCAGTTCATCGGCAAGGGGGATACCCGGGGCGCGGACGGATTCATCGCCGAGAATTTCACCTGGCGGGGACTCGGTATGCTGCCCTTTCTGATCGGACTGATCGGCATGGTCTACCACTTCCGCAAGGATTGGCGTCACTCCTCCTCGATTCTGCTCCTCTTTCTCGCCACCGGCGTGGCCATCGTCCTCTATCTCAATCAGGAAAACCCCCAGCCGCGCGAGAGGGACTATGTATTCGTCGGCTCCTTCTTCGCCTTCGCCCTCTGGATCGGCATCGGCGCCTCGGCCCTCTTCGAATGGATCAAGGAGCGCTATTACCTGATCGCCGGCAATCAGGAGCGGGGAGCACAAAAAAACATGCTCTACAAGGGACTCACCGGCCTGACCTTGCTGCTGCTCATCCTCGCCCTGCCGGTCAACCTCTTCAGCTTTAATTTCAGGGATCATGACCGCAGCGGCAATTATGTCGCCTATGACTATTCCTACAATATCCTGCAGTCCTGCGAACCCAACAGCATCCTTTTCACCAACGGCGACAACGATACTTTCCCGCTCTGGTTCCTGCAGTATGTCTACAACATCCGCCGGGATGTCCGCGTCGTCAACCTGAGCCTGCTCAACACCGACTGGTACATCAAGCAGCTCAAGAATGAGGAGCCGCGAGTGCCGATCAGCCTCACCGACAATCAGATCGGGCAGCTGTCGCTGATCCCCTGGGAGGCGCAAAAGATCAAGATCCCGGTTCCGGCGAACGCCCGCTCCGAGGTGCTGGGCGAGATCGATGTCGCCTCCACGGCCCACGCCGAGCCCCTGAACGAGCTGGAGGTAAACGTCCAGCCCACGATCATGGGCCGGGCCCTGCGGGTTCAGGATTTCATGATCCTCAACATCATCTACGCCAACCAGTGGAAAAAGCCGATCAATTTCGCAGTGACGGTTTCGGATGACAACAAGGTCAACCTCGATCCCTGGCTGCGTATGGATGGCCTCGCCTTCAAGCTGGTGCCCATGGATGGAGAGGTCCTGGCGCGCGAACGGCTGCGCAAGAACCTCTTCGAGGATTTCAAATATCGCGGCCTCGATGACAAATCGGTCTACTACGATGACAACGTCATCGGTCTGCTGCAGAACTACCGCGCCGGCTTCCTGCGCCTCGCCCAGGAATACCTGATGCAGCGCAACCATGACAAGGTGATCGAGACCCTCGACAGGATGGAAAAGGTGATCCCGGAAAACGTGATCCCGGTCCCCGATTACCGCCTCTCGCTGCGCATTGGCCAGCTCTACGATCTGGCGGGCAAGAGCGAGGAGTTCATCCGCCGCGCCGAGGAGGCGATCAAGGCCAAACCGGATGATCCCATGGTCTACGGCTATCTGGTCGCGACCCTGAGCCGCTCCGGCAATCACAAGCGGGCGGTGGAGCTGCTCGAGGAGTGGCTGCAGCGCCATCCGGAGGATCGGGAAGCAGCCAGCCGGCTGACCGAGGAGCGCGCCCTGCTCAGCAGCGGGCGCTAGAACGAATCAAGGAAGCGGGCGCTCGGGATTATTGCCCCAGGCGCCCCGGATGAAGCATCAGGCGCCGGAGCGGATTCCGGTGCTGGCAAGGGAGCACTCGGAACAAAGCGTGTCAAGAAAGAAGCATCATAGCAGCCGACAGCTCTGGCGGCCCCCGGCGGTCACCCTGCTCAAGATCGCCGTCAGCGCCACCCTGATCATCCTGCTCCTGCGGGGGATAGGTTGGGCTCCGATCAGGGACCAGTTCAGTCACGCCCTGTGGGGGAGCGCCGCCGCCAGTCTGGGACTCTTTGTGGTCAGCAATTTCCTCGGGGCCTGGCAGTGGCATCTATTGCTGGAGAGCAAGAAGATCCATCTTTCTTTTCGCCGGGTCCTGGGCTATTATAACATCGGGCTCTTTTTCAACAATTTTCTCATCGGCAATGTCGGCGGCGACGCCTTCCGGGTCTACGATATCCGGCGCATCTCCGGGGAGACCAACGGGGCCTTGTCGACGGTGTTTTTCGACCGCTTTGTGGGTTTTTTCACAATGGCTTCCCTGGCACTCTTCGCGACCCTGATGGCAGCGCGGCAGATGGTCTCGGCCTCGGCGCTGGAGGCGATCCTGTTCATCTTTGGGGCCTGGGCTCTGGCGAGCGCCTTTCTCCTCTATGAGCCCTTTGCCAAGAAATTTTCATGGATTTTCCGGCTGCTGCTGCCGGCCTCGCTGCACGTCAAGGCGAAGGCCTTTTATTACAGCCTGCATGAATTCCGCAGCCAGAAAAGGCTGCTGCTGCACCTGCTCTGCATTTCGCTGCTGGTGCAGACCTTGCGGATAATGACCCATTTTTTCGCAGCCCGCAGCCTGGGCGTGCGGGAGCGGGCCAGTTTTTTCTTTCTCTTCATTCCGGTCGTTGCTCTGGTGGCGAGTATGCCGATCTCGCTCGGGGGCCTGGGGGTGCGGGAGCAGAGTGCCGTCACCCTCTTCAGCCCGCTCGGCATCCCTGCGGCCAAGATCGTCGCCTTTGAGTTTCTCGCCTACCTGGTGGGGGTCGTCTCGAGCCTGCCCGGGGGCATCCTTTTCGCTCTGCGGCGTGAAAGCCGCACGGGAGCCTAGCACCCGGCTGCTCCGCTGCATGAGGCCGGCCTGCAAAAGATCCAGTAAAAGAGGACGATATGTATAAAGCAGCCATCATGATGGGCTCGGAATCCGACCGCGAGGTGATGTCCGAGGCCCGCGCCTATCTCGACTATTTCGGCATTGATTATGAGATCAAGATACTCTCCGCCCATCGCATGCCGGACGCGACCGCCGAATTCGCCAAATCGGCTGAAGAGAACGGTTTTTGTGCCATCATCGCTGGGGCGGGCATGGCCGCGCATCTCGCCGGGGTGGTGGCCAGCCACACCCTGCTGCCGGTCATCGGCGTTCCCCTTTCGGGCTCGGCCCTGACCGGTGTAGATGCCCTCTATTCGATGGTGCAGATGCCCAGGGGTGTGCCGGTGGCCACGATGGCGATCGGCCGCGCCGGTGCCGCCAACGCCGCCATCTTTGTCGCTGAAATGCTCGCCGGCCGCGACGCCGGCATCCGCGACAAGCTGGTCGAATTTCGCAAAAAGGGCTGTGTGCTGTGAGAAGAGTATGCGGATACTGATCACCGGCAGCAATGGCCTGCTCGGGCAGAACCTGAGCCGCCTGGCCCCGGCCGGCGCCGAATTGATGGGAATCGATCTGCAGGAGATGGTGGAGGCCCCCGGGCTGAGCCGATTTCGCCGCCTTGACCTGGGCGAGCGCAAGCTCCTGCTCGCCTGCGTGGAGGAGTTCGCCCCCGACTGGATCCTCAACGCCGCGGCCTTTACCAACGTGAACGGGGCCGAGAGCGCGCGCGAACTCTGCTGGCGCGCCAATGTGACCGCAGTCGAAAACCTCGCCCTCGCCTGCCGCAAGCTGGGCAGCCGCCTGGTCCACCTCTCCACCGACTATATCTTCGATGGCGACCACGGCCCCTATCGTGAGGAGGATCTGCCCAATCCGGTCGGCTATTATGGCAAATCCAAACTGGCCTCGGAAAATATCCTGCGCAGCTCGGAGATCCCCTATACGGTTGTTCGCACCATGGTGCTCTACGGCCATGCCCGTCAGGTTAAACCCGATTTCGTCTCCTGGCTGATCAGCTCCCTGCGGCAGGGCAAGCCGGTGCGCATCGTCACTGACCAGTTTGGCAATACCACACTGGCCGAGGAACTCGCCCTCGGAATCTGGCGGATCGTCGAGCGCCGGGCGACGGGATTTTTCCACATTGCCGGCACCGAGATCATCGACCGCTACGCTTTCGCCCTCAAGGCAGCGGAGGTTTTCAATCTGGAGGCGGGCCTGATCACCCCGATCACCACCGCGGAGCTGCATCAGGAGGCCCCGCGTCCGATGCGGTCGGGACTGGTCGTGGAAAAAGCCCTGCAGGAACTGGAGCTGGAATTGAGCGACGCGGCGGGGGGGCTGAGGAAACTGAAACAGCAGCTGGATGCGCCCACTTGAGCCTGAGGAGCAGATCGTGAAAACTCTCGTCATCTTTCCCACCTATAACGAGAAGCAGAATATCCTTGCCATTATCGAGGCCGTTTTCGCGCAGAATATCGAGGGGCTGGAGATTCTCGTCGTCGACGACAACTCGCCCGACGGCACCGGGGATCTCGTCGCCGGACGGACCGGGATGGAGCCGCGCCTCCATCTTCTGCGCCGCGACCGCAAGATGGGATTGGGCACCGCCTATGTCGCCGGTTTCCGCTATGCGCTCGAGCGCGATTACGATCGCATCATCGAGATGGATGCCGATTTCTCGCACGATCCCAGGGACGTGGTCCGCCTGCTCGAGGCGAGCGCTGACAGCGACATCGTCATCGGCTCACGCTATATCAAGGGGGTCAACGTCGTCAACTGGCCCCTCAAACGGCTGCTGCTGAGCATGTTTGCCAGCCATTATACGCGCATTATCACGGGGCTGCCGCTGCGCGATTGCACCGCCGGATTCAAGTGCTTCCGCAGGGAGGTGCTCGAGGCGATCGAACTGGACAGCATCCAGTCGGATGGCTACTCTTTTCAGATCGAGATGAATTTCCGAGCCTGGGTGAAGGGCTTTCGCATTCTGGAGATCCCGATCATCTTTGTCGATCGCGCTGCCGGGACCTCCAAGATGTCCAAGCGCATCCTTCGCGAGGCAGTCTGGATGGTCTGGAAGCTGAAGGGATTGAAGATTCTGAACAGGCTTTGATCAGCGGGCGCGGGTCATGCGCAGCAGCCCATCCCGGGTATCGAGCAGAGGAGTGCGGAGGAGGGCGGCGGCGCGGCTGCTGTCCAGGGAGACATCGACCGGGCGCGGGGCGTCGCTGACCGCAGTGTGCATCGACACCGGCTGAAGCAGCGCGGGGTCATAGCCGGCGGCGCTGCAGAGCTGGGTCGCGAAGGTGTAGCGGTCGATGCGATTGGCGCCGCCGAGGTGGAGAAGGCCGGAGTACTCCATACCGGCCAGTTCGAGCAGGGCATCAGCCAGGTTTTCAACCCAGATGGGTGAGCGGAACTGGTCTGTATAGAGCGGCACCTGCTGGCTGCTGTGCAGGCGGTTTTCGATCCACTGGGAGAATGAGCTGCCGCTGTGGCGGGGGCGGCCGTAAATCAATGCGGCGCGGGCGACAAGGTGGCTGCCTGGAGCGGCCAGGACCAGGTGTTCGGCCTCGACCTTGGTCGCACCGTAGACGGAGAGGGGATGGACCTCATCCTCCTCATTGTAGAGTCCGCGGGCGCCGTCGAAGACCATGTCGGTCGAGACCAGAATCAGGCGCGCCTTGACTTCTGCTGCGGCTTCGAGTAGGATCGCCACCGTGGTGGTATTGACCGCAGCCGCCTCCTCTGGATGGCGCTGGCAGGCATCGAGATTGGCTTTGGCCGCGGTGTGCAGGATGACGCGGGGACGCCGGGTGCGCACCAGGGCCAGGACGGCTTCACGGTCGCGGAGGTCGAGGGCCAGGGTCCCGGGCAGGGGCCGGGTGTGGCTGAGGGCGGTCAGGTTCCAGTGCGGTGAGGTTTTTTCGAGCAGGTGGCCGCCGAGAAAGCCGCTCGCACCGGTCAGAAGCATGGCGGGCATGACGGATGCTCCGGGTTTAGGGTCTTTCTACAAGGTAGCAAAACAGCCGGTAAGAAGCAATCTGCTTTTTTTAAATGGACAACGATGAAAAAAGAAATCCTCCATAAAGTACGCTATCCCCTCCTGCTTGCGGCCGCAGCCATTCTGGCCGTGTGGTTGTGGACGGCGAGGAAATCCGACCGACCGGTCGAACAGGCCGAGCTCAAGCCGCGGGAAAAGATCTATCTGCGCCGGGAGGGCACCTTCCGCCCCGGCGAGACCCTGGAAAAGGTCCTGCTGCGGGACATCTATGACCGCGTCCTCGCTGATGAGCTTATCCAGGGTTTCGCCAGGGTCTTCGATGTGCGCAAGATCCGCGGAGACCGGCGTTACACCATCCTGACCGATTCGGCCGGGGTTGTGCATGGCTTTGAGTATTATCCGGACGCCGTCAAGACCGTGCGCGTCCTGCGCGACTCGACAGGGGTGCTGCAGCCCGAGCTGGTGCAGGTGCCGCTCATCAAACGCACCCTGGCCCTCACGGGTGAGGTCAGGACCACCCTTTATGACGCGGTCAAGGCGATGGGGGAGAGCGATGAGCTGATTGCGGCTTTCAGCGACCTTTTTCAGTGGGACATCGATTTCTTCGTCGATCCGCGGGTGGGGGATGAATTCCGCATGGTCTATGAGGCGGAGTACGCGCTGGATCCCTCCCGGCCGGACAGCCTCGGTGAATTCATCCGTTATGGCAGGGTGCTCTCCGGGCAGTACCGTTCCGGCAGCGCGGTGCGCACCGCCCTCTATTTCGAGCAGGGCGAGCGCGGCGGCTATTACGATCTCGAGGGCAAGTCGTTCCAGAAGACCTTCCTCAAATCCCCGCTCAACTACCGACGGATCAGCTCTCATTTCAGCGGCGGCCGGCGGCATCCCATTTTAAAGATCGTGCGCCCCCATCTCGGGGTTGATTTTGTCGCAGCCGAGGGAACGCCCGTGGTTGCGGCCGCAGACGGGGTCGTGATCGAAAAGGGCTACGAGGGGGGCGGATTGGGCAATTTCATCAGGATCAGGCACAAGAATCCGCGCTTCGCCACGGTCTACGGCCATCTCAGCGGCTTTGGTCCCGGCATCGCTATCGGCAAGGCGGTGCAGCAGCGCGATGTCGTCGGCTATGTCGGCCGCACCGGTCTGGCCACCGGGCCCCATCTGCACTACTGCTTTTACGAGAACGGCCGGCCGGTCAATCCCCTCAAGATCAAGAACTCCTCGGGGGATCCGATCCCGGCCGGAGAGATGGAGCGCTTCAAGGGGGTGCGGGAAGAGCAGCTGGCTCTGCTCGCGGCGGCGCCGCGCCGGGGTGAGGAGGTTCCGGGTGTCATCGCCGGCACGGGCCCGGGCCATATGGCCATGCCCAGGCTGTAGCGGGGAAAACCGGGGAGGGGCTGCGTCTTCTCAGAGATTGGACTTGGGGCGGCGCGCACCAAAGAGGAGGGCGCAGGGGGCGTTTTTGGTGACGACCTGCTGCAGCTCACGGCACCAGAGGGCGGCGAAGGTGCGGCAGCTGTTGGCGCCGTCAAGATGTTCCGCGCTGGGGAAAGAGGCATGTTCGCAGCGCAAATCGCAAAATTTGATCCGGCTGCTGGTCACGCCGGCGTTCTTGTCGTCATCAGCCATTACGGGATCTCCTCGTCAAGTCTGCTCTGCTCATGAGCCTGGTTTGCTCACCGGATAATATACCATTCCACCGGAAAAGAATCCAGCCTTTTCGCCGGGATCTCCCCGGGAGCCATCCATGAAGATACGCATTCTTACTGTCGGCAAGCCGTCCGACCCCCATTACAACGCCCTCTGCGAGGGCTATCTCGGACGCATCCGCCACTATCTGCCGGTTGAGCATCATTTCATTCGGCAGGTGCGCGCGACCGGACCGGTGGCGGAGATCCTGGCGCGGGAAGAGGCACAGCTGCTCGAGAAGATCGGGGCGCAGGAGTGGTGCGTGGTGCTGGAGAGCAGGGGTGAAGGGATGGATTCGCTGGCTTTCGCCGCCGCGCTGGAGCGGCATATGGTGGGGGGGCGCAAGTCTCTGCTCTTCATTGTGGGCGGGCCGCACGGCCTGGGCGATGGGGTGTTGAGGAGGGCGAACCAGCGCCTCTCACTCTCGGCGATGACCATGGCCCACGAGCTCGCCCTGACCGTGCTGCTGGAGCAGCTCTTCCGGGCCCTGACCATCCTGCGCGGGGAGGGTTATCACAAATAAAAGGGACCACCGGTAGATAGCCTCCGATGGTCCGATGGTACTCAGGTTCCTGCCTCAGCCGGGGCGGACTATGTCCTTCAGCCTTCCGGCTGCTTCCCCCCTTGGCTCCTGCATATAAAAAAATTATTCAAGGATTTCCAGGGTCGCGTGTTTGCCTGCCTTGCGTGAGACGGCGCTTAAAAGTACCCGGATGGCATGGGCGGTGCGGCCGTTTTTGCCGATGACCTTGCCCATGTCAGGTTGGGAAACACGCAGTTCGTAGACGACCGTGGTTTCGCCGAATACTTCAGAGACCTTGACCTCATCGGGATTGTCGACCAGATGCTTTACGATGTACTCGACAAATTCTTTCATCCGTACACCCCTTCCTGCATGCGTGATAGCTCGTGCAATCGGACCGTGGATTGGGTTTTGCTGCCTGGCGGTGTTGCGCGAAAATGTAAAGCACAAAAGAATTTACATCAATTTAAATATATCCACTGGGGGGACCAATGTCAAGCGAAAAATGGCAAATAAAATTCCCTGCAACAATTTGCCCATCCATGCGGGAAAGCGGGCCCGCAGGGGAATAAAAAATGCTTGACTGCGATTTTAAAATGTGTATATTATAGATTGTTAGCACTCAGTAATAGAGAGTGCTAGCGTGATTAAATAATAATAAACAATTAATAATGATTGGAGGATGCAATATGACCATTAAACCGTTGGCTGACCGCGTTGTGGTGAAGCCGGTCGAAGAGCAGGAAATGAAGCAGGGGAGCATCATCATTCCTGACACGGCCAAAGAGAAGCCCATGCAGGGCACCATCGTGGCCGTCGGCCCGGGCAAGATCTCCGAGAATGGCGCCAAGATCGAGATGTCGGTCAAGGTAGGCGACAGGATCCTCTACGGCAAGTATTCCGGCACTGAAGTGACCATCGACAAGGAAGACTATCTGATCATGCGCGAGAGCGACATATTTGCAATCATCTAGGCGTGGCATGTGAACCTAAAAAGCAATCCATCAGGAGGTTTTACCCATATGGCAAAAATTATTGAATTCAATGTAGATGCGCGCAATGCGATGAAGGTCGGCGTGGACAAGCTGGCCAAAGCGGTCGGTTCGACTCTCGGCCCCAAGGGCCGCAATGTCGTGATCGACAAAAAGTTCGGCGCCCCGACCGTGACCAAGGACGGCGTGACGGTGGCCAAAGAGGTTGAGCTGGAAGATCCCCTGGAGAACATGGGCGCCCAGATGGTGCGCGAAGTGGCCTCCAAGACCAGCGACGTGGCCGGTGACGGCACCACCACGGCGACTGTGCTTGCCCAGGCGATCGTGCGTGAAGGTCTGAAAAACGTCACCGCCGGCTCCAATCCGATGGCCCTGAAGCGCGGCATCGAGAAGGGCGTCAAGAGCGTCATCGAAGAGCTGCGCAAGCAGAGCAAGCCGATTCCCGGCAAGACCGAGATCGCCCAGGTCGGCGCCATTTCCGCCAACAACGACAAGGCGATCGGCGAACTGATCGCGGATGCTATGGAAAAGGTGGGCAAGGACGGCGTCATCACCGTCGAAGAGGCCAAGAGCACCGATACCACCCTTGAGGTTGTCGAGGGCATGCAGTTCGATCGCGGTTATATCTCGCCCTATTTCGTCACCAATTCCGACACCATGGAAGCGGTCCTCGAAGAGGTGATGG
>ENA-UOWO01001151-UOWO01001151.1-activated-sludge-metagenome-genome-assembly--contig:-NODE-1151-length-36269-cov-11.459684_pt1 | contig 36269 bp, 29 predicted proteins | sample MGYA00238148_ERZ761564 | MGnify/ENA primary metagenome ERZ761564 (study PRJEB28885, sample SAMN05720194) | activated sludge metagenome | isolation source: Anaerobic digester | place: USA... | reverse complement strand
CGGAGGCGGTTGAATTTGGTTTCTTGCGGCGGAATTGTAGCTGGTTGGAAAAACACGGGGCTTTCTTTAAACTTAATTTGATTCCTAATCTACGCCAATACCTCCGATTTGCCCTGGTCAAATCCCGACAAAAGTGCCTTGACTCGCCACTTCTATCCTCCTAACTTGGCAGCATAAACACCACGCTATGCGCCGCAAAGCCATCGACTATGACGCCATGTTCAAAGACTTCCTTGGCGACTTTTTCCCCGATTTTGTCGCCTTTGTCAATCCCGAGCTGTATGCAGCAATCGATTGGGCGCAGGGATATGTTTTTCTGGAGCAAGAGCTCATCAACGCGCTGCGCGGAAAGTTCAAAATCCGAGGAAAAAGACGGCATACGGATAAGCTTGTCAAAGTCCAACTCCTCAATGGCGACCAACATTTCATCTTCGTTCACATCGAATTTCAGCACCAAGCTGAAAAAGGCTTTGCCCTTCGCATGTTCCTCTACCGTGCCCTCATCCAATTGCGCTACGGACTCGAAGACATTTCCGCTTATGCGGTGTTTACCGGAGCTCCTCCTCCAGAGGAAGAGACCTTATATTTAAAACCTTCCTTCGGCACCGAACTGGCTTATCGCTTCCAGTCAATCATTTCGGTAACCTTGCCAGAAGCACAATTGCTATCTTCAATTGACAATGCCTTTGCGCTGGCTATGCTGGCAGCCCAATATGTCTACCGCAGCAGAAATGATCCTCACTTGCGTTTTGCCCTGAAGGTGCAACTCTTCAATTTGCTGCGCAATCACTCCCATATCCACTTTGAACGCACTGTCAAATTGTTTATCTTTGTACGCGACTTGATCCATCTACCGAAAAAATTGGAGAACGAATTTGAGGTAAACCAGTTTTCATTAGTATTTCCAAATGAACAAACCATGATTATCTCGCAAGGCACCAAAAATTTTACTGAAAAGTTATACGAACATGTTTTCGGGTATAATCCAGCTGAAGTATTGGCTAAAGAACGCCAAAAGGTTGAATTGGAATTTCAAAAAAAAGCTGAAACAGAACGTCAACAAGCTGATCAGGAACGCCAACTCCTCCTCACTCAAACCATCCACAACCTCCATCAACTGGCTCAAATGGATGTTCCTCAAATCGCACTGATGATGGGGATTTCTGAAGTTGAGGTACAGAAGGTTTTAAACACACAAACGCCTTCTCAAGAGGGATAATCTGCACCCTTTCTGCGCATCCATCTGTGGGATGATTTCGCTGTTTTGGCTAAAGTTTGAAAAGATTTTTTCTATTCATAGACCTGCTAACCGCGGTAGCGGTTGAATGTGGTTTCTTGTGGCCGAATGGTAGCTAGTGGAAAAAAGGCCCAACATTGTGCAACCTTTCCCCTCCCCTTCCCGTATAAGCCACAAGCCACAAACCCAATTCCCATGCCGATTGTTACAAAAGAAGAAAAGAGAGAAACCCACCCCTACCTTAAGTTAGGTAATGTTCCTGGTGCCAAACGTATGGTTCTAGGCAGTTTCCCAGTCTACGCTTGTACCGATCCCGATACAGCCGATAAACAAAAAATGCGGATCGAAAACACCAAAAAGAAGCCAATCCGCTTCTTTTATGGAAGCGCTTACAGCAGTTTTTGGACTCTATACCAACAATACGTCGATCCATCACTTACTCCACCATTCAATGAGCATATTCTTCGGGAGAGCATCACCCACAAAAAAATTGCTTTTTCGGATACCATCCAATCTTGTACCCGAAAAGGGGAAAGCGCTTTGGATAGCAGCCTTTCTGAAAAGGAATGGAATATAGAAGGTGTACAATCTTTACTCCAATCTGGCATCTCCAAAGTACTGTGTACTTCCAAAGGAGTCCTGCGCGACCTGGAGCACCGGATCATTAACCACAACCCCACCCATCCCTTTGGTCAGGTCGACGCAGAGCACCCCACTCAATTTCAAGCCACTTTTCTTAAAAAATTAGGCGTTGCTAACCCTGTTCTCACGAGCCCCATCGCCCGCGTGTTTTTGGTAGATGGTCGCTTGATTGAAGCCCTGGCCATCCCGTCACCAGGGTCACCGCATCGGCAGTTGCGGCATTTTGGGTATATGGCCGGGGACCGAAAGGTGTTTTCGGATGGGTATTTTGCTGCGGCGTTTGGGTGGTTGATGGGGAATGAATGAAGGTACCTTAGCGTATAATGAGAGTGTTCAAAAAGTGTATCAAAGGTAAAGAAATAGTGTGCTATCGTTTCATCTGGCTTTTACGATTCTTGACGCAGTAAGTCAAGAATTGGAAAGCAGAGGTACAAATCTCACATGCGCCACAAGTTATTGGCAGAAAAGCCTGGTCCAAGCTCATGGGTAAAATTAGCCCAACCCGTCTTCTTCATTGGCTCGATCAACGACTCACCCCTTGGTGTTCCACCCACTCTTCCATGCAAAACAATCCTCCAAATCCCTAAAAAACGGTATTTTGTGAAAGCTAGACCCGCGTCCGCAGCGCATCATCCAGCAGCATCAAAAAACACCACCTCATGCTTACACGCAGATCATTCCTTCAACAATCTATGCTTGGCTCCGGCGCGCTGCTGCTGGGGGCTTCAGGTTGCCAGCCCAGCACCACGCCCGCTGGCCTCAAAATTTCGCTGGCTCAGTGGTCTTTGCACCGCACCTTGCAAGCCGGAAAGCTCGACCACCTGGATTTCCCGGCCAAAGCAAAACGCGACTTTGGGGTATCCGCCGTGGAGTACGTCAACACCTTTTTTGGGGGCAAAAGTATGCCGTTTAAAAAAGCGGGCAAAAATGCCAAATACCTGAATGAGTTGCTCAAGCGAAGCCGCGACGAAGGGGTGGACAATCACCTCATCATGGTGGACGATGAAGGCTCCCTGGCACTGCCCGACGATGCGAAACGCCTGCCCGCCGTGGAGAACCACAAAAAATGGGTGGAAGCCGCCCGACTGCTGGGCTGTAAAACCATCCGGGTCAACCTGCACGGGGAGGGCAGTTCTGCGGACAAAAAAACGGCCTCCATCGATTCACTGAGTCGCCTGGGAGAATTCGCCAAAACCATGAACATCAACGTGGTAGTCGAAAATCACGGCAGTGATTCTTCCAATGGTGCCTGGATTGCCTCGGTTATGCAGGAGGTGGGCATGGCCAACGTTGGCACCCTGCCCGATTTTGGCAACTTTTGCATCTCGCACCCCTGGGGCCAAACCCAGGATCCCTGCGAGAACATATACGACCGCTACCAGGGCGTTCAGGAGATGTTGCCCTTTGCCAAAGGGGTAAGCGCCAAAACTTACGACTTCGATGCCCAGGGCGAGCAACCCAAAATGGATTACAAAAGATTGCTGGATATTGTCAAAAAATCGGGCTTTATGGGTTACATCGGGATTGAATTTGAGGGACAAAACCAACCCGAAGTGGAGGGGATTCGCAAAACGAAGGCCTTGATTGAGCGGTATTGGTGAAAGGGGCTGGCAATATTCAAAAACCGGAACTAATTGCCACAAAAAGCTTTGACATCGGCATCATTGTATTGGCTACCTTTCCCTTTTCCGGAAGGTCGAAAGATCAATTCAAAACCCTGGTCGATCAGATCATTAGCCAGGCTTTTGAATTCATCCGGAACGGGTAAAGGGAGGTTATTTCACCACGGATTCGCACAGATTCCCACAGATTATTTCACCCACGCCCCTGCAAGTCCTTCAAATACTGTGATGGCGTTTTCCCGAACTCGGCCTTAAACGCTTTGGTGAAATACGACTGCGTTTGAATGCCCACGCTGTACATCACCTCAGCCAGGGACATATCCTGGTTCACCATCAATTTTACCGCATTTTTCAGGCGGACTGTGCGTACAAAGTCATTGATGGATTGATTGGTCAAGCCCTTGATTTTGTTGTACAATTTTGTCCGGCTCATGCCCAGCTGGGTACAGATGTAATCGATGTTCAATTCGGGATTGCTCAAGTTGCTTTCGATGATCCCGATTAAATTTTCCAAAAATTGTTTGTCCAGTGTTGAGTGAACCTGATCTTTCAGCTCGGCGTGGTGGTCGTTGACATAGCGTTCGACGAGCTTTTGTTTTTGGGCAAAAATGTTGGCAATACTCAATTCCAACAGTTCGATGCTGATGGGTTTGGCAAAGTAGTAATTCGCTCCCGAGCCTGTGCCTTCAATTTGCGACTCTACGGCGTCTTTGGCGGTCAATAACATAAAGGGGATGTGCGCGGTATCCAGGTCAGCTTTGACTTTTTTGCAAAATTCGATGCCATCCATCACGGGCATCATGATGTCGCTGATGACCAAATCTGGCATTTCCGCCTTGACTTTTTGATAGCCATCCTGACCATCTGCCGCTTCAGAAACATGGTATTTTGCGCTCAGTACTTCGCGGAGGAATCCTCTTAGTTCTTCGTTGTCGTCTACGATTAGAATATGAGGACTTTGGGGCAGGAAGGGATCTGCCACATCAGCGCTGGTTTTTTCTTCGGTCAGGGGCATAAAATAGTCGTACTGCTCGTGAATGCTTTCCAATTTGGCGGGCATTACGCTCCCTTCCAGCCATTGTTCTTCGGCTGTGTAATCTTCCTTGGCACAAGGAATACCAATGATGATTTCGGTGCCTTTTTGCCTTTCGCTGTACACAAAAATTTGCCCTTTGTGCAAAGCAGTCAGGCTTTTGACGAAGGCCAGGCCAATGCCCGAGCCCAGGTGCGAATCGGCAATCCGATAAAAACGTTCAAACAGGTGGGCGATGGAGTCTTTCGAAATGCCAATCCCATTGTCGGCTACCCTGAAATAGATGTAGTTTTTGCCAGCGTAGTCGTGTTTGATCGATAATTCATTGGCAAAAACAGGTTTAAACTTTTCCAGGGCATCAAAAGTCTCCAGGCTAATGGCACCACCCTTGTGGGTGTATTTAAACGAATTGCTGATGAGGTTGATGAGGATTTTTTCCAAAATCTGACGGTCAAACCAGGTTCCCTGCAAGGTGTGCCCCTGCTTGACGGCAAAGGTGATGTTTTTTTCCTGTGCCAACACGCTAAATTCTTCGGCAATTTCCTGTAAAAACCACTCCACATTGCCCTCCATCACGTGCAGGCGCAAAACCCCGGTTTCGGACTTGCGAAAATCCATCAATTCATTAATCAAGTGCAACAAGCGGTTGGTATTGCGCTGAATGACCTGATAATCGCGGCGTTGAGCCAGGCGGGTTTCTTCTTTGAGCAACTTTTCAATGGGGCCTAAAATCAAGGACAAGGGGGTGCGGAACTCGTGGGAGATATTGGTAAAAAACTGCAGTTGCAACTGGTGCAACTCTTCTTTTTTCTGCTCTTCCAGCTTTTTGATTTCCAATTCGCGCCTGAAGCGGTAATACGCGTAAAAGCCCGCTGCCAATACCAGTGCAACGAGGGTGCGAAACCACCAGGTCGCCCAAAATGGGGGCAAGATAACGACCTTGATGCTGCGTCCGGTTTCGTTCCAAATGCCATCGTTGTTGCTCGCCTTGACGCGGAAGGTATATTCGCCAGGACTGACATTGGTGTAGCTTGCGCGTTTTTCATGGTTGACTTCATTCCAGTCTTTGTCCCAATTTTCCAGTTTGTACGCGTAATGGTTGTTTTCGGCGGCGGTGTAATTCAAGGCGGCGTAGCCAAAGGAGAAGGTGGCTTGTTTGTGCGTCAGAACAATTTTATCCGTAAGGCTGATGTCGCGCTGCAGCGGAGAGCCCGGCTTGCCCGGAATGACTTTTTGATTGTACAAATGAAAATCAGTGACGTACACCGGAGGGCGGTACTGGTTGGTCAGGATGTCGCGGGGGTAAAACGCATTGAAGCCATTTACCCCGCCAAAAAACAATTGCCCATCTTTGGTTTTTAAAAATGCATTGGCTTCAAACTCTAGCCCTTGCAAGCCGTCCGCCGTATTGTATTTCCTAAAATTCAAGGTTTCAGGATGGATTTGGGTCAGGCCATTGGACGTCGAAATCCACAAATTGCCCCGTTCGTCTTCGGCGATTCCTTTGATGAACTCGCTGGCCAATCCCGCTTTTTCGGTGAACAAGGAAAAAGTATTGCGCTGCCGATCAAAGCGGTACAAACCCGCTTGCCCCACCCACAGATTGCCTTTGCGATCGATAAAAATGACCCGCAAATCGGGCTTTTTTTCTCCTTTGTGAAAATAGTGGGTAAACTCTCCGCTCGCCTGATTCAGGCAATTGAGGCCACCGTCGTCGGTGCCGATCCAGATATTGCCCAGGGGATCCTCATTGATCGACACCACGTTGTTGCCGAACAAACTGGTTTTGCCGCTCCGGCTCCGGGTGATGCGGTGGAATCTTTTCTTTTCTGGGTCAAAAAGATTCAAGCCGCCAAAATAAGTGGCCACCCAGATATTTTTTTCACCATCTTCGAAAATCTTTTGAATGTAATTCGAACTGATGCTTTGGGAATCGCGTACCTGGTGTTGGAAGCGGGTAAAATCATCGCGGTCTCGATTGTAGAGATTCAGCCCCCCGCCCCAGGCACCCACCCAGAGCTTGCCCGCACTGTCTTCAAAAACGTCCAGTACTTCATTGGAACCAATGGATCTGGTATCGAATGGATTGTACTTGTAATGCCGGAAAGCCTGGGTACTGCGTTCAAAACGATTGAGTCCTCCCCCATCCGTACCAATCCAGATATTGCCAAACCGGTCTTCACAAAAGGCCTTTACATCATTGTAGCTCAGGCTATTGGGCTTTGGCTCCTGCCGAAACAGCGCAAATTTCTCTGTTTTAGGCATGTACAAATTGACCCCACCCCGATGCGTACCAATCCAGGTATTGCCTTGGTTGTCTTCAAAAATGGCGGATACGGTGCGTTGGGAGAGGCTCCGCGGATTATCGGGTTCGTTCTGGTGGTTGTAAAATTTGCCCGAAGACGGTTCAAATACGTCCAGTCCACCATTGATGCTGCCAATCCAGATGTTGCCATTTTTTCCTACCAAAATACTGCGGATGAGGTTACTGCTAATGGAGTGTGTATTGGCAACACGATGGATGTGCTGCACAAAGCTGCGTTCTCGGGGCTGATACACGATCAGGCCATTGTCGCTGGTTCCCAGTAACAGTTGCCCTGTTTGGTCAGCTTTAATGGCGTGAATGGAAGGATAAGCACCACCTTTTCCATCGCCAGGCATGGGAATTGCGGTCAGTTTATGGCGCTCCCGATTCAACAGATGGAGGCCTCGGGAAGTGCCGATCCAAAAGTTGTGCTGTTGGTCTTCAAAGCAGCATTGAACTTCATCGCTATTGAGTCCCTGGGATTTGCGCAAGGCCTTAAAAGATCCTGTACGGGGGGCAAACAGGTTGATTCCTCCGCCTAGGGTACTGATCCACAATCGGCCAGGTTGGTCTTCGTAAATTCCGGTGATGTGGTTGTGGATTAAACTTTGGGGCTGGGAAGGATCATTTTTGTAGGTTGTGAATTGATTTAGAATGGGGTCATATTTGTTCAAGCCGTTCAGGGTTCCAACCCAAAGGGTATGCTGTTGGTCTTCGTACAGGCAGGTAATGTAATTGTCGCTGATGCTATGGGGGTCTTTGGCATCAGATTTATACACCAAAATTTGGTATCCATCGTAGCGATTGAGCCCATCGCGGGTGCCAAACCACATGAAGCCCCGCTGATCCTGGAATATGGCTTCGATGGTACTGTTGGAAAGGCCGTCTTCGTTTTTGATGTGTTTGAATTGAAGCTTGGGGCTTTGGTGCTGGGCATAAGCTAAGTGTACCAGGCTCAGCAGGACAAATCCCAGCAAACCGGCTTGCTTGGGGAAAAAGTATCGATTACACCAACGATTTGCTGCTCCGCTCACCTCCGTTTGTTTAAACGTTTAAGGAGCCTAATCCCAAACGTATTTCCAATTCCCATCAGCCTGTCGCTGCCAAACGGTGTGGAATACTCCCTTGATTTTGTTGACCTTGCCCGTGCTGTCCTGGCTGCTCCAGGTGAATTTACCATAAGTATATGCCAGGTCACCATGGGTAGATACTTCGACGAAGTCTGGCTTCCACTCCACCTTGGCACTTTGGTAAAAGGGGGCATTGTAGTATTGGCGAATGGCGGCTCGCCCCATGATCAGGGTATCGTTTTGGCGCTTGATTACGGCATCTTCGGCAGCAAAGGTATAAAAAGCCTCAGCAATCCCTTTGGCGGCAGCCATTTTGGCGAAGGCGGCTTCCGCGTCGACGATTTCTTGTTTGAGTTTTGCGGGATCAGGTAGCTCCTTTTGCGGCTCACAAGCCAGGAAGAGGAGAAGAAAAATCGGGAGAAAAATTTGTTTCAGCATCGCTTTCTGATTTTGTGATTCCTAAGTTAAGACAAAAGCAAAAGTTTGGCAATGTTTTTTACAACCCATAAGCATACACCCGATTATCGATGGTTGTGACCATAATTTTTTGTTGTGGGAAAAAAGCAAATTTGTCCCCCGCCACGGGAAACCCTTTGATCACCGCCCCTTTTGTCGACAAACACCAGACTTGATGCATACTGGGAACACTACAAACAATCCTGGCATTTTCCTTCTGCCCCTGGGCTTTCAGTGCAGCAATCTGTCCGCTAAAGGATTTTTGAAAAATCAATTTGAATCCGTCTCCATCATAAGCATGCAAAAACAAGTCCGTACCATTTGCCGACAGGTAATCTTTTCGTCCATCAGCGATCAAATCAGTAAAAAGCAACTGAGTAGCCTGTTTTTTTCCTCGACTAATGGCCAGCGAAAAAGACTCCCCTTTTTCATTGAACACCTGCACCTTGCCCTGCCCGTCTGCCACCACTATCCTTTTGCTCAGTTGATCCCACTGCCATTGAGGCGGGCTTAAAAATGGGCCTTTTAGGGTTTGTACGGGGAAATGTGTTTGCGTTGCCCGATCCAATACATGAAGTTTCCCGGCTTCAGTAAGGGCAAGCAGGTAATCGGCTGCGGCAGACTGAAAAAAAATGAGGGGTTGTTTGACCAGTCCGATTTTGGGGCCAGGGTTCCAACCACTCAAAGGGGCGCCCTCGTGATCAAGACCATACATGCGCCCATCTACACAGCTGTAAAAAAGGTATACGTCACGCCCACCCACACTGACTCCAGAGGTGGTGCTTAGGCCAAGAGTTAAGGGGTATCCCGGTTCTTCTTGTCCATCTTGTTGCAGGGCGTGAATGGCTTTGGCTGTAGCAAAATACACGATGTTCTGTCTTCTTTCTTTGCGGTATACGGCTTGAAGCTTACCCAGCACAGGGCCATCCAGCTTTTTTGTCCAACGCAAGGTGCCCATTTTGTCCAAGAGCACCAAATGGTGTCGATCCGTTGTAAGGACACAGCTTTCCCAAGCGTCCACTGTCCAAAGCTGCTCGATCCGTTCATCGGGCAGGTCAATTTGCCATAAGGCTTTGGGTATGGTCACTAAAGGTTCGAGCGTGCTTACGGAACTGAATGTCCAATGCTTTTTTTCCAGGTCGCCTTCCAGTTGGAGCACGGCGGGCAAATCCAGATTCAATGGCAACAACTCAGTGAGCCTTGCAAGCACCTGCCCAAACCCAAGGTCTTTGGACAAACGCATCCATACACCAGCGGGGGGATGCGGCAATTGTCGCGCCAGGGTATTGTCAACCACTAGCGCATCCACCCAGCGCTCCAACAAATCCGCAGAAGCCGCGATGACCAGGTGGCGGTCGACCACCGTAAGCGTAGCCTGTCGAAGGCCCCATTGGTGCAAGCCCAGGTCCAACACGGGTTGCAAAGTATAGGTTTGGTAAGCATAGGCAGGTAAAGCACCAAAGCGCCCGGCGATGCTGCGGAGGGCTTCTTGGGCCTGGGTTTGATGCTCAAAAGGAAGCACACAGGCGGTGTTGGTAGCATTGCCCGCCGCAAAATGCAGCAACCAAGGTAAACGGGAAGAAAAATCATCCAACCAGGAAGCACTTTCAGGTAAAACCCAAACCGGGCTAATGGCGTTTGCGTCTGCGGGAATAATGGACAAAAGCGCGGTAGTCTCCAGGTCATCAGGAGGTAGCTGGGCGTTAAAATGTACCTGACCTTGCAACTGTCCAGGGGGAAGACCGAGCTTCAAGCGAACACTTTGGCACTGGGCGGTCAATGGGTCATCTTTTAAATCCAAAAACCTGGCAAAAGCCGGGTAATTGACCTGAATTTCTGGAGAGGTCAAGGGTTTTACCCAATCGGCATTTCGGCCATTTTTGAGGTCTAATACCGCCTCCTCCACCAAAGAAGCTTCGCACGACAAAAAGCTGAACCCTTTTACCTGAGCCAGCACCCAATTTTCCGCTCGCGCGCTGCGAAAATGTTGGATGTTGATGCCCCGTAATTGAGTCGTTTTCCATAGGTCGTAGCCTGGAGGCAAGGTGATTTGGTGGCCCTTAAATCCTGTACTCAGGTAGAGAATTGCCGTTTTCCCTTTGGCGAGGGGCAACAATACCTGATGCCAATCGAAGGTTGAAAAAGGGAATTGTTCAGGTGATTCACGGGGTGTCAGAATAGCCAGCGCATTTGTTGGAATTGCTTTTTCAATTCCCTCAGTGGGTTGGCAAGCGAAACAAGTCCATAAGCAGAGCAATAGCAGTGGGTACAACTTAAGGGACGGAAGAAAAATAAAGTTACAATCTGGCTGACTCTTTTTTGATTTTGCTGCGTTACTCCTCAGTTGCTTAGGCTCGTTATGCGCCCTCGTCGTGCCTTGCCTAATCAAAAAATAGTTGGGCCAACTTTGTAACTTTATTTCTTTTCCGTCCCTAAGACAAGCTGTTTTTAATCCCCGTTTTTGAATTATCTTTGCACCCACATCAACTACCGGTTATTTTTATGAGAAATTTATTCCTGCGCATTGGAAGTTTATTGGGGTTCTTGGCCGTCGCTCTGGGCGCATTTGCAGCACATGGCCTACGCCCTCACCTGAGCATAAAATTATTTGAAACTTTTGAAACTGCAGTTCGCTACCAGTTTTTTCACGCCCTTGCTATTTTGATGGTGGCCATTTTGAGCCATTTTGGAAAAAAGGGATCCTTGCGCCTGGCGGGCTGGGCTTTTACTGCCGGAGTGGCCTTGTTTTCCGGGTCATTGTACGCCCTGAGTACCCGGGAATTGCATGGAGTTTCTGTTGGCTGGTTAGGCCCCATCACCCCTTTGGGTGGTTTGTGTTTTTTAATTGGCTGGGGTGCTTTATTTTATTCCAGCTTTTTCCATTACGACCGATCTGCAAAGGGGAATGGTATGGATTGAGATTGCCGCATTTTCCCTCAATGTATTTTGCCACAAAGACAGGAAGGCACTAAGCTGAAAAACTTAGTGCCTTCTTGTCTTTGTGGCAAAATACTAGGCTTCTTCCTGCTGCGCTGCGTCAACATTTCTGCGGCGATTCCGCCACCAAACGAAGGCTAGTCCACCTACCAAAACGTAGGGTGTAGCCAGCATGTAAAGAATACCAGCATTCAAACCTTTACCGGCTGAACCTCCACCTTTAAGGTTACTTTCCACGGCCATTTTACACATGGGGCACTGCGCCTCCAGGGTCGGTAATGCCAGGAAAACCAAGGCGATCAGGATCAAGCCAATCTTTAAGTATTTATGAGTACTCATCACGGCAATTTTTACAAAATTAAGCAATTAATAATAAGGCATCAACATAAAATAACAAACTGGACCAGTAATGGCCACATAAAGCCAAAGGGGAAATACCCAGCGCGCCATTTTGCGGTGCCGTTCAATTTGATTCGTATAAGCCCGAATAAATGTGAACAAAATAAAGGGGAAAATCCCCGCCGCAAGGGCAATATGGCTCAACAACAATACGAGGTAAAAAGGCCGGATGCCACTCACGGCTATTTTTTCTGCTTCACTCAGGATGCCATCGTGGTTGGCGTCACCAAACAAGGTTTCCGGGGTCGTGAAGTGATAGGCCACGTACGACAACAAAAAGAGCACCGACAAGGAAATGGCCACATAAATGGCATTGCGGTGTTGTTGCACCTTTTTCTGCTTGATGAAATACAAGGCGACCAGCAGAACCACCGCGGTCAGGGCATTCAGGGTAGCGTGAAAGGGCGGTAGAAACCCCAGGTCCAGGCTTTCCGGCACAGGAATTTTTATTCGGCGCATCATCCCCACCAGGCCTAGTACAGCTACCGTAATGATCCAGGCGGCTACGTTCAGTTTTTTCTCCAGTTGTACATTAGCTTCCATGCTTATTTTTCTTTTTCACGGTTCAAATAAGGATCATTGCTTTTGTCGCGGTGCATGAGTACCGTAATGTGTTCGGTCAAGCGGCGCACCTCATTGCCATCGTGGTAATTGTAGTACCGGCGAACGACGCCAGTAGTGTCCACAATGGCCATCATACCCCTTTTTGGAAAGTGATAAGCCTGCTTCAACTCAGGGTTAATGGTTGTAACAATAACCTGGGCTGGATCAGCCATCTGGTGTTCACGCAAAAACGCACCTACCCTACCCGTATCTGACAAAGCGGTATGCAGCAGAAAAACAACATCATTTCGTTCATCGAATTGGGTATGCAAACTGCCGAGAGCAAAAACCAGGTCTTCTTTTTGATCCAGATCCTCTGCTTCCAATACTTTCGCGATCACCACCCGATTGTGCAATTCCAGACTGCTGTTCAGGGTATCAGCATCCAGCAATTTGGGAACTTTAAAGGAAGGAATTTGGCCATAGTTTTTCAACTCAGCCCGCATTTCCACTTGATAGTTTTCACCTTTTTTAAGGTAATACCAGCTCAACGCGGGCATGACCAGCAACATCATCAACAGCACCAGTGTGCGTAGCCTCTTTTTCATTCAGTCCAGGTTTTCAATCATGCTAGAAAAACATCAGAAAAGCGCAAAAGTTTCCAACATTTGGGTCATACTTTGATCAAAACACAAAAGGCGGGTCTGAGCCCGCCTTTTGTATTTTGATCCAGAAAAAGGATTACCCTTTCCATTCCATTTGATACGTATGCGCAGGCAATAAACTGCTTTCCTGGACGGGTGCAGCAGGCAACGCATCCCGCTTTTTGATGTCGTCTCTGCGGTATTTCCAGGCATTCCCTTCATGAAAGAAGGCAATAATGGCCCAGACAAGCAGGAGCATAGGCAAGATAACACTCATCGCCAAACCTTTGACTTCATATTTCATGTGCATGAATTCATACACAATAAAGTAGGCTTTGTACAGGGATAAGCCAGCGATCAACAATCCACAAGTAGCCAGCACGAATATATTGCCGTGAACGCTACTGATCATGTGACCTTTGCCAAATAGCGAGATCAATACCTCGATACCCGTGACCACTGCCAATAGCACCAGGCCGTAGCGCACGCGTTTTTTACTTTCTTCGTAAGATAAATTTGACATCTATCAAGCATTATAAAGGTTCAACCATTGAGTTTTAAAGCAGGTAAAATACCAGGAACACAAAGACCCAGACCAAGTCTACAAAGTGCCAGTATAAGCCTATCTTCTCAACCATTTCATACCCGTTCTTACGGGCTACATATACTCCACTGGCCACATTCAAAGCGATGATGAGCAAAAAGAGCACCCCTGAGAACACGTGGAAACCGTGAAAGCCGGTAATAAAAAAGAAAAGCGCACCGAAAGCTGCCGGACCAAATTGTTCGGTCTGGGTTTTGCCTTTAAGCGGTCCTTCAGCATAGACGTATTTGCGATGAACAAAACCCTTTTCGTCCATCATGTATCCAGCATGATCACCCGTTTTGTATTCGTGGGCGGCACCATGTCCAGCTTCACCGTGCTCAGCACCATGTCCACCCGCAGCATGACGATGGATCAGGTAGCTTTCCCCTTCCCGGAAGGTTTCGGCGCTTTTTTTACCATCATGATCCAGGTAGTAACCATCAGCAGTGTGCGTGCCAAAAGTATTCCGAGTTAAAGACATGTTTTCTTTGCTGATCAGGTTGGTCCACTCCCAGGCTTGGCAGCTCAAAAAGCCCAATCCCCCAAAGATGGTCAGGATCATCCAGATCAATACCCCGTTTTTGTTTTCGCGGTGGCCTTCCTGTACTGCACGAACCATCGTAACGGAACTGATGATCAGCAAAAAGGACATAAAAGTTACGAAAATCAAGGGAGCCTGACCAAAGAAATCAGAAATGCCAAATGGGTCGGTAGCAAACACGAAGTCCGGAACCGGCCAGGTGGGGCTACTGAAACGCAGCGCACCATAAGTGATCAGAAACCCGGCAAAGGTAAAGGCATCCGATAGTAGGAAGTACCACATCATTATCTTGCCATAGCTGACCTTAAATGGGGATTGTGCCCCAGACCAAGCATCGCCTTGGTGATCATGTTCATGAACGTGGTGTTCAAGTGCGGTATCTGTATTCGCCATTAGATAGCTGAATTTTGCGTATGTCTAACAATTGGTTTTTCCATTACATTTGGGTCATCAAAAAGAAAAAGAGATAAACCCAGAGCAAATCTACAAAATGCCAGTAGATTAAAGTCAGTTCAAAACGATGTTTTCGCTTTGGAGTGGCTTTTAATCCCAGCAAAAAAGCGTGCGCAGTAGCCAGCGCAAGGATGGCAATTCCCCCTACAACGTGGGCGGCATGCACATAAGAAAATACGTATACAAATGATCCTGAGGGATTAGTTGTGAGCTCGATTCCGATTCCGGCGAGTGTCAGCCAACCTTGATATTGCGTATACAAAAAGGCAATGCCAAGCAACACCGTTGCGACCAGCCCGTATTTGTAGATTTTTTCATTGCCTTTCAAAAAAGCACGATACGAAAGATGTAGTGTAAAACTACTCAATAATATGATTACTGTGCTCAGTGTAAATACTTGTGGCAAGCTGAATTCCAGCCAATTGCCCGCAGCTTGCCGCACCAGATAAGCACTGGTCCAGGCGGCAAACATCATCATGATACTCGCGCAAGCTACCAGCAGCGCAAATGCCTGAGGATGTATTTTATTCCGACCGTAAGCATTGGGGAAACTTCCCTCCATTGTTTTTCAGGTTAAATTTGATCCAACAATAAAACGCCCAAAACAAGCGGAATGTACACAAATGAGAAGAACATCAAGTGTAGTGCTGATTTGCGGTCATTGTTACGGTAGAGGCGCCAACCCAAATAGGTAAAAAAGATACTGGACACCACGATACAGCTTGTTGCAATCCATCCAGCTACGCCCAAACTCAAGGGGAGGAAACCTACCGGAATGAGTACTAAAGCATAGAGAAAAGATTGCAGACCTGTGTATTTCTCTTTCTGGCCCTCTGGCCCGGGCAACAACTTGTAACCAGCCAGTTCATAGTCTTCCTTTCCCAACCAGGCAATTGACCAAAAATGGGGAAATTGCCAGAAGAATTGGATCGTAAACAACGTAAGCCCAAGTGCTGAAATGTACCCTTCTGCTGCCGCAGCACCAATCAAGGTTGGTAAAGCCCCGGGTATCGCACCAACAGCTACTGCAATTGGTGATATTCTTTTCAATGGGGTATACAAAAACGCATAAGAAACCAGGGCGAGGGTCCCGAAAAATGCAGTCCAGGGATTAAAGAAGGCCAGTGCGGTGATGCCCACCATACTCATGAGTCCAGCCATCAGCACGGCATCTGCAACTTTCATCCTCCCGGTTGCCAATGGGCGATTGGCCGTACGTTTCATCAGTCGATCAAAATCCTTTTCCAGAACCTGGTTGAGAATGTTGGCCGCTGCGGTCACCAAAAATCCACCCAAACACAACACTGCGATCCCTAGACCCGATGCCGGACCAGGTACGGCGATCAAGTAGGCCATAACCGAGGTAAAAACCACGGTTGTGGTCAAGCGCAATTTCACCAGTAATTTGAAGTCTTCTGCCTTTTGCCAAAAAGCGGCCAAAGGTTTCTGAACTGCTGTTTTTACCGCCACTGTTGTCAGAAAGTATGAAAGAGGAAGCCAAATAACCAAAGGAATCTGGCCTCCTCTTTATGATAATGATCAAATATTTCTATTCAAAATAGCGCATTCGCTATTGTTCAATTGTACTAGGTTAGTGATCGCTCGACACTTCTCCTTCGGCCAATGGGGTGATTTGGGAGATAAACTCTTTGCCATCCTTGCCATAATCGTACGCCCAACGGTGAACGGTTGGAATTTTACCCGTCCAGTTGCCGTGTACAGGTTTGATGTTCGTCGTCCACTCCAGGGTAGTAGCTCCCCAAGGGTTAGGATTGGTCATTTTTTTGCCTTTCCAGATGCTGTAGAAGAAATTGACTACAAACAAAACCTGGAACGCAAACGTAGCGATGGCCGCAATCGTAATGAATTTATTCAAATCATCGAAATGGGAGAACGATGCAAACGTGTCGAAACGGTAGTAACGACGTGGCACCCCAGCCATACCAATATAGTGCATAGGCCAGAAAATGGCGTAAGCTCCAATCATCGTACCCCAGAAGTGAATCTTGCCCAGGGTTTCGTTCATGAAACGGCCGTACATTTTGGGGAACCAGTTGTAAATACCCGCAAACATCCCAAAGAATGCCGCAACCCCCATTACAATGTGGAAGTGAGCCACTACAAAATAGGTATCGTGCTGTTGGATGTCAATTGCCGAGTTGCCCAGGAAGATCCCCGTCAAACCACCCGAAATGAACATCGAAACGAACCCGATCGCAAACATACTGGCCGCCGTAAAGCGGAAATTACTGGCGTAAATCGTAGAAATCCAGTTGAATACTTTCACCGCTGAAGGCACCGCAATAATCAAGGTGAATACAACGAAGAAGTTGGAAATGAATGGGTTAACCCCAGACATAAACATGTGGTGGGCCCATACAATAAAGGACAAAAACGCAATGGCCAAAATTGAAAATACCATTGCTTTATAGCCAAAGATTGGTTTACGTGCATGTACCGCAAGTACTTCAGAAACCAAGCCCATCGCTGGCAAAATGATGATGTATACCTCAGGGTGCCCCAGGAACCAGAACAAGTGCTGGTACAATACAGGACTACCACCTACGTGATCAAGCGCCTGTCCACCTACAAAAATTTCGCTCAGGTAAAAGCTGGTACCCATCCCACGGTCAAACATCAGCAGCAGAAAGCCTGATACCAATACGGGGAAAGAGAGCAGACCAATGATCGCCGTTACAAAGAAAGCCCAAATGGTCAAGGGCATCCGCCACATGGTCATCCCTTTGGTACGCAGGTTCAATACTGTGGTGATGTAGTTGATACCACCCAAAAGAACCGAGACCACAAAGAAAACCAGACTGAGCAACCACAAGGTCATCCCTGCGCCAGAGCCTGCCGAGGCCTGTGGCAATGCACTGAGCGGCGGGTATGCCGTCCAACCTCCAGAGAATGGCCCCGTACTCACAAAAAGCGAGAAGAACATGATCAATCCAGACATGAAGAAAAACCAGTAGGAAAGCATATTCAAAAACGGCGAAGCCATGTCTCGCGCACCCAGCTGTAACGGAATGAGCAAGTTACTGAAAGTACCACTTAAGCCGGCAGTTAAGACAAAGAACACCAGGATGGTTCCGTGCATGGTTACCAACGCATAATAAAAATCTTGCGAGAGTGTACCCATTCCGGTTTCCGCATTGATGATGATCCATTTGCCCAACAAAGGTTTCAACCAGGCCATACTTTCTTCCGGAAAGCCCAATTGCAAACGGAAAATCAAAGACATGCCCGCACCAATCAAAGCCCAAAACATCCCCGTGATCAGGAATTGTTTGGCAATGATCTTGTGGTCCATGCTAAATACATAGGTATTGATGAAGTTGGACTGATAGCGGTCGCCTTCGTGATGCTCATGAAAATGATCATCATATCCCAGCTTTTCAATCAGCTCTTCTTCCTGCGTCATTGGATGGTTTGCTACGTGAGCCATCGACTGAATGTTTTAAAAACGTTTACAATGCTAAACTTTAAAATTGAGTCAGTTTCCATAACAATAACTCAATTGAACCCACTTGGTTCAATATTTCAGCATATACACTTTATTGACCAACTACACGGAATTCCGTGCGGCGGTTTTGTGCACGGTTGTCATCGCTGTCGTTTGCGGCCACGGGTTGGCTTTCACCAAAACCTTTGGCACTTAAACGACTGGCATCAACACCCTTGCTTACCAGATACTTCATCACCGCATCGGCTCTTTTTTGAGAAAGTGTCAGGTTTAGCGCATCTTCACCGATGTCATCAGTATGACCGGCAAGTTGTATTTTCAACCCTTTCTTCTCTTTCATCGCTTCGACCAGGTTGTCCAACTCATAGCGAGAAACGCCAGTGAGTTTTTCTGAACCCGTTGCAAAAGTGACGTAGCTGAATTGTACGGTCTTTTTAGCCGTAATCAATGCGGTATCTAACAGCTCAATGAATTCTTCTTTGCGGGTTTCAATTTCCGAAGAGAACAGTTTTTCTTTGTTCGGGTCTTCATCTTTGAAACGGATGTTGCTCAGGTAATAGGATTTCTGCTGGGCAGCCCACATCTCGTACTCTTCCATTTCCACAATTCGCACCGTTTTGCGCATGGCAAAGTGGCTGTTTCCACAAAGTTCGGCACAAGCCAATTCATAGTCGAATGCCTCCCACTTCGGTTTGGAACTTGGGTCTTTTGGATCAGAAGGCACCTGATATTCCGGATAATTGCGCAACTGCTGGCGGAATTCCTCGTTGGTTTTTTGTGGTTCAAAAACAAAGTAAGTAGGAATACCAGGAATGGCATCCATTTTTACCCGGAAATGTGGCAGGTAGAAATTGTGCAACACGTCTTTGGAGGTGATCCGCACCCGGATTTTCTTTCCTTTGGGCAACACGAGTTCATCGGCATGAAAATCGTCGACGTTCTTTTCATCGGTCCAATCCTGGCCCAATGGGTTAGACCCGGTGATGAGTCTGAAATTCTTGGTACCCAATTTGCCATCTGGTCCAGGATAGCGTAGGGCCCAACCAAATTGGAAACCAGTTGCTTCAATTTCCATATAGTCTTCACCGGGCTGAATATCAGCCATGATCTCGTTCCAGGCGTCCAAACCTCGGATAACCAGGAACGCCATAACGATAGCCGGGATGATGGTCCAAATTGCTTCCAATTTATTGTCGTGGGAAATAAATCTTGCCTTGGCATTCCGACGGCCCGAATATTTCCAGGCATAATAAAACAGCAGAACCTGGGTGACAACAAACACAATTCCGCAAATGATCAACGTAATATTGAACATTGCGTCAATCTTACCCCCGTGCGCTGAAGCAGCAGTCATCGGGCCATACCCCAGATAATAGTTCTTGTACAATGCACCAGTGTAGGCCGTGAGCACCAAAAAGGCAATCATAAATACGACCATGTAGATCCCTTGCCTACCATTGATGATCTCCTGCATTTCTTCCTCACCCCGAATTTTTGCCGCCAATTCGGTTACCTTGCCAATTTGGATGGCAATTACAGCGATCAGGATAAGACTTAAGAATACGAGCAAAGCAGTCATTATTCTTTAGGTTTTAATCGAATTCAAATTTACAATTAAGATTCAATGATGAATCTCAATACAAGGATGCATTTTACTTGTTTAGAAACAATCTAAACTAGTGGTGCGCATCGTGAGCACCGTGTCCATCTTCCGGATAAGGCCACACGGAGTGGTGCATTGCCTCATCCAAATATGGATCGTTCTGTGGAACCAGAGCTGCTTTTTCAAGCTGCTTGAATACAAAATATACAAATCCTGCCAAAAAGCCCAGGAAAATCCCCAACTCCAACAAACCAGGAGTCGTGAATCCAAAAGCAAAATTCAGGAACTGATGACTAGCTTCAGCAGCTTCTCCACCATGCTCACCGGCGTGTCCTGCATGTTCCGCAGCCGCTTCAATAGCGGTGAGGCGTGCGCCAGGTTTGATCATCAGGAAGAAATCCAGCCAGTGGCCAAACAAGGTCAGGATAGCTGCAATGGCCATTGGCCCGTATTTGCGCTTGTTGTCGTTCCGCAGCAGGATGAAAAATGGCAAAACGAAATTGATGATCAAATTGGCAAAAAACAAGGGACGGTAATTGTCCAAACGTTGGCGGAAATAAATGGTTTCTTCCCCAATGTTCGCATACCAGATCAACATGTACTGAGAAAACCACATGTAAGTCCAAAAGATGCTGATGGCAAAAAGGTATTTGCCCAAATCGTGGAGGTGGTTTTCAGTAATGTGTTCAAAATAACCCCGGCCTTTCAAGTACATCATCATCAGGATCGTAATCGCCATCGCTGCAATGAACCAACTGGCCGCACTGTACCACGCAAACAAGGTGGAATACCAGTGAGCATCAACGGACATCACCCACTGCCAAATCATGGCCGCACTGGTAAAGCCAAAGATGGGCAAAAAGATGGCCGCATAAATCCGCATTTTGCGGTGGTGCCAGAAGTTATCGGAAATACCCTGGCCATTTTCGTCTTCAGCCAGTGAAAATCCGCGATTTTTGTGTGCAAAATAAGCCCAGCCGCCCACAATGATGAGGGTTCCAAAGCTAAACCAGTACTTGTTCAAGAAACTGGATTTTCCCTTGATGATGGCATCTGTTTCCACGGCATGTGGATCGGCCCAATGGTACAAATGGTGCCAATGGCCCCATAGACCAATGATGATCGGCAAAAACAGGATCAAGGCTGGAATGAGGAACAGGGAGAATGCTTCCCAAACACGTTTCATCCCGGTGTGCCAACCAGCCCATGCGGTGGTAAACGCAGCAAGGATGAACATGGAAATACCTGCAATACCCGTAAAAAAAACGGTATTGTGCAAATAGTTGGTCCAGAAACGCACGTGCATGGGTTCCGAATCGGCGAAATAGGACACCACCAGGCACAACAGACCGAGTATCATAAACCCGAGCAGGAAAGTCTTTTGCTTGGCTTCGAAGGTGAATTGGTTCATTGCTCGTCGGTTATTTGTTTTTTCTTCAAAATGATTGACATCAATTACTTACCGCCCTTGGGTTTGTTTCCACCACCGCCACCGCTGTTGGATGGTGCTGGTGCTGAAACCGGAGCTGAAGCGATTTTTTTGACCTGTGCAGCTGGTACACCAAAATTTGGATTCAGGGTATTTGCACTTGCACTATAGGCCAAACCCTTGGCTGTAGCTTGTAAGGAGCGGATGTAGTGAATCACTTGCCATCTTTCTTCGAAGCTCAACTTTTCGGCGTATCCGCCCATGACGTTTTTGCCGTACATAATGGCATGGTAAAAACGACCATTGGTAGAGATGTAAAAGGTATCCAGCATAAAATTGGCTGGCGCAGCAGGATAAACACCCCCCAGGTCCCCTTTAGCAGGATTGGCATCACGCACCAAATAACCAGCACCGTCAGCTTTTTCACCATGACAAATGCCACAGTAAATTTCGTACAGTTCTTTGCCTTTGGCCAGGCCAGCTTCCGAAATGGGGAATGGATTGCCTACAATATCTTTGCTGGCTCGAATACGCTCATCTTCCGTATCTCCATAGTGGTAAGGCACTTTGCCATTCACGGGTACCGCAATGGCATTGAGTTGATTGCCACCTCTGAGGATGTTCATGATGGAGTCATAAGCTTCTGGCCCAGAATAACTGAATCCGGCATAACCACGCGGGATGGTTCCGGCGGCCGGATCCATCGGCTGGGACAAAAACTTGCGGTTGATTACACTCGCACTGTCCCAGTTGTTGCGCTTATAGTTGGCGTATGATTGCGACTCATATCCTACCGAGTGTGCCATATCGGGCATGTATTCCTTGCCAGCATAGTTGCCACCCGCAGGAGTACACGAATAAAGCAATCCGACAGCCACTACCGAGTAAAGAATATATTTAAAATTTTTCATCATTGCTTGATTTTCCTTGGTTCAAACATTGACCGGCGATCCGGATTAAATGTGCTTTTGATCAATTTCTTCCGCACCGGATGCTTGTAAGAAAGCTCTGAATTTAGCTTTCTCTTCATCTGAAGCATCGGTTACATCAAATGCCAAACAAAATTTATCATCAGTGATGCGGTCGTGCAGGGTTGGGTTCAATATCCCCGGTCCCATTCCACAAATCGTATAGAAGGTGACCACCATACCGATACTTGCAAAAAGAACCGTCAACTCAAAAGTAACGGGAATGAACGCGGGTACAGCCCAGTATGGCTTACCCCCAAAAATGATCGGCCAATCGCTGGTAAAGACCCAGGTCATGCCCAAAAAGGCCGTCAGGGTGCCAATCAAGCCATATACGAACCCAGCCTGGTGAATACGGCTTTCGGTGAAACCCATAGCATCTTCCATGCCGTGAACAGGAAAAGGGCTGAACACATCGTAAATGTCCAGGTGTGCAGCACGAGCTTGGCCTACTGCACTCAGAATCTTCGCATCATCATCATAGAGGCCGAAGAGTACATCTTTATTTGGAGATCTTGTCATTTCGCTTCGTTTTTTGATGTCCTGGAATTGGGGTTAATGCGTGCCGGTGCTGTCTTTAGTTGCGACAGATTCGTGTGCATGGGCATGTTTTTTCGCATTGCTCATGCCTACATACTGGTCGCCAGCGTTCTTCAGGATGCTCTTGATTTCAGCGATGGCCACTACTGGTGCAATGCGCGTGAAAATCATGAAACAAGTAGAGAACAAGCCCAAAGTGCCAATGAACAACCCAACCTCTACCCAGGTAGCTGAATAATAACTCCAGGAAGATGGTAAATAATCGCGTGCCAAGGTTGTCGAAATGATCACGAAACGTTCGAACCACATCCCGATATTGATGAAAATCGACATGGCAAAAGTAATCGCGATATTTTGACGTAATTTTTTGCTCCAGAAAATCTGCGGAGAAATCACGTTACAGGCCATCATCCCGATGTACGACCAGAAATAGGGCCCCATCAAACGGTTGTAGAAAGCAAATTGCTCATAGATATAGCCAGAGTACCAGGAGATGAACAACTCGGTCAAGTAAGCTACACCAACAATGTTCCCCGTTGCCAGGATCACTTTGTTCATACTATCGATGTGCTCCAGGGTGATGTAATCCTCCAGATGCAATACTTTACGGGTGATCAACATCAGGGTTTGCACCATGGCAAAACCAGAGAAGATCGCCCCTGCAACGAAGTATGGAGGAAAGATGGTGGTATGCCATCCCGGAATGACAGAAGTGGCAAAGTCAAAGGATACGATGGTGTGTACTGAAAGTACCAGCGGTGTGGACAAACCCGCCAGAATCAGTGACAAACTTTCCCAACGCTGCCAGTGCTTGGCGGATCCAGTCCAGCCAAAAGCCAGGAAATTGTACATTTTGCGGCGGAACCCGGAGGCACGGTCGCGAACTGTTGCAAAGTCAGGCACCAAACCCGTATACCAAAACAGCAAGGAAACTGTAAAATACGTTGAGATCGCGAATACGTCCCACAAGAGTGGTGAGTTGAAGTTGACCCACAATGGGCCACGGGTATTCGGATAAGGGAAGATAAAAAAGCCCAACCAAAGTCGTCCCATGTGAATCAGGGGGAACTGGCCGGCGCAAATTACCGCAAAGATCGTCATTGCTTCTGCTGCCCGGTTTACACCTGTCCGCCATTTTTGACGGAACAGCAACAAGATGGCCGAAATCAAGGTACCCGCGTGACCAATACCGACCCACCACACGAAGTTGGTAATGTCCCAACCCCAGTTGATGGTACGGTTCAGGTTCCAGGAACCGATCCCTACCCAAATGGTCCAGGTTACACAGAATACGTAAACTGCCAGCCCCGTTACAGCAAGAATGAAAGCAATCATCCAGGCAGCGGAAGGCGTACGTTCCGTAGGCCCGCAGATGTCCTCCGTGATTTGGTGGTACGTCTTTGCACCCGTGATTAAGGGTTCCCGTATTGGAGAAATGTGTCCACTCATGATTTTATTGTTAGTCCCACGAATTGAAATCGTGTCTTTTTTTTATAAAAGTTGAGGAGTTGAGGAGTTGAGAAGTTGAGAAGTTGAGGGGCAGAGCGTGCTAAACTCCTCAACTTCTCAACTCCTCAACTTTTATACTGCTTCGTTCCGGTTGACCACCTTTGCTTGATAGGTTACCGAAGATTGTACGTTGATTTCCTCCAATGCGAGGTAATTCAACGGATGCGCCGAACGCTTGGCCACTTCCGCAGTTTTGTCGTTGCGGTCACCAAAGACGATGGCACCCGTAGGACAAGCAGTTTGGCAAGCAGTTTTAACATCGGTATCCTTCACTTTGCGGCCTTCCCGCTTCGCAGTCAGTTTACCTTCCTGGATGCGTTGTACGCAGAAGCTACACTTTTCGATTACCCCACGAGAGCGAACCGTTACGTCTGGGTTCAATACCATCCGCATCAGGTTATCGGCAGTGAAAGGCAAATCCTCACCGTTGATGTAGTTCTCGTTAATTGGGAAAATATCGGCGGAGGTGTAATCCAACCAGTTGAAACGACGCACTTTATAAGGGCAGTTGTTGGCACAGTAACGGGTACCGATACAACGGTTGTAAGACATTTGGTTCAAACCTTCCGAACTGTGGTTGGTCGCGTTTACCGGACACACGTTCTCGCAAGGAGCATTGTCGCAATGCTGGCACATCATGGGTTGGTACACCACATTGGGCGTTTCATAATCCCCAAAGAAATAGCGGTCGATGCGCAACCAGGACATCTCGTGGTGACGAGAAACTTCAAATTTACCAACTACCGGAATGTTGTTTTCCGCTACGCAAGCAACCTGACAAGCACCACAACCGATACAAGCACTCAGGTCGACGTGCATCGCCCACCATTGTGACTGGGAGTAGCGGTCTGCTACGTATTTATCAAAAGGATAAAGCGTCTGGTCATTCAGGTGCTGCGCTTCGCTGCGTTTCTCCTTGATGTGTTCAAGCAACTCGGGCAACTCCTTGATGTGGGCTTTGTAAATGATCGAGCGATCAACGATGCCACCTTGATAGCCAGCTCCCAGGGTCATGGAAGTGTGCTCGTCCAAGTTGAGGTCTTTGCCGCTACTTTGATCCTTGATGGTTTTTCCATCCTTGTCTTTGCCCGTCATCCCCATACCGTGGTGGTACTGGACACAAGCAAAGTCTTTATCTTTTCCTACCGACTCGGATACTTTTACACTTGCCGCGTAGTACTGGGTATTGCCATCGGCATCAATACTCATCATTGGATAAACGTTGACCCCCACTTTGTCCCCAATGGCCCGGCCCTGGTAGCCGGTACATTCGCGGCCATAACCAATCGCCAAACCAACCGTATCCCACATTTGACCAAACTGGCGAACCGCCGAGGTGGTCACTTTTTGGCCTTTAGCTTCAACCTCTACAAAGTCGGCAGAGCCGTACATTTCGCGTTGGTTGAGGTCGTTGAGCGCGGTAAAGCGGATTCCTCCTTCATATTTCAACGGAACAGCCAGGTTGTTGCCCCATACTGTACGTGCAATTGGGTCAGGCATTTCCTGCAACCAGGGATTGGAAGCATATTTGCCATCGCCAATGGTCACCGTTTCAAAGAAGGCCAGCTCCAAACCATCCGCAGCAGGCTTGCGGACTTTGGCAGCGGCGGCATTCACATCCCCACCAAAACCAAATTCAGGAACATCCGCAGAGGGTACTTCAAATACCCCATCGTGCAGGGTGCTGTCCCAGAAGTTTTGGAAAGCAGTGAAACGGTTTTGTTTGGGGAACATATTGGCTTCCCAGAAGGCTACGAGGTAATCGTAAGCGGGTTGCTCGGAGTCTTTGTTCAGTTTGTCACTTTTCGCCCAGGTCAGCAGCGATTCTTCGGCCTGACGGGTTTTGAAAAGTGGTGCTATGGTTGGCTGAATCAAACTGTAGTGTCCTTTTTTAGGCTCAACGTCACCCCAGCTTTCCAGGTAATGGTTGCTTGGAACAACAAAATCACACGCCAGTGCGGTTTCATTGGGCGCCAGGGCGAGTGAAACTTTCAGTTTAACTTTTGCAGCAGCATCGCGGAATGCATCGCTATTGGGCAAGTCATAAGCGGGGTTGACGCCTTCAAAGAAGAAAACTGCGTCTACCTGGCCAGCGGACATTTCCCGGATCAATTTCTGGATGTTCTTGTCCTGTCCCTGACGTTGGTTGGAAGCATTGGCAAAGGTGATGGTGTTTCCGTAGGAATCCAACATCGCGTTGATCGCATTCACCAGCACTTGCTCACCGGTGTTGTTGGAACCAGAAACCACCAGGGCTTTGCCTTTGGCAGCAACGAGATCTTTGGCAACTGCCTTGAACTTGCTTGCTGTTTCAGCAGGCAATGCGGGCCCGGATACTCTGGAGCCGCCAGTAAGCGCCGCAACTTCATTGTACAAGGCCACAATTGCAGCACCTTGATGAGATGGTTTTACCAAAATCCGGTTATCGGCGTTAGAGCCAGTCAAACTCATGTGCGCTTCCACCTGGTAGTGGCGCGACATCTTGGTTTGTTTTGCATCCGTGATTTTGCGGTTCTGGATGTATTGAGCGGCGAACTCGGTAGGCGATACCCAGGTACCGAGGAAATCGCACTCAAAACCAACAATAACCTCCGCTTTGTCGAAGCTATAAGCAGGAACCGTAGCCGCCCCAAAACACTGCTCGTTGGCCTGCAACAAGGCAGAACTGGAGGCAGGATCGTAGATGACGACTTCCGTATTCGCGTAAGTGGCTTTGAAATCAGCAATGGCTTGCAGCGTCATTGGGCTCATGATGGTTGGAGCTACAATGCGCACGCGGCTACCACTGTTCAGTTTGGACATGATTTCTTTGTCGATCTGCGCCAGCGATGGGCCTTTGCCAAATTTGGCATCTGCCCGATCAACCTTACCACCTTTTACACGGTAAGGGCCGTCAAAACGACCAGAATCATAAAGGCTCAGTACACTGGCCTGGGCACGTGCACTGGTGCCACCTTTGGTTACACTGGAAAGGCTGTTGCCTTCGATCTTGATCGGGCGGCCTTCACGAGTTTTCACCAAAATGGCGCAATAATCACCCCCATTGACGAAAGAGGAAGCATAATAGGTGGCTACCCCTGGTACAATTTCGTCGGGTTTGATGACGTATGGAATCGCTTTTCTAATGGGAATGTCACAACTTGCAGCAATGGTCGCTGCACCCAAACCAAAACCCAGGTACTTCAAGAAGTCCCGACGGTTGGCATTCGTTTTATCATCAGCCAATTGTTCAGACATGGGCCGCTCATAAAACTCCTGATTGGTAATCTCGTTGTAAATCGGATCGTTTGCAATTTGATCTGTACCGATCCAGATTTCTTTATTTTGGTTTTTCATCTGAGTTGATGCGTCTGGTTAACCGAAGACCCGCTGGGCGGGCGATATCTCGCACCCACGATTAAAATCGTGGGTTGGTTCGGGTTATGCCCTCCCACGAATAAATTCGTGGGGTGGGTCTAGCCCATGACTTTAGTCGTGGGTTAATAATGGCATTTTTGGCATTCCAAACCGCCAATGTCTTCTACTGTTACTTTTTTGCGCTTTCCTTCCTGTAATTCCTGGTGGAACTTAGCGTAGTAACTATTGTAGTAGCCATTGTCTGCAAATTTAACTTCCGTTTGGCGGTGACAGTTGATACACCAGCCCATGGACAACGGAGCGTGCTGCTGTAACAGATCCATTTCTTCCACTTTACCATGGCAAGTTTGGCAAGCCACTTTGCCTACTGATACGTGCTGTGCGTGGTTGAAATATGCATGGTCAGGCAAGTTGTGGATGCGTACCCATTCGATTGGCCCTTGTACTTTTTTGTCGCCGGTCTTAGGATCGGTCAGCGCTTCTTTGATGGCTTCCCACTGCAGCGCACCTTCTTTAATGGCAGCATCCGGAGTTTTACCTCCTTGAATGGCATTGTCTTCGATCCAGGCCGTGTATTTCGACTTAACCTCGTCTTCAGAGAGGTTTTCGTAATCATCGATGTATTTATCCGCTCTGGGATCATAACCGATTGAGGCGAAGACTTTGGTCAATTCTGCGGTACCGTACTTTGAGCCAACCTTGATGGCGCGGTGACAGTTCATACAGGTATTGGCGGCAGGAATTGAAGAATGTTTACTTCTACGTGCACTATCATGGCAATAGTTGCAATCAATTTTATGCACTCCTGCGTGGGTGGCGTGCGAAAACTTAATGGGCTGATCCGGTTGATAACCTTGCTGACGCCCCAGGGCAATGGCCTGGTTTACCGTAGTATATCCACCCAAAACTACCGCAGCAAACAAGGCAAAAGCAATGACACCCTTACTCAGGAGCGTTTGCTTGAGGGTTTGACGCTGGGCAGGGAGGCCTTCTTTAACGGCCAGCATGTACTTGAGGTTAGACAGGATTTGCGCAAGAACCACGGTAAAGATGCCCAAAATGCCCGCCAACAATACAAAAAGCAGCGTATTGTTTTTCGGCTTCTCGGTCGCACCTCCGGCAGCAGCAGCACCCGCAGCAGCAGCGGCAGGATCACAAGAGCCATCGTACATACATTGGATGTACGCAAGGATGTTCTCAATGTCCTGGTCACTCAAGCCGTTGAAGCTGTTCATCACGGTTGGTTGCCATTTGGCCCACAGTTCTTTGCCCCGAGGATGGCTGTTGATCATGGACTGAGAATTGCGAATCCACAGGTACAAGTCTGTACGTGGATATGCAGCCCAACGTTCTTCTACCCCACCAAGAGCCGGACCGGTGAGGTCACTTTTCATGTTCTTGTTGTGACAAGAGGCACAATTGTTCTGGAAAAGGGTTTTCCCCGCCTTATCATCACCTTTTGCCGCACCTTGGCCAAACAAAGCCATCGTACTGAACAAAAGTGATGCCATGAGCAGTACTCGGCTAGTCAGAGACTTAAATATCATCGTACTTGCGTTTTATAACCTAGTATAACAAGATTGTCTAAACTGTCATTTTTCAGTCAGCGCAAAGATATAATTAGCTATATCTTTTTAACAAACTTTTAAGGAAAGTGTAAGTTATTTAGATCAACTCTAAATAAATTGGATTTCCTTTGAATTAGACGGATACCTCTGCTTTGATGGCGGGGTATGGGTCGTAATCACTGAGGGTGAAATCTTCGTATTGAAAATCAAAGATTTCCACCACAGCGGGGTTGAGTTTCATTTGGGGAAGTGACCGTGGTTGTCGGGAAAGTTGGATTTGGGCTTGCTCTTGGTGATTGAGGTACAAGTGGGCGTCGCCAAAAGAATGAATGAATTCTCCAGGTTGCAGGCCACATACTTGTGCCATCATCAGGGTAAGCAAGGCATAGGAAGCAATATTGAAAGGAACGCCGAGGAATACATCGGCAGAACGTTGGTACAATTGACAAGAGAGTTTGCCTTCAGCCACATAAAACTGAAACAGCGCGTGACAGGGTGGCAAACCCGATTTGACCATCACCGGAATGTCCTTAGGATTCCAGGCTGAAACCAACAAACGGCGTGAATCAGGACTACGCCGGATGTCGTTTACGACCTGAACAATTTGATCCACTCCTTCAAAGTTGCGCCATTGCTGGCCATATACCGGCCCCAGGTTTCCCCATTGCGTGGCAAAGTCATCGTCGGTTTTGATGCGCTCCACAAATTCGCTCAGCTTGTCTTTCCAAGCTGGACTGTATTTGGTTTGGGCCAAATCAGGGTTTTCGTTTTGCAACCAAAACTGAAATGGCCATTCATTCCAAATACCTACGCCGTTGCGCACGAGATACTGAATGTTGGTGTCTCCTTTTAGAAACCACAACAGCTCGTGAATAATCGACTTGATGTGGACTTTTTTCGTGGTGATTAGCGGGAATCCATCATTGAGATCAAATCTCATTTGATAACCAAAAACACTGATGGTGCCTGTGCCTGTACGGTCATGCTTGCGTACTCCATTTTTCAGGATGTGCTGGAGCAGTGTATGGTACTGCTGCATATCGGTGTCTTTGTTTATTCTTGTTTGGATGGCGAAAGGTAAAAAGGAATAATGAAAAAATGGTCATGCTTTTGCAGGATTTTAAGGATGCCAATGATTTTTTTCAATATGAAGACGGATTTTTGGCATTGTTCAGCTCCTTTTGTGCTGATTCTGTAATTATCGGGAATAGGGTTTGTGCAAAAACTCTTCCTGCTTATTTTTGTTGCTTGCAGAGAACCTAAGTAGTGGGGCAAAAATAAGTGTTCATTTTCTCTGGGCCAAAGGATTAGATAAGACACTTAAAATGAACCATTTACTTATCTAATCCTTTGGCAAAATGTACACTTATTTTTTATCGCCCTAAAAAAGATGCAATGAGTTACTCCAGCCTACGCGCTTGTGTACAGGATTTAGAAAAGCACGGCCAATTGCTGCGCATCAAAAAAGAAGTAGACCCCAATCTGGAAATGGCCGAAATTCACCGCCGGATTTTTGAACAAGGCGGTCCGGCCATTTTGTTTGAAAAAGTAAAAGGCAGCCCCTTCCAGGCGGTAAGCAATATATACGGTACCTACGAGCGTACCGATTTCATTTTCCGGCATACCCTGGAAAAGGTCAAAAGGGTGATTGAACTCAAAGCCGATCCGGCCAATTTTTTCAAAAAACCGACCCGTTACCTCAGCGCTCCGTTCACCGCGTTGAGCGCTTTACCCCTGCGCAGCTGGGGCAAAACACCCGTGCAATGGGGCGAGACGACCATTGATCAACTGCCCTTGATCAAATCCTGGCCCATGGACGGCGGGGCTTTTGTGACCATGCCCCAGGTGTTCAGTCTACCACCGGGTTCGCGCAACATCATGGAATCAAACCTGGGCATGTACCGCATTCAATTGGATGGCAACGAATACGTCACCAACAAAGAAATTGGGCTGCACTACCAGCTCCACCGCGGCATTGGGGTACACCACACCTTATACAATGAGACCAAAGAGGATTTTCGCTGCTCCATTTTTGTGGGGGGGCCACCTTCACATGCTTTTTCGGCCATCATGCCCTTGCCGGAAGGTTTATCTGAGCTGACCTTTGCGGGCATGCTGGCAGGACGGCGCTTTCGTTACACCTGGCAAGACGGGTGTGTCCTGTCCGGCGATGCCGATTTTGTCATTACGGGTACGATCCGCAAAGGGGAGAAAAAACCCGAAGGCCCTTTTGGCGACCACCTGGGTTATTACAGCCTTACCCACGATTTTCCGGTCATGGATGTACACAAGGTATACCACCGCAAGGACGCGCTCTGGCATTTCAGTGTGGTGGGCAGGCCACCGATGGAAGACAGCAGTTTTGGGTACCTCATCCATAAAATTGTCAAGCTGTTGACCCCGCAAGAGTTTCCGGGCATCAAACAAATCCACGCCGTGGATGCCGCTGGAGTACACCCTCTCCTGCTGGCCATCGGCAATGAACGCTACATGCCTTTCCGGGAGCGGGTACCAGAGGAAATCCTCACCCAGGCGAATCACATCCTGGGCTCGGGACAAACCAGTTTGGCCAAGTTTCTGGTCATCGCTGCAGCGGAGGATAATCCTGATCTGGATTGCCACGACATTGCCAGCTTTTTCAGCCATGTCCTGGAACGGGTAGATTGGACGCGCGATCTGCATTTTTACACCAAAACCACCATCGATACCCTCGATTATTCTGGGTCGGGCTGGAATGCAGGTTCCAAAGTAGTGATGGCTTGCCGGGGCGACAAACGCAGAACGCTGGCCACTACCCTACCGAGTACAGCCTTGAACTTGCCCACTGGCTTCAGCGGCCCACAGGTTGCTCAGCCAGGTGTGCTGGCCATCAGTGGGCCAGGCTTCCATGGTCATGAGTCTTATGCCGATGTACAAGTACTGGCAGATGCGCTCAACAAACAGGCTGGATTGGAAGGTTTCCCATTGGTGGTATTGTGCGATGATCCGCAGTTTCTGGCGGCTACCTTGAATAATTTCCTGTGGGTGACGTTCACCCGCGCCAATCCTTCACACGACCTTCATGGGATAGACAGTTTTATCGAAAACAAACATTGGGGTTGTCGGGGAGCATTGATCATTGATGCGCGGAAGAAGCCGCATCATGCGCCGGAGTTGGTGGCGCCGGAGTTTGGGTGGGAAATTGGAGATTGGGTTTGAAAAATACCGAAGAACTAGGCAACTTGAATATTTGGGTTCACGCAGATTTTACACAGATTTTTCCGCAGATTTTACACAGATTTTTCCGCAGATTTTACACAGAAAAATCTGCGAGAATCTGTGCAAAAATCCGCGTGAAATCTGCGTGAAATAAAAATACCAATCAATTATCATCCTCATCAAAAAGATCCTCCGAACTCAGCATATCTGCCAAAGTATCGCGGAAGGTCAATTTGGATTCGACCATATCTTTACTCACTACCTGGAATTCGGCCAAACCGTGTAGCACCAATTCCATATAGGTATACACCTCATCCCCGCTGAGTTGCGGAAGCGTGGCCTCCACGAATTTGCGTAAGCCGGCTACACTTTCCAGTGCTGCACGGAATTCTTTGTCACTCATGTCGTTGAGCAGGTTCACAGCATGTCCGCCACTGAACCAGGCCCGGATCACGCCGTATGGATCGCGGTCACGCCCTTTGCGGAGCTTATCCGGATCAGGGAAATGATCGAGGAACAATTTTTTGAAAGCTTTGCCCATCAGGTTGATCGCCACGAGGTATGGTCCTTCTTGCTCTCCTTCGTACACCAATTCCACTTTGCCTGTAATGGCGGGTACTACGCCCCACAAATCGGTCAGGCGGGCAATGGTTTTGTTTTCTCGGTTGATCAACAAACGCCGCTCGGCCGTGCTGACCAGGTTTTCGTACCCAGAAATGGTCAAACGCGCCGACACCCCACTTTTGGAATCGACAAACTCACTGTCGCGTGCTTCGAAAGCTACTTGTTCGAGCAACACTTCCAACAAATCAGGGACAACTATTTTTTCGCGTTGTTCAGCGGTAAGTTTGGCTTCCTGCTTGGTGATGCTGCGGGCAATGTCGATCGTTTTGGGGTAGTGCGTCAGGATTTGGCTCTCGATGCGGTCTTTCAAAGGCGTAATGATGCTGCCCCGGTTCGTGTAATCTTCGGGGTTGGCCGTAAAGAGAAACTGGATGTCCAGTGGTAAACGCAGTTTGAATCCGCGGATCTGGATGTCCCCCTCCTGCAAAATATTGAACAAAGATACCTGAATACGTGCTTGTAAATCGGGTAGTTCATTGATCACAAAAATGCTGCGGTGCGCCCGGGGTACCAGGCCAAAGTGGATGACCCGCTCATCGGAGTAGGCCATTTTAAGCGTAGCCGCTTTGATGGGGTCTACATCGCCAATGAGATCGGCAACACTCACATCGGGAGTAGCCAGTTTTTCCACGTAGCGTTCGTCGCGGTGCAGCCATTCAACAGGAGTAGCATCGCCCATTTCGGCAATCAAGTCTTTGGCGTAACGAGAAATGGGGTTGAGTGGGTCGTCGTTCAGCTCACTGCCTCCTACCACCGGAATGTACTCGTCCAGCAAGTTGACCAAGAGCCGCGCAATGCGGGTTTTGGCCTGCCCCCGCAAACCCAACAACAAGATATTGTGTCGCGATAGTACTGCGCGTTCAATGTCTGGCAAAACGGTATCTTCAAACCCAAGTACACCTTCAAAAATCGTTTCCCGCTTTTTGAGTTTTTCAATCAAATTGGCCCGGAGTTCTGCTTTTACCGATTTGGGTTGATAACCGCTGGCTTTTAAAGCCCCTAGAGTAGTAATGGAATTCATCTGTATGGAAGCGTTTAGAGCTTGTCTAGGGGCGGAAAAGAAATAAAGTTACATTCTGACTGGGCTCTTTTTTGATTTTGCTGCGTTACTCGTCAGTTGCGTAGGCTGGCTATGCGCCTTCCTCGTGCCTTGCCAAATCAAAAAATAGCCGGGTCAACTTTGTAACTTTATTTCTTTTCCACCCCTTGGAAGAAACTAAAACGATTGAAAATCGATATAGTTTTGCTGCCAGTCTAAACAAACGACATTTCTGTATCAAAAACCTTAATTTTGAGCGTTCTTGAACGAAATAAAAGTGGTGTTGTTCACAGCAGCATTGCATACAAACCTAACTGACATGAAAAAACTGATTTTTGGATTGCTTTTCTCTGCTTGTTTTCTACTCACGGGCTGTATCGACATTGTAGAAGAAATGACCTTGAACAAAAACGGAAAAGGTACCTATACTTTTACCATCGATATGAGCTCCATTTTGCAACTGGCGTCCATGAAAGACCTGATGAACCAGGCTGGCGCCGATGAAGAAGCCCAAAAGAAACTGGGCATGGACAAAATGGAAAAAGACACCACCATCTACTTCAAAGACATGCCCGCCGATTTGCGGGCCGAAACGGGCAATCCCGACTTTTGGAAAAAAGCCCAAATGAACATGAAGATGAGCGAAAAAGACAAAAAGCTCGTCATGCAAATGCGCCTCGATTTTGACAAAATTGAAGACATCGAGTTTTTCTTCAAAAACTTGACCAAAGTCATGAAAGAAGGTGCCGGTGAACTTGGCGGAATGCCCACCGAAGGCCTCGCTCCTACAGCGGTCGCTTTCAAACTGGCCAAAAAATCGCTGACCCGTTTGCCTACACCCAAGGCCGAAAACGCGCCAAGTGGTGAAGACCTTGAAATGATGAAAATGTTCCTGGGCACCGCCAAGTACAAAACCATTTACAACTTGCCCAATCGCGTGAAAAAAACCAAAATTCCCAACGCCAAAATCGACGGCAATACCGTAACCGTTGAAAACTCCATGCTCGATATCATGGAGGGGAAAGCGAAACTGGATGGGGAAATTTCTTTTTAAAGCATGTGTAAATTGAAAAGATTGGGGAGTGCAAGCATGCTGCCTTCTTATTCTAATCTCCGATTTTAACGTGAACTCGGGGATTTCTAGCGCTGCCATCTGGTAAGCTTCGACTTTAGTTGGGGCTTACCAGATCGCAGTTGCACACCTTCAAAACCCATAAAATGGCAATCAATATTTCAACGATTACAATCAATGCTTCCCCTCAAAAAGTGTGGGACACGATTACCAAACCTGAATGGGTAAAACTTTGGCAATATGGCAGCGATTTGATGACCACCTGGGAAATCGGCACTGACATCAAATTCAGCACCGCTTGGGAAGACAAGGTATTCGAACAATGGGGAAAAGTTCAGGCATTCAAACCTACTGAATTGATAAGCTATAGTTTGTTTGCCCCAAGACCTGAACTCGAAGACAAGCCTGAAAATTATTTCATCATGAGCTATCACCTGAGCAGCGAAAATGGCCAGACCAAACTGGAAATTGTTCAAGAGGACAACCGACCCAACGCGGTTCAAGAAGCACCGCAGGGTGAAGAAAACCCAGTATTGAAATTGTTGAAAGAGATTGCGGAAGCGGAGTGAAGTAGACAATAAAGTAGCATAACAATACATCAAAACACTATGAAAACTACTGACAACAACACGCATTTTGCTCCCGAACTGCACATTCCCAATGGGACATTCCAGATTGATTTTTACCTAAAATTTGGAGCAACTGAAATTTTTTGTTTTCGGAACGATGATGGAAGCATTCACGTAGCTGAATTGGAAATCAACGGCGCAATTTTTCACGTGCACGAAACCATGCGTGACGCGCTTGAACCAATAAGTGCAAAGGGGGTGACAACAATTATAGGTTTGTTTGTACCAAATGTGGAAGAAGTAATGCACAATGCTATTCAGGCGGGTGCAACGGAAATTAATCCTACCACAGACCATGATTACGGTTACCGACAAGGAATGTTCAAAGACCCTTTTGGGCATCTTTGGCAAATACAGAAAAAAATCTAAATCGGCATAAACCACAACACTGCGGGTAACCGAATATCAATTAATACTTTTCCATCACTTAAATATGTTAGGTCAAATGAATTTCACAAAATTGGTTCCCAACATTTTCTATGTCGACATTCAATCAGGAATTAAGCTATTTGTTGATTGCCTGGAGTTTAAGATTGGGCACAATGAAATTGGAACAGCATCACCATTTTGTGTAGTTGAAAAGGATGGGTTACGGGTGAATCTTTTCCAGAATGAAGAACTTGCTAAAAAAGACAATCCAGAATTCAGGCTTGTCACAGAGAACATAGAGGAGGTTTACCAAAATGTCGCATTAAAATTTCCGGAATTACTACATCCCAATCTTTCTCGAATTACCATTAGACCCTGGGGAGCAAAAGAGTTTGCAGTGATGGATGGTCAAATTGGGATTGTCATTCAA
>ENA-UOWO01001148-UOWO01001148.1-activated-sludge-metagenome-genome-assembly--contig:-NODE-1148-length-36315-cov-15.693988_pt1 | contig 36315 bp, 30 predicted proteins | sample MGYA00238148_ERZ761564 | MGnify/ENA primary metagenome ERZ761564 (study PRJEB28885, sample SAMN05720194) | activated sludge metagenome | isolation source: Anaerobic digester | place: USA... | reverse complement strand
ATAACCAATAACCAATAACCAATAACCAATAACCAATAACCAATAACCAATAACGATTAACCAATAACAGAATAACAATGAACAACTTCCTGGCAGAATTCCTCGGAACTGCTCTGCTTATCCTGCTCGGCGACGGCGTCGTAGCCGGCGTACTTTTAAAGGATACGAAAAATGAAAATGCCGGGTGGCTGGTGATTACCATCGGCTGGGCCCTGGCGGTCACTTTTGGGGTGTACGCGGTCGGCCGAATCAGCGGCGCTCACCTGAACCCTGCCGTTACACTCGCGCTGGCCACAACGGGGCAATTCCCCTGGGCGGATGTTGGCACCTACATTCTTGCACAGGTACTGGGCGCCATGCTGGGCGCTACGCTGGTGTGGCTGCAATACCTGCCGCATTGGTCCAGGACCATGGATCCCGACATCAAACTGGCTGTTTTCTGCACCGCGCCGGCCATACGACATACTACCAGTAATGTAATCAGCGAATTCATGGGAACGTTCGTGCTGTTGTTCGGACTTTCGGCGCTCGGCGCCAGCCGTTTTACGGAAGGCCTTAATCCGCTGGCGATCGGCGGACTGGTACTGGCGATCGGGCTTTCCATGGGCGGCACTACGGGATACGCCATTAACCCGGCACGCGACCTGGGTCCGCGTATCGCGCATGCTTTGTTACCTATTCCGGGAAAAGGAGGATCCGACTGGGCTTATGCCTGGGTACCTGTGGTGAGCCCCATTTTGGGCGGGATTTGCGGGGCATTGGTGTACCGGGCGTTGCTGGGTTAGTAGTTATTGGTTATTGGTTATTGGTTATTAGTTATTAGTGTGCATTGCCCTTGGCTTTGCAATAAATGACGCCAGGAGCAACGCACACTAATAACTAATAACTAATAACTAATAACTAATAACCGATAACTAATAACTACTGAGCGAGAATATGCGCCATGCGCAGCAACTCTTTATTCACCACCTTGTTCTTGTTAATCGCCTCTGCGAAAGGTGTGTAGGCCACATTGTTATTCCGAATACCGACCATCACGCCGGATTTGCCGTTTAGAAGGGCTTCTACGGAATTAAAACCGAGGATGCTGGCCAGAACTCGGTCGAAAGAACTCGGCGATCCGCCGCGTTGCAGGTGACCGATGACGCTGACTTTAATGTCGTCGTAAAAATCGATTTTACCTTCCACCAGTTTGGCGATATCGTACACGGTACCCATGTGATTGCCTTCGGCAACGATCACGATACTGAACAATTTGGAGCGTTTGGCGCTGCGTTTGAGCAGTTTCACCACATCCTCGATAGAGGAATCCTCTTCCGGAATCATGACGCCGCCGGCGCCGCCGGCAATAGCCGTATGCAGGGCGATAAATCCAGAATGGCGGCCCATTACCTCTACAAAAAACAGGCGGTTGTGCGAGTCGGCGGTGTCGCGGATCTTGTCGACCGCCTGAACGGCCGTATTCACTGCGGTATCGAAACCGACGGTGAAGTCCGTTCCATACAGATCGTTATCGATGGTTCCGGGAATACCGACTACGGGGATGTCCGGAAATTCTTTCATAAAATGCATGGCGCCCGTAAACGTACCGTTGCCGCCGATAGCGATCAGCGCATCGATATCATTGTCTACCAGGTTTTCATAAGCCTGTTTACGGCCTTCAGGAGTCATGAACCGCTGACTGCGAGCCGTTTTCAGCACCGTACCGCCCCTGTGGATGATATTACTGACGTCGGTCGTTTCCAGTCTTTTAATGTTTCCATCTATCATTCCCTCATAGCCGCGCATGATTCCGTAAATATGCAGGTCATTGTTAAAAGCATTGCGCACAATGGCCCGTACGGCGGCATTCATACCCGGGGCATCGCCGCCGGAGGTAAATACCGCTATTCTTTTAATTTCCTTACTCATGTTTATTGAAAGCCGCACTCGTTACAGAAGGGCCTGTTATTGAGGATTTGAGATTGAATCCTCCTATTACTAATAATCAGTGCGCGTGTTTTGGGTATCCAGTGTCCGAAACACTAAATACCAAAAACCAAACACGCACGGGTCAGTCGGTAGGATGCATGTGATAATCCGCCAACTGATAGATTGGTTTGCGAAGAATGGAGCCGAGTTTCAGTTTTCGTTCATCCATACACTTCACCAGAACTTCCTGAAAATGATGGGCAATAGAGCCTACGAAATGCACTGGTACGTACTGATATCCATTGTATTTACATGCCTGCCTGTCGAGAAATTCGCCGAGACAATCGGCTACCATTTCGCGCACGTACGGGTGTTGCAGGTTATCGCCCAGAAAACGGGTAAACGTTGCCAGATAAGCATTGGCGCCTTTTTCATACACGCGGTCCTTGATAGCATCCATACCTTCCGGGTATGCAGCGTCGAAAGCCGCATTCAGGTCGGTGGGTAATTCGCGGTAGAACTTCGCACGCAACAGTGCCTTACCCAGGTGCGTGCCGCTGCCCTCGTCGCCCAGCAGCCAGCCCAGTGAGGGAACGTTGTCGAGAATGGCATTGCCGTCATAGTAGCAACTATTGGAGCCCGTGCCGAGGATACAACAAATACCCGCATTGTATCCGCAGGTGGCGCGTGCGGCGGCCAGCAAATCGTGTTCCACTTCGACTTTCGCGTTGGGAAATACCGCCCGCAAGGCTTTCGCAATAATTTCAGCGCGGTGATCGTCGTGCACGCCGGTACCGTAAAAGAATATCTCTTTTACTTCTTTCGGCTTGAGTTTCGGCGCCAGTTGCCCCCGTACGATCGCTTCGATTTCTTCTGTCGTATGGAAAAACGGGCTGAACCCGACGGTGTTTTCCAGTTGCTGATCGCGTCCGCCATGCAGCAGCAGCCAATCGCATTTTGTCGAACCACAATCTGCTATTATAACCATGAGTTGAATCTAAAAGATTGACAATGAGCGGCCTGTGGACACGTTCATGCCGCTCTGCCGCAAAAGATTTTCGTTTCGGGTACTATTTGTAAAAAGTACACGAATGGCGCAAAAATAGATTTTTCCCTTAAATAGATGGGTATTCCTGCGAATGATATCAATTATTTATTTTTGGTTATTGGTTATTTGTTATTAGTGTGCATTGCCTCTGGCCTTGCAATAAACGACACCAAGGGCAATGCACACGAATAACGAATAACAAATAACCAATAACTAAATATCCGAAGTAAAGTGGAATTGAATCTTCGGGAAATTCTCCTGCGTGGTTTGCAGCACCCAGGCCGTTTCGGCGAGAAAAACGGTGTTCCCGTCGCTGTCTTTGGCAATATCTCTTTTACGGCGGTCCAGAAACTCTGCCATGGCTTTCGGATCGTCGGAAGTGACCCAGCATGCTTTGTTCAAATTAACCGGTTCATAGCGGCATTTGGAGCCGTACTCGCTTTCCAGGCGGTGCTGGATGACTTCGAACTGTAGTTGTCCGACAGTGCCGATAATGCGGCGTCCGTCGCTCTGGCGGGTGAACATTTGCGCCACCCCTTCGTCCATGAGTTGGTCGAGGCCTTTGGCAAACTGTTTTTGTTTGAGCGGATCGGCATTTTCCACGTAGCGGAACTGTTCGGGCGAAAACGCCGGAATGCCTTTGAAGTGCAGCGTTTCCCCTTCCGTGAGCGTATCACCGATCTTGAAATTACCGGAATCGTACAGACCCACCACGTCGCCCGGATAGGCTTCTTCCAGCAGCGTTTTTTTGGAGGCCATGAACATGGTAGGGTTCGGGAATTTCATGTCGCGGCCCAGGCGCATGTGCCGGTAGTTTTTGTTGCGCTCGAATTTGCCGGAGCAGATGCGCAAAAACGCAATCCGGTCGCGGTGCCGCGGGTCCATGTTGGCAAAGATCTTGAATACGAAGCCACTGAATTTCTCTTCCTCGGGGCGCACCAGTCGTTCTTCCGTATAACGCGGCAGCGGCGTGGGAGCGATTTCCACGAAGCAGTCGAGCATTTCCTTTACGCCGAAGTTGTTGACCGCGGAGCCGAAGAAAACAGGGCAGATTTTGCCTGTGAGGTAATCTTCTTTTTTGAATTCCGGGTATACCGTTTCCACTACTTCCACTTCTTCGCGGAGTTCGCGGGCTGCGCTGTCGCCGATGTGTTTTTCCAGATCGGGGCTGGCGAGGTCCTCGAATACGATAATGTCTTCGTCTTCCTGTTTGCTGTGTGGATTGAACAGCACGAGTTTTTTCTCATACAGGTTGTAAACGCCCTTGAAACGTTGTCCCATGCCGATGGGCCACGACAGCGGCCGCACTTTCACGCTGAGTTTCTGTTCGATTTCATCGAGCAGATCGAAGGCGTCCCTGCCCTCGCGGTCCATTTTATTGATAAAAAAGATGATGGGCGTATCGCGCATACGGCAGACTTTGGTCAGTTTTTCCGTCTGCTTTTCCACACCGTTCGCTACGTCGACGACCACGATGGCCGAGTCGACAGCCGTAAGGGTGCGGTAGGTATCTTCCGCAAAATCTTCGTGACCGGGCGTATCCAGGATATTGATTTGCAGGTCTCTGTATTCAAAACCCATCACCGAAGTGCTGACCGAGATACCACGCTGGCGCTCGATCTCCATGAAGTCGGACACCGTACTTTTTTTGATCTTGTTGCTTTTTACTGCGCCGGCCGTCTGGATAGCGCCCCCGAAAAGCAGTAGTTTTTCCGTCAGTGTGGTTTTACCGGCGTCCGGGTGGGCCACGATGGCGAAAGTGCGACGACGGTGAAGTTCGGATATATAATTGGACATGCGAGGTCTGAAGAGAAGTGAAAGGTGAGATGGCGAGAAGCAAGACTACTTCGCACAATCCCTGTAAAACGGCCGCAAAGGTAGGGCTTTATACCTAATTTATGGCCGTTTCTTGTAAATTGAAAAGCCGGGACCGGGAGGACGTATAGCAAAAGGAATGTTATAGAATCTTGTAATTTTGTGTTTTAGTTTTGAAACAACCTTTGAAAACATGGAATTTCTTTTAAAAATCGTCTACTACGCGCTGCTCGCCATCACTACCCTGCTGGACGTTTTTTACTTCTGCGCAACCTTGCTCGGTCTTATTGACCCCAAGTCGGCCGGGAAAAAGCAGGAGGATCTTTTTATGCTGGCTGCAACTGCCATATCGATGGCAATTCTGTACAAGGCATACCAGATGGGCCATGTACAGGGTTACTGGGGTACAGGCATCTGGCTCGTGGTTGGGGCTATTATTTCGTTTATCGTGATTTATGTCGGCGGCATGCTGATGTTCGGCAACCCTCGCTGGCAGTAGGGATTTTTAACCACAAGGGGCACAAACATGCATTATCCCGGATTTTATTCCAATGCACCAATCGAAGAACAAATGCCCCGGCCGCTGTTGTGCGTCCCCGCCAACAGCAATTAACTTCGAATTTCAGGTAAAAAAGCAGATCAATTTGCCTGGCAAGTGTGGTAATTTGTCGTTGGCGGGGACGCACAACGACGGCCGGGGCAACTCACTTTACTATGAATGTTGTAAAACCATTGACCAATAGTATTCGTTCAAAAATTAGGGATGAACTCATCTTTGTGCCTCTTGTGGTTAAAAAAACATACGCACTCATCGGGTTTGTAAATTCGATACAGAGCGCGCTACTTTTGCGGCATTTCCAAACACAACCAATTTCCAACCCTTGGACATAAAAAAAATTCCTTCCTCCTGTTTCGTGCTCGACGAAACCCGGCTGCGCCAGAACCTTTCGATTATCAACCGCGTACAACAGGAAGCCGGCGTGCAGATCATCCTGGCCTTCAAAGGCTTTGCCATGTGGAGTGCCTTTCCGATCGTACGCGAATACGTGCACGGTGCTACTGCTTCTTCCCTCAACGAAGCGCGATTGTGCTTCGAGGAAATGAAAACCAAAGCGCATACCTACTCTGTGGCATATACGCCGCGGGAATTCGGTAAAATCCTCGGCTATTCAAGCCACGTTACGTTCAACTCCATCGGTCAATACCGCCGTTTCCGGAAAAAAGTGGAAGCGGCCAAAGAACCGGTGAGTCCCGGCATCCGCGTCAATCCGGGCTGGTCGCCTGTCGGAACAGCCCTGTACAATCCTGCCGCGCCGGGCTCGCGCCTGGGCGAACCGGCCGAAAATTTTAAGGGAAAACTGCCGGAAGGTGTAGAGGGTCTGCACTTTCATACCCTGTGCGAAAGCACGAGTTACGACCTGGAAAAAACGCTGGAATATTTTGAAAGCCAGTTCGGCGCCTATCTGCCGCAAGTCAAATGGGTGAATTTCGGCGGTGGCCACCTCATGACCAAAAAAGGCTACGACGTGGATCACCTCATCGGCGTACTGAAAGCCTTTAAAAAACGGCACCCGCATCTGCACGTACTACTCGAACCCGGCAGCGCATTTGCCTGGGACGCCGGCGTGCTGGTGGCCACCGTGCTCGATATCGTGAACAATAAAAAGGTAAAAACAGCCATCCTCGACGTATCCTTTACGGCACATATGCCCGATACGCTGGAAATGCCGTACCGCCCCCGCATACAGGGCGCTTCTGAAGAGCCTGTGGCCGGGCAACCGCAGTACCGCCTGGGAGGCGTCAGTTGCCTGAGCGGCGACTTCCTGGAAGCCTACTCCTTTGAAAAACCGCTGAAAATTGGCCAGAAGATCGTGTTCGAAGACATGATCCACTACACCATGGTCAAAACAAGCACCTTTAATGGCGTTGCACACCCTTCCATTGCCATCTGGCGGCCGGATGGAACGCTGGATGTGGTGCGGAAGTTTGGGTATAATGATTATAAGAGAAGGCTCTCTTGAAATAGAAGTGAGAGAAGTGAGAGAAGTGAGAGGGTGAGAGCCGACTTCGATTACACCGCTTCGCTCCGGTCATTCCGACTACAGGAGCGAAGCGGTGTAATCGAAGTCGGCTCTCACCCTCTCACATCTCTCACCTTCTCACTTCTCTCTCGCGTCTCTCACTTTTGCTATTTTACAAATAAAAAGTACATCAGCACCATCAACGCCAGTGTGGCGATGACGAGCACAGTAACGAATTTGCGGCGGTCTTCAGAGTCTTTGGCGGCATATTTGTTCGACGACTTGCCTCCTCTTGTTTTAGTAGACATGATGTTGAAAAGTTTATAGTGAACTGATTTTTTTGCCTTTACTGAATGTATGCCGTTTACGGCCGGCATTTATTTCATTACAAATCTTTGCTTTCCAACCGGACTTTTCAGGTGATATTGATCAACTGTTGCGGATGATCTGTCTTTCTCTTAATTCAGGCCTTGTTCCCGGAAGATCCGGTTCAGCCATTTTATCATGAGCGAAAGTACAGCTGTGGCGACAGCAAGCAATGCAAAATTTACCCAAAAAAACAGGGCTTTGTCGTCGTAGCGGTCCCACATGGTAGCCAGTACGCCGCTGAGTTTATTGCCCAGTGAAGTGGCCAGTTGCCAGCCGCCCATCATCAATCCTGTCAGGTGCCTCGGCGACATCTTCGACACCATCGACAAGCCCATCGGGCTCAGGCAAAGTTCTCCCACTGTGATGACGCCATAGGAACCAACGATCCACCAGGCGGAGGCTTTGTCGCCCCCGTTGTGACAGACATACACGGCGGTGACCATCACGAGTGTCGACAAGGCCGAAATAGCCAGCCCCCACCAGATTTTGCCGGGTGTGGTGGGTTCTTTACCCCTGCGGCGCAGCCAGGCGAATACGAAAATGATCAGCGGCGTGAGTGTAACTACAAAGAAAGGGTTTACCGACTGGTAAATTTCCGTGGAAACCAGTGCTACGTCCTGCCCCTGCGGCGGGCGTTCGGCTTCCGGTACGTTTATAAAATACGGATTGATCGAAGCCACTTTCACGATAGCACCTTTCGCATCGCGTTCGGTACGGAAATGCTCGTCGTATTTCGGGTATTGAGCCGTGTCGGTGCTTACGATTTGCGCCATTTTCAGGTCGGTAGCGGGGCCTTGTACCCAGGTGGGCATGGCCCGGTCGGTATAAAACTCCGCCCAGGTGGTGAGTGCCGTGCCGTTTTGTTTGAAAATGGCCCAGAACATGATAACAACAGCATACACGGAAAGCAGGGCTTTGATGCGCGGTTTGTCTTCAAAAGATGCTTTTTTAAGCGTCCAGATATAAAAACCGATCACCGGCAGGCTGCCGAGCAGGAAAGCATCGGTGGAATCGGAACCGAAAATATTGCCTGGAATAAGCCAGCCCGCAACGCCTGTCACCACAGCCGGCAACAACACCGACGAGAGCAACTGCCCTACCCCGAATTCTCCTTCTTTGGGTTTTTCTCTAAGGACATCCGCATGCGCATAGTGTTTCATACCGCTCACAAAAACGATTACCCCGATAAACATCCCGACACCCGCCGCCGCAAATGCCGCGCCCCAGCCGATGTTCCAGCGCAGCCAGGCCGCAAAAAAATTGCACACCAGCGCACCGATATTGATGCCCATGTAAAAAATATTGTAGCCGGTGTCCTTGAGTTCCCGGTAGCGGTCTTCGTTGTACAGGTTGCCGAGCAACACCGAAATATTCGGTTTAAAGAAGCCGTTGCCGAGGATCATGATGCCCAGCGAGGTGTAAAAAGACACCAGGTTGTTCGGGATCGCCAGCAACAGGTAACCCACACCCATCAAAACAGCGCCGAGGATGATACTGAACCGGTATCCAAGCAGCCGGTCGGCCAAAAGCCCGCCGATAAAAGGCGTGAGGTACACCAGCGCGATGAACGTTCCGAATATATCGGAAGCGACCGAACGGTCCATCGACAAACCGCCACGCTGCGCGTCGGTCATGTACAACACGAAAATGCCGATCATCAGGTAATAACCGAAACGCTCCCACATTTCAGTGAAAAATAGAAAAGGCAGACCAGCAGGGTGTTTTTTAAACATGGTTGGAACGATGAATGATGAACGATGAATGATGAACGATGAACGATGAATGATTACATGTACTCAGTTACGCCGCTTCGATTATTCCAGATATGGAGCGAAGCGGCGTAATCGAAGTCGGCTCTCACCCTCTCACTTCTCACTTTCTCACTTCTAGTAATTGGGCAAATGTAAAAAATGATTTGTAAGCCCGGCCTTCCTATCTTTGCCCTGCAATTACCTTACAAAAATTTATCAGCAATCAGACTTATAGCATGTTACAAAAAGTTTTGTTGACGCTTCTGCTTTCCATGATTTGTGTTGCCGGTGCCATGGCGCAACAACCCGCTACACCTCCGGAAGGCCCTTCCACCGTGGCTCCGAAGCCACCGCATGCCGACAGCGTGATGGTAACGATCATTCTCAAACACCAGCAGGACAAAAATCTGGCTGAAATACGCCGCATACTGGAAGCGCAGGGTTTCTGGGACATGTTCCCGCCCGAAGATGCCCGCGTGGTGTCCTGGACGCTCGCCATGGGCCTGGGACACATCATCACCCTGCAAGTACCGGCAGGGGCCGTTCGCCGGCTCAACCTGGCCATCGAGAACGGCGCCTGGGGCGCTTATGATTCGGAAATTTTTCTTTCCTACGACTATATGTCGGTTTGGAAAGATTATGTGGAAAAACGGGAAGACGCCAAGGCTGACCGGAATTGAGGATTAAAGGATTGATTTATTGATTTGGTTCGGGTTCGCTGTCTGTTTAGTCATCCGATGACTCCAAGTCATCGGATGACTAAACAGACAGCGAACCCGAACCAAATCAATAAATCCCTATCAGTGGTTATGCAATTTGAGAAGTGTGTGCATCCGTTTAAAAACGCTCAAGTAAAGTAGCGTTATTTAAACCTACCATAACACATCACGCAGCAACTTTTGCCCCTGCTTATTCGTTCTTTCCCTGTCATCCAAATATTTACCTGAAGGCGCTTCGCACTTCGCACCGGCGGCTTCGCACTGAACACCGCACTTCGCAACCAACCATGAAAAAGATACTTTTCGGCATCGCGATTACCCTGCTGCTGCTCCTGGTCGCACTGGTTACCCTCCCCTACTTTTTTAAGGACGAAATCATTGCGCAGGTGAAAAAGGCTGCCAACGAAAGCCTGACTGCCACGGTGGAATTCAAGGACGTAGACGTGTCTGTTTTCCGCCATTTCCCTAAATTGTCTATCGGACTGGAAGGTCTCGACGTCACCAACGGCCCCGGCCCGTTTGAGGGCGTAAAACTGGTGCAATGCCCGCGCCTCGACGTAACGGTCGACCTCTGGTCGGCTATTTTCGGGAGTTCCGTGGTGGTGAACGGTCTCTTTTTCGAGCAACCCGATATCCGCGTGTACGCGCTCAGCAATGGCGCCGCCAATTACGACATCACCAAACCCGACCCCGCCGGCACAACCGCCGCTTCTTCGGAAAGCAGCCCTGTCAAACTGGAGCGCTACGGCATTTCCGACGGTAAAATCCTGTACGACGACCGCGGGCTCGACATGAAAGCCGAAATGAGCGGACTGGACCATACCGGCTCCGGCGAATTCACCGCCGATTTGTACGATTTCGTGATGGAAACGGCCATCAAACAACTGTCTGTCAACTACGGCGGCATCCAGTACCTCCGCAATGCCCGCGCCGACTGGCAAGCCACTTTGGGCGCCGACATGAAAAACATGAAGTTTACTTTTAAGGAAAACGACTTGAAAGTGAACGACCTGGCGCTCATGCTCGACGGCTGGGTGCAAATGCCCGAAAACACCGAGGATATCCGCATGGACCTCACCTTCGGCACGCCCGCCAATACGTTTAAAAGCCTGCTCAGTATTATTCCCGGCGCTTACACCAAGGATTTCGGCGACGTGCAGGCCAATGGCACCGTGCAATTTGCCGGCTTCGCCAAAGGCACTTACAATGAAACCGTATACCCCGCTTTCAAACTCGATTTCAAGGTGGGCAATGCTGATTTCAAATACCCGTCCCTGCCACTCGGCGTAACCAACATCAACGTCGACGCTTCTATCAACAGTCCGACGGCGCGCATGAACGACATGACGGTGAACATCCCGAAATTCAGCTTGCGCATCGGCTCCAACCCGCTGGAAGGTTATTTCAACCTCAAAACGCCGGAGTCGAACCCGACGGTGGATACCCGGATCAACGGCACGCTCAACCTCGGCGAACTCTCCAAAGCCTTTCCGGTAGAAGGTGTGCAGGAACTGGCGGGGATCATCAAGGCCAATATGACGATTAAAGCCTCCATGAACCAGATCGACCAGCAGCAATACGATCAGGTAAACATGGCCGGCGACTTCGCCATGACGGGCGTGAGTTACCGCGCCGCCGATATGCCGCCGGTAAAAATCAATCAACTCACCACCAGCCTGACGCCACAACGCGTTGATATACAAACGTTCGACGCCAAACTCGGCAAAAGCGACCTGCGCGCCTCCGGCAGTATCGACAACCTGCTGGCCTATTTCAGTACCAACAAAACCATGCGCGGCAACCTCAACTTTTCGTCGGCTTACTTCGATGCCAACGAATGGATGGAAGAGCCCGAACCCGCCGCCACGGCCTCCAAAGTGCCCAGCGACGTGCCCGCAGCCGCCTCGGAAAAGGTGTTCGACCGCTGGGATTTCATGATGGATGGCAAGATCAATAAACTCAAATATGACGTGTACGACCTGTCGGACGTGAGCATGAAAGGTCATTTTATGCCCAATAAAATGAGCATCGACGATTTCGGCATGAAAATCGGCGGCACCAGCGACCTGCGCGGCTCCGGCCAGATCCTCAACGCATGGAACTATCTGTTTGATAACCAGACTGTTGCAGGCACCGTCAACCTGCAATCCACGTATTTCGACCTGAACCAGTTCATGACCGACGATGCGCCGGCTGCCGGATCCGCCGCCGCCGCCGCCCCGCCCGCCGAATCGGTGGTGCCAGTGCCGGAAAACATGGACATGACGATCAACGCCAATTTTGCCAAGGTCAAATACACCACTTACGATCTGAACAACCTCGACGGCAAGATTATCGTGAAAAACGAGGTGGCCAAACTACAGGACTGCACCGCCAACCTGTTGGGCGGTCAGGTGGGCCTCAACGGCGAATACAACACGCAAAATCTGGCCAAACCGTCGTTCAACATGGACATGGCCCTGCAAAACATGGGCTTCAAGGAGTCGTTCCAGAATTTTGTGACGGTAAAAACCCTCGCCCCGGTGGCACAACTCATCGACGGCAAATTCAACACGACCCTGTCTATCAGCGGCCTGCTGGGTAAGGACATGACGCCGGATTTCAACACGCTGTCCGCAGCCGGTTTTCTGGAAACGATCAGCGCCGTGTTCAACAATTTCAAACCGATGAACAACATCGCGGAGAAACTGAACGTGGAATACCTGAAAAAACTGGAACTGGGCAATACCAAAAACTGGTTCGAGATCAAGGACGGCCGCGTCACCATCAAACCGTTCAACGTACAGGTGCGCGATATTTCCATGCAAATAGGCGGCTCGCACGGACTGAGCAGCGAGATGGCTTACCAGATCGTCACCAAAACCCCGCGCAAAACCCTGGAAAAGAGTGGTTTGGGCGCCGTCAATACCGGCCTGAATTTCCTGTCCAAAGAAGCCTCCAAAGCGGGTGTCAACATCGCGCAGGGTGAGTTTATCAACGTGCGTTTCGACCTCACAGGCTCCCTGTTCAATCCGAAAGTGGGTATGAAAATACTCGGTTCCGACGGACAAAGCACGATCAAGGAAGAAGCCGGCGCTACGGTACAGGCTACCGTCGATAAAGCCAAAGACTCCCTGACAAACGTCGCCAACCGCGAACTCGACAAGGCCAAGGATAAAGCCAAAGCCGCCGCCGACAGCCTCACCAACGTGGCCACCCAGAAAGCGAAAGAAGCCGCCGACAAAGCCACCCAGGAAGTAAAAGACAAGGTGGGCGAAAAGGTAGGCGACGAAGTGAATAAAAAAGCCGGCGAAGTGCTCGGCGACCAGGGCCAGAAAAAGGTGGAAGACGTGAAGAAAAAACTGGACGACTGGGATCCGTTTAAGAAGAAGAAAAAGAACTGATTTCTGGTTATCCGTTATTGGTTATTTGTTATTAGTGCTGGTCACTTTCGGCCACTCTATTCGATTCAGCCAAGCATTACCACCCTAATAACCAATAACTAATAACCAATAACAAAAATGAGTATTCCCATCTGGAAAAAATGGCTCTCCCACCTCACGCCCCTCACACTCGAGGAAACGGCGTCGGAACAGAATCCCGAACTGACCGTGCTGCTGTCGCGCGGGCGGGTACAGTTGCTCAGCGGCAACGCCATTTACTCCTGGGATGACCTGTACCAGAATTTTCTGATCGCTTTTGATCGGCTGAAGATCGAGGACGAGGCATTTCAGGACGTGCTGGTGCTCGGTCTCGGCCTGGGTTCCATTCCCTACATGCTGGAAAAGGTGTTCCACCGCGACTACTATTACACCGCCGTGGAATGGGATGAAACCATCTCCGAACTGGCCAACAAGTACACCCTATCCCGCCTGAAAAGCGCCGTAGACGTGATTACCGGCGACGCGGAAATTTTCGTGGACGTGACGGAAGAACAATACGACATGGTGATCATCGATATTTTCGAGGATGAGATCACCCCGCCGCAATTCTGTACCGTTGAATTTCTGGAAACTTGCCGCGACTTGCTGAAACCCAACGGCATGATCCTGTTCAACCGCCTGCACGGAGAAGACAGCGCCGTGCGGAGTGTAACCGAGCGTTTTTTTGAACGCACCTTTAAAAAGGTATTTCCCGAAGCGGCGTATATCGACACGAAGGGGAACTGGATTTTGTGGAGCCGGAAACCTTGATGGTAGTACCTCACCCTACCGGCAAATAAATATCAAACGTCGCACCCTGCCCCAGTTCGCCCGTAGCAGTAATTAGCCCGTGGTGGTTTTCCACAATTTTTTTGACGATGGCGAGCCCGATACCCGTACCGGCATAGTCCTGCCTGCCGTGCAGGCGCTGAAAAAGTTCAAAAATCCGGTCGCTGAAATGTTGTTCGAAGCCGATGCCGTTGTCGGCGATGCGGATATGACAATAGATGACCTCCGGAGAAAGCTTAGGATTGGGGAGTTTTGCGCCCCTGGCGATGTTGTCCGTTATTTTGATGAGCGGGAGGCGTGCGGGGTCCGAAAATTTCAGGGCATTGCTGATCAGGTTTTGCAGCAGTTGGCGGAACTGAAAAGGTATAATCGGCACGTCGCACAGATTCGATGCTTCGACGGTGGCATGTTTGTGCAGGATTTCCTCTTTCAAATCGTCTTTCACCTCCTCCACGATCGTGTTCAGGTTGGTGATTTCGAATTTTCGTTCGCTGGTATTGGTTCGGGAATATGCCAGCAGGTCGTCGATGAGCGTCTGCATGCGTTCCGCCGCATTTTGCATTCTTTTAAATAACTCCTTGCCATTGGCGGACAGGTTGTTGTGTTCTTTGTCGATGATCCGGGAAGCGAAGGTCTGGATTTTACGGAGCGGCTCCTGCAGGTCGTGGCTGGAGATGTAGGCGAATGATTGCAGTTCCTTGTTCATTTTGTCCAGTTCGAGGTTGTTCTCCTCCAGTTCACGGGTGCGTTCCAGCACCAGCCGTTCCAGTTCTTCGGCAAAGGTTTTTTGTTCCTGAATATCGGTGCTGGTGCCTACCCACATGCGGATTCTGCCGTGTTCATCTTTTTGCGGCACGGCGCGGCTCAATTGCCAGCGGTATTCGCCGGTGTGTTTGCGGAAGCGGTGTTCGAATAAAAAATCCTTGCCTGTGGTGACCGACAACATCCATTCCCGGATGTTCCGTTCCCGGTCGTCGGGATGTACGATTTGTAGCCAGCCGTCTTTGTCGAGTTGTTCCTGCGTCAGGCCCGAATAATCAAAAACGGAGCGGTTGAAGTAGTTCAGGTTGCCTTGCACGTCGGCCGTCCAGATGTGCTGGGGCAGAGAATCGGCCAGGAGACGGAACCGTTTTTCGCTTTCCTGCATCTGTTTGTTCAGCAATGCCTGCGACGTCACTTCGGTAGCGATGATGCCGATACCGTCCACTTCGCCGAATATGTTTTTTTGCGGATAGAGTAAAAAATTGTAGTACCGGAGTTGCATTGCACCGTTCTGGAGGATGTTGACGGGCGTTTCTACGGCATTGAACGGCACACCCGTTTGATACACCCTGCTGAAAACTTCCCGGTATCCCTGTTCGGCCAGTTCGGGCAGCGCTTCGAAATAGGGTTGCCCCATAATGCTTTTGCCTTTCCCCCAAATCTCGATAATAGCGTCGTTGGCAATAGTGATGATCATATCCTCCCCGTATAAAATGCCAATAGCCGAAGGGGACGAATAAATCAGGTTGTGGTAGCGGGATTGACTTTCTTCAATTTTCTTTCGCGACCATACCCGTTCCGTTACGTCGTTCACGGTGGCGATCACACCGGACACCTTGCCTTCCGGGTCCAGCAAAGGAGAGTATTCGAAATCGACATAAAACGTTCGTTTTCCGCTCTCATCCTGGACGTAGGAAACGGCTTCCGATTCGCGGTATACTTCCCCAGTTTTATAAACCTGGTCGAGCAGCGCCGGGAATTTCTGATCCTTTATTTCCGGAAAAACGTCGACAAATCTTTTGCCGGAAAGATCCTGACCCACCCTATTCCACCTTTTCAGCATGGCCGTATTGGCAATTTCGATAATCTGCTCCGGACCTCTCAACACCACCATGGCCATAGGCGCCTGGATGACCAGGCTACGAAACCAGGCCTCGCTCGCTTCAATTTGTCTTCGTGCATTCACTTGCCAGGTCACTTCGGAAGCCACGGCTATAATACCGGAAATAGTGCCGTCGGGTTCTTTCAGCGGTTCGTACACGAAATTGATATAGGTCGTTTCCAGGTTTCCGTTGCGTGGAAGTTTGACGGGCCTTTCATAGGCAACGTATTTTTCGCCGGTGTGGAATACGCCGTCTATCAGTTCTTCCAGCCCTTGTCCTTTTGCCTCGGGCAAACCTTCGAAAATGGGTTTCCCGCTGACTTCGTTTTCCGTTTTGCCCCACAATTCCAGCATGCGTTCATTGGCAATTTCGACCACGTGTTTTTTTCCTTTAAAAATGCACATGGCCACGGGCGCCTGTTTGATGTTGTTCAGAAAACGCCGGTTCGTTTCTTTCACCTCGTCCTCCATGTACCTCCTCTCCGTGATATTCTTGCCGATCGTGGCATATCCGGCAGGCTTTCCGGCAGCATCGGTGAGCAGTACGACATTGTAAATCATCCACAGCGTTTCACCCGTCTTAAAATGCCTGAAACGGATTTCACATTCGTTTTTACCAGATTTTATTACCTCGGGGAAAAACCGTTTTGTAATAAAGTCCACGTCTTCCGGAAAGAAAAAATCCTGCACGCGGGTTTGTTGCAATTGCTCCAGCGAATCCAGTCCCACCAGTTGAAGTCCTTCCGTGTTTACATAGGAAGGCACAAAATCCATATCGCAGATCCCGATAAAATCCGTCATGTTCTCCACTACAAACTGAAATAGTTCGGGTGGAACGGGCGGCATATTCTTTTCGGGGTTGTTGATCTCCATTCATTCTTTGTTTATACTTCAATTACGAAAAAACGCATTGGATGGTATTAAAAACTGGGCAGTCATTTGCAGGCGGCAAACTGATAAAAGTAGTGTTCCCTCAAACAAATATAATATTAAAACGGCAGCGTGTAAGAGTGGTTTCCGGCAGTGTATTGTTAAGAGAATATGGTTGTCAAATGTCATTTAGGAATAATTGGGAACCCGAAGGAGTGTTTGTATGTTTATGGCCGCTCAATCCATTCGTTATGAACGTACAACAATCCTACAACCTCTGGTCTGCTCAATATGATACGAATAAAAACAGGACCCGCGATCTTGAAGCCCGCGTATTAAGGTCAACCCTGCAAAATATTCCGGTAAATAACTGTCTGGAAATAGGCTGCGGCACCGGCAAAAACACGGAGTGGCTGGTTAGCCAGGCAGCACGCGTTACGGCGGTAGATCTGTCGGAAGGGATGCTGGACGTAGCACGCAGCAAGATCGCGTCGGCCCGGGTGGAATTCCGGCAAGCCGATATTACGCAGGACTGGGATTTCGGTGCAGGTGATTACGACCTTGTCACGTTCAGCCTGGTGCTGGAACACATCGAACACCTGGAGCCCGTTTTTCGGGAGGCCGCACAGGCGCTTGTTCCCGGCGGCTACGTGTATGTAGGTGAATTACACCCGTTTAAACAATACACCGGCACCAAAGCCCGCTTCGATACGGAGCAAGGCCGGCAGGAAGTGCCTTGTTTCAATCATCATATTTCCGATTTCCTTCAGGCTGCGGAAGTAAACGGGCTGGAACTGGTGCAACTGGAGGAGCATTTCGACGACGACGATCGGACGACCATTCCCAGGGTTGTGACTTTTTTGATGCGGAAACGTTGATATTTTTGCGGCGCCCTTTTTTTATAACCACAAGGGCTCCAGGGCACGAACACCCCAAACTTCGGGTCATCCGTTTTCCATCGTTTAAACTACAACACGTTCATGAAACTCCTGTCCGTTTTCATTGCCTTGCTATTTTCCCTCCAGTGTTATGCCGGCGGCCCCGAAATGGTTGTTTACAAAGCCAAATACGTGCTTAGAAACGGAGAAACCGTTACCGGATCCATTCTGGTCATTGATATGGATGAACATTCCCACCTCGATGATAATACGCATATCAACAAATTCTGCAACGACCTGGAGTTTCAGCGGATGATCAATACCTATTTTTACAACGAGCGGCATCAGATCGAATTCACCGTTTACAAAAATCTGTACAACGTTAAATACAATAAATCAGCCTTATTAAACCAGCCCAACGGATCGCCCATGCCTTGCATGTTTTCGGATTCCAGTTCGCTTGTTTCCCTGAACCTGGACAGCGTTAAATATACCGTTTTCCTGAGCGCGGAAATTCCCGACTGGCACCCGGAGATCAGTTTTCAGGTGTTCGACGAACGCACCAGCCGGAGGATGCAGGACAATGAAGTGCTTAATTTCACCTACCTGTACCACGATCCCGTTCCCGAAACGCCCGGTGGAAACGATTATCATGTTTTTAACGGCTATCTGGCATTGAATTACAACAAAGACATTTCCCTTGCTCAACTTAAAAAGGAAGTAGAGCGCATATCCCCTGAAATCTATGCCCTGGAACTACAATTAGTCCGTGATCAGAAAATACCCGGAGAAAAGTATTACCGGGAAAAGCAACGCATTGCCCAGTCTATCATGTCGCGGCTCCTGCAAAAAGGTATTGTTCTGTTAGAAGTTATTGACATCGGTTAACCCGGACTGATCTCCCGGATCACCTTCGCCGGGTTTCCATACGCAATCACGCCTGCCGGGATATCCCGTGTCACCAGCGAACCTGCCCCGATAATGGAACCTGCTCCAATCGTGATCTGGTCGACGACTGTTGCACCCGCACCAATTGTTACGCCCGCGCCGATACGGCAGGCGCCCGCAACGTTGGCGCCCGGATTAACCGTAGCGAAGCGCTCCAGCACGGTATGGTGACCGATGCTGACGTTTCTGTTCACCACCACAAAATCCTGTAGTTCGGCAAATGGCGCCACTACCGACAAAGGGCTGATATGTACGCCCCGGCCTAGCAGGGCGGTTAGTGCAACCACAGCCGAAGGATGAATGGTGTTGAAATATCTGTCTTCCGTAATACCAAACCGTTCCCGGAAAAATTCAAAAATGGGCCGACGTCCCTTACCAATAGAACCGACGATGCAGGGAACCTCCGGCGCAGGTGTCCAGTCGCTGTAAAAATGAACTGCACTGTGTACGCCCGGCGTTTCGAATGCATACGCCAGGGAGGTATTTTGCTCCGGCGGCAGATTGGCGATGATGTCTGCGCGCAGCTCCTGTTCCGGGCACATGGCTGCCAGGCAGTCGAGTAGCACCGAGATGCCGAAGTTGCTTTGGCCCAGGATTTGGAATTGATGCATGATGGTTAGGTTTATTATTATTGGTTATTGGTTATTGGTTATTAGGTTGGTAACTTTTGGCCTTGTTGCTAACCGGATCCAAGGGTTACCAACCTAATAACTAATAACCAATAACTTCTTCATCTCCTCCGCATCCGATTATAAAACCCCATTGCTCCGAACTCCGCAGGCGTCATGATTTTCCGTTCGAAGAGGTCGGCCAGGTCGTGCACCTTTTTCACCAGTTCGATATTGGTAGCCAGGTGGTTGCGGCCGGCATCGCGGTAAATATTGTCTTCCAGGCCGATGCGCACCCCGCCGCCGTTGGCAACAGCCATGGCTGCTGCGGGCATTTGCTGGCGTCCGATACCCCCGAAGGCCCAGTAGGCGCCCTTGGGCAGCAGTTGCAGGGCCAGGCCGAGTTCGGACAGGTTGGCCTGGATACCGGAGATATTTCCGGCAATGATATTGACGTAAAACGGCGAGCGGATCAGGCCTTTTTGCACCAGGTAATTGCCGTAATGCAGCATACCCAGATCGAATACCTCCATTTCCGGGTGCACACCTTTTTCAATCATGGCTTCAGCCAGCAGGCGGATCATCTCCGGAGAATTGACGCTGGCCTGGCCGGGAAAGTTGAGCGAACTGAGGGTGAGGCTGCCCATGTCGGGGTGCAGCGACAGTACTTCGGAGCGTTTTTCGAATTCATTAAAATTGCGTCCGCTCAGGCTGGCGCACAGCACCAGATCAGGGCAATGGCGACGAATCCCTTCGAAAATTCGGGCGTAAATGTCGGCTTCCCAGGTGGGCTTGCCGGTTGTTTCGGAGCGTGCATGCAAGTGTACCAGCGTGATACCGAGTTCGGCCGCCTCGTGTACCTGCTCTACTATTTCAGCCACGGAAATCGGGACGTGCGGCGTCATTTCCTTGGTAGGTACCATGCCGGTCGGCGTGAAATTGACGATTAAAGGGGTGGTAACACTCATGAGGAATACATAAAATGGAGCGCAAAGGTGTTAATTTATATGCTGATCGCGAAATGCCCAGCCGTTGTTTCTGCTCCCGAGCGCTTCTCCTGTTTTCAGGAGGATTGGAAAAATGACAAATACCGTCCAGATGATCAGGTTTCTTGGCAAGTAGTGGTAAAGAAGGTTCAGCCCAAAGATCGTGCCCGCAAAAAGAATGCACAACAACGAATACAATACCGGAACCTGTATTGGTGCATAGCGTTTGACATGTCGTTTTTTCAATTCGTCCAGTTCTTTGAAATAGGCCTTGTTAAAAAACTGTTTTTTATCGGGAAGAAACCCAAGCAGCATCTCCACGTTCCTTGCAATATACATACTGGAAACGCCCAAAAGAAAGTATTGTAAGAACTGGTAACCCGCCCGTGCCATTCCCTCCGACGTTTCAATGGTACCGCTGTTAAAAACCTTGTATATATTGTCTGCGGCAAATACGGCCATCAGCAACGAACTCCAAATGCTCAAAGTAAGCCTGCTTGCCCTGGAATGTGGAGCATAAGAAAAGGCGTGGTAGAGACTTATAGTAACGAAAGGAAGTCCGACCAACATCAGTACCACCATAAAAGGCGAATCGGGTCGGAACAATTTCAAATCGGCCATCCAGTATATAATAGCCATCGACTGCATCAGGGTGATACCTTCGGTCAATTTAACCGTTACTTTTTCACCGCTTTCAACAATGGCCAGTAAGATAAAAAAACTCAGAAAAGTGTAGGGCCATATCGTCATATGCTCCTCAAAGTGGTATTCGTGTTCGCGTCTTCCGGGCAAAAAAGAAAAAAAACTCAGCACCAAGGCGACCATGGCGACCAACAAAATACTTGTCCATTTTTTTGCCACTTTCTTAAATTCAAAAACGAGGCCTGCCAACATGGCCAGCATTTGAAGCGGCAACAGCCTGCCGATGGAAATACCACTCCATGCCATGGCAAATACGATCAACAGCAACACAAACAAACAAGCGCCTGCCGCGTAGTACAGGATGTTGTTATTGGGTTGCTGCTTTTTAACCGGTTTGGGGGAATGCCTACGCATCTGCTACAGGCTGTTGTTCGCCATTTCATCATCAAACTCCCCTTCCCAGCGCGCTACCACGGCCGAAGCCAGGCAGTTGCCCATCAGGTTGACGCAGGTACGACCCATGTCCATCAAGGCATCCACGCCGAGGATGATGGCAATCGGCCATTCCGGAATGCCGAATTGATTGACCGTAGCGGCCAGGATGACCAGTGATGCCCTCGGTACGCCTGCCACACCTTTGGAAGTGAGCAGCAGGGTGCCCATGAGCGCCAGTTGCGTTTCCCACGACAGGTGCATGCCGGCGGCTTGCGCACAAAACACGGAGGCCAGCGACAGGTACAGCGTGGAGCCGTCGAGGTTGAAACTATAACCGGTGGGTAGTACGAACGAAACGATCTTGCGCGGCACCCCGAATTTTTCCATTGCAGCAAGTGCCTTCGGAAGAGCCGCTTCCGAACTCGCCGTAGCGAATGCCAGCGAAGCGGGTTCGTAAATAGCACGGAAAAACTTTCCGATCGGGATTCTGAACAGCAGCAGTACCGGAATAAACACCAGCATGATAAAGATGAACAAGGCTACATACAGGGTACCAAGCAGTTTGACCAGGTTCCACACCACGTCGAAACCCATCGTGCCGATGGTGTAAGCCATGGCGCCGCCCACGGCAATGGGCGCGAAATACATGATGATACCGGTGAACTTGAACATCACCTCGGTGAGCGATTCCGTCCAGTCGAGCATGACCTTGCGGTGGTGCTCGGGAATTTCACGAAGTGCGAAACCGAAGATCAGGCTGAAAATTACAACCTGCAGAACGGCGCCTTCATATATCATTTTGGCTACGTTCTCCGGGAAAATGTGCAGAATGACAGATTTCCAGTTCTGTTTGACCGGAGCGGGCGGCGAAGAAAGTTCCTTGCCGTGGAAAAGCAGTTTGGCTGTACCTTTCACGGAATCGACCTGCACGTTAAGGTCTGTTGCAGGCAGAAAAACGGGTTCCGCAGCCGGCGATTTGATGGCGATGCCTTCACCCGCTTTTGAAAAATTGATAGCAGCCAGCCCAATTACCAGGGCAATGGAAGTGGCCGCGATGAAATAGGTGAAAGCCTTTGCGCTCATGCGCCCCACCTGTTTGGAATTACTTTGACCGGCAATACCAACGACCAGGGTACCGAACAGCAATGGCGCAATAACCGTTTTGATCAGTTGAATAAAGATCTTGCTCAGTATTTCGAGGTTCGAGCCCACTTTTGGGAAATCGTACCCGACGGCCATGCCGATCACCATACTCAGCAAGATCCAGGTAGTCAGGGAGTTGTTGCGATATCCATAAATACAAAGGGCTCCGATCGCCCACCAGCGGGCGCCCACCAGAACGCCGGGTTCAATCGGGATTCCAACGGAAGGCAACAGATGAAGACCGGCCACAGCGGCAACACTTAAAATGGCAAACCAAAGTGATTTGGCAGATTTCATATAAGGAGAAAGGATTTTAGGCGGCTAAAGTACAAGTTAATTGCACTTCGCAGCCCCTTACATCGTACCCAGTTTGAAAATACCGCCGATGATCAGGCAGGCAAGCGCCGCCGCCGCAACAATACCGCCCAGCGATACGCTGAACAGGGCCAGACAAAGGGCCAGACCCAGGCCGAAAAGCCCGGTCCACAGGAGCCGGTCGGGCAAATCGGAGGCGTTGCCATGGCGTATTATCTTTTTCCAGAATCGCTGGATCTTTTGCATTTTCCGTTCCGACAGCCTGCTTGTCCGAACGGTTGTTTCCGTAAATCCGTTTAAGGGCATCGCTGCATGCAGGCGGGGAAAGTAATCCAACCCACACAACAGGAAAAGTATGAGAAAGCGCTTTTTCATATTTGATTTTAGTTGCCGGTTTTAAAAAACGCAAGTCGACGTAGCGCGGCTTTCTAGCCGTCAGGATGGCGCCATTTATGGCAACGGTATGTTCTGGCGGGACATAAATGTCCGCCATCCCGACGGCTTAAAAGCCGTGCTACCGTAAATATCACTGGATTGCTCAATAAAAATCCCGAATTTTCTCATCAGGGAAAATTCGGGATAGTTCTATTCCGGGAATATCGGAGTGTCAGGCTCAATGAAAATCAGGAACCGGCTAGGCCAATTCCTCATCCGTCAGTTCTACCACCTGCTGTGAATCGCCCCGGCGATTGCGCCACCACCACACGCCGATACTTCCGACGAGCAGATAAGGCAACAAAAGCATATACAGGATACCGGCGTTGAGGCCGCGAGGGTCGCCGCCGCCCGATTTGAGGTTGGCTTCCGCAGATCCTTTACACATGGCGCATTGCGCAGCAATCGGATCGATCAGTGCCGCCACACCAATCAGCAGCAGGACAAGAGCGGCTACTTTGAATGTTTTATTTGCCATGTTTATATTGAGTGTTAAAATCGTTGTGGAATGAAATTGGTTTTGAAGGGACAACAACGTTTAAGAGGGTGTGTTTAGATCATGTTCGGTATTTTTTTGCTAAACACGAAACACAAAAAACCAAACACACTCAATAATACGGTTTCAGCATCAGATAACAAATCGGGCCGGTAATAGCCACGTACAGCCAGAGTGGAAATACCCAGCGCGCCATTTTGCGGTGGCGTTCGATCTGATTCGTATAGGCCCGGTTGAACGTAAGCAGCACCAGCGGCAATGTAACCGCAGCGAGCACGACGTGTGTGAGCAGCAGGAAAAAGTATACCGTGCGGATCACACCGGTTCCGCCGAAACGTGTTTCAGGTGTCGTAAAATGATACAGCACGTATGAAACCAGAAACAATGCCGAACATACCATCGCCAGGTAAATGGCCTTGCGGTGTTGCTCGATCTGTTTGTTTTTAATGTAATAGAGGGCCACCAGCAAAATTACAGCCGTAATGGCATTGAGCGTGGCATGGATAGGCGGCAGAAAATGGAAATCGATCCCCAGATCGATTTTAACCCGGCGCATGAGTCCGACAAGCAGCAAAACCACTACCGAGACCACATATGCGGCCACATTCAGCCTTTTTTCCAGAAGTATATTCGATTGTAAAATTGACATGATAAAGGTGATTTTTTATGATCACGTGGGGTTGGAGGAGGCGAGGATGTGAGTATTCGGGTGGATGAGTTCAAATACTCGAATCCTCATATCCTCTATTTCACATAGGGCAGCAGCATCGCAACGTGTTCCACCAGCCTGCCGAGTTGTTTTTCGTCGAGGGCGTCGTAGTAGCGGCGAATCTGCCCGGAAGTATCCGTCACCGCGTAGTATTCCTGCGCCGGCTGAATACCTTCTTTTTTACAGTATTGTTCGTATCCGTAATCGATAATCACGCGCCAGTCGTCGAGCGCGCCCGTCCACACCCAGGTAGCGTAGTCGGCGGAAGGCAGGGTTTGTTTATAGGAAGTGAACTCAGCGGTACCGCCTTCCGCAATCATACCGAGCCGGAAGTCGGGACGGATTTGCTCGCCTATTTTGCCAAACTGGGTAAAGAGCCGTTCGCAGTCGTCGAGGATCTTTTTGTTGGCAGGCGTGAGGTCCGGATTTTTACCAAAAATATGAATGACCGCCACACTGCTTTCCAGCCTGTTCTGGCGTTCGCCGCCGGGAAGGATCAGATAGGCCGGGCGAATTTTTCCGTACTGGCCCAGTTCCGAAACAGCCGCCTTGCGCCAGTTCCATCCGCTGCGCATATACAGGTAGGATGCGCCGGGCAAGCCGACCAGGATGAGAAAGAGGATCACACCGATCACAATTTTGCGCGATCGGGGCGCAGGTTGTTCTTCAATATTGCTCATCGTATCAAAATCAGTTAACCAACAAAAAAGGCGGGATGTTGTTGCCCGCCTTTTTTGTTTTAGCCTTTATAATATGAAGCACCGGGCAAGAGGTATCCGGTAGGTTTTCCCGCCGGCGCCGGTTGCACCACTTCTTCATTTTTCTCTTTAATGAGTTCGCGGCGTGCGCCCCAGGCACTACCTTCCTGAAAGAAGGCGATAATGGCCCAGATGAGCAGCGTGACCGGTAACAGTACGCTCAAAACCAGCCCGCGCAGCTCGTACGCCATGTGCATGAAGTAAAAGACGATGAAATAGGCTTTATAAATAGAGAAACCTACCATGAGCGCCATGTACAGATAGTGTCCGAAGCCATGCTTGAACTCCACGCCGTGGATCAGGTGGCCTTTCGCCAGTAACGCGATAAATACCTCGACGATCGTGATCGCTCCGAGCAGCATCAGGCCCTTGAAAACAAGCGCCTTTTGTTCTTCATATGTTTGATGTCCAGCCATTTGTTCAAAAACGGTTGTGATGAGTTGGAAAATGAGTGTTTCAGCCGGTGAATATTACAGCAGGTAAAAAACGAGGAATACGAATACCCAGACCAGGTCGACGAAGTGCCAGTAGAGGCCGATCTTTTCGATCATCTCATAGCCGTTTCTGCGTGCGGCATAAAGCCCGCCGGCAGCATTGAGCATGATGATCGTCAGGAACAACACCCCGGAAAATACGTGGAAACCGTGGAAACCTGTGATGAAAAAGAACAGGGCGCCAAAGGCTTTGGGACCAAAAGCCGCTTCGGTAGTCTGACCGGCATAAGCGCCTGCAGTGTAGCGGATTTTCGGAACGTCAAATTTGCCATCATGCTTGTGCAGCAGGTAACTCTCGTCTTTTTTGAACGTTTTCGGCGTGCCGTCGGCGTTTTTAGCCTCGGTGCCATCGGCATTCAGGTAAATGCCGTCGGCAATGTGCCGTCCGAACGGGTTCTGACTGACCGTCATGTTTTCTCCGGCGATCAGGGTGGTCCATTCGTATGCCTGGCAGCCGAGGAAACTCGCGCCACCCAGAATAGTCAGGAACATCCAGAATACTACGCCACGGGAATTTTCCCGGTGACCTTCCTGCACGGCACGCACCATGGTAACCGAACTGAAGATCAGGATGAAAGTCATCACCGTAACGAATACCAGGGGCAAATGTCCTTTTACAAAAGGAAAGGATGCGAACACGAAATCCGCTTCCGGCCAGGTCGGCATACTGAAACGAAGGGCGCCATAGGCGATCAGGAATCCGGCGAATGTAAATGCATCGGATACCAGGAAGTACCACATCATCAGTTTGCCGTAAGTGGCGCCCATGGGTTCGGCGCCGCCTTCCCAGAGTTCGGCTTCGTTTACGTCGTCGTGCGTTTCGTGTGCGTGTGTAACAGAAGTATCTGCCATGATAATCAAACAGTTATGTTATTTAAGTGCGGAGCCTTTTTTCAGTGCGAAGTGCGAAGTTGACAGTGCGAAGTCGTACATTTTTTAGTGCGAAGTGCGAAGTCAACAGTGCGAAGTCGTACACCTTCAAAGCCTCCAATCAAAATTCAATCCATAAAGCCCTGAAAGGGCGAAAGCATCAGCCCGCGCCAACGGCGTGGGTATTCGTGGTATTCGAGGATTTTCGTGGGGTTTGGATGGTATTACGATTGTAACAGAAAAAACACAATCAGATACACCCACAGCACATCCACAAAATGCCAGTATTGTACCACCAGTTCGAAACGCAGTTTCCTGCGCGGCGTAGGTTTAAACGGCAAAATAAAAGCATGCAGCATAGCCATCGTCAGCGCGCCCAATCCACCCAGTACGTGCGCCGCGTGCAGCCCCGGAATCACAAACATAAAAGAACTCGACGGATTCGCGGTAAAAGTAGCCCCGATAGCCGTCAGCGCCTCCCAGCCCTTGTATTGCAGGATCAGAAAAGCGATGCCCAGCAAAAAAGTTGCGATCAGGAAGCCTTTGTATTGTTTCTCGGCGCCGCGCACAAATGCCTTGTAGGACAAGTGAATCGTTACGCTGCTCAATATAATGACTGCCGTATTCAGGAGAAAGATATCGGGTATTTTAAACTCGAACCAGTTTCCGGAATTCCTGCGGACGATATACGCGCTGGTAAGCGCACCGAACATCATAATGATGCTGCCGATACCCACCCACAGGGCAAATTTGTGCTGATGTATTTTACTCCGGTTGTATTCCGGCGTTAATGCACCCATTTTTTTAAATTTATAGCCGGTCGAGCAGAATAACGATCAGAGAAAATGGCAAATGCATAAAAGAAATAAACATCTGCCGTTTGGCTGCCGCGCCCGAACATGTTTTAAAAAGTTTCCAGCAGTACCAGGCCCAATACAAATTAAGCGCATTGAGAATGATCATTGCCGTTATCCCTATCTCCCCCATCAGGTACCCTGCCGTTGCATTGCCTACCATCAGCAGGCAAAATACGAACGACAACAGGCCCGTTGTCTTGTCTTTTTCTCCGTTTTTAGAAGGCAGGAGGTAAAAACCTGCCCGCTTGTAATCTTCATCCGCCACCCATGCAACCGCCCAGAAATGCGGGAATTGCCACAAAAACTGCAACGTAAACAGCATAAATGCCGTCGAGGAAATATATCCTTCATAAGCCACACACCCGATAATCAGCGGCAATGCGCCCGGAATAGCGCCTACCAGTACCGACAACGGGGTTGTGCGTTTCATCGGCGTATACACAAACGCATAACTGATGAGCGACAAGGTGCCCAGAAAACCCGTGAGCGGATTGAATACCGACAACAGGCAAATTCCCAGCAACGCCATCAATCCTGCCAGCAGCACCGCCGTCGATACGCTCATCCGGCCCGTCACCACAGGCCGGTTGGCCGTGCGGATCATCATCCGGTCGTAATCGCGTTCCAGTACCTGATTCAGCGCATTGGCTGCACCGGTTACAAAAAAACCGCCCAGTGTCAGCAGGATCATACCTGCCCATGTTACCTGTCCTTTTCCAACGATGGCATAAGACATCACTGCTGAGAAAAGTACCAGGAGCGTCAGTTTGAACTTCACCAACAGGCCGAAATCCTTGAGGGACTGACCCATACCAACCGACACATATGCTGACTTGACTTGATTTCGGCTCATTTATTTTTTAAAACTTTCTGAGGATATGAGGAAATGCGTATCTGAAAAGGAGAAACTTGGCCCCTCAGATCTTCAAATCCCCAACAAATAATCAGTGTCCGTGGTCGTGTTCTCCTTCCCGAAGCGGTATGTATTGCGGAATGAATTCTTCTCCGTTTTTACCGTAATCGTACGCCCAGCGTTGTACCGTAGGCAGTTTGCCCGGCCAGTTGCCGTGTCCCGGTTCGATCGGCGTCGTCCATTCCAGCGTGTTGGCACCCCATGGGTTTTTGACCTTCAGTTTGCGGCCACTGAAAATCGAGTAGAAGAAATTCACGATAAACAGCACCTGCAGGAAGAATACTATGATAGCGGCTACGGTGATAAACTTGTTCAGGTCGGTAAAGTGTTTGAACGACTCGAAGTTTTCAATGCTGTAGTAACGGCGCGGAACACCTGCCATACCCGTATAGTGCATCGGCCAGAAAATAGCGTATGCGCCGAAGATAGTACCCCAGAAGTGTATCTTTCCAAGCGTCTCGTTCATGAAACGGCTGAACATTTTCGGGAACCAGTGGTAAATACCCGCAAACATGCCGAAGAACGCCGCAATACCCATTACGATGTGGAAGTGCGCTACAACGAAGTAGGTATCGTGCATTTGAATGTCGATCGCGGAGTTGCCGAGGAAAATACCCGTCAAACCACCCGAAATGAACATCGAAACGAAACCCAGCGAGAACAAACTGGCCGAATTGAATCTGAAATTGGAGCCGTAAACCGTTGATATCCAGTTAAATACCTTCACTGCGGAGGGTACCGCAATGATCAGGGTAAATATGACGAAGAAGTTCGAAATGAACGGATTCACACCCGACATAAACATGTGGTGCGCCCACACGATGAACGACAGGAAGCCGATCGCCAGAATGGAGAACACCATTGCGCGGTAGCCGAAAATCGGTTTGCGTGCATGTACTGACAGTACCTCCGAAACGATACCCATGGAAGGAAGGATAATGATGTATACTTCCGGGTGACCGAGGAACCAGAACAGGTGCTGGAACAGGATCGGGCTACCGCCCACACGGTCCAGGATCTGACCGCCTACCACGATTTCGCTGAGGTAGAACGAAGTGCCCATGCTGCGGTCGAACATCAGAAGCAGTACGCCCGAAAACAGTACCGGGAAAGACAATACACTCAGTACAGCCGTTACGAAGAACGCCCACATGGTCAGCGGCATGCGCCACATATTCATACCTTTCGTACGCAGGTTCAGGATCGTTGTGATATAGTTGATACCACCCAGCAGGGCCGAAATGATAAACAGCGCCATGGCTACAATCCACATCGTCATACCGGATGCCGACCCATCTGAGGCTTGCGGCAGGGCACTTAATGGAGGATAGGCTGTCCAGCCCCCGGAAAATGGCCCGGTACTCAGGAACAGCGACAGGAACAAGGTTACGCCTGCCAGAAAAAATGCCCAGTAGGAGAATGCATTCAGCAGCGGAGAAGCCATGTCGCGGGCGCCCACCTGCAATGGAATCAGCAGGTTGGAAAACGTTCCGCTCAGACCGGCCGTCAGTACGAAGAACACCAGAATCGTACCGTGCATGGTTACAAGGGAGTAGTAAAACTCCGGATCGAGTTTGCCGATGCCGGCGTCGTTCACCTGGATCCATTTACCGAGGAGCGGTTTCAACCATGCCATATCCGCTTCCGGGAAACCCAGTTGAAGACGGAAAATGATCGACATGGCAGCACCAATGAACGCCCAGAAGATACCCGTGATCAGAAACTGGCGGGCAATCATTTTGTGGTCGGTGCTGAAGATATAATGTGTCAGGAAATTTGACTGAAACTTATCGCCGTGGTGATGATCATGGAAATGATCGTCGTATCCCAATTCATGGGTATACTGTTCTTCCAGTGTTTCAACGGCGGTAACAACTTGTGCCATATCCGGGTGTTTTAAAATTGATTTGTATTATAAAACCTTCGTCAGGTCAGATGTTCTTCAAAAATGCAAAAGTACTTAAGGCAAGAGGCGATGACAATCGATGGTTGATTCAAATTATGACGCCAAGTTTTTTTTCCTGCCGGATGTTCAGATAGAACTCAAAATAGTGAATTCTGTTCTGCGGTTTTTCGCGCGATTTTCCTCCGTATCGTTTTCGCCCAGCGGTTTGGTGTCTCCGTAACCATGAGGCCGGAGGCGGCTGGAAGGAATTCCGCGGTCTGTCAGGTATTTCACTACAGATGCAGCACGCTGGCCGGATAGCGCCATATTGGCTGCCGGATCGCCCACATTGTCGGTATGCCCGGCTACTTCGATCACCAGCGACGGGTAAGTCGTCATGGCAGTTACCAGGTTATCCAGTTCGTAGCGGCTGTCAGCCGTGAGGGCCGAGGAACCGGTTTCGAAGTTTACGTGATTCAGTGTCAGCGTTTTAGCATTGATATCGGCCGATTCAACAGCCGCTTTGATGCTTTCACTGAAAGCCTTGGCACGCATGCCGACTTCCACAGGGAGGGTTTTACCCTTGTTCGGATCTTCGGCTTTATCCCGGATCTGAGTGAAGTAGAGGGATTCCTGTTTTTTGTACCACTGATCAAATTCTTCCTGTGAAACTACCTTGAAGATCCGTTTCATGGAATAGTGACCTTTTCCGCACAATTCTGCGCAGGCCAGTTCGTATTCGAATTTCTCCCAGCGCTTTGGTCCGGTTGGATCGGCGGCGTCGGCAGGCTCGTTGTATTCCGGGTACTTTCTCAATTCATTCCGGTATTCGGCCGTCGTTTTGATCGGCGTGAATACGAAGAACGTAGGCAGACCGGGAACGGCGTCCATTTTCACCCTGAAATTAGGCAGGAAGAAACTGTGCAGCACGTCTTTTGCAGTAATACGCACGCGCACTTTTTTACCTACCGGCAGGTACAACTCCTGGCCTGGCAGCACGTCGTCCCAGGTTTTCGGATCATTGAAATCCATACCCAACTGGTTGTTGGCCGTCGTGAGTTTGTAGTTACGCGTTCCGAGTTTACCGTCCGGACCCGGGTAGCGAATAATCCAGTTGAATTGCTGGCCTGTGGCTTCGATCTCGATGTAGTCCTCGTTGGGTTTCACATCGGCCATTACCGTGTTCCATGCATCCAGGCCGCGTACCACCAGAAAGGTCATTACAACAGCCGGAATAGCAGTCCAGATCATTTCGAGGCGGTTATCATGTGCCACGAACTGGGCTTTACGGCCGGCCTGCCAACGGTATTTGTAGGCAAACCAGAACAGCATGATATGGGTAATGATAAACACGATACCCGTGAAGAACAAAGTCCAGGCAAACAGACTGTCCAACATGTCGCCATGTTCGGATGCGCCCTTGTGCGGACCGTATCCCATCATTTCATTGCGATATGCCCAGGCAGACACAACAACGCCTACCAGAAACACAACCATGAAAACAAGCGAAAGCCAGCCATTCCATTTGCTGTTGTCGCGCATCACTTCCTGCTCACCCTTGATCTGCCCGGTGAGTTCCATTACTTTCCCGATTTGAACCAGTACGATGGACATCAGGATAACGCAGAGAATTATAATAAGCCCTGTCATTGAAAAAATTTTATTCCTTTAACCCGAAGGCGTTAAATTTGTTTATAGGTTGCTGGTTTATAGTTGATTATGTATAAACCTGACAAACCTTCACAGCATGACGTCCAGATCAATGATGGTCATCGTGTCCGTGATTTTCTTCTATTTCCGTGCTGATAAGCGTGCCTGTTTCGTGGTGCAAACTTTCATCCAGGTACGGATCTTTCCATGGTACCAGCGATGCACTGCTCAGTTTGTTGAAGAAAAAGAACAGGAACAGGCTCAGGAAACCGATCATGGTACCCAGTTCGAGGAAGCCGGGCAGCGTGAACCCTGCGCGATATCCTTTTTCTGCGTCGTGGCCTTCCCCTTCGCCATGTGCCGCCTCGCCATGTGCTCCGCCTTCATGCGGTGCTTCGGCTGTGGCGCCATGCGGCGCTGCGTGCGTTTCAGCGGGAGCGGCTTCGTGAGAAGCCTCCTGGTGTGCAGCAGGTTCGGCTGTTTCGGCAGGATGTGCTGCCATGCCCGTCGAATCTGTGGAGTGTTCTTCCGTTGGCGCCATTGTTTCGGCGGGTATTCCCTTTTCTATCGAGGTAGCCGGACGTTGTTTCACCTTACCTTCGGAAATTTCTTTCGCTTCGTGCGCCGCGATGCGCGCACCCGGTTTGATCATGTAGAAGTAATCCCACCAGTGGCCGAAGAATACAATCAGGGCCACGAAGAACATCGTACCGAATTTGCGCTTGGTATCGTTCCGCATCAGGATAAGGAACGGCGTTACGAAGTTGAGCAGCAGGTTACCCCAGAAAAGAATCGGGTAATGGTCCATACGTTCGCGGAAATAGATCGTTTCCTCACCGTTGTTGGCATACCAGATCAGCATGAACTGGTCGAACCACAGGTAAGTCCAGAAAACGGAGATACCGAATACGTATTTACCGATGTCGTGCAGGTGGTCGCGCGTCACATATTCGAGGTAACCGAGTGATTTCAGGTAAATGATCAGCATAACGGTCATCGACAGACCGCCGAGCCACATGGAGATCATGGAGTACCACGCGAACATGGTGCTGTACCAGTGCGGATCGATCGACATGACCGATTGCCAGATGAATACGGTGCTCAGAAAACCGCCCAGCGGGAGGAAAGAAGCCGCCCATTTGCGCTGTTTTTTGTAGTAAGCAAACGAGGGCGTTTCTTCTGTGTCCTGTGCCACCGACGCTTTGCGCAGGTTGTAAGCCCAGAAGAGCCATACACCCAGAAAGCCGAGCGTGCCCAGCGTATACCAGCTTGCATTCAGGAAGCCCGATTTGCCGGCGATAATTCTGTCGTAGATAGGGTTGGCCGGATCGGTAATGCCCGGTGTATTCCAGTGATAGAGGTGGTGGAAATGCCCCCACACGCCGATGACCAGAACTGCTACCAGAACGAGGCCTACCAGCATAAACTGGGACATGGACTCCCACACGCGTTTCACCAGCGAGTTCCAGCCTGCAAAAGCCGTAATTTGAGCGGAAAGGAAGAACATGGACGTGAACGCCATGCCGGTGAAGAACACCGTATTGTGCAGGTAGTTCGTCCAGAAACGGGTATGAAACTCGTCGTCGCCGATGAAGGTAAGAAGCAGGCACAGTGCGCCCAGTACCATACCGCCGATCAGGACGCTTTTGGTCTTGCTATCAAATACAAATTGCGTATTGGTCAGATTCATATCGCAAATTCAGGTCGAGCCTGATGAAGTTTGATGTTGAAATAAGGTTTGGTTTTGGGGTGGTCGGTCAATTTTCTTTTACTGTGGAACGATCACGGTGTGTCCTGCTCTCACAGGTCCGGATGCGGTGCCGCGGCCAGGCTGCTCTACGTTGCTCAGGGTATTGGCGGTTTCGCTATATTCCAGGTTTTTGGATTTGGCCTGCAACGAACGAATGTAGTGGATCACCTCCCAGCGTTCTTCGAACGACAGTTTATCGGGATAAGCGCCCATCACGTTTCTACCGTACATGATGGCGAAGTAGTAACGGCCGTTTCCGGCGCCTATCATATCGTCGCCGATCAGGTTCTTCGGTTGAGCCGGGTATTTGCTGTCGGGCATGGTAACGAGCCAGCCCTGGCCGTCGCCTTTTTCACCGTGGCAGATTCCGCAGTAGGTGTTGTACAACGGTTTTGCGCGGTCCAGTCCCGCTTTTGTAATCGGAACCGGATTGCCAATCATTTCATCTTCGCAACGGGCGCGATCGGCTTCCGTGTTTTCGTAGTAGAATGGCGCTTCACCGTTCGGAGAGGCTGCAATAGCGTTCGGAGCGTTTTTACCGCGGACGATATCCAGCGATCCCAGGCCATTGTAATAAACACCCGTCATACCGCGGGCGATAGAGCCTTCCACTTTTCCGTGTGGTTGCGACAATTGCGCCACCGTGCGTACGCTTTTATCGTCCCAGTGGTTCCAGTAGTACGCACTGTAGAGGTTTGCTTCGTATGCCACCTGGTGGTACATATCCGGCATGTACTCGTGACCGGTTTTGTTTTTACCCGCCGGCGAACAAAGGGAAAAAAGCCAGGCGAATAAAGCGACTCCGAGGATAGCGCCAATTACGTATTTCATTGATTATCTTATTGTTGATTCGTTGAAATTTGCTGTTTATGGTTTATTAGTTTATGGTTTATAAACGTATAAACCCATAAACTATAAACTTTCCTAAATCGTCTTCACATTGACTTCAGCAGCCTGACTCTGTGTGAAAAAACCTTTCAGTTGGTCCACGTCGTTGTCAGTAGAAGAAGTCACGTCAAATGCCAGACAAAACTTGTCGTCGGTGATCCGGTTATCCAGCGTTTTTGCTTTCACACCGGGCCACATGCCGCAAATGGTATAGAAAGTGATGGTCATACCCCAGGCTGCAAACAGAACCGTCATCTCGAAAGTGATGGGAATGAATGCCGGCACGGACCAGTATGGCTTACCGCCGAACACAATAGGCCAGTCGCGGGTGAATACCCAGGTCATGGTCAGGAATCCGAACGATGCACCGATGGCGCCGTAGATAAAGCCGAGATAATGCAGGCGGCTTTCATTCAGCCCCAGGATCGGATCGAGTCCGTGTACCGGGAACGGCGTATAGACGTCCATGATATCGAGGTGTGCAGCATTCGCCGCTTTCACCGCGCCTTTCAGATCTTCCTCGTCGTTGTACAGGCCGTAAAGGACTTTTTTACTTTCAGTAGCCATATTCAGAGTGATGGATAAGCAATTGATAGTTAGTTTTTTGAACGAATAGCCGCTTGCGCGTACTGCCGTTTTATTTTAGTGTTGCGCGCCTTTTTCAATTTCAGAAGCGCTGTGCGAAGAGTGGCCGTGGCCGGGTTTCGCATCGGGGCCGATGTACTGGTCGCCAGCCACTTTCAGAATGGCTTTTACCTCCGCAATGGCTACCACCGGTGCAACGCGGGTGAAGATCAGGTACAGCGTAAAGAACAGGCCCATCGTTCCGGTGAATATGGAGATTTCCACCCATGTCGGACGGTAGTAACTCCAGGAAGAGGGCAAATAGTCGCGGGCCAGCGTGGTGGCGATGATCACGAAACGTTCGAACCACATACCGATATTTACCACGATGCTCAGGAAGAACGTCCACCAGATGCTGCGGCGGATTTTGCGCGACCAGAACAACTGCGGGCTTACCACGTTGCAGAACATCATACCGAAGTACGACCACCAGTATACACCGAATACACGGTTATAGAAGGCAAACTGTTCGTAAATATAACCGGAGTACCAGGCGATAAACAATTCCGTCAGGTAGGCGACGCCTACGATCGTGCCCGTGAGCACGATTACCTTGTTCATCGATTCGATGTGGTTGACAGTAATATAATCTTCCAGTCGGAGCACTTTCCGGGTGATCACCATCAGCGTTTGTACCATGGCGAAACCGGAGAATACCGCACCCGCAACGAAATACGGCGGGAAGATGGTGGTGTGCCAGCCCGGAATAACCGACGTGGCAAAGTCAAAAGATACAATCGTGTGTACGGAAAGTACGAGCGGGGTAGAAATACCTGCCAGTACCAGCGACAGGGCTTCCCAGCGTTGCCAGTGTTTGGCGCTGCCGGTCCAGCCGAACGAGAAGAATTCATACATTTTACGGCGCATACCGGTAGCACGGTCGCGTACCGTAGCCAGGTCGGGCACCAGACCCGTGTACCAGAACAGCAGCGATACGGAGAAGTACGTCGAGATGGCGAATACGTCCCACAGCAGCGGAGAGTTGAAGTTTGTCCACAACGGACCGCGTGTATTCGGGAACGGGAAGATGAAGAACGCCAGCCATACACGTCCCATGTGGAAAATCGGGAACTGGCCGGCGCAAATTACCGCAAAGATGGTCATAGCCTCTGCCGCACGGTTAACACCCGTACGCCAGCGCTGGCGGAACAGCAACAGGATGGCCGAGATCAGCGTACCGGCGTGACCGATACCGATCCACCAAACGAAGTTGGTGATATCCCAGGCCCAGTTGATGGTGCGGTTGGCGCCCCATTCGCCGATCCCTTTCCATACTGTCCAACAGATGGCAAAAACATACAGCCCGAGAAAAGCGGCAGACAGTGCGAAGGCAATAATCCATTCGCGTGTCGGGCTTTTTTCAGTGGGTACACACAAATCCTCTGTGATGTTGTGGTAGGATTTGTTTCCCGTAATCAATACGTGCCGAACCGGCGCTACTGCTTGAGACATAATCGTGTTATCAATTATGAA
>ENA-UOWO01001146-UOWO01001146.1-activated-sludge-metagenome-genome-assembly--contig:-NODE-1146-length-36407-cov-11.444872_pt1 | contig 36407 bp, 19 predicted proteins | sample MGYA00238148_ERZ761564 | MGnify/ENA primary metagenome ERZ761564 (study PRJEB28885, sample SAMN05720194) | activated sludge metagenome | isolation source: Anaerobic digester | place: USA... | reverse complement strand
CCAGAATTCAGTCGTCATCGTCAACCCGGCGCAGCGCTGAGATCCGCCGGCGCCGTGCAGAGTATTCAACGCAATAAAAAAGGCCGGGCGAAGAACCCGGCCTTTTCGTTTTTGGCTGCCGACGCCGCGCAGTATTTTCATCGCAATAAAAAAGGCCGGGCAAAAAACCCGGCCTTTTCGTTTTCAGGTCACACGGCAGCGCTATTTCATGAAGAGCAGCCGGCGGATTTGCACCTCCTGCCCTCTCCGCAGCACGGCGTGGTAGATCCCGCTCGGCAGGGGATGACCGGAGTCGTCCCGGGCATCCCAGCTCCAGCTTTGCACCCCCGGGGCAAGGAGACCCTGATGGAGCAGGCGCACCCTCTGCCCGCGGCTGTTAAAGATCGCCAGGCTCGCCTCCATCGCCTCCGGCACCTCGACCGTAATAGTAGTGGATGGGTTGAAGGGGTTGGGATAGTTCTGCTGCAGGCGCAAAGCGGTGGGAAGAGCGGCTTGCTCCTCCACTCCGGTGAGGGCGACCAGCACCCGCCAATCGACCCGGGCGGTGTCCTCCTTGTCCATCACCAGAGCGGTGACCAAATAGACCTGTCCCATCTCGATCGTCGGATAGAGCACCATCTGGCTGTCCGTGGAGGCGACGACATCGTTGATCCGCCAGAGATAGCGCAGGGAGTCGCCATCAGCGTCGCGGACAGTCGTCAGCGCAAAAGTGAGGGGAGCGTAGAACTGGCCGTAGACCGGAGTTTCGGTCGGGAAATAGGTATAAATCTGCGGCGGCTGATTGGGCACCACCACCGGCAGGACCGTGACCACCGCGCTGTCGGCCAGGGTGCTGCCGATCCCCTTGACCCGGGCGTGAACGACGCACTCACCCGGCTGCGCAGCTGAAAGGGAGGCCATGACGCGGCCCTGGGCGTCGGTCAGGGTATCGGCGACAGAGAGCACATAGCCGCTGCCGCTCACGAACAGTTCGACCGTATAGCCCGCGCCGAGGGGCTGGCCGCTGCTGTTGCGCAGGGTGGCGACGATATCCGACTTGGCGCTCCCGTCCGCATAAATGGGTGAGGAGGCATCGACACTCGAGAGGGTTGTGCTCAGGTCGGCGGCCGGGTAGACGAAAGTGAATGGCGATTCGGCGATCTCTGTGCCGTCCAGCCACGCGGAGGCCTTGAGAAGATTCGCAACCCCCTTGTAGGGGCCGGGGGTCCAGTGGACGCTGGCATACCCCTCATCGTCGGAAAAGATTTCCAGATGCGTCTCACCGCGGAGGTGGCCGCCGCCCGCGAGCACCTCAAAGAGAACCGGCTGGCTGACGATAGGAAGACCGTACTGGTCCATGATGCGGGCGGTGAAATCATCTGCAAACTCCTGGCCCGGAGTGAGATCCTGGCCGTCACCCGACCCCTTGATCATGGTCGGGATGCGTGCCGGCTCCGCCGCAGCGGGTTGCAGAAGCTGGCCGGCGGCCGCGCCCTCGATATCGATCGTCTGCTCATCGGTCAGGATGACGCGAACGTCGCAGGTGGTCCGGGTGCCGAGCCCGAAATGGAGCTGGGCCGGATTCTGGCTCATATAGCCGAACTGGCTGCCCACCTCCTGGTAGCCGATGATGAATCCGGCTTCGCCGAGATGGCCCGCCTCATAGAGGATCACTTTCGAGCCGATGCCGCCCAGATCGCCGCCGGGGCCGGTGCAGAGGATATCGATCCAGTTATAGCCGTTGTCGAGGTCGTTGCGCACGAGATAATTGGCCCCTTTGGCGCAGGCCATATAGATATCAAGATCGCCGTCCTGGTCCACATCGGCCAGCGCCGCGCTGCGCGCATCGGCTGCGGAGACCTCCACGCCCGACTCCCCGGCGAGGGTGAATCTCCCGCTGCCGTCGTTCCAGAAAAGCTGCGGTTTGGCGCCGGCATCCTTCTCGCCGTTGCGGAGGAGAAGCAGATCGAGGTCGGCATCGTTGTCCATATCGCCAAAGGCCGCGGTATAACCGCTGACGGGCAGGTTATAGGTCGAGGAGCGGTCGACAAAGTGACCGGTGCCGTCGTTGATCAGGACGTTGAGCAGGGGCACATTGCCCGAGGTCAGAAGGTAGTTGACGACGAAGAGGTCGAGATCGCCGTCATTGTCAATGTCCGCGAAAGTAGCGCCGTGGGAGCGGCCGTCGATTGCGGTTCCGCGCGCCGCCGCCTCTTCAGTGAAGTGGCCTTGTCCGTCATTGATAAAGAGCCAGTTGGGCGCCGGCTGACTGGTGGATTCCTGACGGCGGCAGATATAAAGGTCGATATCGCCGTCATTGTCGATATCGCCGGATGTTGCGCCCTGACGCCCGACATATTGGGTATCCTCGACGCTTCCCTCGGCCCCGCGCAGCACGAGGGTAAAGTGGCCGCTGCCATCGTTCTCATAGAGTTCATTGAGCTCACCGGAGTTGACGATAAAGAGATCCAGATCGCCATCCCTCTCCATATCGAATGCCACGCTGCCGTTGGAGGTTCTGACCGTCTGCAGCAGGCCGGCCGCTGTGCCGTTCTCGTTGAAAAAGCCGTCGCCGTTATTGAGATAGAGGGCGTTGATGCCGGCTGGATCGCCCGCTTCGAGGGGGACATTCCCGAAAAAGGCGTCCAGGTCCGCGTCATTGTCCAGGTCAGCCAGCAGGATCGCTTTGGTGAGTCCCCGGCTGATCGTTCCGCGTGCGGCAGCCTCTTCGCTAAAGGCCCCCTCCCCCTCGTTCATGTAGAGCAGGTCAGGCATGGGACCGTAGCTGGTGCCGTTGCTGACGAAAAGGTCGATCCGGCCGTCCTTGTCCAGATCGCCGAAGGAGCTGCCCTGGCCGTAACCCGAGGAGGAATAGCCACCGGTGAGGGAGTAGGCGGTCACATCGGTAAAGCCCTTGCCCGAGGGATCGGGCGCATCGGTGGTATCGGGGGGTGGCGGCGGAGGAGGAGGAGGCGGAGTACTGCCATCCGGTCCATAGATGGTCAAATTGGAATAAATCGGTCCGACCTGGGCTTCATACCCCCAAATCAGGTTCTCCTTGCCGAGGAAGATATAGCGGAAGGGTTCCAGCCGGCCGGAAAAGTTATGGTAGGTCAGGTTTCTGTAGTAATCGCCGAGAAGGGCATTATTCAGGTAGAGGTAGGCCCGGTCGGCAGTCCAGACGATGCGAAAAGTGTAGGTTTTGGATTTGTCCCAATCCTTGTTCAATAGGTAATAGTCTTCCTCGCGGGAGTCATCCCCCGAGCCATGGGTCTGGGTGAGCCATTTAAAGCCCGCGCGCCCGTCGCCGTCGTTGTATTTGTCATGTCCGGAGGTGCGAATCTGGGTCCAGGAGGCCTGGGTCTCATAGGCATCCTTGTCCGCTTCCGGCCGTGACCAGATATTGATGCAGTGATACTTGATTTCCGGATCATCCGCCTGCTCCGCGGGGTCAAAATTGGTCACGTCGACCTCGAGAGAACCCTCCCAGGGCAGTTCGGCGGGCAGGGTGATGAACAGTTTGCTGGTGGAGGCGACGGCCTGCCAGCCCCTGCCCGAAACAAAGACCCCGTCCGTGTTCTGCATGGTGCCGAGGGCATTGGAGTTGGGGTTGTCGAGGTTATCGTGATAGAGCACCTGGGTGTGCCAGGGCTGCCCGAAAAGCGGCAGCGCCAGGAGCATGAACATCCAGAGAACTATCGGAAGCATATTTTTGCATCGTTTGCACTGCATGATGGGGTCTCCTGCGCATACTGAAACTGCCAAAATTAATTCATGACTGCACCGGGTCTGAAACCCTGAGGCAGGGGTGCTGTTCCGGTATTATTAAATACAGGCACAGCCACAATTTGCGTACAGGAGAGTTACCGCTCTGTGCGGGGGATCACATTGACGGGAGAGGCGTGAAAAGCGCTTCCGCCGCCCCGGAATCCGGGACGGCGGAGAGCTGCGGAGTTTACCTGGGCGGGATGGTTTCGCCTGCGGCGCGTTCAAAGATGACCCGGCCGTCAAGCACAGTGAGATCCACCTGGAGTTCGCGGATCTTTTCAGGCGGAATAGTGAAGAGGTCTCCGGAGAGGACGACCAGATCGGCGAGATAGCCTTTTTTCAGCGTTCCCTTGATCTTTTCATCGAAAGAGGCATAGGCGCTGTTGCGGGTATAGCAGGCGACGGCCTCGGCGACGCTGATCTTCTGCTCGGGGATCCAGCCCCCGGGATGGCCGCCGTCGAGGGTGCGGCGGGTCACAGCGGCATAGATGCCCAGCAGGGGATTGAGCGGGGCGACCGACCAGTCGGTGCCGAAGCAGAGATGGACGCCCTGATCGAGAAAGCTGCGGAAGGGATAGGCCTCATGGCAGCGCGGCTCACCGATGCGTTTATGGGCCCAACGGCCATCATCGATGGCGTGGAACGGCTGGGCGGAGGCGATCACCCCCAGTCTGGCGAAGCGGGCGATATCCTTTTTGGCGATGTGCTGGGCGTGTTCCAGCCGGAAGCGGCGGTCCCATCGGGGGTTTTCGCGGACGCAGCGTTCAAAGATATCGAGCATCAGGCTGTTGGCGCTGTCGCCGATGGCATGGACGGAGAGCTGAAGTCCGGCCTTGTCGGCGGCCAGGGCCCATGTTTCCATCCGGCCGTCGAGGACGATGTCCATGGGCAGTCCGCGGCTGCTGCTGCCTTCGTAGGGTTCGAAGAAGAGAGCCGTGGTCGAGCCCAGCGATCCGTCGGCAAAGGCCTTGAGTGAGCCGATGCGCACCATATCGCTGCCAAAGTGGGCGCGAATGCCGGCATCGGCGAGCAGTTTGTACTGGCCGAGGGGAATGCGGCAGTCCACCCGCACGGTCAATTCGCCGCGTTCGAGCAGGGTCTGATAGGTCTGCAGGTCCTCCGGAGAGCCGACATCCTGGATGCTGGTGACGCCGCAGCGGCGCGCCAGTTCCATGGCGGCGGCAGCTCCTTCGAGGCGTTCGGCTTCGCTGGAGGGGGGGATCACGGCGAAGACGGCGTTCATCGCCTCATCCTTGAGCAGGCCGGTGGGTTCGCCGGTGGCCGGATCGTGGACGATCTCGCCGCCGGGGGGATCGGGGGTGTTGCGGTCGATTCCCGCCAGTTTGAGCGCTGCGGAATTGGCGAGGGCCATGTGGCCGTCGAGGCGGTTGACGAAGACCGGGGTGGCAGGGGTGACCGCGTCGATGAGGCCGCGGTGGGGTTCGCGTGCGCCGGGCCAGCTTTCATGGTCCCAGTCGCCGCCGGTTATCCAGCGGCCTGGATATTTTGCAGCGTACCCGGCGATACGCCGGGCGAACTCTTCCTCGCTGGCGGCGCTGCGCAGCTCGATGCCGAGCAATTGCATGCCGCTGTTGAGAAAATGGACGTGGTTATCGATAAAACCCGGCATGACCACGCGGCCGGCGAGGTCGACCACGCGGGTCGAGGGACCGGCGAGAGCCCCGATCTCTTCGCTGCTGCCAATGGCCATGATGCGGCCGTTCTGTACGGCGAGGGCCTGCGCTTCGGGCATGGCCTCATCCACGGTCCAGACCCGTCCGTTCAAAAAAATCAGATCCGCAGCCGCCGTTTTTTGCGCCTGGACACCGGCCGCGATGAAGAGCATTGCCAGGGAGAGGGCCAGATAAAAGCGGCCGCCATGCAACAGCCATTCTTGTACGATCATCACGCCTCCTTGTTCACATGACCGGCGGCGAAAAGCCGCCTTGCTGATTCATCCGGGAAGAGAGCGCATTTCAGCGCAGCAGGGTCATCCTGACCGGCACGGCCAGCCCGGGCTCACAGCGCAGAAAGTAGAGCCCGGTGGCGAGGTCTCCGGCCCAAAAGGGGAATTCATGCCCCCCCGGTTCCAGGGGACCATCGAAAAGCCGCGCCACCTCGCGTCCGAGACGATCAAAGACAACGAGCTGAATGTTGCGCGGCTTGTCATTATAGAAAAAAATGCGCGTCTCCCCGTTGAAAGGATTGGGATAGTTCTGCAGCAGCCTGAACTCCTGCGGCTGCCCCTGCGGGGGTGGAGCGGTTACGCCGCTCTTGACCGGATAGGTGACGCGCAGGTTGTCGAAATAGAGGGTGCCTCGGCAGATTTTGCCCGCCACCCGTTCGCCCTTGAGTTTGATGCCGATGCGGACCAGGGTGATGGGAAAGTGATAGATGCTGCCCGCTGACTCCGGCAGGGGCTGAGCGGTGGCGACCCCGATCGTATTCCAGCTGCCGGCCTCGCGGAGATTGCGCCGCGGAACATAGCGAAAAAGCTCGCCGTTGTCGTCGGCCGCGAAGAGATAGGCCGCATGCACGGTCGAATCGGTGCGGATATCCACAATGATCGAATCAGGCACACCGCCGATGGGCAGCTCGGCCTCGAGATAGAGCCAGTTGTCATAGGCGGGGTTGAAGGTGAACTGGTAGTCGGCTCTGAGCGCGTAATCCCCCTCGGTGACGAAATCGCCGGCGAGGGTGAGGCGGCAGTTGACGGAGTCGAGGTTCTGGCCGTTCAGACTCCACCCCTCCATCTTTTCCATCCCCTCCAGCTGGTGGGTGCCGGAGTAGACCGCGACAGTCACCCGGGCGGTATCAGCCAGGCCGGCGGCACGGATGATGACCAGGGTCTCACCGATCGCCCTGGGAGTGAAATGGCCGTTCTGATCCACCATGCCGATGGCCGGATCGGTCACCTGCCAGGACAGCGAGGGATGAGGATCAAGGCCGTCGCTGTCCAGGCTCTCCACGCTGAACTGGATCGAACCGGCGGTGTCGACCACAGCCGTCGCGGGCAGCAGCGAAAGCTTTTCCAGGGTCTTGACCGCGACAAAGACCGAGTCATGCACTCCCTGATAGTTGAAATGAACATACCCGCTGTCCCGGGCCGTTCCGGCGGTGAAACGCCCCTGCGGTGTGATCGTGCCGAAGCTCCCCGCGACGGAGAGGGTGAAATCGGCCGGGGCGGCGGAGATGATATTGACAAAGGTGTCGAGGGCGGCCATGCGAAAAGCGACCGATTCCCCCTCGAGAATACGCAGGGTATGCGGAACGAGTTCGAGCCGGATCGCCTCCCGCTGCGGCGCTGTGGAGATGACCAGCAGCGCATTGGCGACATAGCGCTCCCAGCCGTCCGAGGGCGAATTGACGACCTGATCGCGGATCACCATCGTGCTCGAGCCTCCGCCGTCGAGGTTGACGGCCTCGTGGCAGCCCTGACTGATCATGAAATCGGCCAGTTCGATGAGATTCATGCCGATGCTGAGGTCCTGCTGGCGGCCGTCCACGACCACCAGCATCAGCCTGGTGCTGTCCTGGTTAAAGCCGACGGCGGTGCGCGGATGACGGTCGGTGGCGAAAGTGGAACTCCCCCCCTCCTCCGCATAGCCGCGGAGGGCATAGTTGGCGCCGTCATGGACGATCTGGGTGAAACCTCCCACCACCTCCTTCACCCGGGCGCGGGTCTGCGGCAGGTGCAGGGCGATGCGAACGGTATCGCCGGGCTGCAGGGCCGTGACAAAGGGGATGGAACGGCCATGACCGGAGAGAACCACCTTGTCGTCGGGGATGGGCATGCCCCCCTTGTAGAGTTCCACCGCCTCGACCCGGCAGGCGACGGTATCGTTCATCATCCAGCCCGAGAGGGGGGTGAGCAGGGCCTCCGCGCCCCAGGCGTTGGTGCGGGTGGAATCGGCGAAAAAACGGTTAAAAAGAACCAGCATATCGGTGCCCCGGCCGGCGTTGACGCGGTCAATGCGGGCGGTCGTATCGCGATGCAGGGCGTAACCCGTAAAGGTATAGCGCTCCAGCAGGGGCCGGTTTTCCGGCGTGAAACCGATGGTCGAGCGGTCGATGGGCATGCAGACCATCTCCCCCCGCTCCACCTGGATGTTGACCGGCTCGCCGGTGTAGGGTGCGGTATTGAAAAAATCGGCGTTGATGGCCGCGACGACGCGGTGCCCCGCGCGCTGGTTGCGTCTGGCCATGCTGGAGGTGGCTTCGCGGGAGCCGGAGGAGACCTGCCAGCGCCGCAGGATCTCATGACCTTTGCAGGATTCGAGAAGAAGATAGGGATTGGTGAGATCGGCCTCGAAGAGGTCGAGGCTCCAGGGGGTTGCGGTATCAACCATCTTGCGATAGCGCATGCCCGGCCCGACATTCTGATCGCTGACGGTGACGAAACCCTTCTGCGCCATCGCGCTCCCGCCGGCAAGCAGGGCGAGAAGTACAAAGAGACTGGTTAGATGAGTGCGGGTCATAGCGAGCTCCACCTTGGCTGAAGTACGGGCGGACATAAAACAAAAAAGGCTGATTCGCCTGAATCAGCCTTGAGATACGCAATTGTCACCGCAGAAAACTATTCAACGATGATGGCGCCTGCGGGGCAATTATCGGCAGCGTCACGGGCGGCCGCTTCCATATCGGCAGAGACCTCTTCGGTGATAGCGACCGCGACATCGTCTTTCATTTCGAAAAGCTCAGGATGGTCGCCAACGCACAGTTCACAGCTCGTGCAGAGATCGGGATCGACTTTAACCTTCATTACTTCCTCCGTATCAAGGGTTATCCTCGTCATTGCATGACATTGCAATGATCGGCATAAATATACGAACTTATCGATAATCATACAAGCTTTTTGTGGAGTGCGCCTTTTTTGCCCGGCGGAGATCACCCGGAAGCCGGACGATATTTTTACTTGTTTCCTATCATAAAAGGTGTAATTTTACTAAAAGCTGAACGGAGAGGGCACCTTGCTGAGGAAAATCCCCGTATGATGAATTATGTCTGGTTCGGACTGGTGGCCATCGCTTTTTTAACAGGCGCATTCACCGGAAACATTGAGGCCGTCACCAAGGGGGCCCTGGATTCGGCAGCCACAGCCGTCAATATCGCCCTGGGTTTGATCGGGATCATGACCATGTGGCTCGGCATCATGAAGCTGGCCGAGGAGGCCGGACTCGTCCGCATCCTCTCGAACATCATCAAACCCGTCAGCAGACGCCTCTTCCCTGAAATCCCCGCAGACCATCCCGCAATCGGCTCAATTCTGCTCAATGTCTCGGCCAACTGGCTTGGGCTCAGCAACGCCGCCACGCCGATGGGCCTCAAGGCGATGGAGCAGCTCCAGTCCCTCAACGACAAAAAAGATACCGCCAGCAACTCGATGATCATGTTCCTGGCGCTGAACACCGGCAGCATCACCCTCATTCCCATGACCGTGATCGCGGTCCGCGCCAGCCTGGGATCGACCAATCCGACCGAGATCATCGGCTCGACCATCTTCGCCTCCACCATGGCGACGATCTTCGGCATCCTCGCCGCCAAGAGTTTCCTCGCCCTCGACTCGGGGTGGAGCCATTTTATAAAAGGCGTGCGTGGGGCCTGGCGCTTTTTTCTCTACGCCGGAGTTTTTCTCGGTGCCATCATTCTGCTGGTTAAAACCGGCCTGATCGCCTCTCTCTTCTCTCTGCTGCCGCCCAACCTTTTTCGCGGCCTGATCACCTTGATCTCCACCTGGGCGATCCCCTCCCTGCTCTTCGTCATTCCGCTCTATGCGTTCATTAAAAAAATCAAGATTTATGAAGTTTTCATCGACGGGGCCAAGGAAGGCTTTAACGTGGCCATCCGTATCATCCCCTTTCTGGTGGCGATTCTGGTGGCCATCGGCATGTTCCGCGCCTCGGGCGCCATGGATGTCTTTGTCTATCTCCTGACCCCCTTGACCAACCTCATCGGCATGCCCGCCGAAGTGCTGCCGGCGGCCCTGATGCGCCCCCTCTCGGGCAGCGGCTCCCTCGGCATCATCACCGAACTGCTTAAAATCCATGGTTCGGAATCGCTGATCGGGCGCATGGCCTCGACCATCTTCGGCTGCTCCGAAACGACCTTTTACGTCGTTGCGGTCTATTACGGATCGGTCCAGATCAAAAATGTGCGCTCCTCGATCTGGGTCGGATTGATCGCCGATCTGGCCGGCATTCTCGGCACGGTTTTTATCTGCCGCTATCTTTTCCTGTAAAAAGTGCTTTACATTTACCCCGCCAGAATGTAACTTGCATTGAGGGAGCCGGGCGGCAAGACGCCCGCTTCCCCTCCCACGAAAGGAGGCCTTTTTATGCCAGTGCAGATGCATTCCATGGGGTGGCTGCCGGACTATCCCGATTTCCGCGACTACACCACCGAGCATGCCACTGTCAACCCGCTGCTAAAAAAAATCGGCCTGACCGGAAACCGCAAAAAAAGCATACCCGAAAGCACGGACCTGCGCGCCTGGTGTTCCGCCATCGAGGACCAGGGCAGTCTGGGCTCCTGCACCTCTCAGGCCGGAGCCAGCATGGTGGAGTATTTCGCCCACCGTTCGATGGACCGCTACACCGATCTCTCCAGGCTCTTCCTCTACAAGGTCACCCGCAACCTGATGCGCCAGAAAGGCGATACCGGCGCTTTCATCCGCACCACCATGGGGGCTCTCGTCCTCTTCGGCATCCCTCCCGAAGTCTATTGGCCCTACAAGGAGAAGGATTTCGACAAGGAACCGCCGGCATTCTGCTACGCCTTTGCCCAGAATTATCAGGCGATCAGCTATTACCGGCTGGATACGGCCGGCCTGAAAAAGAACGAGGTGCTGCAGGCAATCAAAAACAATCTGGCTGGTGGTCTGCCCTCCATGTTCGGATTTTCCGTCTTTAGCTCCATCGGCCAGGCCGGGGAAAGCGGGCAGATCCCCTATCCGGTGCCGGGCGAAAAGATCCTCGGCGGCCACGCTGTCATGGCCGTCGGCTATGACGACCGCATCGAGATCGCCAACACCAATCCCGACGGCCCGACCTGCAAGGGGGCGTTCCTGATCCGCAACTCCTGGGGTCCAAAATGGGGAGTGGAGGGCTACGGCTGGCTGCCCTATGAATATCTCCTCAAGGGACTGGCCATCGACTGGTGGTCGATCATCAAGAATGAGTGGATTGAAACCGGGGAGTTTGAACCCTGAGTGAAGTAAAAAAGCCGTCGGATTGACCGACGGCTTTTTAATTTATCCCGGCGCGAAGAGGCACTCTTCCCATCTTCATCGGGCCGGCTTGACCGGAAAGATTACCTGGTCAACACCATTTTTTTCACGCTCAGCAGGCCTGCGGCCTCGAGCCGGTAGAAATAGAGCCCGCTCGGCAGGCTCATTCCCGCGCTGTCCACAGCCCGGAACTGTACCCGGTGGGCTCCCGCTTCATGCATCCCGTCCGCCAGGGTGGCGATTTTCCGCCCGGCCAGATCACAGACGGTCAGCTTGATCTCGCTCCGCCGCTGCAGTGTGAACGAGATGGTGGTCTCGGGATTGAAAGGGTTCGGATAGTTTGCGAGCAGCTCAAAGTGATCGGCTCGCACCGGCTTCTTCTCCTCCACCTGCAGCCATTTTTCACCCGCCTCGATCAGAATATACTGCACAGATCGCCCGGGAGAGTCGAACCTGATCGATTCCCCGACCGGGCTGGCATAAGCGGGAATCGCCTCCAGCCCCTGGTGCGGTCCCCAGGCCGGCGCCACCGGTTTTTCATCGTTCACCACGACCCCCTGCGGCCACTGCTTGCCATCGGACCCCTTCAAAGAGTAGTAATAAAAACGGTCACCGACGCCCACACCCTTGGGCACGAGTTCGACGACCCGGGCATAGGAAGCCATATTCACGACGACAGCACCAACCTCCCCGGAGGCGAAACGGGTGGCGTAGACCAGCACATCCCGGTCCGCGCCGAGGGTTATGGTTGTCTCCACGGAATGGTCACCTGTGAAATGCCGCAGGTAATAGAGATAAAAATAGTCCGGCCGCGGGTTCCACATCGGTATCGCCGAACTGGCGCCGTTATAAAAAATCCCGTCCGACTCCCAGTTGGCAATCAGCCAGCGCGAAGACATCCCGACGTTGTGTTTGATCATTTCGGAGAGGAGCACCACCGCCTGCATCCCGTTGGCGATGGAGCTTCTCTTCTGATCATCCGCCGCGCTGGCCCATTTGAGATTCCATTCGGTCAGGGCGATCGGCCTGTCCGGGGCCCCGTTGGCAAGAATGTCCTGCTTGATGAAAGAGATATTCTCCACGATCTCGGACCGGGCGATGCTCACCTGCTCCTTCAGTGTCGCACTGGAGTTGCCGAAATAGTTATGGATGACGTAGAAATCAGCGGCGTCACCCGCTGCCCTGAAAAAGCCCGCGTTCCAGCTGCGGTCCGCTGTGTTCCAGCTGCTGGACCCGTCGTAATGGAGTATTTGCCCGCCGATGTAAATGGTTTCGCCCAGTTCGGCGGCCGCGGCGCGCATCGAATCGGCGAAGATCCGGAAATGCCGGCCGTAGAGTTCTCCGCTGATGATCTCAGGCTGGCCGTCCCGGTTCACAGTGGTGTCGATCTGCCAGCCGGCCTCCCACGGTCCGCCGTTCTCGTTGCCGATCTCCCAGAACCTGGTCATGCCGCCGTCCTGGCGCACCCAATCCGCAGCCAGATGGGCGGCCTGCTCGACCGGCTTTTCGCTGGTGCCGTAGCGCGCATAGCCATAGTTGACTGTGATCAGGCCCTGGGAACCGATCTGATCGCGCATATCCAGATAGCGGTCGAAGGTGAGTTTGTAGTAGAGCCCCGATTGGGGATTGAGGGAGATGGGACGGCCGCTGTTGCCGCCGTCGGGTATGGTGCCCGGCAGGTCTTCAGGAGTGCCGTTCCAGAAGTAGATATCAGACCAGCTGCCACCGGGGAAGCGAATAAGGCTGGGCGCAAGTTTCCTGAGATGGCCAACCAGCACGGGGTTATTCTGATCTTCACCAATCCAGACCGCAGTGGCGAGGCCGAACAGATAGGGAGAGATGGTCCCGAGGGGTTCAGCCGCCAGGATTTCGGCGCGCACGACGGGTTCCGCCGTGGTCTTGTCAGCCAATTTAAACGGTGGAAGGGTGGCATTACGGGGTTCATAATCCTGCAGGAAGCAGTTGGCACCCACCTGCCCCGTTACTTTTACTGCGCTGCAAACGGCGAGGATGCAAACGAGCACAATCCGGCCTCTCATGTCGTCACTCCATGGTTAGCGTTAGCCTTGAGACAGATTGCGCTGATCCCGACCCTGCTGCGTACGCCGCAGCACTCAAAAGCAATCCCTGATTGAAAACGATAATATGCCTTGCTACTGAGCATTGGTGATGCCCATGTCCGCCCTGTAAACAGTCCAATCCTGTGCCGGCGCGGCATTGCCGGTGATCAGGTAGAGATAGTTCCCGTTCCCCCAGGCCAGATCCTTGCCGTAGGAGGGCACAATGCCCCCGTAAAAGAGATCGGCGCTGCCGGCGGCCGGATCGATGACCAGGAGGGGATCAGGCGCATCGGTGGCAAGATACAAGGTCCCGTTTGCAGCGACAGCTATCGCCCGCACCGAGCGCGAGGAGAGAGCGGTGCCCGCCGCAGCCAGATCGAAAACCAGCTCCTGCGCGCCCACATTGCCTGCGGAATCGATCGGGTGTTTCCAGATCTTGACCGGGTCCTGGGTGCCGTAGGTCCTGGAGACGACATAGACGAAATCCTTGAATGCGCGGATGGCGGTGATATCATCACCCGCATAGGCGTTTGCATAGGTCACAGAGAGATCCGGATGGACGACGATGAGATCGCTGCGCGTTCCGCCGGTGTAGAAATTTCCATAGCTGTCAAAATCGCCGTACTTGACCACCTTGCCCGTGGGCAGCCGGGTCCATACTGTCACGGCTCCGGTGGTCGTGTTGACCAGGTCGATGGCGCGGTTGTTTTCGGTCAAATAGAGGTGACCGTCGGGCCCGATGGCGGCATCGTAGGCCGTGCGCGTCGCCGTGCCGAGCAGGGTTTTGCTGCCATCCGGGGTCACCTTGCGGATTGTCTTGGAATATTCGACCACATAGAGATTCTCGTCCTTGTCGACAGCGAGAGCGGATAATTCCAGGTTGTCCACAAAGGCGCCATAGTTTTCGAGCACGCGGTCGACCTTGTAGGGACTGTATTTGGCGACGGTGAGCGCATGCCGGGTGGCCACCTTGACCGTGGAGGAATCAGCGTCCAGATTCGGCCGCCGCACCCTGATCATGGTCGAAGTGGCTTCAGTGACCTGCGCCGTGATCGCATCAAAATAGACGACGTTGCTATCCGCTGAAGGTGAAAAATTAGCTCCCTGTATTGTAATAATATTGACGCCAGGGATGGCGACAGCCGGTTCGAGTTGATGGATGACCGGCGCAGCCGGCTTGGCGTACTCCTTGTACCAGACCGGTTCGGCCGCGTCATATTCACAGCCCGCAGCCGCGACCAGCAGGAGCGTCATCAAGAGCATCATTTTTCTTGAAAACAGCAAAGATATCGTCATTGTTGCATTCTCCTTCTTCAGGATGATTTCCGGCCGTCTGCAGGCTCTCCGGCGGTCTTGACTGATCTCCCGCACGGCAAGGCTCCCCTTGTGCACCTCCTGCGGCTTGAGGAAGGCAGACCGGGGTACTCTCGCTTCCTGAACAGATAGTTGCCGCGTGCGCAGCTTCCAGGCAGATCCCGCCCGGTGGTCAGGCAGGATCCGGCCACCCGAGCGAGGTAAAACCAGCCTGCGATCAGGCCGGTCGGGAAGAGCGCGCGCTCTTCCCGACCGCCTGCTTGATCCTCCAGATCCAATAGTGCTGAAACTGAAAATACTTGCCGGGCCCGTGTGAGCCGCTTTACATCATTTCGTCAATGCCATCTTTCTGGTGATCGTCCCTGCGGCTGTCTGCAGCCTGTAAAAATAGAGACCGCTGGGCAAACCGGCACCCGAGAAGAGCTGCGTATGGCTGCCTGCACCCTGAACCCGATCCACCAGAACAGCCACCTCCCTGCCGAGGAGATCATAGACCGCAAGCCGGACCTGGCCGGTGCTCTGCAGGGAATAGGTGATGCGGGTGGCGGGATTGAATGGATTCGGATAGTTCTGAGTCAGCGAGAACTCTTGAGGTCTGACGCCATTCTCCTCTACAGAGGTGATTTCCGACGAGAGATCGGCAAAGCCGGAGGCCAGCCGGATTTCGTCAAAAACAATCAGCCCGCCCGCGGCATCACCGCCGAACTCGATGCCCACCGTGTTGACCGGACCGGGTATCGTCGAGTTGCGCTTCACCGCCGCCGCCATCGTGTCAGGCTCCACCGTCGGGTCGGGATCCACCCACATGAACGTACGGCACGGATCGGCTCCGCCCGAAAGATCGATCCGCACTACCAGCCAGACCGGCCCCGCCGTGATCTCCACATTCGATACATCATCACCCGAACCACCCGGCCACCCGCTCCCGCAGGTGAAGACCGGCGCATTCGCATCTCGTCCCCCACCCTTGCCGATGGCCATGATCTCGCTCGCATCCGAAAACAGCTTGACCATGAAATAGGCGTTGCCCAACGGCAGCGGCTCCTGAACATCCATCAAATAACTCACCCACAACTGCTTGCCCGCCTCGTTGGCAAATGGCGTGGCCAGAACGCGTTTGTAACGCTGATGATCCGCCCACGCCGCCTTGCGCGAAATCGCCAGATGATTGCCGACATACGGCAGCACCCAGTTCAGGGCATCATAGTTGAAAAGATTGCCGGCAAGCACCGCACGGCCTTCCACACCGTTGTCGGCGGCATCGATCGCCCAACTCCCTGCCCAGCCATCGGCCGCAGCGCCCGCTGCGTTGATCGAATTGGGATAATCAAAAGATTCCTTCATGACCGGATTGGCAGGGGTCTCCGCCGTCAGGTCGGCAAAACCGGAGGCCAGCCGGATTTCGTCAAAAACAATCAGCCCGCCCGCAGTATCACCGCCGAACTCGACACCCACCGTGTTGACCGGACCGGGTATCGTCGAGTTGCGCTTCACCGCCGCCGCCATTGTGTCAGGCTCCACCGTCGGATCGGGATCCACCCACATGAACGTACGGCAGGGATCGGCTCCGCCCGAAAGATCGATCCGCACTACCAGCCAGACCGGCCCCGCGGTGATCTCCACATTCGATACATCATCGCCCGAACTGCCCGGCCACCCGCTCCCGCAGGTGAAGACCGGCGCATTCGCATCTCGTCCCCCACCCTTGCCGATGGCCATGATCTCGCTCGCATCCGAAAACAGCTTGACCATGAAATAGGCGTTGCCCAACGGCAGCGGCTCCTGAACATCCATCAAATAACTCACCCACAACTGCTTGCCCGCCTCGTTGGCAAATGGCGTGGCCAGAACGCGTTTGTAACGCTGATGATCCGCCCACGCCGCCTTGCGCGAAATCGCCAGATGATTGCCGACATACGGCAGCACCCAGTTCAGGGCATCATAGTTGAAAAGATTGCCGGCAAGCACCGCACGGCCTTCCACACCGTTGTCGGCGGCATCGATCGCCCAGCTCCCCGCCCAGCCATCGGCCGCAGCGCCCAGTTTGTCGATGGTGACGGGATGATCGAACGACTCCCTCACCACGGTCTGTGACAGCGCAAGCGCAGAAAACAGGAGCACGAACAAGAGGCTGATAACAGCTTTTCTAAGTTCCATGATTCATCTCCTTGCTGAAAGTTGTCAAAAAAGTGACAGGATACTTGATCGCAAGACAGGACTGCAATCACCCTCCCTTCTGAGTTAAAATTGCCGGTTAACACCAGCTGCGGCGAGGTCACTCGCTCCGGAGGCGCAGTTCAGCCGGTTCGAGTCCTTCCGATCGGGCCGTCAAGATCACTTCTCCTGCCTCAGCGCGGGACTGGATCACACACAGGCACTTGCCGTTGAAAGCCCTGCGATAGTCCGCCTTGAAGGACTCCATGCTGATCTGGTGGCCGTTGTCGACCCCGGCGATAAAGCCGGGGCCCTGAAGCGAGAATAGCACCAGATGGTCCGCCCGCGGGACCAGCACCCCGTTCTGGTCGACGATATCCACGGTCACAAAGGAGAGATCGCGGCCGTCAGCCTTGATCCGCTCCCGGTCGGCCGTGAGCACGATCCCGGCCGGGGCGCCGGCGGTCTGCACGCACTTTGCCAGCGCCGGCTGACCAGCCTTGTAGGCCACCGCCCTGAGCTCGCCCGGAGCATAGGGTACCCGCCAGACCAGCTGGAAGGTATCAGCCGTCTTGGTCTTGCGGCCAAGGGATTGGCCGTTCAGGAACAGCTCCACCTCCTCCTGATTGGTGTAGGCCCAGACGTCGATCTCCCGGCCCGGCTGCCAGTTCCAGTGGGGGAAGAGGTGCAGCATCGGCTTGTCCGTCCACTCGGCCTGGTAGAAGTAATAGCCATCCTTGGGAAACCCGGCCAGATCGATGAGGCCGAAATAGGAGCTGCGCGCCGGCCAGGTATAGGGAGTCGGTTCGCCGAGATAGTCGAATCCGGTCCAGATGAACATGCCGGAGATGTGCGGATGGTCGCGCACAATCCGCCAGGTGTCCGCATGGGTCGACCCCCAGCCGGTCCGGCAGTTGTCATAGGCGGAACAGGTATAGTCAGCATTCATCGGCAGGGGTTCGTCCCATTTAATCGGCCAGGCCCGCACCGAGTCGGAGGGCATGTCGTAGGCGCCGCGGGTGGCCAGGGCCGAATTGGTCTCACTGGCGACGAGGATCTCGCCGGGATACTTTTCCAGAAAGGTGACAAGATCTTTCTCATGGTAGTTCTGCCCGATGACGTCCAGAGCGCCTGAATGCTCGATGCGGTTCCACGGGGAAGGATCGTTGCAGGCCGATGTGACCGGCCGTGTGGGGTCGAGGGCGCGCACAATTCCGGCCAGATCGTTCGCCATCGCAGTCCCGCTGTCGTCCCACTGCTCGAGGATTTCGTTGCCGATGCTCCAGAGGATGACGCTCGGATGGTTACGGTCGCGCAGGATCAGATCCTCGAGATCGCGCTGGTGCCACTCATCCCAGTCAAGGTGATAGTCGAAGGGAGTCTTGGCGATCTTCCACATGTCGAACGCCTCATCCATCACCAGAAATCCCATGCGGTCGCAGAGGTCGAGCAGCTCAGGGGCCGGCGGATTGTGCGAGGTGCGGATGGCGTTGCACCCCATCGCCTTGAGCATCTCCAGCTGCCGTTCAAGGGCGCGCTCGTTGACCGCCGCACCGAGACAGCCGAGGTCATGGTGGTTGCAGACCCCGCGCAGCTTCATCTGGACGCCGTTGAGAGCAAAGCCCTTTTCGCGGTCGAAAGTGAAGGTGCGGATACCGAAAGTGGTCTCATAGGCATCTTCCACCCTGCCATCCGATTTGACCAGGGTCACAGCGCGATAGAGGGCCGGCCTGTCGACCGCCCAGAGCTGCGGCTGCGTCACGCTCACCCGCTGTTCAAACCGGCCCAGGTCTCCCGCCGCCACCTCCGCCTCGCTGCTCGCAGAGGCCACTTTGCCCCCGCCGGGAGCATAAATAACGGTCTCCACCCTCACCCGCTGCGGAGCCGCCGCCGCATTGCAGACCCTGATCTGCAGGGCGACCGCGGCTTCTTGCGCCGAAACCTCCGGGGTGGTGATAAAAATGCCCCAGTGATCGACATGCACCTTGCCGGTGAGAGTGAGCCAGACGTTGCGGTAGATCCCGGATCCCGAATACCAGCGCGAGTTGGGCTGCTGCGCGTTGTCGACGCGGACGGCGAGCACGTTGGTCTCGGAGCCATAGTGCACATAGGGCGTCAGTTCGTAACGGAAGGAGCTGTAGCCGTAGGGCCGCAGGCCGAGGGAGCGGCCGTTGATCCAGACTTCGCTGTTGCGGTAGACCCCGTCAAAATCGATGAATATGGCCTTGCCGGAATCGGCCGCCGTCAGAGCGAACTCTTTGCGGTACCAGCCGATGCCGCCGGGGAGGGCGCCCCCGCCGGGCGTGGCCGGATGCTCGCTGCTGAACGAGCCTTCGATACTCCAGTCGTGCGGCAGATCGAGCACGCGCCATTGCACATCGTCAAAGCCGGGCTCCTGCGCTCCGGGCAGGTCCCCGAGGTGGAATTTCCAGCCCCGTGTGAAGCGTTCGACCCGGCGCGCTTGCTCAACCGGCGCCGCGCAGCGGCTGGCCAGACCGGTTACAGCCAGCATCGCGAAAGTCAGGACGGCAATGGTCTTGCACTCTCTTCTCATGGCTCTCCTGATGGTTATTTCATGGTCAGCGTCACGGCATCGCCGGAGTAGCGCACGGTGGCATCCGGGCCGGCGCTGAAATCGAGCGGGGCTGGTTTGTCCTTGCTCACCCAGACGATCTCGAAGGTGCGCTCGCTGAGCATGCCCGGAAAAGTGCCCTTGCGCGCGCCCAGGGTCAGCCTGCCGCTCTTCTGCGACCAGGTGAACGGTATGAGCGCATGATGTCCGTCTTCATAATTATAGTTGGTCCCCTCGTCCTCATAGAGGCTGAATTCGCCGTCGCTGCCGGTATAGACGTAGAGGCGGATGGGATCAGCCTGTTTTTCGGCTGTGTACTGCAGCTCAGGTCCGAAGGGGATGATCGAGCCGGCGCGGGCGTAGAGGGGAATCTCCGCCAGCGGAGCCTCGGCGATGATGCGGCTGCCGCCCGCCACATAGCGTCCCGACTTGAGTTCGTACCAGCCGCCGGCCGGCAGATAGAGGGCGCGCGCGCGGGCTTTGTAGGCAGTGACCGGATTGACCAGCAGCGCAGGTCCAAACATATATTGGTCACCGATCGAACGCACGCGCGGATCGCCGGGAAAGTCCATGACCAGGGCGCGCATGAAAGTGTAATCCTCAAAAGTCACCTTCGCGGCCAGGGAGTAGATGTAGGGCAGGAGGCGGTAGCGCAGCCGGTCGTATGCGAGCATCGCCTGATAGGCGGGATGCTCCGCCGGAGCGATGTTCCACATCTCCCGATAGGGGAACTCGCCGTGCACCCTCAGCAGGGGCACAAAAGCGCCGAACTGGAACCAGCGCGTATTCAACTCCCGCCACTCCTCGAGGTCCTCTGGCTTGACATTGCGCTCAAAACGCGGCTCGACCGAAAAGCCGCCGATATCCATGGTCCACCAGGGCACCCCGGAGAGATTGAAATTAAGGCCGGCAGAAATCTGGGCCTTGAGATCGAACCAGCGCGTGACGATGTCGCCACTCCAGGTGGCTGTGGCGTAGCGCTGCTGGCCCGCAAAGACCGACCGGGTGAGGATGAAGACCCGCTGGCCGGGATTGGTCTTGCGCTGGTTTTCATAGATGCCCCCGGAATGGACCAGGGTATAGCTGTTGAGGTAGCGGGCCGAGGTGCCCAGCCCGGTCGGGCCGATGCGCCGCCGCGTCTCCTCCAGCGAGAGGTTGCTGTGAATATCGGGCTCGGTCGCATCCAGCCACCAGGCGTCAAATCCCTTGCTGAAGAGGTGCTCGTTGATCTGGTCCCAGTAGAGCTTGCGCGCCTCGTGGCGGTAGGGATCGTAGAAGGAGCAGGTATACCCCGGGCCGACCCAGTCGCGCTCCTTGAGGAGCACATTGCGGGGATAGAGCCATCCCCGTGCATCGAACTCGTTGTAATGGCCGGTGCCGACGTAGAACTTGGGCCAGACTGAAATCATGATGCGGGCATTGAGATCGTTGTGAAGCTGGTCAACCATCCCTTTGGCATCCGGGAAGCGGCTCTTGTCGAACTCATGGCTTCCCCACTGGTCCTCCTCCCAGTAAAACCAGTCAAGGACGATATTGTCGAAGGGGATCCTGCGTGCGCGGAACTCCTTGACCACCGACAGAATCTCCTCCTGCGAGGTGTAGCGCTGGCGGCTCTGCCACAGTCCCAGACTCCATTTGGGCATGAGGGGCGCCCGGCCGGTGAGGATGCGGTAGCCGCGGATCACCTCATCGAGGTTTTGACCATGGATGAAATAATAGTCGATCTGATCGCCCACCTGCGACCAGAGGGAGAGGGTATTGGGCGGTGTTTTCCGGTCCGGGGGCAGATATTTCAGCCCGATGTACCCGCCCATATGAATCCACTCAATGAGGATCTCATGGCGACTGCCCTTCTGCATGGTCAGCCGCGGCAGGGTCGTCCAGGGCAGCCAGTTCTGCCGGTAGTTATCGGCCACCAGTTTGCCGTCCAACCACATTCTGGTATAGCCGGAGGCGTAGAGGCGGAACTTGAACTCCCCGCTCTCCGGGGCCTCGATCCAGCCGCTGTAGCGCACACTGGCGACATTTTCCTTAAAGCCGTCGGGAAAGGGATCGTTGACATCGATGAACTCATGTTCGATGCGCGGTTCCATACGCGCAGTGTAAAGATCCTGAAAATCGGCGTTCCTGAAATATTCGGCGGTAAGCCCCCCCGCCGCGCCGTTCTTGTCATAGAGCTTCAGGTCTGAAAGCGAGAGATAATCGCGGCAGTCACCGAAGCGGGTCTGGGAGTTGTTGTCCCAAAGCAGGCCGTAGTTTCGGCTCGAGACCAGGAAGGGGTTGACGTCGACGATGTTGAGCTGGAAGAGATCGACATCATGGCCCTTGTAGTTCATGACATCGTTCTGATGCTCGCCGAGCCCGTAAAAGGCCTCATCCGCAGGCGAATGGAAAAGCTGCTGGAGGTGCCAGGTCTCCTCCTCCATCACCGTGGCGGGGGTGAGCACGCGGCCGCCGTCAGAACGCTCGGCGAGGATGAGCCGGCCTGCGGGTGTGTAGAAGGAAACCGCTCCGCTCCGCCTGGCCACACGGACCTTGAGTTTGGCGGTGGTGATCTCGAAATAGCGGCCCCGCTCCTTCACGCTCCAGACCGGGGCCGGTCCGGCGAGGGGCACTCTCATCAGGCTCGGGCGCGCAGAAAAGGTGTCCGCCGGGGAGGCGACAACGCGGATGAGTTCATCTCCGCAGACCTCGATCTTGAGCAAAGAGATTCCGTTCGCCGTGCTTTTGTCGAGCCTGAGCAGGATGCCCTCCTCGAGTTTTTCGAACCCGGAGAGAGCAGAGGCCAAAGCCAGCACGATCCCGGCCAGGAGCAGCAGCGGCGGCCGTAAAAAATTCATAATATGATCCTTTCATCAGAAAGCGGTGACCCGGCTCTTGTAACAGGCCGGCGCCGATAAAGCCCGGCAGGGGGCGCTGTCACGGGCTGACTGCCTTTGTGATCCGGCTGTGGTCCAGCACCAGCCTCAGGATCCGCCCTGCCGTCCGGGCGTCGTTCTCCACCCAGCAGCCCGATCGTTAATAGGTGAATCGTGCCGTGAAGCGCTGCACGTTGTCAAAGACCCCGAAGGGTGTATAGGCGTAATCGATGGCCAGGCCGAAGCGGGTGATGCCGAAGCCGAAGGAGAGGCCGTGCTCGGACTGGTTCGAGGCATAGCCGGTTCGCAGCATGAACATATTTTTAAAAGCGTATTCTCCGCCGAGGCTGATATATTCCGGATAGGAGCGCGGATGCACCGCATCGAGGGCGACCTTGAAGGCGTGCTCTTCGGCCGGAATCGACGGGATCAGATCGAAAAGGTTCATCGAGATGCCCATCTTGAAGATGAGGGGGAGCTGAAAGCTCTCCATCTCGTACTCGATCTCCTGGGAGAAATTGCGCACCGACATGCCGAAGGCAAGGCTCTTGACGCCCGTCTGGAAGATGGTGCCAAAATCGACGGTCCAGGCCGAAAGGGTGTTGCGCTTGGAAGCGAATCCCGAGGCGGCGGCCGGGACGGCGACGACGCTGTGGCCGAGGGACTGCGCAGCCAGGCGCACCTGCCCGCCCACGCTGAAGCGGTCGGTCAGCGCCTTGGCATAGCCCACACCGAAAGCGAGGGCGTTGGGGCTGAAGGTGCCCGTATCGACATACTCGCCGGAATTGCGCCAGACCATGGTGCCGAGGAATTCGCCGTAATCGACCCACATGGCGCTGAGCCCGAAAACCCCATAGGCGCCGCGCTTTGGATTGTAGCAGAGGCTGACGGCGCTGTGGTTGATATCGGCGATCCAGGTGTTGTAGCTGAAGGCGAGATTGAGGCGCTCCTCCATCCGCGCCATGCCGGCGGGATTGTAAAAGAGCGAGCTGGCCCCTCCCTCCATGGTCGTAAAGGCTTCGCCCATGGCTGAGGCGCGGGCGTCCGCCCCGACCTTGAGGAACTCGAAGCCGGTTTGGGCCAGTTTCTCCTGCGCAGAGCCGGCCTGGACCATGACAAACAGGAGGGCAATCATCCCGGCTGTATATTTATAAAGTGACATGCCTAACCTCCGTGAGGTGATGATCTTCAACTTGCCGCTATTCCGGCAAAATGACCACTTTGAACGACCTCAGATCCACCGGTGACGAAACGATAAAGCGGACCAGATAAGTGCCGCCGGTTCCGTCATAGCGGCAGCGGGTGCGCAGGCGGGGCAGCACATAGCGGTGACCGGTATCCTCGAATTCGAGATCTTCGATGCAGCCGCTGACCGCCTCGATCGGAAAGGTGTCGAAGCGGGCCGGAAACAAGCCGTCCTCGCCGATCAGGGTCACTTCAACATAATCATCGACATTGGCCTCGGTGAAGGCCCAGGAGATATAAAAGGTCATCGATGCTGCATCAGAACCGTTGACCAGCACAGCAAAGGAGGTATCCGCATTGGTGCTGTCCAGCCCGGCCGGCGGGGTCACCAGCATCAGGGTGTCGCGTTCAAGCCGTGCGATCTCCGCCAGCCTGGTGGCGAAGATCTGCTTGACCGTCGCGGGATCGGTCTCCTGCGCACCGGCGCCGGCAAGATCGGAGAGCAGGGATGGCACCACCGGCAGAAATGCCACCGAATCGGTGTCCGCGCCGATCATCGCACAAGCCTTGCTGTCCATTTCCGTGATCGTTGTGGTCTCCTCATTATAATCGCTGGGCAGCATTTTGTCGCAGCCAGCCAGGCCGAGCAGCAGCGGGATGAGGAGGAGGGCATGGAGCGCTGGGTTTCTGAAATGAAATCTCATAATCTTCTCCCGGTTTTAGGGGGCCACCCGCACTGCTCAGCGGATGACCACAAACTTGCGGATGATATGATCGCCCTTGGCGAAGAGTTTTTCTCCGGTACCCTCATCGAAAACATCGCGGGTCACCTCGAAATAGGCGAGATAGACCCCGCTGACGACGATCTGGCCGTATTTGGTCTGCGAGTCCCAGAGTTCATCCCCGCTGCCGTCGTTGTGGTCGACTGACCAGATCATATCCCCGCTCTCGGTGAAGATCTTGATCTCGCAGTAGGGCGGCAGCCCGTAAAAGGCGAGGCGATCGTACTGGTTCTCCTCGCCGAACTGCAGTGCGCGCCCGCTGATGTTGTAGGGATTGGGAACGACGCGGATCTGCTCCAGATTGCTGCCCGAAGGGCGGCGCAGCTGGGCCGGGACGCTGGTGAGGGTGAGGAATTTGCTGCTGTGGAGCGGAACGCCGGGATGAAGCTCGTTTTTGGAACCGTCATCCTTGGACTGGATGTAATAGTAATAGTCGAAGCCGCGCCGGGCGGTCAGATCGTCAAAGCTGTTGGCCGTGTAGGAGGCGTCGCATTCAAAGATTTTGGTGTAGACGGTCTCGTAGGTCTTGACGCTTCCTTCCGAGCGGTAGATCACATAGCCGTTGAAGCCGGGGTGGCTGGCCGCGTTGCCTGCCCAGGTGAGGCGGATGCGGTCACCGCCGGAGCTGACGACGAACTCTTCGGGAGCAGGCGGGGCGGGCGGCATCTTGTAACCGCTCTGGTAGTTTGCGACGGCGCTGCGCAGCACCTGCAGGATCGAATCCTCGCCGGTCTCGCACCAGGCGCGGGTGTACTGGCCCCGTGTCGAAGCGGTCCCGCCGCCCGGCAGATCGAGCGTCGGCGTTCCCGATCCGGAGTAGTAGGCGTACCACTTGGCCCCCACCTCGCGCGCCTTGGGCCAGCTGATGCCGTTGACACCCTCGGCATATACGATGCGGATACTGTCGCCGGGCGCGAGGGTGTAGGGTCCGAAACCCTGGCCCTGGGCCCCGGCGCCGCTGGTCCCGTTGTTGCGATAATCAGAGGTGGTGACGTAATTGTCCACGTAAGCATCCCCCACCGCCTCTTCGAAGGTCTGGCTGAGATGGCCTTCCGTCATGATGTTGTAGCGCGGCTGCATGAAGAGTTCGTCGAACTGGCTGACCGCAGTTTCCATCAGGGTGCCATCGGCGCCGGTGAAGGCGGTGGTGCGCGGCTGACTCATATCGTTGGACCAATCCGAGGGAGAAGTGGAGGCGTCAAGGATGACCACGCCGGTGTACCGCGCTGAGCCGAGCAGGCCGTCCTTCTGGTCGTTGGGGCAGCCCCAGTCGTCCTCGTAGGCCACGGGCCGTTCATGATGCGGCCCGTACCAGGAGATGAAGCCGCGCAGGTCGGAGCCGGTGGCCGGACGAAAATCGCGGTAGAGGGTCGAGGCCCCCCACTCGGAGCTGAAGGCGCCCCAGGTCGATCCCCAGCCGCTGGAAGTGACGCCGGCAAAGGCATACCGCCAGGTGAAATAGACGTAGAAATTGGCGAGGGTCTGCTCATGGACCTCTCCGGTCTTGCTGTAGATGCCGGTGTTTTTCAGGACATACTCGTGAATGAAATAGTCGTCGTGGTTGTCCTGCACAAATCCAAGCACCTTGCGATGGACCGATACCCCCATCGAGGTATTGAACGTCGACTCAACCATGCGGTCACAGGGGAGATTGGCATCCACTTCATCCAGAACATCGTAGAGAGTGTTGGCGGTGCCGACGGTGTTGTCGACCAGGACTGTGGGATGACGGAACCGGCCCACCAGTTTGAGACTGGTCGGAAAGATCATCGTCGGCTGATTCTCTGGATAGCGCGGCCCCGCTCCAACAACCTTGACGCTCTTGGTCTTCTTTTCGATCGGATCGTAAAAGTCGGTCGCTCCGAGCCACAGGCCCTTGAACCGGGTGGTGTGCTGGTTGTCGCCGTAGAGCGTCGGCCAGGTCAGAAAGTTGAGATCCTGTTCAGGTTCAGCACCGTCATCGCGGAAATAGCCCTGGACTTCCCCGATGCGAATCCAGCGCTGTTCCTGGCCGGCCGCGGTGGTCAGCAGGGCGGCGGCCAGAATCAGGGTCAGGGTAATGATCGGGATTCTGCTTTTCGATTCAGATATTTGCATGAGCATCCTCATCAGGGTTGGGATCAGTTCAAATCGAAAGAGAGCCGCAAGCCAAAGTTCCAGCCGCGCGGATTGAGGAACGAAAAGGTGGAGGGTTCGGGATTGTCGATGTAGGCCTTGGTCCTGTTGATCTCTTCGATGCGGGAGCTGGCGACCTCTCCCCAGCCATCGGGGCTGTACTGCCAGTAGCGGCCGCTTGAGCCTTCGTAATAGATGGCCCTGCTGCTGGCGGAGGCCTGGCTGCGATCGACAATATAGCGGTATTCCATCGGCTGCCATTCCACCTCCGGATCGCGATACTCGCCGAACTTGTCGTCGCCGGGGATGGCATCATAGGCCTCACTCCGGGGCAGATGGAGGGAGAGGCGATAGCTCTGGCTGCCGGTATCGCGCAGGTCAAGACGGTTGAAGATGTTGCCCATATCGAAGAGGGCCTGGATTCTGAACTTGTTGATAGAGAAGGTCTTGCTGGCACGCAGCGTGCCGCCGTAATAGTCGATATACTGGACGTTGTAATAGATGCCCTTGGCCCCCTTGGGATTGTAGGTGGTCCATCCCCCCTGGCTCCAGTTGAGGATCAAGCTGAGCGACAGGTCGCCGAGAACGGGATGACCGAGCAGCGTCGGGCCGAAATCGCGCGGCACTGAGAAATTGAGATTGGCCCTGGCAAAAGGCGAAGGCAGGGGCCTTTCCTGATAGACATTCTCGGTATCCTCGTCGTAGGTCTTTTGTTCCGAAGGATCCTCAAAGCGCTCGGTGGAGCCGAAATGACCGCTGCTGGCGGCCTGGTAGGTGTAGTTGAGAAAACCCGTGAGCCAGGTGCCGGCGGATTTACGCAGGGTCGCTTCAAAGCCGCGTACATCCTCATAGCCGGTGCTGGTGGTCAGGTAGTAATCCTCGTTGTTGATCGAATGATAATAGGTGGTGTTCTGCTGGTCCGAGATATCGCGGTAAAAAGCCGAGAGCTGCATTAAATAGTTATCGAAGAGGATGTGATCGTACCCCAGCTCGTAGGCGATGGTCCTGGCGAGGGTCAGATTGGGATCGCCGATCCGCTGCAGTTCCGAGCTCGCATTGCGGTCGAGGCGGAAGAGCGTCTCGTACTGCGGCATCTCCTTGAAGTGGCCATAGTTAAAGTAGAGTTTGGAGTGGTCGGTGATGGGATGGGAGATGCCCAGGCGCGGGCTCAGCTGCCACTGGCCGCTCGAGGGTTTGGTCTCGAACTCGCGATCCGCCGCATATTTCTTCGAGATAAAATAGGCATCATAGGGCGAGAAGGCCCACCAGTCGGTGCGGGAATGGGAATAGTCGAGGCGCAGTCCGGCATTAAGGGTAAAGCCCTTGGTTTCGAGCTTGTCCTGCAGATAGATAGCGGCACGCACCGGAAAGTTACGCATCTGCACCCGGTTGGCATAGCTCTTGCCCTGGGTCTGCATCTGGATGAAGCCGTAATCGAGATCAAGGTCGTTATAAACGAACTCGGCGCCCGCCTTGACCAGATTGTAAAAGTTGGCCTGGGTGGTGAGATCCGCCTTGAAGGTGGTTGCGCTCGACACCGAGGCATCACGGGCGAGGGCGGCCGCGAGCCCGGGACCGAGGATCAGCCCATCAGTGGTCGCGGGCGCATAGCCAAAGGGGTTTTCATCGCGGTAGTAGCCATCGACGATCTCGTAGAGGGTGCCGGTATTGCGTGCGCCGGTTGGCCGGGTGTCGTAGCGGCGTCCCAGGTGCTCCAGCGAGACTTCATAAAAGGTCCTGGGTGACAGGGTGTGGGTCAGCCGGGCCGAAAGCGAGGTATGGGAGATGTCCGTCAGACAATAGGCCCAATCGCTGAACATGTCAAACATGCTGGACCAGGCGGTGCCGATAATATCGCTGGGCCAGCGGGGGTAATAGCCGGCGCTCCAGTTGTGGGCGATGGTGGCGGCATTACCGGTCACAGCCGAGAAACGGATTTTCATGTTGTCAGAGAGGTTTGAGGTCAGCCGACCGGTCCAGTCCCAGTCGGCGTAATCGGGGCGGGTCAGCGGCCAGACCAGCACGTCGCGCTGGCGGCGGTAGGAGGTGAAAAAGCGCAGGTCGCCCAGCTTTTCGGAGATGAAGGGGACCGGTCCGCCGAAACCGCCGTCGATCTCGTAGTCGGCCAGGTTGTTATTCTGGCGCTTGCGGGTTTCGTACATGAAGACGCGCTGGGCGGCCTCCGGGGTCAGATCGTCATCGGGATTGTTATTGGTGAGGAGCTGGCGGGAGATCTCGTTCCAGCCCACAAAGGCGGGGTAATGATCACGGGTATAGACGTCCCACGCGCCATTGGTCGTGCCGGTCCAGCAGACCGCATCATCGAGATAGGGCCGCATATAATACGAATTGATATCATGAACGTCTGGCAGATTGTCTCCGAGCCAGTATTTGCGATGGGGCGGGCTGCTCTTGACTGTGATGGTGCCCATATAATTCTTGCGGCTGCCCTCCTCGGTGACGACGTTGACGATGCCGGACTGCACATTGCCATACTCGGCGGTGAAACCGCCGCGTTCAACGTTGACCTCCTTGACCGCGCTGAGAGCGACACGGTAGATCGGCTGATTGTTGCGCGGATCGCGCATGGTGACGCCATCGAGCATAAAGAGGGCCTCTTCGCTGTCGCCGCCGCGGATACGCAGCCCCCCCTGCACGCCAGCCTGAAGTCCAACCACGCTCTCCACGCTGCTGACGGGCAGCTCCTGCACCTCTTCACTGGTCACCGAAACCACACTGGTCGCCACATCGGTCTTGATGACGGTGCGCTCGGCGACGACAGTGACTTCACCGCCCTCGATCTGCTCCTGACTCATCCTGAAATCGGTGTGCGCGGTCTGATCGATGCGCACACGGACATCGCTCATCGTCATTTTCGCATAGCCGACCAGGGAGATGCGGACATCGTAGGCGCCGGGCGGAACGTATAGTATGGTATAATGCCCGTTCAGATCCGATATGGCGCCCAGGGTCGTGCCCGCCACGACGATGTTGGCGCCCGGCAAGGGCTCACCGGTCGACTTGTCGGTGATGGTCCCGGCGATCTTGCCGGTGGTGCCGGACCACAGAGGTGCGATGAGGATAAGGGCCAGCAACAGAGAGAACAGAAGGCTCTTTTCAAGCTGCTTCATAATGGCTCTTCCCTATAATGGATGAGGATATGGAGAGAGATTGGGATTTGTGTAATGCTGGTCAGTCAGTGGTTAAGTAATAACAGGGTCAGGCCCCCGTTTGAATTCAATATACAAACACTGGAATAAAAATGCATTAAAAATGTTGAAATCAACGCTGCAGGTTTTTGGAGGAGAGATCGCGGCTGTGCCGGCAGCCGGACGAGTTTTCGTCCGGAAAATCGCTGGCCGCACTGGCGCTTTGTCGAGGAGGTATGAGAGCAGTAGGGGCGGCCTCCCGGCCGCCCCGATAAAAAAAGGAAGATCAGAAACGGGTTTGCAGGGAGCAGAGAAAACGGGGCTGGATGAAGCCATCGCCGAACTGCAGGTTCCACTCCACCCTGCCGGCCTGGCTGCTGTTGTAGCGGTTGACGCTCCAGACTGCGTCGATGGCGCTGATGAGATGGTTCGCCAGTATAGCGCCGAGGACAAAGGTGCTGCGGTTGCGCGCCTTGTCCGAGGAGATGCGCAGCTGGTCAAACCGGTCCCTGTTCGCAGCGGAATCCCACTGCCAGTGCCACTTGTCCACATCGCGATAATAGTCGTTGAGGTTGCGCTGGCGCAGTTTGGCCTCGTTGTACTGGTGGATCGTGTCAAAGTTGCCGATATTGGCATAATAGGTATCGCTTTTATCTGCGGGGTCCACCCCGGCGTGCCGGGCGGCGTAACTCTCCATTTCATCATGCCGCCACTCCGACCAGGTGATGAAACCGGCATAACCGAGCCAGAGGCTGATTTCAGTGCCGAAAAAGAGCCGGGCCTTGCTGCCGGCGCCGGCATACTGCTCCCCGAGACCGGGTAAAAGAAAAGAGAGCATCAGGGCCTTGCCCCGCGATTTTTCCGCCAGGGCGGCCGTGGTCTGCGGGGCGTCATCCTCCCCCATGATAACCGGAATCGGGGAAGAGAAAAAACGGGCGGGCTCCAGCCCGGGTTCGGCCGCGGCCGCGGTACCAAGGAGGAGCATCGAGATCAAAAAGGAGACCAGTGCGCTTTTCATTATCTCTACCAATCCACACGAAGGGTTAATGCCGAGTAGGGCTGCAGATCAAGGCGGCGCGGCTCGACCAGAAGCCGGGCTTCAGCGATGTTCCGGTTGTGCCGGCTGACCGTCCAGACGGCATCCAGGGCGCTGGCGAGATGGTTGATCATAACCAGGGTGAGGCTGCCCGTCGCCCGTTTAAAGGCGGTGTTGCTGGCATTGCGCCGGCCCTCGTAATAGAGACGCTTCTCCGAGCGCTCCTGCTCCTTGAGATAGATGATCTTATCCGTGGGGCGCGGGGTGTCATTGTAGACGTCAATCCAGCCGTAATTGAACTGATTATATTTGCCGATCATCTCATAATACTGCTGGTCTTTCTCCAGATGCAGTCCATGGCTGAAATTGGCATGTTCCCATTCGCGCAGGGCATCGCGGTCGTCCACCGAGAGGCCTGCCATCGATGAGATGGCGTTCCAGTACTGATCCTCGCTCCAGTTGAGATTGGCATAGGCCTCGAACTCGTCCTCGATGCGTTTGCCGTCACCGGTAAAGTCGGAGTAGAGGTACCAGCCCGCCGCCTCGACGGCGATAAAGCCGAGGGCCTTGAGGTAGCTGCCGGCGTAGAGCTGGCCGGCGCCGGGGAGCACGGCGGAGAAGATCAGCGCCTTGCCCCCGTTTTTAGCGTCGATCGCGTACCCGCTGCTCTCGACGGCCTCATCGGCCGTATCCTGCAGGGCGAACTGCATGCGCGGAGCAGCGATCATGAACTCCCGCCAGTCCGTCGCACCGGCGGCCGCGGTCAAAGCGAGCGAAACCATCAATACCGTCTCTCTAATCATACCCTTCTCCCGTGGTAAATCATCCGGTCAGGCCGGACAGAGGCTGCTGCCTCCCCGGCCTCGATCAATCCATAAAATCGAAGAGCGCCATCAGATAATAACGCCACTCCCGGCCATAGCTTTGACCGCCGTTTTCCACCATGTCAAGGCCGTAGGCCGCCTCGAACGAAAGCGCGGTCGGAAAACCGTAAAAGGAAAAGCCGTTCAGGCGCAGCGAGGCGCCGGCCGCCTTCTTGAAGGCGCTGAAATCGACCTTGTCCTCGTTGAATGCGTTGCCGTAATCGAAAAAAGCGCCCAGGTAGAGATTGCCGCCGTTGAGGTGCAGGAACTGCTTCTGTACTCCCGTTATCAGGGGCAGGCGATAGGCGAAGCGGCCGAGGAGCATTTTGCGGCCTTCAATGCTGTAGTAGGGATAGCCGCGCAAACCGGGCAGGCCGCCGGCGAAGAAATTGAAAAAACTGTCCACCGGGCGGTCAATCCATCCCGCATGGATGTTGGCCGAGAGGCCGTGGCGGCGCGCCCAGGGAGCGGCCAGATACTCATGCCAGTTCAACTCCAGGCGATGGTAGTTATAGCGGGCGTAGACTTCCTGCAAGGTGCCATAGCTGTTGTCGGTGGCGAAATCCTCGAAGAAGCGGTTGCGTTCATAGGAGTAGCGCAGCTCGGCTTTGCGCCCGGCGCGCGGATTGATGTCGGAGGTGACGCCGGGGGCCACCGCGTTGAGATTCCAGGTGGCGATGAACTGGTTGCCGACATAATAGGTGTTGGCTGGCGAAACCCAGTCGATCCCCTTGAAGAAAAAGTCCCCGATCTTGCTGGTATAGCGGCTGTGGACAAAGGCACCGCGCATGGTCAGCCCCTCGGCGAGGTTGATGCGCGCGCCAAGGTCCGCTTCAAGGATGTTGAAACGGATGTCGGCGTTGACCTTCTCCGGATAGTCCTCAATCACATCGATCTCGCGCTCGATATGGCGGGAAAAGGAGTAGAGTTCGAGAAAGAGGGTCGGTTTGAAGCGGCGCATTTCGACGATGGCGAAGGCGTCGAGATCCATCTGCGGATTGAGGGTGGCGCCGCCGAAAAGGGAGTAGCGCTCAAGTATATCGCTGGCGTAAAAATAACTGCCGAGCTTGAGGGTTTTGTAGTCGATCATGGCCCGGGGCAGGAAGGTGATCTGGCCGTAGGTCATCTCGTAGGGCTCGGTTTTGATTTCGGGCAGTCGGGTGTCGTCATGATCGCGCAGGGCGATGAGCTCCGGCGGGGTCACGGGCTCGGTCAGCCCCAGCCGTTCGGCGTTGTCGGCCGGCAGATAGCGGGCGGATTCCTGCGGTACCATCCGGGGAGCGCGCAGCAGGGCGATTTTGTAGCCGTCATACTGGAATTGCGACCAGGCCAGTTCGCCGTTGATCGAGAGCGAGGGCATGAAAGCCCCGCCGCTGGTGTTGGTCCAAAGCCTGAGATCGCCTCCATCCGGCTGCATGCTGTAGATGTTAAAAATCCCGCTCCTGTCCCAGGCGAAATAGAGGCGGCTGCCGTCAGGAGTGAACCAGGGATCGCGGGCATCGCCATTACCGGCGATGAGGGCGGTGCGCTCGCCGCTGCCGGTGTCGAGCAGGATCAGATCGCGGCCGTGGCGGCGCGCCTGTGAAAAGACCACATGACGGCCGTCAGGCGACCAGCGCGGCCCCGTGATCCCCTCGCCATTGCTGAATTCAGTGAGAGCGCGAAGCAGGTTGCCCTCGCCATCCAGAAGCACCAGATTGTCGGTGCCGTCCTTCTGCACGGCGCAGAGTATCGAGCTGCCGTCGGGCGAAAGGTCCGGACTGAAGGCGCGCATCCGGCGGGTGAGCTGTTTTTCCTTGCCGCTATCGAGATCATAGCGGAAGAGATCACTGAGGCGGGAGCCGTACCGGCCCCGCTCAATGCGGGCGTAGTAGAGCACGCTGCTGTCGCGGTTCCAGGAGATCTGGCTGCTGACGTTGCGCTTGAGCAGCTTTTTCTTGCCGGTGGCGGTGTCATAGAGCCAGAGGTGGGTCATGCTGAGATAGTCACTGGACTCGCTGCCGCAGTAGGCCAGTTTCCGGCCGTCCGGCGACCAGGCCGCAAAGGTATTGCCGATGCCCCTGGGAGTGAGGATCTCCCCCTCGACGCGATGCGAATCGATCACCGCCAGGCGCTGGCTGTAATAGCGCCCCATCTCCTCCTGCCACTCTTTATAGAGCGCTTCACCGCCCCTGCCCGTGGCCGCCTTGAGGGCGCCCTCGGCCGTGAAGGCCAGCGGCCGGGAGAGGCCGTCCGCAAGCTTTTGCAGCGCCTCCTGACCGTGCCGGCGGACGATGTAGCGGATCAGGGCATAGCCCATGTTATAGGTGCGCTCGTTGCCAAGGCTGTTTTTGCCAAACACTCCCATCTCATCGTAGGAGAGCTGCTCTCCGGCCACGACCGCCGTGCGGATGAGCATGTCGCGGTGGCTGTCCCAGAGGTCATACTGCAGCCCGGGAGTCTGGATCTGCGCCATCCCCTCCGCCATCCACATCGGCACCACAGTCATGGCGAGGGGATAGGAGGCGATGACGTTGGGGTATCCGTAGAGGACATCATCGCGCTTTTCCGGTTCATAGCCGAAAGCCTGCAGATAAAAAGCCGGGATCTTGCGCGGCAGTTTACGCGCCGCCCCGAGCGAGATCATGTGGGAAAACTCATGGGTCACCACATTGCGCAGCCAGTCGTGGGTGCCGCGCAGGATAAAGGTCATCTGCGGGGCCCAGATCTCCACCTTGTTATCGTAATAAAAAGCGGCGCCGTTGGAGTTGTCGTCATGATCCTTGATGATAAAGTGGATGGGGCCGTCAGGACGGTAGTTGTAAAGGCCGGTGACCGGCGCGTAGATCTCCTCGGCCACTTTGGCAACCACCCGGGCGGTGCGCTCGGCGCCTTCGTGAAAATGGACCTCAAAATGGCCGGTCTTGAGGGTGTACCACTCCAGTTCGGGATGATTGATCGGCTCTTCCTGGGCAAAAAGCAGGGAGGCGAGGAGCAGGATCAGTAGAACGGGCTGTGCAGGGAAATTTGCATTCCTGATATATTTCATATTCGGAAAAATCCTGTGGTCGTGTCCGTATGCATTCTAATTAAGGATTGGAAAACCGCTCAGCCGGAAGATGTAGCTGTCATACTCTGTAATGGTGAATGGATACTGGTCATCCATTTCAGATTCCGCATGGTGCTTTTCAAAGGAAATACGGCTCAGAATGCGCCCCCACCAGGTCCGGTCCAGGTCGAGAAAGACAGCGGCAATGCGCAAGGGCTGTAAAAAGTTGATGCCATAGCCAGAAGTCCCGGCACTGGTTTTTCCTTCGATATCCTCATATGTACCCGAGCGCAGGAAATAGATATCCCCGAAATTAAACTCATGGCCGCGTCTTCTGATGGTCCCGGGATTGGCTTTGCCCAGCACCACGTTATCGTAAAACCGGAGATCCGGCGCACCAGACAGATACCTGGATGTGCCATCGGGGTAACGTTCGATCAGCATATCATCGACCTCCCGGCTCCAGCTAAAGCCGGCGAGAGTCAAACCTCGATAGCGCACGCCCGCCTGAAGATTGAGCCCGATACTGAGAGATCGCGGGATAGGGTCAGCCTGCGCCGCCTCGATATAGCTGATTTTGCCGCCGATATTGGTCTTGCTGTAATAAAAGCCGGGATCAATCCAAAAGTTAAAAGGCGACACGGGTTCGCGTGCGAGCAGACCGCTTGCACGTCCGATCTCGATCAGGGGCAGCTGCAGCATCAGCCCCCAATCTTTGGCATCGATGCTCGCCCGTCCGTCGCTCGGCTCGATTCCTGCCCCGAAAGGCGCGAGATGCGAGTCGATATGTTTCCAGGTGATGCCGAAACTGGCACGAATGTAATAATCGACTGCCAGGGCCAGGGTTGTGCCCTCGCAGTTCTCATAACTCGAAAACGAGCCCTGAGGCTCAGGGCTTGATTCGCTGGTCTGATATACCGTACCCAGATCCAAAGCTACTTTACTGCGGGCAATACCAATCGAGACCGGAATCCTGCTGAATTGCCTCAGGTTGATCCCAATAGCGGTTGTCTGGGCATCATAGGTCAGGTCATCTGTGAGAAATGGCAGCCAGACTATGGCCTCCGGGTAATACTCCTGGCCGATAAAATTCTTCTGGGCAAAGAATCCCAGGGCAGCGGGATTCATGATCGCAGCCATCGGTGAAGCAGCCGACGCAGCGCCATAGCTTTGGCCCATACCATTAGCCTGAGGAGACGGCGAGATCAGTAAAAAGAGCACAGCGGCTTCAGACACCGCAAAAGCCTGGCCGATTCCAATCAGCGAGAGGAAAATCAGTATTCCTGCTATTCTTTTTTTCATCTGCTTCTCCCGATATGATCACAGCCTGTTCACATCGATGTGACTAATGGGTTACAGCAATTTTGATGATCTCAAAGCGGCTTTCACCGCCGGACTGAGCTAGCACCTTCGCCAGATAAACCCCGCTCTGCACTCCGCTCACTTCCCAGGCGATTTCGTGGTCACCTGGCAAGAGGCCTTCCCGGGAGAGCTCACCGACGAAATTGCCGGCGAGGTCAAAAATCCGGATGAGAACCCGCTCGGCAGGACGGGCGAGGGTGAAGCGGATATTGGCGGCGCCTTCGGTCACCGGGTTGGGATACGAAAAGACTTTTTTCGCCGGCATGAGATCAGCGGACTGAACAACGCCCTGGGTGTCGCCCGGCAGGCAGAAACTCCGCCGTTCGCCGGAGCCTCCCCTGGCCCAGATCTGCTCGTACTCATCCACACGGATCCCGAGATTATACATATTGAGGCTTCCATCCGCACCGGCAGCGATGAGCTGCAGTTCGGACGTTATACCCATGTGATCGATGATCAAGGCGGCGTCAGCTGCTGCCCCGGCATCGAGAGGGAATCCAGCCGCCTCCTCACCGCTCTGATTGACGGCGTGGATAAAGCCATCGCTGCCGATAAAAGCCATCCACGCCCCGCCCTGGCCGCTCTTCTTGTAGAAAACCGGGCTGCCCGGCGCGGTTTCGGTGGGCGCAGCGGGTGTTACCGGGAAGTTGAACACAAGCGCACCGGTGAATTCAAAGGCCGCCGCGCCTTCGCGCGCCGCGCAGAGAATCTCCGGCAGACCGTCGAGATCGATATCGCCGATGGCCGGCGCCTGAATACCGCTGAATCCCACCGGCGGCTGATAGCTGCCGAGGGCAGTACCGTCAGAAGTGAATTTGTCGAACGAGCCGTCCCGGCCGATCAGAACGATCTCGTATCCCGGCACCCCGTCGAAATCGGCGATCAGAGGCTGCGCGGAAGCCACGCTGCTTTTTTTCTGCCAGACCAGAGTCAGGGGATCGAGGCGCAGGGCGGTGA
>ENA-UOWO01001145-UOWO01001145.1-activated-sludge-metagenome-genome-assembly--contig:-NODE-1145-length-36424-cov-5.355138_pt1 | contig 36424 bp, 20 predicted proteins | sample MGYA00238148_ERZ761564 | MGnify/ENA primary metagenome ERZ761564 (study PRJEB28885, sample SAMN05720194) | activated sludge metagenome | isolation source: Anaerobic digester | place: USA... | reverse complement strand
AAAACGGAGTTGTCGTAGTAGGTGCAACCAATCAGAATTTTGATTTTAACTTTTTAGAGTACGGTTTGTATGTGGTGGATGTAACCGATAATGGCTGCACCTCCACATCATTACCATTCGAATATCTGATTACGGATGTTGAAAATTTTAACAACGAGTTAAAATTATATCCAAATCCGGTAGAGAAAATTCTTACCACAGAATATAATCCACCCTACATCATAACTATTATCAATACAAACGGAAGTATAGTTAACAAAACAAATAGCAATACACGCGAAGCAGCTATTGATTTAAATTCACTCGCTTCGGGTATCTATTTTGTTCAACTGAAAAATGAGAAGGGTATTCATTACAAACGCATTACTAAAAAATAGGCAGTAGGAGGTTTTTTACTTAGTATTCTATACCTTATAATTTCCGCGTAAGTTGGATTACTTCCCGATCAGCGTCACCGGTCTCCGGGACTCTGATCCTACGCATATACCAAAGCTGTGTTAAATATCAATTGTCAGAGTCCTCTTCGAGTGACTCTGATGGGGAGGAAGTTGCCTCACATCATTATGTGATTCACTACGCTGTAATTCAGCGTAAATTTAAAGTATGAAAACCCTCCTTTCCATACTCCTTGCTTTGCTTATCGTTTCTGCGCAAGCACAAATCTCCAGCACGTTCAATACGGATGCTGATGGCTGGACGTTTTTAGACTCATCACCACTAACGGTTAACCACAATCCGAGCAATGGGAATCCTGGGGGATATGTTTCTGTTACCTACTCTTCCAATACCACCTCAGTATCCGAAAGTTGGTTTGCGCCTGCGAAGTTTTTAGGGTCGCATCTGGTACGCTCGTTTGGAGAGAATTTCCGTTTTGACTTGCAGCAATCCCCTGCAGGCACAGTATCTCCCAACAAAGGCGATGTTCGTATTGAAAATGGAGGCGTAGCGATTGTGTTTTCTTTACCGGTTAAACCTGCTGTCGCCCCAGCCTGGTCATCGTACACTATTAAACTTGACGAAACTGGCGGCTGGAGACTCGGTAGTCTTACGGGTGCCGCTGCTACACGTACTCAAATCATTCATGTACTTTCTAACATTACATCTTTGGAAATAAACGGAAGCTACATTACCAACGCCAGCAATGTATCAGGAATTGACAATGTAGTACTAGAACAAAAAGCAGCCACCATCGCTCCAGTAATTTCCTCCATCTCACCCGTAACCGGACCAATCGGAACAACGGTTACTGTAAACGGCTTTGGCTTTGGTGCTACGGCTGCTTCAAATAAAGTTTTCTTCGGAAGTTCACCGGCTACTATAGTGAGTGGCAACGCAACACAACTTACCTTCACCATACCTAGCGGACAAAACACATCTCCGATCACCATCATTAACACCACCAGTAATCTTGTCACTCAATCCTTTCAAACGTTCACCGTTACCTTCAGCGATGGTGGCAGAATAATACCCGCTTCATTTTTACCTCGCGTTGAAATTGCAATGGAGCCTGGTTCTTCTAATGAAGTGTATGGTTTAACGGCTGCCGATATTGATGGCGATGGGTGGAGTGATCTTGTCACCATCCAGAAAGACATTGGTGGTGGGGGTGGTGTCGTTCTTTATCGGAATCTTCAGGTGTCAAATAATATTTCAGCGGCATCGTTTAGTGCGCCTATTAAATTACCTATCCTCACTGTACAAGGAAACGCTTCCTTTAACATCGACTTTGCAAAGGACTTAGATAGCGATGGCAAACTTGATCTTGCGTTTCAGTTTAATCAGAGCAGTCCGCAGAATGGATATATGGTAACCTATCGGAACATCAGCACGCCAGGTAACATTGCTTTTGAAGCCGTGAAACTTTTTGACTCTCCAAACTACAGTGATCGCGCCCTTCACATTGCCGACATTGATGGTGATGGCAAGTCAGATTTTTTAGGTACGCATCCAAACGGAAGTGTAGCACCCGATTTTTTTGTCGCGCATAATATCAGTACTCCTAGTAATATTGAGTTTGGTTTTCCTGTTTCATTTGCCGATGCAGAAATTGAGGCAGCATCTTTTATTTCCACAGGTGATTTAAATGGCGACAATAAACTGGATGTAATTATTGTTCAGGGTTTTGATGACCGATTTACAGTACTTGAAAATACTTCGGTGCCCGGAAAAATCAGTTTTGCTGCACCTTTCTCCATTGATAGTGATGGCGCTCAAAGCATCGTTGTCGTTGCTGACCTTAATCTCGATGGCAAAAAGGATCTGGCCTATAAACAAACCTCTACTCCATTTGATGTCATCATCCGAATCAATAGCAATAGCGGTGGAGCCATTACCGCGGCTGATTTTTCAACCGAAGTTGTTCTTGCCGTTGATATACTCGAAACGTATGGTACGCTCACGCTGGGAGATGTTAATGGCGATGGCAAACCCGACATTGTTTGCACCGATAACTTCGATATGTTGATTTTTGAAAACAAATACTCAGGAGGTGTTTTCGATGAAAATGCTTTTGCCGTTGCACATGGCTGGAGGGCGTCTAATACGTTTTCGTCTAATCCTAATTTCCCGCTGGTGTTTGATATCGATGGCGATCAAAAACCAGAAGTAGTAATGGTCTCCGATAACGTGAGCAGTCCTGAGTTTATTTCCATCTTCAAAAATGCAAACGTACACGCCCCGGTTATTTCTGTCAATACGGTATCACCACTCAAAGGCGTAGCAGGTAGTGTTGTTACGATTACGGGAGATTATTTTTCAACCATTCCATCTGAAAACATGGTGAGGTTTGGTGGTGTGAGGGCAACGGTTGCATCTGCCTCGCGTACACAAATTACAGCTACTGTTCCTGCCGGAATTCCAATCGGGTTAGTAAGCGTTACCCGCGATGAACTTACGGCTACGTATCGTTTACCATTCGTCCCAACATTCTCCAGTGGTGTTACTTTTGATAACACACACTTTTCTCCTCCGGTAAATTTTACTGTTTCGAGTGGCGCTGGAATTAACGTGGCAGTCTCTGATTTGAATGCCGATGGAAAACCCGATGTGATGGTGAATAATACTACTGGGTCAGCCGGTTATGCTTTTCGCAATACGCATTTATCGGGAGCAATCTCTGCCACATCGCTTATGCCCGATGACACGGTTGGATCTTTCACACGGCTAATTGATTTAGATGATGATGCATCGGAAGAGATTGTCAGTGCTGGTACTGTTTATAAGAACGAGAGTGTCGGAGCTGAAATCAATTTCAATTTAGTTTATAATAGTCTTAGCAATGGCAACAACCGTGTCTTTGGTGATTTCAATATGGACGGCAAAATTGATATGGCCGGCACAAGCGCAGGAATCAATTTTGTTGAAAACTGGATGCCCTCTCCTGTTTCGTATACTTTCCTCTCTGGTACTGCGCGGCCGTTTGGTCCGGTGATTACGCTTACCAAACCCGCTAACAATGGCGCAACTGCCTCAGCCGATTTTGATGGCGATGGCTTACTGGATGTTGCAGCTACCAACCCAACACTTGATAACGTAAGTGTTTTCAGAAACACAGGTGCCTACCGCATCACACCCACACAGTTTGCACCAATATCTGATATAACTGTTGGCGATAATCCCGACAGACTTTATTCGGGTGATTTGGATGTAGATGGCAAAATGGATTTACTCGTCATCCATCAAACCACAACAACCAGTCAGTTCATTACAATACTTCATAACCAAAGTACGCCAGGCACTATTTCATTTACGCGTGTTGACCATGCGCTTGGTGCTTTTGGAAGTGAAGCGTTCATCAGTGATTTAGATGGTGATGGAAGACCTGATATTTTAGTAAGTAGCGAAAGTTCCGATCAATTCTTCATTCTAAAAAACACGTCATCGCCCGGAGTGATGAATGCCTCATCTTTTGCAACACCGTTCTCTATCGCCATCAACAATCCGCGAGGCATTACGGCCGGTGATCTTAACTTAGATGGCAAACCAGAAATTATTCTGGCAGCGCAAACGTCCCTTTTAGTATACGAAAATCTTGTACCATCAGGGCCTACTATCACGATTAATCCACAACCAACATCAACTGCAGTTTGTGATGGTGTCACAGCATTATTTACTTTGACAGCAACCGGAACTACTAACCTTACCTATCAATGGCAAAAGTTTGATGTAAGTATTTTCAATAATATTAGTAACACCGGTGGATATTCTGGAGCAACAACGGCAACGCTTTCAATTAATACCACCGGAAATTTTGGTGCAGGCGATTACCGATGTTTGATAAAAGGTGATCTCGCTCCTGATAAATTTTCCAACACTGTTACACTTACAGTCAATGTAGTCCCCACTGCACCAACAGCAAACGGAAATTCAAATTGTATTCCTGCTGCGATCACGCTCAGTGCTTCGGGTGGAACAAACGGACAATATCGCTGGTATGATGTAGCCACAGGAGGAACGGCAATCGGTGGACAGATAAATAGTTCTTATGTAACACCCGTGATCAGTACAACAACAACGTATCATGTTGCAATCAATAATGGTTTGTGTGAAAGTAATCGCACTCCTGTAATTGCTATCATTGCACCAATTGCTAAACCAGCACTGTCTCCTTCAATTCAAGCATTAGCCGGAACAATAAATTTATGTACCGGAGACGTATTGACGATAAATGCGCCCGCAGGCTTTTCAAATTATATCTGGTCGAATGGAGGAAATACCAATCCCATCACGATTAATTCATCCACCTCATCATTAACACTGCAAGTAGTTGATGGAGCAGGATGTACGAGCCCAGTGAGTGATGCATTGAATATTGTTGTGAATCCATATCCTGTTGCTACAATCACTCCGACCGGAATACAACTCACAGCATCTGCGGGCGATAGTTATCAATGGCATCAAAACGGAGTTGTCGTAGTAGGTGCAACCAATCAGAATTTTGATTTTAACTTTTTGGAATACGGTTTATATGTAGTAGATGTAACCGATAACGGATGTACCTCCACATCATTACCTTTCGAATATCTGATTACAGGATTTGAAAAAAACATAGAAGGATTAAAAGTTTATCCAAATCCGGTAGAGGAAAATCTTTTTGTTGAATTTAAACCTCCCTACACCATTCAGGTAATCGGTGTAACCGGAAATGTCATTCAAAATTTTAACGCTCTATCAATACCTTCTTCGCTTGACTTTTCTTCGATGGCAAAAGGTATTTATTTTCTAAAGATCAAAAATGAGAACCAGACGCAATATCTGCGGATCATAAAAAAATAGTTCAAATTCAGATTGCCAAGAATGCATGAATGAATTCATATTCATTCGTTGCAGACTTTCATCACATCATCATGTGATTACACCTCGCTGCAATTCAGGGTAATTTTAGAATATGAAAAATACCCTCTCTATACTTCTTGTTAGCTTTTCCATTACTGCGCATGCCCAGATCACAAGTTCGTTTGGTACGGATGCGGATGGTTGGACATTTATAAGTACCAGCACGTCTATACCATTAAACCACAATACCAGCAACGGAAATCCTGGTGGATTTATAGCTACTACACCTTACAATGCCATTATAGCCAACGCACAAGGCTGGTTCGCTCCGGCTAAATTTCTGGGGTCGCAAGTGGTGCGCTCATACGGCATGAATCTGCGCTTTGATCTTCAACAGTCGATGGCAGGAACGAGTTCCAGTGGAAATGGTGATGTTCGCATCATCAACCAGGCAAACTTTGTCATCGTATTTTCATTACCTGTAAAGCCAGCAGTAGCTCCCGACTGGTCTTCGTATTCTATTCCGTTAGACGAAACGGGCGGATGGAGAGTCGGAAACATGGCAGGTGCATTAGCCACCAAATCGGATATTGCCAGAGCATTAGGCGACATAAAGTCTATCGAAATACGAGGTACATACATTAGCAACGGCAGCTACGTTTCGGGATTGGACAACGTGGTGCTAGAACAACGAACGCTGGACTCTGCCCCCGTCATTACTTCGTTCGCCCCGATGGCGGGCATCCCCGGAGTCAGCATATCCATCAACGGAAGTAATTTTGGTGCGACTGCCGCGCAGAATACAGTTTACTTCGGCACAACCAAAGGTACCATCACAAGTGTTTCGCCTACGCGGATAGATGTAACCGTCCCTGCGGGAGCACAATACGGGCCTATTAGTGTGGTGAATCTTACCACAGGTTTGCTCACCAAAACAAATCAGAGTTTTAACCCACTGTTTGATAACAATAAAGATTTTGGTGGGGAAATTATTCCGGCCTCGCTCTCGCGGGGCTTGAATACCGTTGTGCAAAACGGGACGGAGATATCAAATAACACCAGCAGCCAAGGGGGCACCATGAGTGCAGGCGACATAGATGGCGATGGGTGGGTAGATTTGGTCGGCTCCGAAAAGGGCACGCAAACCATTTATGCGTTTCGCAATTTAGGTACCGGTGGCACAGTGAGTGTTTCTTCTTTCGCAACGCCTACTTCCATGTCGGTGGCTACCATCCCGTTACCAGGAGGAACACCCACCGGCATGGGCGAGATCACGGTTATCGATGTTGACTCAGACGGGCGATTGGATATTACCACCATAGCCGCCAACGTACCCACAGGCGGCTACTTAGTGGTGTATAGAAACACGAGCACAGCAGGATCAATATCGTTTGCGAGCCCTGAGTTTTTTGCTTATGGTTATTACTCTTCACAACTGCGAACCACTTCGGCCGATTTTGATGGTGATGGAAAAATTGATTTCGTACATACTACTGGAACATCGCCCGGTGGAATTTGGCTAAACCAGAATTTGAGTACTCCGGGCAATATTGTTTTTGCGTATGCGCAGTATATAGGACCCAATAATGGGCGCAACGATTTGAGTGTAGGTGATTTGAACGGTGACGGTAAACCTGAACTTATTGCTACCAGAGGTTCATTCGAAATTCATGAAAACAATTCTGTACCGGGCACCATCTCGTTCAACACACCTTTCTTATTAACCGGTACATCAATCGTAAATTTTACCATTGCAGATCTCGATGCCGATAACAAAGCTGATTTGATTTGGGGGGGCGGTGCACAAGTTTATTTTTCAAGGAATATTTATTCCGGTGGTGCGTTGAGTGCTGCTTCTTTTGACACTCCTTTTCAAGTACCTCATTTAGCTTCTAACACCTATCATATTGCTGTGAGCGATATCAATGGCGATGGCAAACCCGATGTGCTGGCAACGGGAGATATTGACATGGCCATATTTCAAAACAGGGGGGGAGCAGCGCTGAGTGCGGCTTCTTTTACAAACAGTACACTATACCAGGCCAGTGTAGGTGCTACAACGCGCATATACCCCTCCGCTCCTGTTATTGCTGATTTGGATGGCGACAATAAACCCGAGGTGATGCTGAGTCATACAAACTACAATATACCAGCAGCAGCAAAAGGGATTTATATTTTTCACAATGAAAGTTTCCCGGCTCCCGTCATCAACAGCATCTCGCCTTCTTCAGGAACCGTAGACGCTGATGTTACGCTAACAGGTGATTTTATGTTTACAGGAAACGTATCACCTACTATCCAGTTAAATGAAATAAACGCGGTTGTTAATAGTCCAACCAATACATCCACCGCTACACAAGTTCCTGCCGGTGCCATGAGCGGAAAGTTCACCATCACCAATCACGGCCTTACCGCATTTAGTTCACAGTTCAATTTAACATTCGCTACTGATCGCGTTATCAACACCTCCTCCTTCGGACCTAGCATTAATTTTGCATTGGCAACAAATGTGCGCGATGCCATTGATGTTGCTGACTTCGATGATGATGGAAAACCAGAGGTATTAGTTACCGACAATTTTAGCACAGGCAGAATTTTTAAAAACACACACGCCACTGCTGGACAATCCATCACTGCAACATCACTAACCGTAGAGAGTACAACTTATTCTTCCGGTTATAACCTCAAAGCATTAGACATAGACGGTGACGGCAAAGTAGATTTGAACAGCGGCTTCAATTTATTTCAGAACACATCCAGCGGGTCTATTTCATTTGCTGCGGGAGTTACTACACGTCCAACTAATTTTAATTATGCAGTTACAGTTGATTTTAATAAAGACGGAAAGACTGACTTCGCCATGACGGATGGAACCGCTTTGATTCGGGTATATAGCAATCAAAGTTCGAGAGGTACGTATAATCCCATCGGAAATTTTTCGCCCTTTAGTGAAGCGGTTGTCGGTCTTGCCAAAGTAAACGGTGCCGGAGGAATTGTAGCTGCCGATTTTGATGGAGATGGGTATGATGATCTCATTGCCACCAATACAGTTGCAAACTCTATTACCATTTATCGCAACGAAAATGTGATCGGTCCCATTACTAATGCCTCTTTCTCTCTTGTCGGTAATAATTCGGTGACAGGTCTTCAACCCTATAACATCACAGCAAATGATTTTGATGGCGATGGTAAAACTGATCTTGCTGTTACGTATTTCAACAGTGCTTTCATATCCATATACAGAAACACCGGAAGTGCAGGCACTATAAGCTTTGCTGCAGCAGTTGATCTTGCTTGTAATAACAAAGGGTATAGTTTAGCATCACAAGATTTAGATGGTGATGGCAAAGCCGAAATTGTTATTATTCATCAACCCAACCCTGGGCCAGGTTCTTTTAGTGTTTTCAAAAACACTAGCACATCCGGAACGGTTAGTTTTGCAACACCTATCAATTACGCACTCGGACGCAACCCCCTAGCATTAAGCATTGGCGATATTAATTCCGATCAAAAGCCGGATATTTTAATTGTCGCTTCCGGTGGATCAACTGCTCCGACAAATGCATTAATGGTTTTTGAAAATAAAATCAACAGTGGCCCGGTAATCACAATCTCTTCGCAGCCAACATCAACAGCAGTGTGTAATGGAGACAATGCCTCCTTTACCTTAACAGCAACAGGTACAACTAATCTTACCTATCAATGGCAAAAGTTTGATGGAACTGTTTTTAATAATGTAGCAAATGGTGGTGGATATTCAGGAGCAACAACAGCAACACTTTCTATCAACACGACCGGTAATTTTGGTGCAGGTAATTATCGTTGTGAAATAAAAGGTGAACTCGCGCCTAATACGTTTTCGAACACCGTTACACTTACTGTCAATACTGTACCTGCTGCACCAACAGCAAATGGAAATTCAAATTGTATTCCGGCAGCTATTACATTAGCAGCATCCGGTGGTACTAACGGACAATATCGTTGGTATGATGCAGGTGGTGTTATCATTGCTGCGCAAGTAAACAGTACCTATGTAACTCCAGTTATTAACACTACTACAAACTATTCTGTAGCCATCAACAATGGTTTTTGTGAAAGTACAAAGACTTCTGTTACCGCAACGATCCAACCTTTGGCAAAACCAACACTCACTTCATCGCGAACACTTACAGGAGGTAATGCAAATTTATGCGATGGCGAAAGTTTTACCTTAACAGCTCCTGCGGGTTTTATAGATTATAACTGGAGCAATGGAGAATCAACTCAACAAATTACCATCGATGAAGATGGAAGTTATAGCGTAATCTTAACGGATGCGGCCAGTTGTGTAAGTCCTTCTTCTGATCCGGTGAATGTAATTGTCAATCCTTTTCCTCTTGCAGAGATTACAGCAAACGGAACTCAACTCACTTCTTCAGCAGGAGATACCTATCAATGGTATCAAAATGGCGAAGAAGTTTCAGGCGCTACGAATCAATCTTTTGAATTCAATGTATTGGAATACGGAGTATATGCTGTTGATGTAACAGAAAATGGTTGTACCGCCACATCATCACCATTCGAATACCTCATTACTAGTGTCGAAAATTTAAGCGATGGCTTAAAGGTATTCCCAAATCCAGTTGAAGAAAATCTCTTTATTGAATTCAAACCTCCTTATACGATTCAGGTAATGGGTATCACTGGAAATGTAATTCAGAATCTTACCGTTCAATCAGTATCATCTTCACTTGATTTTTCTTCGATGACAAGAGGTATATATTTTCTGAAGATCAAAAATGAAAATCAGACGCTATATCTGCGCATTATAAAGAAATAGCTCAAATCCGTATTGCCATGAATGCACGAATCAATACCATTCGTGCATTCATGGCAATATTCTTTCTATTTCCCACTCAGCATTGTAGTGTCTTGATAAAAAGTTACTACACCGGTCGAAATATCATGCGTGCCTCCAACAATTCCAATTTCTCCCTTCTCTATCATTTCCTTTAAAATAGTGCTGCGTTCCATAATGGATTTAACTGTTCGCTTAACATTGATGGTCGCCACGTTTTCGACAAACTCTGCGTTCGTTGAATTCCGGTTTTTAGTTGTGCTCACTTCTGCATCAACAGCGGGTCTTATTTTAGTAAGCAACGCGGTTAGGTTACCCATCTCAACATGATCGCAAGCACCCTTCACGGCTCCACACTTTGTATGTCCTAAAACCACAATGATTTTAGAGCCCGCTACTTTGCACCCAAACTCCATGCTACCCAAAATATCTTCATTGATAATGTTTCCGGCAATTCGAACACTAAAGATATCGCCCAGTCCCTGATCAAAAATAAGTTCGGCAGAGGTTCTGCTGTCTATGCAACTCAGTATTACAGCAAAAGGGTGCTGCCCATCTGATGTTTCATTGGCTTGCTGCAATAGATTTCTGTTCACCTTTAAATTGTTTACAAATCTCTTATTGCCCTCTTGAAGTAATTCCAATGCCTTTGCGGGGCTAATGGCGGCTTGCATTTCTTTCGTGAGTGTTTTCATATTTTATCGAGTTGTGTTTACATAGAATCTGATACTACTACTCTTCTGGATGTTTAGCATCATAAGAGTATAAAAAAAAGTCAACTCTTACAATACAAAACCATTATGATTAGCAGTGCACCACCACCCTAAGAGAATTTATGCAGTTCTCACTAAGAGTTCCGAACATGCTAGTACAGAATTGTAAAAAGTAGTGTTGAAAATTTTCGATTAAGAAGTTATTGCTCCATCATCAACATGGCGTGCGCGATACCTTACGAGATTGTTACCTGTATACAATAACATCAAACTAATAACAGCGCATGCAGCCATCATGCTTACCATAGGCATGGCAGTACCATTATGAAGAAAACTTACAATAGCCGATATAATTCCTCCTGCACCAAGTCTCCAGCTTCCCATCAAAGCTGAAGCGCTTCCGGCATGACTGGAAAAAGGTGCCAATGAAAGTGCGCTTGTATTCGGACCTGTAAGTCCCTGACCTGTTAGAAAAACAAACATTAACAAAATGAGTGCATACTTATCGTACCAACCATAGTACGTTCCCACAACGAGTATCAATCCGATAACCGATTGATACATCAAAGTTGTTTTGATAATTTGTTCGCTCTTAAATTTCTTTAGCAGAAAACGATTCAGTTGTGTGGATCCAATCATCGCGAAAGCGAGAAATGCAAAGACCCATCCGTATTGGTGCTCACTTAATTTATAAATGTTCATAAACACATCGGCAGAACCAGCGATGTAAGCAAACGGTGCAGCTGTTGCCAGACCTCCTGCAAAGGCGTAAACAAAAAATTGAGGTTCTTTAATCACAACATAAAAGTTACTCAACACTGCTTTTGGCTTTAAAGACATTTCGGCATTTGCACCTCTACCATCTGGAAGATAAAAGTAAACTGCACCCATAATCAAGAAGGTAATTACTCCCAACACCAGAAATACATATTGCCATCCAAATGCTGATGTCATGTATCCACCAACCGTTGGTGCAATCATAGGCGAAACTGATATGACCAATGTAATAGATGAAAATGCCTGCGCTGTTTTATTCACGGGAAATAAGTCACGAACAAGTGCCTGCGCTGCCACAATACCGGCACATCCTCCAAGCGCCTGAAGAAAACGCATTACGATGAGAGACGAAATAGAATCGGTAAACGCGCAACCGATGGAAGCCAGAACATAAATAGCCAACCCAGCATACAATGGATTCTTTCTTCCGAAACGATCCAGCAATGGTCCGTATAAAATCTGACCGAGAGCAATACCTACTAAATATGCAGTAAGAGAAAGTTGTACCTTATCAATCGTTGTACTTAAATCGGTTGCGATCGCTGGAAAGCCAGGTAAATACATATCAATTGAAAACGGACTGATCGTTGCCAGCGCTCCAAGAATAAGGATAAGGAAAAAATAATAGCGCTGTTTTGTGCTCATGAAATGTTTCGAAGGTCAAAGATAACATTACGTGAGCAAATGGTAATTGGTTCCGTCTGTCTGAAACAAATTTCAGTAGGTTAAATATATAATCGATCGGAATTTATACTTCTCTAAAAATTCTTTTAATGATGTTCCGATGATTTCAGTCCATCCTCCTTCAAAGTTTTCTTTCGCAGAATCCGGATTGTTTGTAGGGAATGTTTCCAAACCATCATGCGTAAGTTTTAACAGGGTAGAACTTTGTTCATCAAAAAGCCCGAACGTTACCAAAGAATTTCCTTCATGGCCATTATAATACTCTCTGGAAGCCGGAGCTTTGAAAGCTCGCTCAATCTTAAAAAGGTTCATTTTTCATAATTTGATTTGTTAATTCGTTCAGATAAACTCCTTCATTACATTTTCGGATCGCGGGAACTTACTGTAATTATTTCTATCTTCGGATACCCGATCTATAACTATGAAGATTTTATTTTATTTCCTTTTCTCTTGTACTTATTTCGTTGGGATGGCTCAAAAAGTGGACAGTCTCAAATCTGTTCTGTTGAAAACAAAAGCGGATACCTCCAAGACAATTTTGCTGAGTGCTCTCGCTGATGAGCTCACCAAATCAAATCCACAGCAAGCCATTGAAAATGCGCAAACCGGACTGAAGCTCGCTAAGAAGATTGGTTTTGATAAGGGTGTTTTTGAAAATGCTTTTTCGTTAGCAAGTGCATTTCAAGGGCAATCATCATTCGATTCCGCGGTCTATTATTTTCATCAGGCACTCGACTTTGCAGAAAATCGTGAAGATGTATCCGGACAAGCTAAAGTATGTTCTGGTTTAGGTCACAGCTTCATGCGAAAATCACAAATGGATTCGTCACGCTATTACCTTGACAAAGGTTTAGCGCTCGCTAAACAAATTAATAATTACCGAGTAGAAGCTGGTATCTATAATAACTATGGAAATGTATTTATAGAAGAAAGTAATTATCAAAAAGCACTCGATTATTTTGTACAGGCTGCCAAGCTGTATGAAAATCCTTTAGCGGATGATTATGGTCAGGCACTCGCTTTATCCAACATTGGCAACATTGAATATCGTTTAGGTAATTATGATCAGGCGCTTGATTATGCCTGGCAAAGCATGAACATCGCTAAACGCAGAAATTTTCCATCTGAAATCGGATATGCTCATAAGCTTCTTGGACGCATTTATCGCAAGCAAAAAAAATACGACAGCGCGCTAGTTGAATATAAACAAGCACAAAAGCATTATTTAAAACTAAGTGATGTGCGGAGTGCAGCAGAACTCCTACAAAACATTGGTAATATTTATTTCGATAAAGAGCAACACCGCGATGCATTGGCCAACTATCAGCAATCCCTTAAGCTTGCCAAAAGTATTTCGGTTAAACCATTAGTTGCCTATGCTTATTCTGCGATCGGCCAGGCGTATGCGATGCTTAAAAATAATAACGATGCTCTGTTGTATTTAGACTCTGCCGCAAATGCAGCGAAGGCAATAAACAATACTTACTTGCTCATGGATACCTATGATGCTATAAGTTCTGTGTATGAAGCTAAAGGTGATTACAAAAAAGCATTATCTGTACATCAGCAACTTGAGCAACTTAAAGACAGCATAACACAATCAGAAAACAGACAGCTTGCAGAAGAGACACAGGCTAAGTATGAGCTAGAAAAAAAAGAAGCGCAGATTACCTTACTCACAAAAGATCAGGAGTTAAAAACCCTTGCGTTGGAAAGACAGCGCGCCATACAAATCGGTTCAGCTGTGGCCTTGATACTGATCATTGCCATCACAGTTCTATTAGTAAATCGATATCGCGTATTGAACAGAGCAAAACGTCTTGCTGAAATTGAACAGGTACGCAATACCATTGCTCGTGATTTACACGATGATATTGGATCAACGCTTTCCACCATCAACATCATTAGCAATCTGGCCATGCGTGAAAATGGAAACAGTAACAATTTACACTTGAAGCGAATTGCCGAACAATCTTCCAGAATAATGGAAAGCATGACGGATATGGTGTGGTCCATTAATCCCATCAACGACTCTATTGAAAAAGTAATGGTGAAGATGAAAGTATTTGCCACTGAAATACTAGAGCCAAAAAATATTACAGTTCGATTCTTTGGAGAAGAATCGCTTAACGGGTTACCACTAGATGCTGAGAAAAGAAAAAATCTATTCTTGATCTTTAAAGAGGCCATTAACAATGCAGCCAAATACAGTCAAGCTACAGAAGTTAATGTTACCTTAAAACAAACAGAAGGTAAATTGATGATGATGGTTTCAGATAATGGGAAAGGCTTTATAGAAGAGAATATAAAAACAGGTAATGGTATTAAAAATCTGAAATCAAGAGCCGATGCCATGCATGCTCAATTCAAGTTATCTTCGGTAGAAAACAAAGGGACCCAAATTGAAGTCGTATTACCTATTACATGATTAGGGTATATCAATTGAAGAAGTTTCTTATTTTCTTTAATATAGTCATAGCAGAAAATGAGATTATCGGTTTTACTGTATGAGGACAATGACATTCTGCGCGAGAGTATCGGCAGCATGATGCAATTGGATGAACGATATCAATTATCCGATTCATTCAATAATGTATTGTTGGCAGAAAAACAGGTTAAAGAAATCAAGCCTGATATTATATTAATGGACATTGACATGCCCGGTCGAACAGGTATTGACGCAGTAAAGCAAATCAGAGCAATGGGCATTACCACTCCTATATTAATGCTTACTGTTTTTGATGACACTGAACACGTATTCGATGCTATTTGCTCAGGAGCTTCCGGATACTTACTGAAAAAACATCTTTCAGCGAAACTTTTCGATGCCATGCAAGAAGTAATGAACGGTGGTGCACCCATGTCGCCTTCCATTGCATACATGGTGATTGCTTCAATGCAGAAGCCCGTTAACTTTAATACCTATCAACTTTCTGCGCGCGAAAAAGAAATACTGTCATCCCTATCAAAAGGGAATAGTTATAAAATGATGGCGGATGAATTTTACATTACGATTGATACCGTACGTGCCCACATCAAAAAGATTTACGAGAAATTGCAAGTTCACTCTCAAACTGAAGCGGTTTCAAAAGCCTTAAAAGAAAGACTGGTATAGTAGGTAATTAAGCGACCCTTCGTAACTCGTCATTCTTCCCTCGCACCTTGTATTACATGATCATGTAATACAATGGTAATGGAAAACTGCTGATTTTTGAACTAAACAAAATCGGTTATGAAAAAGGTTACAAGTCACGTTAAGAGATCCAACACGATGGCAATAGCAAAATTTAAAATCGCCATTGCTTTGCTCTTTTCACTCACGGAGTTTTCGAATGCTCAAATTACCAGTACCTTCAACTCCAATGCAGATGGCTGGACGTTCTCTGATCAGAATCTTTCAAGCTCACAAACTATAAACTTTAGCAGCACCGGTGGCAATCCAGGAGGAAGTATTTCGTCCACCGTAGCTACCTCCAATTACTTTCACTTCACCTCTCCATCAAAATTTGCAGGCAACATTTCGTATTTTTCCTATGGTCAAAGTTTAAGCTTTGATTTGCAGATGCCAGTCACCCCTACACAACATGGTGGTAACGGTGATGTATCCATCCGACTTTCAACAAGTCAGGAATATGTTTACACCTTACCTACATTGCCTGCCGTTGCTCCAGCATGGAGTTCGTATACAATTAAGCTCGATGAAACTGCAGGATGGCGAATTGGAAGCCCCGGTGGACCATTAGCTACTAAAGCACAAATGCTCGCACTTTTATCGAATGTTGGTTCAATCCGCATCAATGGAAAATTCATTGCAACAGTTCCAGCGGCAAGTGCATCATTAGATAACGTGATACTTGAACAGCGAGCAATTCAACCAGCTCCCACTATAACATCTACCTCACCAATGTCAGGTAAGGCTGGAACTTCTATAACAATCAACGGTTCAGGTTTTGGAACAACTGTTGCCAACAATACAGTTTTTTTTGGAGGCATGGCCGCTACCATTAATTCTGCTTCCTCAATTCAATTAACCGTAACTGTTCCAATTGGAGCTTCATTAGATAAAATTTTTGTTACGAATAAAACAACAGGACTAACAACATCTACCTCTCAATTATTCATTCCTACTTTTGAAAATGGTGGTAGAATAATTCCAGCTTCATTTGGAATTCGACAAGATATTTTTCTTGGAAGTGGAACTCGCGTTGCTGGAGTAGCGATTGCCGATCTGGATAGTGATGGCTGGAATGAATTGATTGCAGGTGAACATGCGTCAAACTCCGTTGCCATATTTCCTAACTTAGGTAACGGGGGAGATCTTTCTGCTTCGTCCTTTGGTTCAAAAATTTCTTTATCTGGTGGTGGTAACGGCATTGGACTTATTGTCAAAGATTTAGATGGTGACGGGAAACTTGATATCCTTTGTGGTTCAAACAGTGCCTTCAATTATTTTGCAACCTTTCGGAATATCAGCACACCAGGCAATATTGCTTTTGAAGCTGTAGAACTTTGGGCGGGACTTGTGTACTCCGGATTCATTACTGCAAGCGAAGATGTAGACGGAGACGGACTAATCGATCTTATAGGTCAGCATGGTAACGGAAGTGCGTCACCTGATTTTTGGATCGCACAGAATCTCAGCAATCCGGGAAACATTGAGTTCAATACTTCCATCAGTTTTTTTGGCAGCAGCATGCTGGATGCTGGTGCTGGTGTTAGCACAGGTGATTTGAATAACGATGGCAAAATTGATTTTGTAGTGAAGCATGGATTCGGTGGAGCATTTTCAATTATTGAAAACACCTCTACACCCGGAATCATTTCTCTGGCAAATCCTATTCTCTTTTCAGAAACGGCACAGGGTGATATACGAATTGCAGACCTGAATCAAGACGGGAAAAATGAAATCATTTTTGCTGAATTATATAATGGTGACGATGTACAGATCAAAATAAATACACATACAACGGGACCAATAACTGCATCTGACTTTCAAACTGAAATCGCATTGAAATCAGAAATGTTCTACTCTAGTGGTGGAGTTTCATTAAGCGATCTGAATGGCGATGGGAAACTCGATATTATTTTAACTGACCCTACCAATTTAGGATATTTTGAAAATGTATATGATGGTGGAACGTTTATAGCCAAATCATTCGTGGAAGCCTACATCAGTGATGGAGGAGGTTCATCAACTTATCCACAGGCTCCGATATCCGGTGACTTGAATGGTGACGGAAGACCGGATGTAGTCTTTGGAATAACAAACGCTGCAGCACGCATCTCATTATTTCAGAATAAGAATGTACATACTCCCATAATATCGCTTAACACTGTATCCCCATTAAAAGGGGAAGCTGGTAGTACGGTCACTATAACCGGAGATTATTTTTCTACCACTCTTTCCGAAAACAAAGTTATGTTTGGAGATGTGCAGGCAGCGGTCACTTCAGCAACAAAAACAAAACTTACAGTTACGGTTCCTTTAGGTGCATCAATTGCTGCTGTTAGTGTTACCCGCGATAAACTAACCAGTACCTATCATCTTCCTTTCGTTCCGACTTTTTCACCAGATGTAATGTTTGACAATACTCACTTTGCTCCACCGGTAAACTTTCTATTAACATCTGCATTATACGATATCGATGCGGGTGATTTAAACAATGATGGCAAAGTTGATATTGTCGCGGATGTAGGATCTACAAAAATAATTACCTTTCGCAATACACACGGAACGGGAAGCATTGCATCATCATCTTTAATGGCAGATGATACGTTGAACGGAACATACTATCCACATATTTTTGATCTTGATGGAGATGGAAGAGGAGACGTAGTAGGCGTTACCGGGCCATTGCAAAATTTAAGTCAGGGCTCTGAAATAAATTTTGGTGCCTATTCATACGTTAATCCAGGAGGACATTATTTCAATGACTTTGCAGATTTTAATAAGGATGGCAAAGTTGAATTTATAGGAGTGAATGCATCCAATGTTTTAATTGTAGAAAATCGTACTTCACAAATAGCCTTTAGCACAAACACGGTTACAAGCACCTTTGGTCCGCCAGTCTCACTTCCTAAGCCCTCCAACTTTGGATCCGTTGTTGCAGTCGATTTTGACAAAGATGGATTAATTGATATTGCAGCCACCAATCCTTCAACTAACAATATCTCGCTTTGGAAAAATACAGGATCGTATCGCGTTTCATCCTCACAATTTACTGTACTGCCAGAAATTTCCATTGGTGTCAACCCGTCAAGAATATATGCGAGCGATATTGACAATGATGGTAAGATGGATCTTTTGATTCAATACAACAGTGGGGCATCCTCTTTATCAATGACCATTTTGCATAATCAAAGCACGGCTGGAACAATATCCTTTACACAATTTGATCTTACCATTCCGGTAATTGCCACAGTAGTGAACATCAGTGATCTTGACGGAGATGGAAAACCAGACATCATTGCCACCAGTGAAACAGGAAATCAATTCTTTATACTGAAAAATATATTTACATCAGGAGTGATGAGTGCTTCTTCATTTGCTGCACCTTTTAGTGCACCTGTTACTTCACCACGAGGATTGGCCACAGCCGATCTTAATCTGGACGGTAAACCTGAGATTATTATTACGGCCGCACCTAACTCACTTTTGGTTTATGAAAATCTTATTCCCGTTGGTCCATCGATCACTATAAATACACAGCCTTCTACCATTGCCGTATGCAGCGGAGCAATCGTTTCGCTATCGACCAGCGGATCTGGAACGACCAATCTGGCATATCAATGGCAAAAATTTGATGGAAGTGTATTCACAAACCTTACGAATGGAAATGGATTCTCTGGTGCAAATACATCAACGCTCACCATTACAACCACAACAAGTTTTGGAGATGGTGATTATCGTTGTATGATATCAGGTGATGCAGCAAGTTCTGTATTCACAACAACTGCCTCGGTAACATTTACCACAAGTACTACTGTTGCTGAAATAACAAACAATGGCACTACCTTAATGGCTTCACCAGGCTATAGCTACCAATGGTATCAAAATGGTGTGGCAATTTCGGGCGCAACGAACCAGTCCTTTGAGTTCAATTTTCTGGAGTATGGTCTTTACACAGTTGATGTTACGAAAAATGGATGCACCTCCACCTCAGCACCATTTGAATATCTGATCACGGGCAATGAAAACTTTGCTGATAAAATAAAAATGTATCCAAATCCAATCGATGTAAAGCTTTCAATAGAGTTCATACCTCCGTATGATTTATCGATAGTTGATGTTACAGGCAAAGTAATCCATCAAATGAAAATAGAAACTGAGATCATCTCGATTAACTTATCTGATTTATCGAAAGGTATTTATGTGCTTCATATAAAAAATATTCAGCAACACTATAATCTTAGGATTTCAAAGAGGTAAGGTATGCCGCAAAACTTTTCGTTACATTAAAATCTAAAATTCGATTATCGTATCCTTGCAGAATAGCCCGTTGGGTCAATTGGTCGATTCAATCCTAAAATCCCCTTTTTCAGGGAGGTATTTTAAGTTTTAAAGAGAGAGATTTGACTAATTAAATTTAGGATATGGAAACTACATTCCGTTTATTACTTCTGTTTGTAACGTTCAAGCCTATTTGCCAATCAAGATGAAAAGATAGGATCGATCTCTTTTGGTTGAAAATGCAATCAAAAAACTATTTTAAAGGAGTACGACACAAACAATTTAGCCAATATGTTTCAATTCGATAAATTATCAACCCGCATGCAAATCATTAAGTCAACTCCAAAAGTTATTTTGTCACGTTGGGTAAACAAAAGATTTCTTTACCTACTCTGTATCCTTTCGTTTCACCTTCAACTTGTATCTGTCGATGCCGTTGCTCAATATACCAAGCTTCTGGATTTTGGATCCCATGGAGGAAGCAATCCCTACGGTTCCCTTATTTCTGTAGGAACAGATCTATATGGAATGACAGCCAATGGAGGCGCAAACTGTTTGGGGACGATATTCAAAATCAAATCTGATGGAAGTGGCCATGTTAAACTATTCGATTTCGAAGGAGTATCAAACGGACGTAATCCGAATGGCTCTCTTTTTTCGGATGGTACCTTTCTTTATGGAATGACTTCACAGGGAGGTATACATGATTTTGGAACCATCTTCAAAATAAAATTAGATGGCAGTGGTTATAGTAAACTACTCGACTTCGATGGACTTGGCAATGGAAGTTATCCGAATGGTAACTTGATTTCGGACGGAACTTTTCTGTACGGAATGACTTCTCGTGGTGGTGAGTTTGATGCAGGAACTATTTTTAAAATCGCACTGGATCAAAGCTCTTTTGAGACACTACAGGAATTCCATTTCAGTATAGACGGTATAAATCCATCAGGTTCACTCACATTATCAGGATCAACTTTATATGGAATGACAAATTCCGGTGGTGTTAGCGATTTTGGTACCGTATTTAAAATAATGCCCAATGGAACTGCTTTCGATTTTACCAAACTTTTTGATTTCGATGGAGTAACATCCGGCAGTTATCCGAAGGGCTCTCTTATTGTTGAAGGAACAACTCTATATGGAATGACCTACAGTGGCGGTACATTCAATGATGGCGTTATATTTAAACTTGAATCCGAAATTACCTTTAGCAAATTACATGATTTTCAAGGATCAGCAGATGGAAGTGAACCGTATGGTGATCTGATTTTAGAAGGTGGTTTTTTATACGGATTGACAAGCTATTATGGCAACGACTATGGAACAATTTTTAAAATCAAACCCGATGGAACAAGTTTTGAAAATCTGCGCAGTTTAAATGGAACAACAGATGGCGATGCGCCCCATGGCTCGTTAATTTCGGATGGAGAATTTCTTTATGGAATGACATCCGCAGGCGGCCATAACATAGGGACTATCTTTAAAATTAAATTTGATGGAACAGGATATAATAAACTGCATGATTTCGGCAGAACTGCAGCTAATCCTATTGGATCTTTTATTTCAGATGGTACATTTCTCTATGGAATGACCACATATGGTGGTGGATACTGGTCCGGAACAATCTTCAAGGTATTACCCGATGGAAATAGTTATAGTACACTTTATAATTTCTATGAAGGAAACTCTCCATCTGGCTCTCTTCTTTTTGATGGTACATTTCTCTATGGAATGACTTCACAGGGAGGCTTAAATAATTTTGGAGCCATCTTTAAAATCTTACCTGATGGAACGGGTTATTCCAGAATATTTGACTTTGATGGCAGTAATGGATCCCAGCCGTATGGATCACTTATTTCCGATGGAACGTTTTTGTATGGAATGACCTACAATGGTGGTAACGATGTTGGCGTAATTTTTAAGATTAAGCCTGATGGTACCGGCTATGTTTCACTTTCGGTCTTCGATGAACCTGGTGCGGGTAATAACCCTATGGGTGATCTGCTGTTAGGGGGTAATACCTTATATGGCATGACCAGACAGGGAGGTATAAATAATCTTGGAACGATTTTCAAATTGAACAAGGATGGAACTGGTTATGCAACAATCCATAATTTCGGTATGCCTGGAGATGGAGCTTCCCCAAATGGCTCGCTCATTTCGGATGGAACCTTTCTTTACGGAATGACACAAGCAGGTGGGTTGGGTGCAGGGACAATTTTCAAAATAAAATTCGATGGAACAGATTATACCAACTTACTTAATTTTCAAGACAATGGAAGTAGTCCTTATGGCTCACTCCTTTTTGATGGATCTTACCTATATGGATTAACAGCCAATGGAGCCTCCTTTGATGAAGGAACTATGTTTAAGATATTACCAGACGGAACAGATCATACCGTGTTAGTCGATTTCACCGAAACAGTAAGTGGAAAAAATCCATATGGTTCTCTTCTTCATCTTGGTTCTTCATTGTATGGCATGACATCAGCCGGTGGAAATGCTAAAGGAGGAACGGTATTCAAATATGAGCTTTCCAATACTTGCCCGGGGGTAGCAACCATTACTGCAACAAATACGGAACTCACTGCTTCCACTGGCGATAATTATCAATGGTATTATTTCGGAGAAGTAATTTCAGGAGAGACAAATCAGTCCCTCGTCTATAATATGTTGGAGTATGGAGTATATTCTGTTGATGTTACAATAAATGGGTGCACTTCAACTGCGGATTTTGAGTATCTTATTACTGGGCAAGATCAAGAATCAATGCCGGGCATCCAGGTTTTTCCAAACCCAGTTAGTGAAAATGTATTTGTTGCCATACCCCAAACAGGTTATACGTTCAAAATAACAGATCTCTTAGGTAGAGTAATTCTTGAACAACCCGCAGAAAAAGGATTGAATGAGCTAAACACCGTTGACCTTACTTCCGGCTTGTATTATTTGGCCGTAAAATCACATGATGATGTGATTGTCTATAAAATACAGAAACAATAACTTTCGTATATGAAAAACCTCTTGTTAAAATTCGTTCTGCTTATCCCCATCTTTGGGCAGGTAGCGTGCGGGGAAGACATCGCTGAATGCCCCACTAAAATGTGTGTGATGTCCGGTGGCTGGAAACTTACCGAAGTCTTTATTGATGGTGTGAAAGACAGTGAAGATCTGAGTAAGTATCAGCTTATATTAAATTCTCCGACTCCGAAAGACGCAATTATTTCTGACTTTGATCGAACACAGCCCAGCGGCACAACAGATAATGGAAGTTGGTCGATCGAAAACAATCAAACCATTCTTCGGCTTATTCCAGACAATGATCCATTACTCACCGAAGATTGGCTAATTGAAAGTTTCACCTTGAGGAAACTCGTGTTAGTCATTACCCGTGATGTAAGCACCAAAGGAGGCCCTGCTGAAATTCGTTTCGTGCTTGAACCATTTTAGACGTTAGATTTTAGACACTAGACTTTAGATGAAAGACTTAGAACCAGAAACATTGAACCTGGAACTTTGAACTTCAAACCCAAAACTTTAAACAGTTTTTTTATGAAACAGACCCTCTCTATTTTCCTTATACTTTTTTCCACCACTGCATTTGCGCAAAATTGGTATGTTGGTATTACTGCTGGACCAACCTTTTCGAATTACAAAACCAAAACACCTTGGGAAGAAGTCTCGAACATTGGTTATACTTTTGGCGCAACTGCCTACAAACAAACAAGTGCAAACTTTGGTGTAAACTTCGGTTTGCAGTATATCACAAAAGGGTACAACCATGTGATTTGCAATACCATCACCGATAAACTAAATGCATCCTACCTAGAAATTCCAATCATGGCCGATTACACGTTTATCATTCCTTCTCTTGAAAATTTTAAAGCACACCTCAACCTCGGATTTTATTCTGCATACTGGTTAAGCGGAAAATATGAAACTGAAAGTTCAGATCCTGATGTTATTGATAGTTCAACCGAAACACTGGACTTTACTAAAACTGGCACATCACGTTTTGATATTGGCCCTAGTGGTGGTGGCAGAATTGAATACATTTTGAAGAATGGAAGTCTTTCGCTCGATTTTAGATATGAACTCGGGTTGATCGACCTTCAAAAACAAATAAATGACAACAGCACCAATACCAACCGCGCCTGGGTAATTGGTATTAGCTATATGAAACTATTAAGTAAGTAGCCGCCTATATTGAGCCCGTCCCATCCATAAGCGTTTCGAAACGCTAAAACAACTCAAGCCTGTTCTGGTTTGAGTTGTTTCATTTTATGATGATCTTAGCGAACCTCATTAACAAAATTTCTATGAACACAGTATTGAAAAAAATTCCCATGCTTGTGGTTAGCATTGCGCTGCTGGCATGTAATTCAAACAAAGAAACGGCCGTAGTTCGTCCGGATGTAAAACCACCTATGGCAGAGAAAAAACCTTTTGAACTGATAGCCAAGCACGGCCACAAGCGCAACGATGATTATTACTGGTTGAAGAATCGCGAAGATTCTGCTGTGATACACTATCTCAAAGCAGAGAATACTTATCGTGACACTATGCTGGCACACACCAAATCTTTGCGAGAAAAACTTTTTACTGAAATGAAAGGACGCATTAAGGAAAAAGATGAATCAGTTCCTTACAAGCTTGATGATTACTTTTATTACACACGATATGAAGATGGTGCTGAGTATCCAATCTACTGTCGCAAGAAAGGTTCATTAGAAGGTGCTGAAGAAATTATCGCCAATGGAAATGAACTGGGCAAAGGCCATGAATACTTTAGCTTCTTCGCAGAAACAAGTCCAAATCATAACATTGCAGCATTGGTATTGGATACGGTAGGCAGGCGTTTCTATACTGTAAAGTTTAAAGACATGCTTACCGGAAAAATGCTAACCGATAAAATTGGCGGAACCACCGGCAATGTTGAATGGGCCAATGACAACAAAACTGTTTTGTACGGCAAGCAAGATCCAAAAACACTACGAGGAAATCAAATTTTTAAACATACATTAGGTGCCGATCCTTCTACCGATGTTTTGGTATTCGAAGAAAAAGATGAAACGCTTTCTTGTTCCATAAGAAAGACACGATCAAAAAAATACTTCATTATAGGCTCCGGCCGAACAGATGCTTCCGTAAATTTCTATCTCGAGGCAGACAAGGCTGCTGGCAAGCCAATCATCATTGAGCCGCTGAAAGAAAATGTAGATTACAGCACCGATCACTACAATGACAAATTTTACATTCGCACCAATCTCGATGCAAAAAATTACAGATTAGTAGAAGTTGCTGTTGCTACTCCGGGAAAAGAAAATTGGAAAGATGTTATTCCAAATCGTGAGAAAATATTTTTAGAAGGCTATGAGATTTTTAAAGACTACTTAGCGCTGGAAGAATCAAGCGAAGGATTAAGCAAGGTTCGTTTAATCAAGTGGAGTGATCAATCTGAAAACACAGTAGACTTTGGTGAACCCGCATACCTTGCTGGCATAGGTAACAATCCGGATGTTAATTCAAATACGATTCGGTACAATTACCAATCCATGACAACACCGCCATCTACGTTTGATTATGAAATGACCACGCACGAGAAAACACTGTTAAAGCAACGCGAAGTACTTGGAGGTTTTGATCCTGCATTGTATCAAACTGAACGCGTAATGGCAAAAGCGAGTGATGGTGCCAGTGTTCCAATCTCTATTGTTTACAGAAAAGATAAATTCAAAAAAGATGGCAGCAATCCATGTTTTCAATATGCTTACGGATCGTATGGTTATAGCATGTCTGCTTACTTTAGTTCTACCCGTTTAAGTTTATTAGATCGTGGATTTGTTTATGCTATTGCACACATTCGTGGTGGTCAGGAAATGGGAGGACAGTGGTATCTGGACGGAAAAATGATGAAGAAGAAAAATACCTTCACCGATTTTATCGATTGTTCTAAATACCTGATCGAAAATAAATATTCCGCACCCGATAAACTTTTTGCCAATGGTGGAAGTGCGGGCGGCTTGTTAATGGGTGCTCTAACAAACATGGCTCCTGAATTATACAAAGGTATTATTGCCGATGTCCCTTTTGTAGATGTAATGACTACCATGATGGACGAAACCATTCCACTCACAACGTTTGAATGGAAAGAATGGGGCAACCCAAATATAGAAGAGGAATATAATTATATGCTTTCTTATTCGCCATACGACAATGTTGAAAGGAAAGCTTATCCAAATTTATTGGTAACAACAGGTCTTCACGATAGTCAGGTTCAATACTGGGAACCTGCCAAGTGGGTTGCCAAACTTCGTGATATGAAGACGGATAAAAATCTCCTTATTCTAAGTACAAATATGGATGCGGGACATGGTGGTGCATCAGGAAGATTTCAGGCACTGAAAGAAGAAGCTTTAATGTATGCCTTTGTGCTGGATTTAGTTGGGATTGACAAATAGTGTATATCAGTTTTCAAGTTCCAGGTTAAACATTGAACCTGGGACTTGGAACCTGAAACTATTTCTTCTTTTTTGCTGCTTTCGTTTTCTTAACGACTTTTTTCTTAACCGCCTTTTTCTTCTTCGCTTCTGCTTTCTCCTTTTGCTCCTCTTTTTCTTCCTTCGCCCAAAGCTTTATGTTTTCACGGATTACCTTCCAGTAGTCAGATCCATAATCGACAAAGATTTCTGCCTTTGCCGGAATATCTTTCTTTGATTCAATATAGGCCTTCTTTCCTTCTGTGACATACTCGCAGTTATTCAAAATACCTTTTATTCTGCCAATACCACGAGCATCATTTGCATACCGGGCCAATGCCTTTGGAGTCGGCAAAGCGTTGATAACATGATTTCGATTTACAAAGAAAATATACCCGTTGCGGCCGTCTTCATGCTTCACATCTTTCCAGATTGAAATTTTACCTTTGTATTCTACGATCTTAGTTCCTTTCGGGATGAATACTTTCGTGAATAAACCTTTTCCTGAATTCGGGATGGTTGATGTCTTAACGACCAAGTGTTTTTCTAGTAATGCCATATAAAAATTTGAGCGCGAATATAGCGGTATAGGTGAGATTATAAAAATGGAGCGATGAACACTTGAATTTGATGCTGTTAATCCTACCTGTCCTTTGCAGTCAGCTTAAATCTCAAATCTTAGAATAGTGAATAGAGTAATCCCGAAAACGCGCTGATGCCAATCCAAAGAATCATATTCAGTTTAAAGCGATGAAGGGCAACAAGCGAGATCACTATCCAGGCAATGGCAAACCAATCCGGTGAAAATTCAAAACCTTTTGGAAACACCACCGCTCTTCCAAAATAAAGAGTGAGGTTTAACACAACCCCAACAACTGCAGCAGTAATAATAGAGAGTATCGATTTCAATTTCTCATTCTCCTTGGTCTTCTCAATAATCGGTGCGCCAATCAGGATAAAGAGAAAACAAGGCAGGAAAGTATAGAAGGTTGTACTCAACAATCCAACAGTACCTGCTGCAATCGATCCACCATAAACATTGTAGCTTGCCATAAAACCAACAAACACTAAAATCATAATCAATGGTCCGGGGGTACTTTCACCAAGCGCCATTCCATCAATCATTTCATAACTCGATAGCCAATGAAATTTCTCAACACTCTCTTGTGCTACATAAGGTAACACTGCATACGCACCACCAAACGTTACGAATGCCGCTTTCGTAAAAAATAAGTTCAAAGAAATCCAAAACTGATTTTCAGGATCGATCATGTAAAACAGCCCGAATGGGATAATCCAAAGCACAACTCCAATCAGGATTTTCAATAAAATACTTTTTGTATTTAATCCATCATGAATTGGAGCCGAAAATTTATTCAGATAATACTGTGTTTCATTTGCATCAACCTTTGCGCCTGACTTAGAAGACATAAGCAATGAAGGGTAAACTTTCAACGCCAACAGGCTGATTAAAATTGACCCCAGAATAATCAGTGGAAAAGAAATATTAAAAAAGAAAATACAAACGAATGACACAACAGCAAGCGCATAGTGAAATGGAGTCAACAATGATTTTTTGCCAATCTTAATCATTGCTAAAATAATGATAGCGACAATCGCTGGTTTCAAACCATAAAACAAGGCAGCAACCCAAACGAGCTTTCCAAAGGATACATAGGCAACACTCAATCCCAGTAAAATAAAAATAGAAGGAAGAATAAAAAGAATGCCGGCCACCAAACCACCCCTCACTCCGTGCAACAACCAACCAATATAGGTAGCGAGTTGCTGCGCCTCAGGTCCAGGCAACACCATACAATAATTCAACGCATTCAAAAATCTACTATCCGAAATCCATTTTTTTTCTCTACAAGAAATTCATGCATAATGGCAATCTGTCCTGCGGGACCACCAAAACTTATAAAGCCAAGCTTGAGCCAGAATTTAAAGGCTTCGTTGAAGGTAGGCTTAGGTGGTGCTTCCATGGTGTTGGATGTAAATTATTCTTTCTTTCTAAGATCAAGATTATGAAAAACAAATAACCGTATGGCATGTATTTTCAAATATTCATTTCCAGCTGGTAATTGCTGAAACACGTTCATGTATCCAAGTTGTGCATTAATGTGTGATGTAAACTGATAACCAAAACCAATGAAAGCTCTGTTTTGATCGAAGTAATTGTTCACAATCTCTTTCCCAAAATTGATCATCACTTCGTTGTTGGCAAACAGAAACGGAGTCTTTGCCACTACTTGTTTTCCTTTTAGTGGAATAGTAAAAGCCATGTTATATCGAATGCGATAATTAAAACTATAGTCATCGATAAGTTCACCTGCCTCAACTTTTCTTCTGAATCGTTCTTCCAAACGAATCCATTGCATCATATTGAACCAACTTTTCTTCTCACTCCATTGTATTTGTTGCCATGGCCGATGTTCCGGCACAGCAGGTCCACCATTGTTTGAATACTTTGTTACATATGCATAACCAGCAGTCAGCTTGACATGATCAGAAAGATAATAAGTATATCCTGCCCTTGCGATGGTCATGCCAACGTTATCAACAAAGTTTCCAGTGGTACGCAGATGCAGGTCTAACCACATTCCTGATTTATTGGTGAACCGCGTTTGATTAAAGTAGCCGAGCCACATTTGCTCCTCTTCCTGAAATTCTTTTGTCTGCGAAAAAGCCTGATGCCCAATTATGAGCAACAGACTTAATACTAACCCAAAATTTTTATTCATGATTTTGTAAAACTAATTTCCTCTCTACGCTCTATACTATTGAGCAAGAGAAGAAATCTCAGTTTAGGTTTAAGTTTGAAACAAGTACTCAAAGCCAGCCTAAAGATTGATTTATAAATCAATCTTTAGGCTGGCTTTTCAATGCTTAGAATGACTGCTTTACGGTGACACCAAAGGTTCTTGGATCTCCAAGCACACCAGCATAATGTCCTGCATTACCACCTGCAGGTAATAGCTGCTCATAATAATTTTTGTCTAAAAGATTACGAGCCCATAACGATATTGTGGTTCCAGCCAAAGCTCTGAATCCTATTCTTGCATTAAATATTGCATAACCATCAATATTTAAATAAGCAGAAGGCGATGGACTTGAAGAGAAATCGGAACGATAATATGTATCAAACCCTAAAAAGAACTTTCCATCCTGGCGGAGAAAATTCACTGGCGTTGTAAACTCCCCACCTAATGATCCTGCCCATTTGGAAAGACCTGGAAGATCACCACCAGAAATATCCTTGAATGCTACCTGAACACCATCTACAGATGCCCCCGTTTCTTCAAGAGGTAATGGTGCATTCGTAAATTTAACATAGGTACCTTCTGTATATGCCAAAGCTCCATAGAAATTAAAATGTTTACTTGCCTTGAGGTTAGCATCAAGTTCAACTCCCCAAACATTTACTTTTTCGGCATTCGCAATATAGCCGCGGTTCACACCCAACTCGGGTGATTGAACATTTGTCTGGTAGTCATTGATGTCTGTATTGTGTACCGTTAGATTCAAAGTGAAATTATCGGTAGGCGTGGTTTTAATACCAACTTCAATATGCTTCACATCCTCCGGTTTAATAACAGCAAGATCAGTTGCTACTGCACCATTAATGGTTGGAAGACCAGCAACGTTTACACCCACCGGTTTGTAGCTGGTAGAATACGTTGCAAAGGCGTTGATACGCTTGCTTGCTCTGTACGCAATGGTAAGTTGATACGTTAAATTATTCTCATCGGCATCAGCAACATAAGACTGGCTGCTGTATACTCCATTTTTAAGATTTTGTAGTGCGATCTTCTCCGCTTTTGTGCCATCATACGTGGCCGTATCCAACCCACCATAGGTAACTCTATCATAGACTACATCTTTCTTGTCATAATTAAATCGAATACCCGGTAATACATGCAGGCCTTTGACAATCTCCCAATCTATATTGGCAAAGGCTGCCGCACTGGTAGACTGAATTGAGGCCTTGGTGTTAATGCCATATCCTTCAAAAAGTCCGGGTGTCTCCCACAACGCACTGGTTGAGCTCTTCGAAAAGCGCCACTGTGCATCACCTGATTCTTCAGTTCCATTAATCTTAACTTCCTGATCGATAAAGAATAAACCAACAACACCACTTAAGCGAGAAGAGAACTCACCTGCATAGCGAATTTCCTGAGACCAGTTCTTATGCTTCGCAGGATTTTGTGATTTCGACAATGCTTGCAAACCAGTAAAGTCTCTGTCATTTGATGGATCCCAATTCCAGTAACGCCATACAGTAGTTGAGGTAAGTGTACCGGGTCCTATTTTTTGGTCAATGTTAAGGGACACACCGCCTAAGTCATTACCTGAACGCCATGGAGTATCGTGATCAATTACACGATCAAAAGCATTTTGACTTGGAAGAGTATAGTTAAGATCAACAATGATCGAATTGAATTGACGATACGGAGCACGTTTCGTTTCAACAACACCGGCAACAACTTGAGCGTACCCATCCGGGCGTTGACGCGAAGCATCTCCTGATAGTGTTATAGAAGTATTTTCAGAAGGCTTAAACAACAACTGGCCACGGAATCCAAGGTTGTTAATGTCGTTGGTATATTTTCCAGTATTTATGTTCTTGATAATCCCATCGCGCTGAGTTCCTGAGAACGATACTCGTGCAGCAAGTGTCTTGCTAAGTGGTCCGGTGATTGAGCTCTTCGCTTGAATGTATCCATAGTTTCCATAACTCACCTCGAAATCAGCACCTGGCGTAAAATCTGCTTTACGTGTTGTTATATTAAAAGCTCCGGCAGTAGTATTCTTACCAAACAACGTTCCTTGTGGACCACGCAATACTTCAATCTGTTCAATGTCAATAAAATCCAATGTTGCTGCTGCAGGTCGGGCGTAATAAACGCCATCTACATAAAAACCAACACCTGGATCAAGTCCATCATTTGTAAGTCCGAATGGTGAGCCCAATCCTCGGATATTAATTCCTGTGTTTCGGGGATTAGAAGAATAAAGTTGAACGGATGGAATCAGTTCTTTCACACGATTTACATTGAAAGCACCCGCTTGATCAATGAGCGCACCGCTTATTACAGAAATCGGAATGGGAACATTCTGAACAGTCTCTTCTCTACGTCTAGATGTAACCACTATCTCATCCAGCAATCCATCTTCGATAAGTGTTATTTCAAATAATTCATCCGTCAACTCATATACTTCAACTTCCTGCGATTTATAACTAACTGAACTGATTAAAAGCGTGAAGGGTAATTTCTTTGGAACCTGTATGCTGAACTGACCGTTAGGATCCGCAAGGGCATAGGCCGTTGCACCTTTTAATGTTATTGTTGAACCTGCCAATGGCGTTCCATCGGCACCCTTCACTACTCCCTTAATAACATCCTGCGCGAACGCAGAAGTGCTGAGTAAAATTAGAGGTATGAAAAATCGTAAAATTGGTTTCATATTGATTTGCGTTTTGAAGTATTAAATGTGTTTAAGGTTGCGTTGGTTAAATAGAGCCAGCACAAGAAAATGTATGTGGCTTCCTGTTTATATACAGTTTTTACAATAAGGGCATAGGTACTTTGCAGTCATTGCAAAAAATGGTTCTCCCTTACTTTTGCCCTTTCGAAACAAATTCATCTTGTTTCTCTTTTTCCAAACGAGCTTGCTCTGGTTTTAGGAATCCAAAAGCGTGAAGATCATTTTGGCCATTTTGAAGTACCCATTGAAGAAAGGCGATCGCCTCGGGACTAGAGTCATGCTTATCAAGAGAGAAATTCAGATATTCTGTTGGTATGTTATTTATTTCTTTTTGATTTTTTTCCTCGAGCCTCGTTACCACGGTTGAGACAGCATCATAAAATTTCTCATCATCACTCACCTTACCGTTTCCGTTTAAGTCAACCGGCAAAATGGTTATGCCCTGAACGGGCTTTCCGGTTTTTTGATCGTACAGTAAATTCATTGGTAAATAAGAAAGGCCAGTCGAATCACGAAGTACCGCTTTCAAAAGGTGTTCATCTGCACCTGCAATGGCTTTACCTTTGATATCTTTTTGTTGATAGCCAAAATATTTCGAGAACGTGATGGGTGCTCCGGCTTTTTGTAAACGTGTGTATACTGTGTAAGGCGATTTAATTGAAGTATCTTCCTTTTTATCCGAGAATATATCGTGAAAGAAAAGTTGTTTAATTAAATCCTGGTTGAGTCCTTTATCAGCATACACTTTTGCAAAAGACGAGTGACTGTTAGCAAGCGGAAGAATAGCATAACGACCAATATATAGATATTCACGATTCTTCTTTACCTCTGCATCGGGTTCGTAGGCTTCAATCAAAATATCATATTTGGCAGGATCATTACTGCCTCTTGATTCAATGATGATTGGAATGCCAGGATTAATTTTGTTGTAGTCATCGATCCATTTCTGTACCAGTGGATACGCAAAGCGCACACCTGTTATAGCAACAACTTTGTTTTGTCTTCTTTCAGATGCAGTTGTCAGCTTTGTTGGATCCGTTTCTTTGCGGCCAAGGTCAATAGCTTTCAATGGATTCATGCTCTCATCGATTTCTGTTTTTGATGAAGCCGTTAAACTGTTCTGGGCATTTGTCGCATTTCCAGTAAGGAAAAGTGATACAAAAAATACAAAGTAGTGTTGGAAAGTCTTCATATTCTTAAAGTCTATAGTTTAAGTAGATTTATGGCAAATATATTACCATTATCTATTAAATCAATAGACTTAGTAAATTTTAACTAAATAACAGAAAACAGACAATAGTTTTGATCTCTGAAATCCTTTCTAAACGGGATTTCAAACGGTATCAGAATAAAATAGAGGAGGCTATTTTTTTTTCAAGAAAATAAAAATCAGAGTGGCAAGAGCCAGCAAAAATGGGTAATAAAGACTTCCAATAATCTCAAACGAAGTCACTTGATGCTTAGCAATAGCCACTGCAGCCAACAGCTGCGCACCATAAGGTAAGATACCTTGAACGAAGCAAGAAGTCGTATCCAGAATACTGGCGCTTCGTTTTCCATCAATACCATTTTTATCGGCAATTGTTTTTGCTAATGGACCCGCAATTAAAATTGTAATCGTATTATTCGCGATAGCAAAGTTTACCAAAGCCGTAAGTCCCGCAATGCCCAACTCCCCTCCTCGCTTTGATTTGATAAGACTTGAAACCTGATATAAAATGTAATCAATCCCACCTTGGTATCGGATCAATCCTACTAATCCACCAATCATAATACAGGTAATGCTCAGTTCGAACATAGAAGTCATTCCTTCATTTACTGAACTGATGGAAGTCCACACATTCAAATTACCTCCCCAAAAACCAATGGCGGCAGAAATAACAATTCCGCTTAGCAATACCCAAATTACATTTAGTCCTGCAAGCGCGGCTGTAAGTACAAAAATGTAGGGAATAATTTTAATTATTGAATATTCGTGTGTTTGATCATGAATTTGAAAATCAGAAACAGCACCTGAGAAAGTATAAATCAGAAATGTGATAATGGCCGGTGGCAAGGCTATAAAAAAATTAACCTTAAATTTATCTCGCATCTCTACATTTTGTGTTCGGGTCGCAGCGATGGTCGTATCGGAGATCATGGAAAGATTATCACCAAACATAGCTCCACCAACAACGGCTGCTAATGCTAAGGCTAATACGCCAGGAACGGATTCATTCAAAGCAACTGCAATTGGAGAAAGTGCCACTACAGTTCCAACCGATGTCCCCAATGATAATGAGATGAAACATGCTATAAGAAAAAGTCCCCCAATAATTAAACTGGGCGACAAATAAGAAAGTGCAAAATTTACGGTTGAGTCTACCGCACCAATACTTTTACTAGTAGCTGCGAAAGCGCCTGCCAATAAAAAGATAAAACACATCAACATGATATTAGAGTCTCCCATCCCTTTAGAGAAAACCTCTACCTTATCGTGAAAGCTTGATTTCGGATATTGAACAAACCCTACAACAACAGCGATCAAAAAAGCCACCAATACCGGCATCTTATAAAAATCCTGAAGGACGATGGAGGTAACTAAATAAACAACCAAAAAAACAATGAGTGGAAGGAGTGCAGCGAATTTGCCTTTCTCTAAATTCATATATCCGTTTTTATTCAAGGCACTAGATATTGTAAAATAAGGTAAAATGAAACTAGAGCGATATTCCGAACATGACGAGGATGATAATCACCCAAAAAATAATAATTGTTATATGTACACTTATTAAAAATAAATGTACCTTAGCAACCAATTCAAACGATTTAGCTCGCTTTTAAGCCATATGAATAAAGATGCATTTGTTATAGGCGTTGATTACGGATCTGATTCCGTGCGCTCTGTTATAATAGAGTCATATTCCGGAAAGGAAGTGGCTTCCTCTGTGTTTCAGTATCCGCGCTGGCGCGATGGATTGTTTTGTAATCCCTCTAAAAATCAATTTCGTCAGCATCCTCAGGATTATGTTGAAGGTATTGAAACCACAATCAAGGATTGTTTGCGACAGGCAGGTACCGCTGTTCAAAAAAATATCAAAGCAATTTCGGTTGACACTACAGGGTCTACTCCCGTTGCTGTCGATAAAACCGGAACTCCTTTAGCATTGACGCCAGGGTTTGAAAATAATCCAAACGCCATGTTTGTGTTATGGAAGGATCATACCTCAACATTAGAAGCAGCACAAATTAATGAACACGCGGAAAAGTTTGATGTGAACTACCTTCAGTTTGTTGGTGGCATTTATTCTTCCGAATGGTTCTGGGCAAAACTTCTGCATGTGCTACGTGAAGACGAAGCTGTTCGAAGAGCATGTTACTCATGGGTAGAACATTGTGATTGGATTCCATTTTTATTAACCGGTGGAAAAGATGTTCACCAAATGAAACGGGGGGTGTGTTCAGCAGGACACAAGGCTTTGTTTGCTGAAGAGTTTAAAGGATTACCGCCAGATCGATTCTTTGCATCACTTGATCCACTCCTTACAGGATTTACCGCTCGACTATTTAACGATACATATACTTCTGATAAACCAGCAGGAACATTAAGTAAAGAATGGGCAGAGCGTTTAGGATTATCAACAGATGTTATTGTTGGTGTTGGTGCTTTTGATTGTCATATGGGTGCAGTGGGCGGACAGATCGAACCGTATTACCTCAGCAAGGTAATGGGAACATCAACGTGTGATATGATGGTAGTTCCGAAGAAAGATATGACAGGTAAACTAGTAAGCGGAATTTGCGGACAAGTAGATGGTTCTATCATTCCAGGAATGATTGGACTGGAAGCTGGTCAATCTGCATTTGGCGATACCTATGCCTGGTTCAAAAATATTTTAGCCTGGCCAATTACCAATATATTAAAATCATCATCAGTAGTAAGTGCTGATGTTGCTGCAAAATTAAAAGATGAACTCTTAGATAAATTAATTCCGGAACTCACTAAGCAAGCAGCCGCCATTCCGTTAGATGAAAATAATGAATTAGCAATCGATTGGTTGAATGGAAGACGCACACCCGATGCGAACCAATTATTAAAAGGTGCTATCAGCGGATTGAGTTTAGGAAGTGAAGCACCGCATCTTTTTAAAGCCTGGGTTGAAGCAACATGCTTTGGAGCAAAAGCAATCGTTGATCGTTTCAACGATGAAGGTATTCCGGTTAAAGGCCTGATTGGCTTAGGTGGTGTGGCCAGAAAATCTCCATACATTATGCAAGTGATGGCGGATGTAATGAACATGCCACTCCGCATTCATAAGTCGGAACAAACTTGTGCAGCTGGTGCGGCCATGTTTGCTGCTACCGTTGCCGGATTATACCCCAATGTTGAAGAAGCCATGCACGCCATGGGACAAGGATTTGATATGGAATATAAACCCAACGCATCGAATGTTGCTACCTATGCCAAGCGATACAAAAAGTATAAAGCGTTAGGCTCATCGCTCGAACCAAAATCTCAAGGTGTACATCAAGAGTCTCCAGTTTAATTCTGTTACCTATGCTTAATTTCGATCATATTAAAGAATCGGCTTACACGGCCAATATGCAATTACCTAAACTGGGACTTGTCATTTTTACATTTGGAAATGTAAGTGCCGCAGATAGGAAGTTGGGTGTATTTGCTATCAAACCCAGCGGTGTTCCGTATTCGGAGTTGAGTCCTGATAAAATGGTGGTGGTA
>ENA-UOWO01001144-UOWO01001144.1-activated-sludge-metagenome-genome-assembly--contig:-NODE-1144-length-36431-cov-6.650924_pt1 | contig 36431 bp, 19 predicted proteins | sample MGYA00238148_ERZ761564 | MGnify/ENA primary metagenome ERZ761564 (study PRJEB28885, sample SAMN05720194) | activated sludge metagenome | isolation source: Anaerobic digester | place: USA... | reverse complement strand
TTGTAGATGCCCTGGGCAAGGCTCGTGGTGGTGTACAACGGCGTCGTTGCGGTTCCGACGACGCTCCAGGCGGACCAGACCGCCCCATTGTAGGAACACATGGCGATGTTGTATCGAGCCACACCGGAACCGCCCGGATCCGACGACGCCGGCCAGGTCAGGACGAAGTTGCCGGTATTGTTTTTCGTATTGTCGGGAACCGGCGTGCCGGGCGCACCCGGGGGGTATCTGTCATAAAACGTCACCGTCTGCGCATAGGTCCGGCCACCGACCTCGAACGAGAGGTTCGCCGTTCCCTGGACGTTCGAGCTGATCGAGAAGTTGCCGACACCGGCCGTCGTTTTCACCTGATGACCGACCAGAGCAGTGCTCGCATCGATCGGGGAAATGGTCCCAAATGGGACCGTAATATTGAGAAACGTATTCGTCGGGACCGGATCACCGGCATTGCCCAGCAGGGACGTCACGCCCGTGATCACCGGGTTCGGCACCGCCGGGGTGATATCGGCGCTGAGAGCCGACATCGTCACCGTAAAGGCAGGGATCTGGACGAGATTGACACGCTGGTCCGTGCCGCTTGCGAGACCGAGCACCGCGCGCACTTTGGCGAACCCCGTCGTCAGGCCGGTGCCGGCGAGGCCGAACGTGATGACGCCTGCCGCATCGCACTTCACCTGGTGCCCGTCTCCCGGAATACCGTTCGAGTCGGCCGGGACGAACGATCCCTTGTCGGTCAGCATGTTGATTTCCGTGTTGACCTTGATCGGGTTGCCTTCCGTGGTCAGAACCGGCGTCGAGGTGTAGGTTGCGACGTGAGGCGGCTGCAGGCCTACGTAGATCGAGGTTCGCACCGGGTTGAGGTTGAACGTACCGAACGCGGCCTCGTAGATGCTCGAGGAGGTCGAGTAGACGCCACGGTTGAAAGCCTTGTCGAGGGCGTAAATGAAGGCCAGGTAGCTTCCGCCCTTGATCGCCGGGGAAACCGGAACGGCCGCGACTTTGGAGATACCGTCATTGCTGGGGAAGAAAGGCATGGCATACAGCACCGCATAGGTTTTCGCCGTATTCAGCCCCGTCGAGCTGACTTTGAGGACGTCCCCCGTATTCGAGGTGATCGTGCCCGGTTTGAGTACCTCGGTAGGCACGCTGGATGCATCGAGTTCGCAGAGTTGGACCGCTTCGCCAATCGAGAGAATGCGGTTCGTGTGATCCGTGGCCGTGGTGTCGAGGCCCAGGATCGTGCCCGAGAAGCTGGTCGTCGAGGTCGGGACGGCCTTCGCAAGCACCTTGTAGGGGATGATCTGGGCCTTCGAGGGGTCCATGTTCGCGCCCGTGCCCGTCGTTCCGTCGGGCAGGTTCGGATCGACGATCGTCGCGTTGAAGCTCGGCAGCGAGTTCGTCGTTGCGCCGTTCGACGGCTGGACGTCGGTCGGGTACGGCGGGGTCGCGTCCAATTTATACGGATATATATACGTCTGTGCATGGGGATTCGGGGATGCGGCATCCTGGAGGATGACCTGATAATCGTAGGTCCCTTCCGTCGTCGGAGCAGCCGCGAGATCGTAGACGTAGCCGTAATACGCCGTCACGGTATCGTATTCCCGCGTCAGGGTTCCAGACACGGCCGTTCCCGCAGCATTTTTCAAAGCAGCCGCGGTGGCACCGACCCGCATGAACGAGCGAACCGAGCCATCTGCCGTATCCCTGGCCTGGACGGTGAACCGTGTCGGGAAGGGGCGGGCATCGGCCCCGGCCAGCTTGTTGAAGTTGGTCTCTGTCGGATACAGGCTGAAGGTGACCGGCACCGTGGTGTCGCCCTTGATCCAGTGATAGTAGTAGTAGTTCAGACTCCGGGGCAAAGGCAGAGACCGATAGGTGTTCGCGAAGGTGCGGATCTGAAAATTCCTTCTGCCGGCCGTATAGGCTGCCGAGATCGGTATGATGACGTTCGAGGTGCCGGGCGTGACGACGGCCGAACCATACAGGGTGGCGCCTTCGTACACCTCGACGGTCTGGTCGAAGGTTTCAACGGGAACCGTCACTTTCGCGAGCAGGTTCGAGGTGTTGTCCGTCACGAACACGTCGCGGTCGGTGATGTCAATGCCGGCCTTCGAGAACAGGTCCCACCAATAGTATAAGGTATAGGTGATCCCCGGGTCATCGGCATTGACGAACTCGGCCGAGATCGGCGGCTTCGGTGCAGGAAGCGGCGACTGGACATTCAGGCGCAGATTGTAGTAATCGCGCATTTCGGCCGTGTCGATGATGACCATGTTCTGATCCAGCACGCCGTTGACGGCGGTCAGGTAGGGGAACCGGAAGGTCATCGTGTTCCCAAGTCCGTCGGCTCCGGTCGTGACGCCGCTTCCGTAACCCCAGCACGCGGTGACGTTCCGGGCGACGGAGTCTTTGCCGGCCTGCGGTGCCGGATTCCAGTTTTCACCCACATGCACGGTGCCGTACATGCCGATCGTGTTGAACAGGATCGCCCGGGGGGTATAGGCATCGCTCACGAGAGTCGGATCAGAAAACGCCGGATCCACCATGAACGAACTGTTCGTCGCGTCCCATTTGAGAGGCACGAGCGCGCTTGCCGGGGGCATGGCCGGCCAGGGATACGCCTCGAGGTTGTAGACGTAGAAAGACTTGATCGGGCAGTTGGCGGGATCGGTGACCGGGGTTCCCGCGGCCATACCCGGCTTCGTGTTGTCGATGACGAAATCTTTATTATAGGTGGCGATATTGCCGGCGTTATCTTTTGCCTGACAAATGATGCGGTACCGGTGGCGCTCCTGGAGGAGCTGGTGCCAGGTGCCGCCGACGGGGTTGAGACGCGCCGTGTCGGCCGTGACGATCGAGATCGACGTCTGGATCGGGTTGGTATAGGGCGCTGAGACGGCCACCATGGTTCCGGCATCGTCGGCGATGTCACGCATCGTCATCGAGGCTGTCGTGATGTCGACTCCCGCCCCACCTGCATCCGTCACGACCAGGTTCAGATTGACCAGCGGATGATCGAAGGGGCCCGTGCAAAGATAATTGCGATCGTCGAACGACCAGCCGCCGTTGACGACGACGTTCATGCGGAGCGTCGGCGGGGTCAGGTCGACGATGATCGTCGCGGGCGTCGAGAAGGAGCTGGGAGCAAATCCGTTGTGGGCACGGGTTTTCACCTCGTGGGTCCCCGCCGTCAGATTCGCGAACACCTCATAGGTTCCCGCTGCTTGGGCAATGAAGGAGCGCTGATACACGCCATCCACCCACAGTTCGATCAGGTTGCTGGCTTCGCAGTTTCCCCGCACCGAGATATTCGTCGTCTGGTTCGTCGAGATTGGAACCCCGGGGAGCACTGCTTTTCCGGCAGCCTGGACGATCGTGGGGGCGTTCGGCGGAGTGACCGAACCAGGATTATTCACGTAGAGGCCGTCCGAGCCACCGCCCCAGGGGCCGATGTTCCCGGCCTTGTCCTTCACGCGCACCCGGGCATAGAAGGTGTTGGCGTGGACACCGCCGGTGAAGCAGTATTCGTTGACGGCCCCAACCCATTGATCGAACACGATCTGCGTGAAGTCGGCGGATTTCGACACCTGGATATTCACGTCACCAACACCCGATTCGGCATCCGTCGCCGACCAGTAGAAATACAGGTTGTTGTCGACCGAGAACAGGTAATCGGGATCGTCATTGCCGACGCCGTTATCGGTGACGTTCGTCGCGGGCGGGGCGACACGGTCGATGAACAGGGGCTGGGTCGCCGTTACATACGCACCGATATTTCCGTCATTGTCTCGGGCACGGACGCGGAACAGATGCTGGCCGTCCGCCAGAGCCGTCAGGGGCCAGGAGAGGGCCGTCGTCGTGGCGATCTGCACCCATGCCCCTCCGTTGATGGACTGTTCGAGGAGGTAATCCATCGTCCCGGCGCCGGCGATATCCGCCGTGAAGGGCCACACGATCGTGGTGTTGCCGTTCGAGAACGCCGGAGTCGGGGTCACGTATGCCGGCGCCGGAGGGGGATACTTGTCGAGGAAGGTCAGCGTGACGGAGGTTCCGGTCCTTCCGCCGATGTACATATCGACACGCACGGTCTGCTTCGTCGCCGCATTGACGTTCACCGATGCCACGCCACCGGAGACGGCGGTCTGCACGCCGTCGAACTCGGCAAAGGCATCGGTCGTGAGCACCGGGGCATCCACCTGCCAGTCCATATCGCGGATATTTCCGCCGGCACCGGGGGTGTTTGTGAGGACGAGCCGCCAGAATCTGCGGATCCCCACCGACGGCCACTGGGTTTCGAACCAGCCGGCGCCGTTGGGGGCGAGTCCCGTGGCGACCGTCGTCCAGGTCACCTCGTCATCGGAATACTCGACATTATATACGCCAAGATTTGCGCCCGAGGAATACAACCGGACTTTCACATACGGCCGCGGCGTCGCGCCGAGATCCGCCCGGACGAAAGCACCCGCCGTGGATCCGTTGGTTTCCCAGGCGATGTTGGTGCTGCCGATCGATCCGTCTACGGCATACGTCGGATTGAAGCTTCCCAGCCCTTCCTGGTAGAGCTGGCCGGCCGCGGGCTCCATGTTGTAGATGACGTAGGTCCAGGAAGCCATCGATCCGTTGGGGACGATGCGCGTGCCCCCCATCAGAACCGGGGACGTCACGGTCGTTCCGGGATTCGGATCCGCCGGGGTGATGCTGATGCTCGTCGCCCCGGCCGAAAGGGCGAAGGCGTTCACGAGGCTGACGGGCACGTCCACGCTCGTGCCGCTCGCGAGGCCGATCATGCCCAGGAGCGTCAGATTGCCGACCGACAGGTCGTAGGCAACGACGCGGCATTGGAACCGGCCGAAATTTACAGAATCGCCGGGAACGCCAAAGGCAATTTGGTGACCGTCACCAGGAATACCGTTCGCGTCGTCCGGCTCGATGGTGCCCGGGCCGGTTTTCACGAGGGTGATCTTCTGGCCGTCGCGAACCTTGGAGCCGTCACGACAGCCGACCTGGCTCGAGGTGAACGTGGCCACATCCGGCGGAATGAGTCCGGCGACAAGCGCCGGAGGCGAAGGCGTGATGTCGATCGTCCCGATGGGAATCGTGCAGACGCTCTGGTAAGGGACGACGTAAGATCCTTCGTTGCCTGCCTTGTCGAGCGTCTGGGTCTTGACAAAATAAATGCCGTCGGCCGTGATCGCAGAAATGGGAACGGCTCCGACGCGATCATCTCCGTTGTTGGAGGTGAAACAAGGAATGGGATAAACGGCAAGATACGTTTTCCCACCCTGGAATCTGGCATCGCTTCTCGTGAGCTGCATACTGTTGGCACCGTTGGAGTCTACATTCGTGAGACCCACAGCGACAGGAATTTCCATGATCTTGCCCATGGCATCCTTCTGCCAGATCTCGAGGGTTTTCGAGTTCACGGCGAAAGGAACTTCCCTGTGATCGACGGCCTTTCCTCCCACAGGACTTGTCGTATCGAGTGAAAACGTCTTTGTGTAGCCATTGGACCCCGGCGTCAGTTCCTTTGTCACCTGCTTATAGGCCCAGATCTGGGGCTTTGCGACGTTCAACTCTGCTCCAGCCCCAGGTGTCGAGTCGACAGTGAGAACCGGATCGACGATTCGAGCGCTGAAGCTGGTATACCCATTGGCGGCCCCGGAAGGGGGATCGGCATCGGCAGGAATCGGGGGGGCGTTGTCGATCTTGAACGTGGTGCTCGCATTCATCGTCACGAGGGTGTGGTTGTTCTGCAGCTTCAGTTCGACGTAGTAGGTCGCGTCGGGAAAATTGATGCCGCTGCATGCCGTCGTGATGCCCTCGTGGTGGCACTGGTCGCCGAGGTTGTGCCAGACCGTCGTGCCGCTGACGGGTGCCATGTACTGCGTTCCGAGGCTGTTGACAATCCTGATATACGAGTTGGCATAATCGAGACACCACCAGCCGCAACAGTCGCCGGCGCCCGTCCAGGTATTGGCCTTGGCCGTGATTTTGACAGGCTTGTTTTCCGACTTGCGCGCAACAACCCCGGGAAGCGGATCGACGAAGCACTGGACGAACGTCGGCGGATTATTGTTGTTCGTGCCGAACCTCACATTTCCAACACAGACCGAGGTGCCGTTCACATTCTTCGATCTGGCGGTGATACAGGTTCGGGAATTCGGATGAACCGTCAGACCCAGAAAGTTCGGAAAGTACGCCGTCGTTCCGTCACTGACACCCTTGCCCGCTTCGTCCAAGAAAGGTTCTCCGGGTTCCCAGACACCGTTCCAGGTGGTCGAGTCCTGGAAGACCTCCCCCTCGTCGTAGACGCCGGGGGTGTTCGCATAGGCCTGGCCGGCCGGCTTGACCACCCGGGCATAATACGTTTCCCAGCCGGCACGCGTATCGAGCGCGGCCGTCTGCTTCGTGGACATCGGGCTCACCTTGACGGTGATGTTGGGCAGGGTGAGATTGCCGGGATACTTGATGTAATACGTGCCTTCATCCGAGGTGATACTCAGAGGTTTCGGCGGAACACCGTCTTCGAAATACCACTGGGCCGTCGTCCGGCCGTTGTCGCAGTTCACGTGGCCGCCGGCCGAGTCGCGACCGTCGACGTTGACGTCATGACGACCGTACATGAACTTGTTGGTGTAGTTGAGTTGCCAGGTGCCATCGGGATTGATCGGGGTCACCCAGCTCCCGAACTCGCGCTGGCAGCTCCAGATTTCATGGGGGTAGAAGCCCGTGTCTCTCGGAAGAGACCAGTTCGATATCGTGCCTTTGATCCAGGGCGGGTTCGTCGAAACGGTCATCAGAGGGAAATACTTGACCCAGCCCCCCACCGGTGTATTGGCCGTGGTTTCCCCGGTACCCGTGTAGACGTGATGGGCCGGGTCATATACATGGGTGATCGTGGGCGCCGTATTGACCGCGTCGATGTAGTATTCATAGGAGGAGGTGGTCGTGTTCCCGGCCTTGTCGGTGATCGTCGCCCAGGCCCGGTATTTGTGGCGATCGATCTGGGCAGCGTCTGCCCAGGCCGCTGAACCGGCCGGGTCCCAGAAGATGGTGGACAGGTAATCCCGGGTCAGGTCGCCCGGCACCAGGGTGACACCGCTGGTGATGTCATAGAGCTTCATATCCCCCGTCGTGTGATCGAGGCCCGACTGGCTGTCGCTCATGACGGCCTTGAGCAGGTTGCTATAGTCTCTGATGTATGGTTTGAGCACATAATCGTAGTTTCGGTAGTATCGGAAGGTGATCGAGGGCGGCACGGTGTCCACCATGACCGTGGCAGGCGTCTGGCCGCTGGTGAGGGGCGGGACCGTGGTGTAGGCCTCGGCCTTGATCGTGAAGGTGCCGTCGCTGGTGAAGGAAACCGGCGTGCTCCAGTCACCCGTCGCGGAAACGGGCACGCCGCTCACGATGAGGGTCGTGTTGCGGTAGACGTTGATGAAGACGCCTGCTTCGGCCTTTCCCGCGAGGGTCAGCCCCGTCTGGAGATTCACATACGTGGTTTCCCCGGTGATGACCGCCCGTCCCATGATCGAGACGATGGTCGGTGCGTTGATCGCCCAAGCACCGCCGGTGATGAAACAAAGGCACAGAACGGCCAGGAACAGGCGAAGGCGCGCGACGCTCGTCGTTCTCATATACATCCCTCTTTTCATCACCAACACGGTCACTTCCCTTGGAGCTCGGGGGAGCCGGACGCAGGAGGAGTTCCATTCGGATCGGGACTATCGGCATTTCCGCTGATGCCGCTCGGATCGCGGCTGCGGATGATCGGGGCAACTCCGGGCATTCCCGCGCCTTCCCCCGAAAATCCAGGGGCAAGCTCGGTGAAAAACCAGTAGGCCGACGTCGCAATGTTCGTGGGAAACACGTTCAGTTCAGGCTCGAAAAACTCCGAAAAGCCTGGCGGAAGCCGGACGGTGCCGCTCCCGATCAGATCGGCCATCACCTTGATCGCATGGTGCCGGGCCAGCACGGGGCGACGCAGCCCCGTCGCCAGCCGCGCAAAACGGGCGGGCGGGATCGCCGCGACCCAGTCATCGACCGGGAGACCGGGCGGAAAATCCTCCCGTTCGTAGATCCGGAAGAGAAGCTCGTCGTCATCATTCTCGAGGGCCCAGGGGGCACAGCCCATCAGGAAGCCCTCGGGCATCTGCCACGCGAGCAGCCGGGAAACCCGCCAACTGATCCCCAGGTGCTGCTGGGTCGCGATATTCATCGCCAGCTTCTCTGGAGGAAGGCCGGATTCCGGAAGGAACAGCGCCAAAGCCGGAAGTCCGGAGAGCACAGGTTCAATCGCAGGCAGTATTATATCAATAATAGTATGTGCCGGCCGAGGCAGAATATCTCGCAGGGTGTCCGCCGCGTCTTCGAGGGTTTCTGAGCCCGGGCGGGCAAGCGGAAGGAACACCCACGACCAGAGGCGCTCGGGCGAGGCATCGCGGGCGGGCCACGCGAGAAGCAGGCGGTACCGCCGTTCCCCGCCGTACCAGCCGGGAACTTCGCGCTGCCAGTAGACGCCGGGGGGTTCGGAAGCGTTCTTCGAAGCCCAGAACAACGGGCCATCCCCGGACTCGAGAGCGACGCGCCGGAACACCCAGCTCTGCTTTCCCGCCTGGGATTTCGCAAGACGCGCGGCCGTGCGGGGCCAGGCATGGGAATAGAGATGGTGAACCAGCGGCTCGACACTGGGGGGCTCGGGAGCCGCCCGGCTCTGGGAAGCGACCACCCGTTCCACGGTCCGGAGGATGTCGGGCACCTCGGTGCCGGTTGCAATACGCGCCAGGGGGGTTTCCGACGGCTGTTCGGGTGTCATCCGGCCGCATCCGGTGCAGCACACGAGCAGCAGAACCATCGAAAACCAGAGCGCCGGCCGGCTCCCGGAAAGCCTCATATGAAGATCCTTTCCTATCTCTCTGTACATTCTAACCCAGGGGAAGGATCTTCCACCAGAGGGCAACGGAAAAATTCGGCGCCGGATCGTTCTATTCCACGGCAGGTGCGGAAGCCGGAACCGGGGGCTGGTAGCCATCAGGCACCAGGATGTCGCCACCGATGTTCTGCCAGCCGACAAGGCCTTCTCGCAGCTCGAGGACATTCGCATATCCCAGGCGGCGCAGTTCGGCAGCCACCCCCACGACCGACATCGTCTTCTCGTCGTTCCCGTAGACGACCACGAGGGCATTCGGATCGGGCAGAAAAGCCTTCACGGAGCCGGAGGCAAGGGGAAGCGGCAGGCAAAACGCCCCGAGAATGCGGCGGCCATCGTCGTCGCTTCCGCTGCGGGAGTCGACCAATCGCGGCCGAGCTTCGCTCTGGAGCAAGGGTTTGAGGGTCTGCGCCGAGATGAGCCAGCGGGGATTGATGTCGATCATGGGCTGCAACGCCTGATCACTCATGACCTGATGGATTCCAAGCTCCGACTCGCTCATACGGGCGGCCTGATCGCGGGTCAGGGCCGGGGAAGAGGCGAGCATGGCGAGATAGGCGGTTTCCTTGCAAGGCCCCCAGCACATGCCCTGGAGGAGCGACAGTGCCTGGTTGCCGGCGGAAGCGGAAGAGGCATACCCGGGACTGACCTGCGCCAACGGGCCTTTCATCATGGCGGAGGGGATTGGCGGAACCTGCGCGAAGGCGGGAAGCGCACCCGCAAGCACCAGGACGGCACAACGACGAACGATCGTCATCCCGGTTCCTTGGCGGCGTTGCATCGTCTTCCCCCCTCTCTTCATCTTACCATATCCCCTGGAAAATGTTCCGGCTTGCCTGTCGATGGAGAGACGTATAGAATGGCTTCCGAGGGGGAATCGACATGACCAACAGCTCTGAATGCCGCATGCACAGAGACGGCACGTGGCTGATCATCACGCCCGTCGGGTATCTCAACGACCAGGCCGGCTCGAAGCTGAACACCCTGATCGGCAGTGTCCATTTCGAGGGCATCCGCGTGGTGCTGTTCGATTTTGGGGAAACGCTGCTCGTGAACAGCCAGGGAATCGCCTGCCTGCTCGACAACTGCGACGCACTCGTGGACACACGCAATCTGAAGGTGGCCTTCTGCCGCATGCCCGCCCTGGTCAGAGAGGCGTTCAGCCTGGTCGGCCTTCTCGAGCTGGTTTCGTCATTCGGAACCGAGCAAGAGGCTCGCTCGGCGCTGGGCAATGGCTGACACGGCGGAGGAAAAACCGCTTCTCGAGCGGCTCACTTCGAACAAGCGGACGCTGGTCATCCAGGCCATCGTTCAGCTTGCGAAGTCCGCCGCCTCGAACGATGCCCTGAAGGCCCTCCAGCAGATCGCTGACGGAACCGACCGGGAACTGTCGTTTTTTGCCGCCCAGGCCGTGAGCCGCATCCGGTCCCGCCGTGGGGATGCCGCGCCACCGGAGGGGCCTCCGGGAGATGCCTCGCCGCACCCCCCCGCTCGAGACGATGCCGCGATCACCCGGGACCGGCTTCTCTCTCCGGCAACCGACGAAGTTCCCTGCCTTCTCACGCGGCTCAGGGCCGCCCCGGAAACCCTCCCCGAGGAGCTGCGGCCCGCCGTCGCCGCCTTTCTCGGCCGCTATGGGCGGCCGGAGGACGCCCCGCTGCTGACCGCCTGGCTCGACGATCCCCAAAGCGGGCTGATCGTTCCGGTCATCGAAGCGATCGAGGCGCTCGCTCCCCACGCGCTGACGGCGCACTTCCCGGCCCTTCTCGCCTCGGATCACCCGATCGTGCGGATGCGCGCCATCACGGCCCTGCGCCGGATCGATCCCGACGAGGCCGAGGCGCATCTGTTCGAGCTGCTGGCTTCGCGCCGGGTCGAAGAGCGCCTGGCGGGCCTATCATCGGCGTTTCTCTTCCCGTTTCCGAAAGTGAAGGAATACCTGCTGGAGATTCTCGGCGAAGAACAGGATCCCGAGGTTCTGCATGCCTGCGAAACCCTCCTCGCCTCGAATCCTGAAACGGATACGGCGTTGCGGTTGCTCGATCTGATCGATATGGTCCCGAAGCCGCAGGCCGCCAGGCTCAGCGCCGTTTTCAAGACGGTCTGCACCTCGATCGCCGCCGCCGGCCTTCTCGACGCCAAAGAGCCGCCTCACGAGTGCCTGCTCAAGTTGTGGCGGCGAGAGCGGCTCCGAAAATTTCTCGCCGACCTCGAGATCCAGATCGCGGTGGCTCCGGCGGTGCGGCGGGAGGCCATCGAGGAGTGGCTCACGAAGAATCTTCAGACGCCCGAGGTCACGGCGTTCGTCGAGAAACTCGCCCAGAATCCGGCGACCGAGGATATCCACCGTCGGCTGGCGGCGTTTTTGCCCGGGAAGGCGGCTTCAGCGCCCTCCCGCGCGGACGACCCGCCCCGCAACCGGCCCGAACCGGAAAAACTGCGCCTTCTCGGCCAGCTCGACCGGCATGGGTGGGAACAGCACGCCGGCTGGGTGCGCGAGGAGGCCCGGTTCGGCTCGCCTGCCGTTCGAGCTGCAGCCCTGCTGGCGATGGCAGCCCAGAGCTCCGAGGCCGCGGATCTGCCCCTGGCGGAGTCGGCCCTCCAACAGGACGAGCCGGATGTCCAGTTGGCGGCCTTCAAACTGCTTGAAGCACGCGCTCCCGAGCGGCTTCTTCCGCGCCTCTCCGAGCTGCTTGCCTCCTCGGCACCCAAGCTGCGGGGCCGGGCGATCCGGTTCGCCCTCAAGCGAGACGCCAAAGCCGCCCTTCAGGGCATCGACTGGATGCTCCGCTCGCAGGACCGTTCCCTGCGCGCCCAGGCCGTGAGCTGCCTTTTCCTGTTTCCCTTCGAGGATATCGCCTCTCTTCTGCTCCGGACCCTCGAAACCGAGGATCATCCGGCTATCGCCCGCCAACTGCTCGTGATCCTCCTCTCGAACCCATCGAAAGAGATCCTGGAAAAACTGGATCACCTTCAGTCCAATGCAAGCGCCGGGGTTTCGATGCTGATCGCCCAGGGCCGCATGGATCTGTTCGACATCCTGCTCAAACTCGGGGTCGACGTTCACCAGGAGCCTCAGCCCGCCTCGACAGAGCCGCCCCGGCCCGTATCGGCTCCCGGAACGAAAGCCGCGCCGCCCCCTGCCGCACCGCCGGCTTCTCCCATGCCGGCTTCCACCGCAAAGCCCTACTCCGTCGCCGAGGTCCGACAGGCCATCCGCAATCGCGAGGCGGGCGTGAAGCCGTCGCCGAAAGCCGATCCCCGGCCGGCAGCCGCGCCCGCAACAGGGCCTCGGATTCCGTTCACGGCGATTCTTGCGGGCCTCATCATCGCCCTGGCATTCCTCCCCATCCTCGTCATGCGCAGTGCCCCGCCTGCATCCGCACCCGATGAGCCCCGCACGTCCGGCAGGGCACGTAGTCAGGATGAGCGGCGGACAGAGGAACAGGTCGATCGTCTGACGGGCATTCCCGGAAGTTTCCGCATGGGCCGTCCCTGCCGGTTGACGGGGGTCGTTGCCTCCGTCGTCGACAAGAAAACCTTCCTCTTCGAAGCCGAAGGCAAGACATTCCGCTGTTCCGCCTCGGGCGCACTCCCCATGCTGCTCGCAGGGGAAGCCCTGACCGTCGAGATGCTTCCCTACCGCAATCTGCCGAACGGCACGGTCGCCGCGGATGTGTCCAGCGCAACCCCCGTGAAGGGAACAGCTCCATGACGGCGCAACTCCGACAAACGATGGTGAATCGATGAATCTGCTGCCCAAACCGGTCGACAAACACGTCGCGGCGCTCTCTGCCGCGCTTCTTCTCTCGGCGTTTCTCCTGATGCTCGGAAGCCTGGGCTGCCGCATCATCGAGCCATTCTGGTCGGCAAACCGCGATGGTGACGGCATCGCCGGCCTGATCGGCCGGTATACCGTGGCCGGCGGCGCCCCTCTGGACATCCGCTCCGGCGATCTGCGCGTCACGCTTCCCGCGGGCGCGGCTCCGGACGGAACGAGTCTCACGCTCGTCCAGGTTCCCGAGCCAATGTTCGTCGGAAGCGCGAATCCGACCGGGCCCAGGAAAGTCGAACCGCCGGCCGGCTTCGTCAAGCTGTCGAGTGCGTATGACATCACGATCTCCCCTGCCGAGACCGTGCTGAGCAGACCGGCGCGGCTCGAGCTGCCCTACCGCGCCGACGATGCGGCCCGCATCGACCCGGGAATCATCCGTGTCGCGTGCCAGCGGGATGCGTCGGGATGGGTGCTGTTCATCCCTGCCATCGATCCCGATCATCAGCTCGCGATCGTCGAAACCTTCGGATTTTCGCGATGGATGGTCGTCCGGCCGACCGTTCCAACCGTCAGATTGCCGTCCCTGCATATCGCAGCGCAGCCCGGGACACTCATTTCGACCGTCCAGGGGGCTTTCGACACCGATGTGGCCCTGACATTCGGAGCGGAAGCGATCGACTCCACCGAAACGGCGATCAACGAACTGACCATCGCCCCCGTGAACGGTCCGCTGCCGCCGGCGGCCATTCCATCTTCGCCAGGCCAGACCTCCGCGCTGCCTCTCGATGACCAGGGAAAGGCGGCGCTGGCGCTCGGAACGTCCCCGCTTATCTCCCGGGCCACGGCCGGAGACGCGGCAAGCTTCACGCTTCGGCTCGCCACGTCCGGACTGCGGCCCTCGGGCCTTGCTTCCCGGCTGATTCTGCGCTGGATCGTGAAACGCACGGATGGGATTTCCTTCGCCGCCGAAGCCCCTTTCACGCTGCAATCAGCTTCCGTTCCGGATCTGCCTCCTCCCCTCCTGACGGTTCACGCCCCGGCCGCGGAGGCTGTCGACGTTCCTCTGCTCACCCCGATCGAACTCACCTTCGACCAGGACATGGACAAGACGAGCGTCGCCCAGGCCCTCCGCGTCACCCCGGCGAACACCGTGGCGAGCGTCACCTGGACCGATGCCCGACACGCGTATTTCCAGTTCGACACGCCCTGGCCGGAAGCCACCCTCGTTACCGTCACCCTCGCCACCGCGGCCCGTTCCCTGGCTGGGATCGAACTCGCCGGCCCCGTCACCTGGACGTTCACGACCGTCGCCCAGGTCGATCAGATCCCGCCTCAGCTCGTCACGATCGTTCCGGCAAGCGGCTCACAGGCGCTCGTGCCGAACACCCGCATCCGGCTCACGTTTTCCAAGCCGATGCTCCGCTCGAGCGTCGAGGAGGCCGTCACGGTCGTTCCCGCAGCGGCAGGAATGACCTTCGACTGGTCGACGGACAACAGGACGGTCGGCCTGTTGCCATCCGGAAACTGGGCCGTCGACACGGACCACCTCGTCACCCTCGCCCCGTCCGCCTGTGACACCGACGGCCTGACCCTGGCCGCTGCCGTCGGGTTCCGTTTCCGCACAGGCACGGTCTCGGGGCCAACGGTGTCGCTCATCGAACCGGTCTCGGATAGTATTGTAAATACGATACCATCTTCCCTCGAGTTCCTTTTCAGTCGGTCGATGAACCAGGCGCTGACGGAAGAGGCTTTTTCCGTGTCTCCGAAACCATCCGGAGCCCCAGCGTTCGTCTGGGCCAGCTCGAGCCAGGAGCTGACCGTCTCGTGGACGACACCGTTCCCGGATGCGGTGACCGTCACGGCCAGTTTTTCGGCTGCCGCGCGCGATCTGCAGAATCTGCCGCTGTCGGGCACGCTCTCGTTCGGCTTCCGCATCCCCGATCTGACGCCGCCTCAGGTGGTGAGTGCCTATCCGGCCGAAGGGGCTGCCGGTATCGCCCGGAACGCGCCTGTCGAGCTGGAGTTTTCCGAACCGATGAACCCGACATCCGTCGCAAACGCGCTGCTCGTGACCCCCTCCGGGGACGGCATCCGCCTCACCTGGGATCCAACGGGAACGCGCCTGACCGTTGCGCCGGCCGCTCTGTGGCCCGGCGACACGCCGTTGACAATCACGTTCGGCACCGGGGCTTCGGACAAATCCGGAAATCCCCTCTCGAGCGCGTTTTCTCTCGCCTTCCGCACCTCGGCCGTCGAAGCTCCGGTCCTGAGCGGATCGACGCCGCGTTCCGGCGCGTCGGGCATCCTTCCCGGCGCCTCTCTCCAACTGACCTTCAGCCGGCCGATGGAGACGACGAGCCTTGCCGGAGCGCTCATGATCGATCCCGCCCCGACCGGCGGCGTATCGACGGCGTGGAGCGGCGACGGCAGCATTGCGACCCTGACACCCCTACCCGCCTGGGCGAACGGGGCCACGATCACCATCCGACTCACTCCGGCCCTGCGCAGTGCGGAGGGAACCGGCCTGGCGGCAACGACGACGATCACGTTCACGACGGCCGACACCGAACCCCCGGCCATCGTCTCCCTCCTTCCGGCCACCGGCACCGAGAGGGTTTCGACCACCGCATCGGTCACCGTCGTCTTCAGCGAGCCGATGCTTGAATCCTCCGTCCAGGCCGCCGTCAGCATGATACCGGCCCCTGGGGGAAGCCTGCGGATGCGCAGTCTCGATGCGGGACGCCGGTTCGAGTTTTCCTGGGCGTCCCCCCTGACGGATCTGACCGCCTGGAAGTTCACCATCGGCACGGGCGCCCGGGACCGAGCGGGAAATCCTCTTCGGCAGAGTGTTTCGACAGGCTTCACCACGACCGACACGTCCGCTCCCGCCATCGTGTCCACCTGGCCCGAGGCCGGATCGACCGGCATCCCGACCGGAACCGCGCTGCTGGTGGATTTCACCGAAGCGATGGCCCCCCTGACCGTTCAGATCACCTTCTCCCCCACCCCGCCGGGATCCCCCCAGCGGAGCTGGAGCAGCGATGGCAGGCGGCTCACCCTGAGTTGGCCGGATGATCTGCTGGCCGGGACCACCTACGAGGTGGAGATCGCCACGGACGCCCAAGACCCCTTCGGCAACCCTCTTTCGGCAGGCCGCTCGTTCTCGTTCACCACCCTCGCTCCGGAACAGCCCGCGGCACCCGTGGTGAGCAGCCTCGTCGCCGATCCGTCGACGGCGGCGGCGAATCCCGACCGGCCGCTCCGGATCCTCTTCGGCCAGGCGATGGATGAAGCAAGCGTCATCGCGGCGATTTCGTTCGCGCCGGCCCTCACGGCACCGCCCGTTCCGGCCTGGAATGCGGATAAGACCGAACTCACGCTGACCTTCGCCCCCGCCCCGGCGACGGAGTACACCTTCCAGATCGACCGCACGGCCCGCTCAGCCGGCGGCATCACCCTGGGCAGTCCGTACCGGACGAGCTTCACGACCGCGCCGCGTCCCTCGGTCCTGGCGGGCCAGGAGCTCCCCGTCGCCGGATCTTTTTATATCGCATCAAATACATCCATCCAGATTCCATTTTCGCGGACCATGAACACGGCGAGCGTCGAGGCGGCTTTCTCGCTGCAGGCCGGTGGGAGCCCGATCGCCGGCACGTTCGGCTGGGAGGGCAACCGCCTGACATTCACCCCATCCGCCCCGCTCTCGGCGGGAATCCTGCACGCAACGACGCTGCTCTCCTCCGCGGAAGACACGGACGGTGTACGGTTTGCCGGAGACTGGACGGCGACGTTCACGACCGCACCGCCCGTTGCTCCGACGATCGTCTCGACGGTTCCGGCCAACGGCGCGACGGAGGTGCCGACGCACCAGGCCATCGTCTTTGAGTTCTCGGCTCCCATGGCCACGTCCACCGTCCTTCTCACGGTGACGCCGGCTCCCATCGGCCAGCAGACGCGGGAGTGGAGCCCGGATCAAAAGCGCCTCACCGTGAGCTCCACGGGCGGCTTCGGCAGCGGCACGACCTACCAGGCCTCGGTCGCCGCGGGTGCTCGCGACACGCTCGGCACGGCCCTTTCCGGGGCAACCTCGATCGCCTTCACGGCCGTGACGACCGCCGCCCCCCGCATCCTCTCGGTCGTACCCGGCATCGGAGCCCGGGAGATTCTGCGCACATCCGGTCTCACGCTCACCTTCGACCAGGCGATGAGCCGGGCGACCGCCGAGGCGGCCCTCACGCTCTCCCCGGCTCCGTCCGGGGCCGTGACGTTTGCCTGGTCGGCAGGCGACACCGTCCTCACGGCCTCCTGGACCGGAGGCCTGACCCTGGGAACGGCGTATACCGTCAGGATGGCGGCCACGGCCGAGTCGGTTCCCGGTGTCCCGCTCGGCACGCCGTTCTCGAGCTTCTTCACGGTCGAGTCTTCGCCCATCGTCGTCGCCGGAAGCGCGTATCCGGCTCCCGGCGCCGTCCAGATCGCCACGGGAAGCGTCGTCCGGATGACGTTCTCGAAGCCGATGCAGACGACCACCGTCGCCTCGGCGTTCCAACTGAAGGCTGACGGCATCAGCGTTCCGGGATCGTTCGCCTGGTCGGGCGAGACCGTCACGTTCACTCCCGCGGCGCCGCTTCCCGCTTCGGGCGCCTGCGTGGTTTCGGTTTCGACGGCGGCGCTGGATACCAGCGGCAATCCGCTGGCGGCCCCCGTCACCTGGCGCTTCGACACGGTGACGACGACGGGCACGCTCTGGACGCAGCTTCTTCCCAATGATTTCACTGCGACGGAGCGGTTCGGCGTGCGGCGCGGGCATGCGACGATTTCGTTCAACAACCGGCTCTGGGTCATCGGCGGCAGCGACGGATTCACGTTCTTCAACGATGTCTGGAGTTCGGCGGACGGGGTGACGTGGCAGCAGGAGTTGGCCCACACCGAAACGCCCGGCGCGTCGCAGTTCGGAGGGCGGACGAATCATGCCTGCGCCGTCTTCAACAACCGGATCTGGCTGACGGGCGGGTATATCGACACCGGCACCGGCCTGGACGTGACGGATGATGTCTGGTCGAGCGCCGACGGCGTGATCTGGCGCCTGGAATCGGCATCCGCCGAGTATTGGGCGCGCGGCGACCACCAGATGCTCGTCTTCGACGGCAAGCTGTGGATTCTCGCGGGGCAGACCTACGACACGGACGGCCGCGAAACGCTGCTGGGCGACACCTGGGCATCCTCCGACGGCATCACCTGGACCGAGCGGGGCATGACCACGGCGTATTTCCCGCGCCGGCTCGCCGCGGCAGGCGTGATCGGCAACGCGATGTTCATCTGGGGCGGCTACGGCACGGATGCCGTCGGCGCTGCAGGTCCGCGCCACGACATCTGGAGATCCGTGAATGGCGATCAGTGGAGCCTCGTGACGACCGCTGCGCCGTTCGCCGCGCGCAGCGGAGCCGCCCATACCGTTCTCGACGGCACCGCCTGGATGATCGGCGGGTATGGCATCGGGCCGTCGGGCTTCGATGATCCTCTGAACGATGTCTGGAGCTCCCGGGACGGGGTGACCTGGAATCTCCTGCTCCCGCATGACGAGAGCGCCTCGGGCAGATTCTCGCCGCGCCGGCAGGCCGGGCTCGGGCAGATTGCCGGCAGCCTGTTCCTGATCGGTGGGGAAGAACGTCTCGAAACGACCAATGATGTCTGGAAACAGGAGTAACGCCGCATGACCGACCCCCTGACGAATGGAGGGCCGCAGCCCATGGATGCCGTCCATCCGGCATCGGAAGAGGTTATTCGCCCGCCTTCCTACGGTTTCGAGGTGGTGCAGTCTCTGTTTCTGCTCCTGATCTTTCTGGTGGGATACGGCATCTGCCACCTGCTCGGCTTCGTGTACGGATCGGCGTCTTTCGCCCGTGTCATGTTCACGATCTTCGTCGGCTTCAACATCGCCTCGGTATACGTGGCCCTGCAGGGGCTGAAGCACCTGCCGCCGCGGAGCCTGCTGAAGGAGTCGATGGCGAACATGACGATCTCGCTCGGCTGCGCCGCGATGGCGAACGGGCTGGATCTGGCCCTGTGGCTCTCGGGAATCGCGCTGATCAAGTCGTCGTTTTTGCCGAATCTGTTCTTCGTCTCGGCGCTGTTGTTCGGTGTCGCCGGCATTCTCCAGATGGCGCGCGTGTGCCGGGTCTCGCCGGGGATCGATTCGGCCACGACGTTTTTTCTGATCGTCCTTGCCTGTCTCGGCCTCCCGTATCTGATCGATCCCGGTGTTTTTTCGGCAAGCGCATCGACCTCGTTCAACAAGGAGCTCGTTTTCGGCCTGCTGTATGCGCTCGCGATCGGTTTCATGTCGTCCATCGCCCTGAAAATCTGGAAAGACGCCCAGGGTACGTTGCGCTCATCCGCACGTCTCATCTCGCTCGGCGCCCTGCTGCTGAGCCTCGGCTGCGCGATCTACGGGCCGCTGTTTTTGAAGCAGTCGGCCTTGGGAGTGGCGTCTCACGGGGTCCATGTGATTCTCGCCCTCGGGTATTTCACCGTCGGTCTCGGGATCCAGCGCATGGGGATGACGGTCGTCGACGTGTTTTCTCCGGAACAAGAGCTGCTTTCCACGGGACGCCCGCTGGTCGATATCTTCGGTCCGGTGTTGGGAATGCGGGTGTATGATGCGATGGTGAAGCGGATCCGGGAGTCGAATGCCGCCCTGGTGCGGATCGAAACCGAAAGTCAGCTTCGCAATCAGCACATCGCCGAACTCGAGCGGGAGATCAAGCGCAGCACCGAGGCGGAAGACGCGCTTCGCAAGGCCATGGAGGCTTTGGAAACGGCGAACCAGTCGAAGAACCATTTCCTCTCGATGATGAGCCATGAGCTCCGCACGCCGCTCACGGGCATCCTCGCATACGGCCAGATGCTTTCGGATCCCAGCGGCCCGCTGAGCGAATCGACGACGGAGGAGATCCGCGAGCTGGGCGCGCGCATCCGGAAAAGCGCTGGTCATCTTCAGAACCTGATCGACGGAATTCTCGAGCTTTCGCGGACCGAAGCCGACCGGACGACCCCTCACATCGGGCCTCTCCTGCTCAGCGAGCTTCTGGACTTCGTTGTGCCGCTCGCCGAACTGCATGCCCAGGAGCGGAAGATCCAGTTCACTCTCGAGGTTCCCCAGGTGGATATCAGTCTCTCGACCGACCATCATTATCTGCGGCAGATCATCATCAATCCGCTGCTGAACGCCTTCAAGTTCACGCCTGCCGGCAGCGTGACGCTGAAAATCCAGGCATTGGATGCAGACCTCCACCTCCTGATCGCTGACACGGGGATCGGCATCCCGCCGGAGCTGCAGGAAAAGATCTTCGAGCCGTTCTACCAGGTGAGTTCGGGGAATACCCGGAAATACGGAGGTGTCGGCCTCGGGCTTCCGATCGTCAAACGTCTTGTCACGGCTCTCGCCGGCTCGATCGAGCTCGAGAGCGAAACCGGGAAGGGCACGTGCATCCGTATCGTCCTTCCCGACATTGTCATAGCGAGTAATATATGAATCAGATTGAAGAACGAAAATCCGTAGACCTCTTCTGTGACGGCGCGTGCAGCGGCAACCCGGGGCCGGGCGGCTGGGGCGCGCTTCTGCGGTTCCGGGATGCCGAAAAAGAGCTTTCCGGGGGCGAGGCGCACACCACGAACAACCGCATGGAGCTGATGGCCTGCATTGCCGGCCTGGAGGCGCTGAAATCGCCCTGCCAGGTACGCGTCACGACGGACAGTCAGTATCTGGCGAAGGCGTTCAAGGACGGCTGGCTCGAAAAATGGCAGAAGAACGGCTGGCGAACGAGCTCGAAAGAACCGGTCAAGAACCGCGAGCTCTGGGAGCGGCTGATCGCCCTGGCGAAGGCGCACGAGGTGAGCTGGCACTGGATCCGTGGACATGCCGGGCACCCCGAGAACGAGCGATGTGACAGGCTTGCCGTCGAAGCCAGAGAACGCATGGCCCGGGGAGCTTGATGCAAGGCGTTTTTTCGAGGGGTTCCCAACCGGTGATGGCGGCGTTCATCGGGTTCCTTATCCTGACCGCGTGCTGCGGATCGGCATGGGGAGCCCATACGCGGCCGCTCGACCCCCTGAAGGTGCTCGAGCAGCTTCCGCCGCCCGATGTACGCTACCCGACGGCAGGCGCGCAGCGGCCGGTGGAAGACGAGCAGGCAAAGCCGCCGGTCAACCCCGAGCTGCAACGGCCTGCCCCGGCCTCCCATCCGATATCAGGAGGGCCCTTGCCGTTTCCGCTTTCCGGCGGGATCACCGGCAGCCTCTCAATGCCCCTTCAGGGCAGCCCGGCTTCTTCGGGGGCCCAGGTCAGGATTCCCGCTTCCGGAGGCGCGGCCCTGGCAACGGCGGTCGGAGTCGCGGGAGAAACGTCCTCACGAACAGGCACCGGCACGCCGTCCCTTGCCGCCCGCCGCCCCCCGGCTCCCCCTCCGTCGCCCAAACCCACCGCGCCGCTTTCCACGGCCACGGTTGCCATCCCGAAGCCGAAACCGGCGCCGACCTCTCTCACGAAGCAGCCGGCAACTCCGACCGCTCCCATCGGCCACGCCGCCGCAACATCGACAACCGGCGTGATGGCTACGGCCACGGCTGCGGTGCCCGCAACCGCCCCGCAGGGTGTGGCGGTCCTTCCTGCGGCATCCGAATCCGTCGCCTCCGTCGTCGCCCCCGCATCGTCAGCGGCCCTCGATCCGGAACTGACCGTTGCCGGGAGCGAGACGGGCGAAGAGGAACCATCTGCCGAAAACGCATCGGCCGAGGCTGTCCTGGTTCAGGCGCGGGCCTTGCGCGATTCCGGTTCGTTCGACGAGATGATGACCCTGCTCGACGAGCAGGGAGATCTGGTGGGTGAGCATCCGGAAGCCGCGAGATTGCGCCTCGAGCAGCTCCTCAAAGCCGCAAAACCCGACTATATGGGGCTGAAACGGCAAGGAGACATCATCCTTCAGAGCGAGCCCCAGGACCCCGAGGCGAACTACGCCGTGGGCCTGTACTGGGTCTATTCGAAGAAAGCTGACGCCGGCAAGGCCCTCACCCATCTGGGCATCGCCAAATCCGCCAAACGGGCGCCGGCGGGTGCGGGAAGCCTGTACTGGACGGTTCTGACGAAACGGTTCTGGCCTCTTGTCCTGCTCCCGCTCGCCGGCATCGCCTTCATCGTCGACCGGCTGCGCAAGCGACGCGGCAGCATGGCTGCCGGCGCAGAACCGCCCCAAAGCCAGGCGCCCGAAGAGACCGTTCCGCCCCGCACGGGCTTCGCGGGTATTCTCGGGAGGATCCGATCCTTGTTCAAGCGCCCTCCCGCCACGGCAGAGGGCACCGCTCCGGTTTCGGAGGTCACGACCGATGCACCCCGGGCCGGTGGCTGGAAAGACAAGCTGGCGGGAGTTCTCGACACCTTCAAATCCCTTGCCTCGAAGCTGAAAAAGCGCCCCGCCGAGCCCGATCAGGCACCGGCACCGGACACCCCGCCGGCAGCGGCTGACGAACAGGCTTCTTCCATACCGGATGACGCATCCTCTGAAGCCCCGGAAGAGGAGGAGTCCGCCGGTTCCGATGATGGCGTTGCGCCATCCGATGAGGAGATCACCGAAGAAGACTTTGCCGAGGCGGAAGAAACCGCATCGGACGAAGAGGCCGGCGAGGCGGAATCCGAAGGGGAAGAGACTTCCTCTTCAGAAGACGCCGCCGGGGAGGCCGTCGAAGAGGAACCAGCCACCGAAGGTGACGCTGAGACCGCCGAAGAGGCGGATGACGAGGCCGTTGCAGACGACGAGGCGGTTGCAGACGATGACGAAGCGGCCGGAGAAGACGGCGAAGAGGAGGGCTCGGACGAAGGCGCCGAAGGAACGTTCGATGAAGAAGGCGCCCAGGAATCGGAAGACACGCCCGAGACGGCTGACGGAGAAGAGGAACGCACCGAAGAGTGACGGTCAGGTATAATATTACTTTATATTATATATCTCCGCGACATCCGGAGCCTCGGAGGCGACCTCGGGCCAGAAATACCGCACCAGCAGCGCGTAGGCGGGCTTCTGTTTGAACCCGCCGATCGGACCGGCATGCGAGCCGTTCGCGATGACAGCGTTCCAGGCATCCCGACCGCTCCAGCCGCGACGCTCCCGGAGATATTTCGCGATGATCGCGCCGGTCCGGTCGCATCCCCACTGACAATGAACGTAGGCCCCCTCGTCGATCGCGGCAAGCAGTTCTGCCGTCCGGCTCGCGTCGGGCACCTGTTCGGCGGTCATCCGGCAGGGCAGCCAGGCGAGCCCCTCTTCGCGACACAGCCGCCGGAGCCGTTCCAATTGCCGGTCTTTCCCTGACGGCACGTGGAGGGTGATGACGGTTTTCGCCCCCCTCTCCTTCAGATCGCGCAGATAGCCTCTGACCCGTTCGTCGGGATTCGCCCCGGTCACCGGGTGAAACAGCGTTCCGCCGGCGAACAGGCGATCGTCGATCACGCGAAAGTTGTAGGGCCGGGCCCCGTCCCCGCGGGCGTCGCCGATGGGGCTTTTGACGGAAACGGAAGGACAGGGTGCCGGCCGTTCACGGGCGACAGATGCGGAGGGCAGCGCCGTTCCGAGCAGAAGAACGACGGCGAGGATCCAGCGCAGGAAATGGTTCGGCATGGTTCCGACTCCTTTCGGAGCAACGCAAAAACGCCTTCCGGCCGCGATCACACGGGAGCGGGCCGAAAAGCGTTTTGCCAGGCTGAGATCAGCGGTTGGGTGAAGCTTCCCTCACACCTTGCGGTAGACGTTCAGGCCGACCTTCTCGTCGCGGCCCGGCAGCGAGTAGTTGCCTTCGGTCGTCGCGATGATCAGGGATTTGCCGGACGAGGACTTGCCGAATTCCTGGTTCAGATCGACCTTGATGGTCAGGATGTTGCCCTCAACGGTCATTTCGACGTTCTTCATGACTTCCTCCTAGGATATTTGCGGGAGATCTCGATCGGAACGGGAAGATACCACAAACTTGTCAGAGTTTCCAGACCTCCGCAGCATTTTTCCGGTCTGTCCCCTTCAGATCAGGCAGGTGAGCGGTCTCTTCGGGGTTCGTGGTATACTTCTCCGTCAGAACACCCGTCACCTTCGCAGGAGGCCATCGGCATGAGGAAACGACGCGGCCGGCGGGAAACCGCCCTGGCTCTGATCCCGGCAGTGTTTCTCGCCTTTGCATCCCCCGTCGCCGGGGGGAAACCCGCCATCCGGCCGGACACGGTGGCCGTCGGCGGCACCGATGCGCAGGCCGTTTCCAGCGATACGGTCAATCCGGATGCCATTGCCCTGATCGACGAGGCGGAGGAGTTGTTGCAGCCCGGGAAAGCGCGGGGCGCCTTCGACCGGCTCACCAGTCTCGGCGCGCAGGCCGTTCCGACCATCGGGCGGCTGATGCGGGGGCAGAATCTCCGGCTCGTGCGGGCGGCCATGGACCTGAGCGAGCGGCTCGGCAGCGAAGCGCGCGAGGCCACGCAGGATCTAGCCGCCGCGGTGGCGAACGAAAAACTCGGAGCGCTCCGCGGACGGGCGGCCCGCATTCTTGGAGGTATCGGCGGCAAGGCTTCAGGCGCCCTTCCGCAGCTGATGGGAGCGCTGAACGCCCCGAGCCGGAAAGTCCGAGAGGCGATCGCCCAGGCGATTCTCGACATCTCGTCCCAAAGCGAGCGGTGGACACCGGAGCTGAAGCAGCTTCTGAGCGCCCGGGGCCGGTGGCGGGAACAGGCCGTCACCGTCCTGGTGAAGTATGGCCCCCTGCTCCACCCCGCTCTGCCGGTGATCGCGCGGCTCGTCGAGCAGAAGCCATCCGGCGCTGCGGAGGCGGCCACGCTCCTGCTCCCGTCCGTCCTTCCGACGCTGGGCCGGTCTTCCCAGGCCATCGGTGTCCTGCTGAACCTGGCAGGCGTGGCCGAGCCCGAGATCAGCGCCGACGACGAGGCGCTCGACGGAGCGACGGTCGCGGCGGACGATGCGGCCTCGTTCGAGGATATCGCCGCAGCCGAGTGATCGCAGATGGGCATCGGGGAGGAGATTTTTCCCTGATTCAGGCTTGCCCTCGTACGGCACACGGGATACAATATCGAAAACTACCATAATTCTTCCCTGGCGGCCCATCGCCGGAAACGAGGTCATCGATGTCCAAGAGCCGCGCGACACATGTCTCGCTCGTCCAGAAGGCCTGTTTCACGATCGTCCTGGCCCTGTTCGCCGCCCTGTGCGGCGCCGTTTCGGCCGCCCCGCTGCGCGGCCCCGTCGACGTCACGATCATCCACACCTCCGACATCCACGCGCATCTGATGCCCTTCGACTGTGCCTCGGGCACGGCGATGGGCGGATACGCGCGCATGAAGGCCTATCGCGACACGCTCGTGACGAAGGGTCGCAACGTCGTGCTGCTTTCCTCTGGCGACGTGTTCCAGGGCACGCTGTTTTACCGTTTCTACCGCGGCATTCCCGACGCGACGTTCATGTCCCAGATGGGATATGCCGCGATGGCGATCGGCAACCACGAGTTCGACGGCGGCCAGGACGGCATGTTCGAGGCCTTCCGTGACGCGAAGTTCCCGATTCTTTCGGCCAATCTCCGGTTCGGGGCGAGCAAATCCCTCTCGAACCTGGTGAAGCCGTCGACGATCGTGACGGTGCCTGCCGGTGACCGCAATCTGCGCATCGGCATCATCGGGATCACCGACGAGGAGCTCGAGAAGGACGTGCAGAAGGTGTTTCTCAAAGGCATCGAGGTCGAGAACGCTGTTCCGGCGCTGCGTCGCGAGGTCAAGCACCTCCGGGCGCAGGGCTGCGACGCGATTTTTGCGCTGACGCACATCGGCTGGGACCGCGATCTCGAGCTGGCAGACCAGTTCCCCGAGATCACCGGCTTCATGGGCGGCCACACCCACATGTTCTCCGATCCGCCCCTGGTTCGCCAGGTCGCGGGCGGGCACCAGTTCATCAGCCAGCCGGGCGAGTTCGGCAGTTACGTCTCGCGGCTCGATCTCCGCTTCGAACCGGCCGGTGACGGCATCCGGTGCCAGGTTCTCGCGGCGGGGCTGGTCCCGTTGACCTCCGACATGCCCGAAGATCCGGCCATCAAGGCCACCGTCGACCAGCTCTGGAAGAAGGTCGAGGAGAAAACCTCGGAGAAGCTGGCCGACACCGTGACGCGCCTGGACGGCGATCGTCCCCTGGTGCGTCGCCAGGAGACGAACCTCGGCAACCTCGTCGCGGACGCATTCGTGCGGGTGATGCCTGCCGAGATCGGCCTGGTCAACGGCGGCGGCATCCGCAGCTCGATCCCGGCAGGCCCCGTGCGGGTTGCAGACTGCCTGAACGTGATGCCGTTCGACAATTATCTCGCCCGTCTGAAGATGACCGGGGCGACGCTGCAGAAACTGTTCGAGCAGGTGCGCTCGGACTTCCTCACGACCCCGAGCTACGGGGGCTTCATGCATGTGTCGCGCGGGTTCAAGGTGCGCTACACCCCGGCGGGCGTCGAACTCACGTATCTCGGCCGGCCGATCGAGCCGGAAACCGTCTACACGGTCGTCACGAATGATTTTCTGGCCAACGGCGGGAACGGCCTGACCCCGTTCACCGAGGCGCTCGCCTCGGAAGCATCGGCGATCATCTGTGCCGACGCGATGATGCAGCACGTGAAAGCCCTCCAGGCGATCGATGCGCGCGTCGAAGGCCGCATCGAACTCCAGATCCAGCCGGCCGGCTTCCGGCACCCGGCGCAGCGGCTGCGCATTCCGCGGCCCGCCGACTGACCCGCTCCAGAGGAGTGCCCGCATGAACATCGGATTCATCGGCCTGGGCCGGATGGGCCTGAACATGGTCCGGCGTCTCACCTCCGGGGGCCACGGCGTTCACGTCACGGCCCGCACGACGGCCAAAAAAGCCGAAGCGGAAGAGACCGGTGCCCGCTGGGTCGATCTGCCCGAAGGCTTCGTGAGCGCCCTGCCCGCCCCGCGTGCCGTCTGGCTCATGGTTCCGGCGGGCCAACCAACGCAAGAGCTGATCGACACGCTCTCTCGCTGCCTCGAGCCGGGTGACATCATCGTCGACGGCGGCAACGCGGACCACCGGGACTCGGCGCGTCGTGCCGGGGAAGTGGCGGCGCGGGGCCTGCGGTTCGTCGATTGCGGCACGAGCGGCGGCGTCTGGGGTCTGCAGAACGGGTATTGTCTGATGATCGGGGGCGAGGAGAGCGCCGTCGCGCATCTTGCCCCCGTTTTCACCACGCTCGCCCCGCCGAACGGCTGGATGCACGTCGGCCCCGCCGGTCACGGACATTACGTCAAGATGATCCACAACGCCGTCGAGTACGGCATGATGCAGGCGTATGCGGAAGGCTTCGACCTTCTCCGCCGGCATTGCGGCGAAACCCTCGATCTGGCCGCGGTTTCCCGCCTCTGGAACCAGGGGAGCGTCGTGCGCTCCTGGCTGCTCGAGCTTTCCGAACGCGTCTTCGCCGCATCCCCGGATCTCGCGGATCTGAAGGGGCGTGTCGATGATTCCGGCGAGTGCCGGTGGGCGCTCGAGTCGGCCATCGCCGAAGGCGTGCCGGCTCCCGTGTTTGCGGCAGCCCTGTTCACCCGGTTCGCCTCGCGCAGCGAGGATGCCTTCGGCAACCGTTACCTGGCCGCCCTGCGGAACCAGTTCGGCGGCCATGCCGTGACGCGCCGGCCGACGGAATGACGACGCCGGAAACGGCGGGCTGCGCCTCGACCCTCGTCATTTTCGGCGGCACCGGCGATCTCGCGCGCCGCAAGCTCGTTCCCGCGCTGGCGCATCTCCGGGCCGCGGGGGCCCTTCCTGCCGACCTGCGGATCGTGCTGACGGGCCGCCAGGCCCAGACCCCCGACGCCTCTCTCGGCGAGCTCCGCGAGCTGCATGCCACGCGCCTCGCCGCCGATTCCCGGCTGGCACGGGGGCTCGACGAGCTGCGGCCATCGCTGTACACGCTCCGGCTCGACCCGGGGGCCCCTGATGCGCCGGATCGCCTCAGAGAGGGCATCGAAGCCATCGAGCAGCCTGGCACGAGCCATTCCAGACTGTTCTACCTGGCCGTCCCCCCCGACCATATCGCGCCGTTTCTGCCGCTGCTCGAGCCCCTGCTCGCCGGCACGACGCCGTGTTCCCGCCGCTCGCGCATCATCGTCGAGAAGCCGTTCGGCCACGATCTTGCCTCGGCGAGCGCGCTCGAGGCGCGGCTTGGCGCCGTCGCCCGGGAAGAGCAGATCCTCCGCATCGATCACTACCTCGGCAAGGAGGCGGTCCAGAACATCCTCGTGATGCGATTCGCGAACGCCTTTTTCGAACCCGTCTGGAACCGGCATTACATCGACCACGTCCAGATCAGCTTCGCCGAACAGCTCGGGGTGGGCCACCGCGCCGCCTTCTTCGAATCGACCGGCATCCTCCGGGACGTCATCCAGAACCATCTCCTGCAGGTGCTCTGCCTGACAGCCATGGAGCCGCCGCTGTCCCATCGCGCCGAAAGCATCCGGTTCGAAAAGCTCAAGGTGCTCAAGGCCCTCCGGCCGATCGCGCCGGACGCAACCCCGACCACGACCGTGCGCGGCCGGTATGCCGCGGGCCGGATCGCCGGGAAGCCCGTTCCCGGGTATCTCGACGAACCCGGCGTCCCCGCCGGCTCCACGACGGAAACATACGCGGCGCTACAATTGCACATCGACACCTGGCGCTGGTCGGGCGTGCCCTTCTACCTGCGCGCGGGGAAGCGGCTTTCCGCGAGCCAGACCGAAATCTCGGTCCATTTCCGGCCCGTTCCCGGCCACATCTTTCCGGCCTCGGCCGGCCAGGCCCAGCCCAATGTCCTGGTGATGCGCGTCCAGCCCAACGAGGGAAGTCACCTGCGGGTGAACGTGAAAACGCCCGGCCGCCAGCTCGAGCTCGGCAGCGTCGGAATGGACTTTTCCTACCAGACCTCGTTCGGGCCCGACCGCCCCGACGCCTACGAACGCCTGCTGATCGACGCCATCCAGGGCGACACCTCGCTGTTCATCAGCCAGGGCGAGATCGATGCCTCCTGGCGGTTCATCGACCCGATCATCCAGGGCTGGCAACGGCCTTCGTCGGCTCCTCCCGCAGCCTATACGGCCGGAAGTGACGGTCCCGCCGAAGCCGACCGACTGCTCGAAGCGGGGAATCGCGCCTGGCGGCCGCTCTGCACCGAAGCCTCCTGTCCATGGTGACGTTTCGTCCCCTTCCGGGTATCGACCTGGTGGTGGAAACGGCTCCCGACACGCCCGATGCCGACCGGTGGTTTTCCGACCGCATCGCGGAAGAAGCCGCAGCGATTCGCGCGCGAACGGGCCGCCCGCCGCTGATCGCGCTTTCGGGGGGATCGACGCCGGGCCCGGTCTACGAGGCTCTCGCCCGGGACCAGGCGAATCTCGTGCAAACCGCCTTCTGGTGCCAGACCGACGAGCGGGATGTGCCGCCCGACCACCCCGACAGCAACCAGGGGCTGATCCGTCGGACCCTGTTTCGTACCGGCCCCGACACCGAGATTCCCCATTTCCTTGCGGTTCCCCTACCCACGGCAGCTCCGGAAGCAACGGGGCGGCGGTATGCGGCCCGACTTGCCGCCCATCTCGCACGCACGGGAGCCTCGGGAATCGATCTGGTGCTGCTCGGCATCGGCAACGACGGCCACACGGCCTCGCTATTCCCGGATGCCGACTGGCGGTTCGCGACGGCGGCACCGTTCCGCGCCATCCGGGTGCCCCATCTGGGCGGCTTCCGGTACACCCTCACCCTGCCCTCCCTGATCGGGGCCTGCCGCCGGATCTTTCTCGCCCGCGGAAGTTCAAAATCTTCCGTTATATATCGAATCATTCACGACACCGAAGGGGCGTATCCCGCCGGCGTCGTGAGCCAGTGTCCTGCAACGCTCTGGCTTCTCGACGAAGCCGCCGCCGCGAACCTCCCCCGATGATCAACACCCCCCGGGCCGAAGCCCGGGGGGTGTTGATAAGAACCGTTTATCCGTGAAGGATTACTGCGGGATATGCAGGGTCATGCCGACCTTCAGGCTCTTCGGATTCTTGATGTTGTTGGCTTCGGCGATCTTCTTCCACTTCTTGGTGGTGCCGTACACCTTCTTGCTGATCTTGGCAAGGGTGTCGCCCTTCTCGACCTTGTACTCGCTGGCCTGGCCGACATCGGCGGCGCCGTCGGTCTCACCGGGGATCGGGGCGGACTCGGTCATCGGAGCGGTCTCGGGAACCGGCTCGGGCAGGGGTTCCGGGGCCGGAGCGGGCTCGGGCATCGGCTCGGGAGCGGGTTCCGGAGCGGGCTCAGGAGCGGGTTCCGCGGCGGGTTCCGCGACCGGGGCGGCAGCGGCTTCCTCGACGATGCGGAAGTTGCGGACTTCAACGCCACCCGACGGGAACTTCGCATCGGGCTTGCGGACGTTACCGAACACGCGAACGGTAGCGCCCTGCTTCTCGGCAATCTGCTCGGCCTTGCGACCGGTCAGCTCGAGAACCTGACCATCGCTGGTCTTGAACATGACCTTGCGGCCCTCGACGGACTCGACCTGTCCCGTGATGGTGGTCGAATGATTCTGCTTGCGGAACCACTCATTGACCTTCCACCAGGAACCGGCGTACGCGGAGGTGCCAGCCAGGCTCATCATGACGGCCAGGGCAGAAACGGCAACGGTCTTTCTCATCAACACTTCCCCCTTATAGGATCGTGAATCTTTGCGGGCCCTGCCCGCGATATCGGAATCTATACCGTTCTTTGGAGTTTTGCAAGGGGGGAGCGTACGATTTTTTTCATTACTCCCCTCCCAATCATCCGGTACGTTTCCCTTCCCGCATTCCACCGGGCTGAGAGATCGTGGAACGCCTCCCGTCAGCGGGACGGCTCGGAGGCGATGCGGACCGACCCCATGATCCGCTCCAGCAGCGGCTGATACACCTCTTCCCGGCCGGTCGGCAGGAGACACTGGGCCAGCACGAACCGATCCCCGGGGAAGACGAACCAATCGACCTGGGAAAGAATGCGGTCTTCCGCCCGCAGCCGCCACGCCAGCATCCGTGCCGGTATCGGCCCGAAAGACTTCCCAATCGGACCGCGACGCGACTCGAACTGGATCCCGGGAGACTCCATCAACGCTTTCGTCCGGTGCTCGACATACGCCTCGACGACCTCGTCGGGCGGATCACCGCCCGGCCCGGTCAGGATGTCGAACCGCTCGTGGAACGGGCCGGTCACCGCCATCGCCTCCCAGCCCGGCTGCGGAGAGCCCCCCGGTTCGACGCTCCAGCCGGCCGGCAGGTCGAGAGCGATGCTCGAGGAGGCAATGCGCGTCGCCTGCATCGGCGGAGTCCGCCCGGGATACCCGTCAGAGCCGAGATATGCACGGAACTGGGCAGCGGAAAGGCCCAGAGTCGACACAACGAAGATCAGGGAAGTCACCGACGCGGCGCGAACAAGCCCGGGATGCTCGATCAGTCGCGCGAGGAGAATTCCCGCCAACGCTCCCCCGGCGAGACCGCCAAGATGGGCATGGTTGTCGATCCCCTTCTCGACGAAGCCGATCGCGAGATTGACGAGCAGGATGAACACCAGGGTCGAGATCTGCCCCTGCCGCGAAAGGGCTTTCGCGCGCGCCCCTCCGAACAGCTCGAGCGAAATCGCCGCCCCGAGCAGCCCCAGCACGGCCGCCGACGCACCCACCGAGAGCCCGTTCTGCGCCCAGGCCGTCGCGACACCGCCGCAGATCCCGCCAACGAGATACACTCCCAGGAAAAGGGGCCAGCCGACAAGAGTTTCGACGGGCGGGCCGAAGTATTTGAGGGCGAGCAGGTTCATGCACAGGTGCAGCCAGCCCATGTGCATGAACTGGTAGGTCACGAGCCGGAACCATTCCCCCTGTCGCACGAGAAAGCCGCTGTTCGCGCCGTATCGCACCAGATCCAGCAGATCCGATTGGTCGGCGACGGCGATATACAGCAGGAAGACGCCGAACAACAGCTTCATCATCTGGCCGGTCGCACGCTCGACCATCTCGGGCGGCTGGGCCGCGCGGGAGCTTTTTTCGGTCATGGCCGTGAAGCCGTCACGCCGGGCTGCCCGGATCTCCACAAGCTTCGGCACCAGGCTGGAGGTGAAAAACGTCTCCTGTTCGATGAGGCCCATGATTCGCTGCCGCATCCACGGGATCCAGGTGTCGGGAAGCTGTTCGCGAGCCTCGCGCAGCGCCGATTCGAGGAGCTCGCGACCCCGGGCGGCATTACCGGCATAACACGAGGCGATTCCGCGCCAATAGAGGCGCAGAGCGGGTGGCAGCGAATCGACGACGGCCTGGTTCCCCTCGATCATCGCCTCGAACTCCGGCTGCCAGCCCATCATCGCGAAAAAAATCATCCGGCAGACGACGACATTCGACCGTTGATCCGGGGTCAGCCCGGGAACGAGCCTCTCGAGCGCCACCTGCGCCTCCATCGCCTCCTCGTGCCGCCCCGTCTCGAGCAGCGCGCGCACGATGTAGATCAGCTCCTCGAACGGGTAGGCAGACCAGGCCCCACCCGGAACCAGCAGGATCTCGAGCAGCGTTTCGAACCGGCGCAGATGGAACAGCGTGATCCCGATGAACACCCGCGTCGTAGCGTCGAACGGCTCGCCCCGAGGCATCAGCGCTTTCAACTGCGCGATCGCCTCGTCCGGCCGCTCCCCGATGCCCGCCAATGCCTCGGCCACATCGAGCAGATGCGCATTCAGGTCGCTCCAGACCACCCGCGCCTTCCATCGGGCCAGCGGCGCGATCTCGTCGAACCGCTGCTCCGCGACGAGCGCCTCGATCCGGCGCTGGATCAGCATCGGCACCCCCACCAGCAGGAAGATCCCGGCGCCGGCGGCCGCCACGCTCCAGAGCGCCACCAGATCCCGGCCCAGCAGGAACACCATGAACGCGGCGAGAACCCCCAACTGGGCGATATACCCGGAAAATGCGCGAAATCCGCGCCGGGCGAGGGAAAACATCATGAACCCGACGTTCGCGAGAAAGATATACAGGATCAGCCGATATGCCATTTCCATAGGGGGCTTCAGGGTATCACAAGCCCCCTCGCCGCGAAACCTCTGCGATCATTCAACACCGAGGCGTCCCCCCCCCCTTCAACGCATCCGAAGATGACACGGATGGCGCAGATTCTTTCTCGAACGGGCCCTTGGGGATGTGCGAATCGATGATTTTCGCATCAACCATCGTCGGCGCATCGTCTCAGGGCGGGTTTGAAACCCGCCCCTACAGAAGGCAGGGGGGATTCGTGTATACTGGAGTGCACATCGATGGGAAAACGAGGAGGGTCCGCACATATATGCGAAATAATATATATTACATTCTATCATCTTGCCTCCTGGCGGTTCTGGGTCTTCTGATGGGCACGGCGACGGGCTGGGCGCTCGAGATGACGGAGGGGCGGGTCGCGGCCTTCCAGCGGGACGTGATGCGGGCGCTCACCGAACTGCTGCCCGACGCCAGCCCTGTCGGCCAGGACGGTCTCGTCATCGAGACGCACGATCGCTTCGTTCGCAACATCCGCCTCCGTTCGCTGAACGCGACCATCGACGGGATCGACGATCAGCTCCATGCCCGTCTGGCCCGTCGCGAAGCGCAATTCGAGGACCTGAGTCGGGTCCGGTCCGTCGATGTCGAAATCGAGCTCGACGCCGCCGACATCCGCCGTTTCATCGATGCCGAACTGGCCCGCCAGAACGCGGCGCACCGGGCGCTCTCCGGCCTCCGCATCACGTTCGGCGCCGGCCGGGTACAGGTCTCCGGCACCGTCGACGTCGCGAAAATCCCGGGCAATCCCCTCTCCTTCATCGCCCTCGGCCAGGCTCCGTTCACGGCCGAAGCCTCGCTCCGCATGGAAGGCGACCGGCTGATGGTCGATATAGCGAACGCTACACTGAACGGGGTGGCGTTCGTTCCGCCCCTCAGCACGCAGGTGCTCGACTGGCTGAACCCGCTGATCGATTTTTCGGCCCTGCCCCAGCCCGCCGGGGTGACAAAGCTCGAGATCACCCCGAAGGGCATCTCACTTCGGGGCTTTCTCTTTTCGAGGTGACGGTTCGGCCTCCGGTTTCGGCTTCGCTTTCGTCTTCGCCTTGGCCTTCCCCTCGACCAGCTCGATGCCGGTCTTGTCCTCGCGCATCCGGATCTTCCCGTCGACGGTGCGGCCGTCTTCTGTCTTGAACCCGTTCAGAGGCTTCGTCGTCTTCCCGGCGATCAGGGCGTCGATGGCCTCCTGCGGCAGGGCCACCCCCTGGAACTCTTTCCAGACCACGTAGTTGCACCCCTCGCGGAACCGGTCACACCCGAAGCCGCGCTTCCCCTCGATGATGCTGCCCTTGCCGCAGGCGGGGCAGGTACCGAACGTGGGCCGCGGCGGCCGCAGATCCTCCCGCCGCACCGTTTCGAACCGGCCGGTCTTGACCGAACCGACGATCTCGCGCACGAACCCGGTGATGTCCGTCATGAACTGCGCCGCATCGGCCTTGCCGCGGGCGATATCCGAAAGCCGCTTTTCCCACGATCCGGTCATCTCCGGGCTCGCGACCTGGGGGGCGACCAGCGAGATGAGCTGGATGCCCTTCGAGGTCGGGGTCAGCTTTTTCTTCTCGCGCAGCATGTAGCCGACCCGGATCAGCTTCTCGATCGTTTCGGCGCGCGTCGCGGGCGTGCCCAGCCCGCACTCCTTCATCGCCTGACGCAACTCCTCGTCATCGATCAGCTTGCCGGCCGTTTCCATCGCCTGGAGCAGCGTCGCCTCGGTGTAGGCGGGCGGCGGCTTCGTCTGCCGCACCTGGAGCTTCGCCTCTTTCACCTCCCGTTCGTCGCCCTTTTTCAGCTCGGGAAGCGCCTGCTCATCGTCCCCCTCTTCGGCGGCACCGTCCGGTTCGCGCGCCTCGGGCTGGGTTTTCTCGTAGACGGCTTTCCAGCCGATCTGGACCGTGACCCGGCCGTTCGCCTTGAAATGGTCTTCCTTGCCGGCCTGGAGCGTCACGGCCGTGGCGAGATACTCGTGGTCGGGATAGAAGACGGCCAGGAACCGGCGCGCCACGAGATCGTAGACCTTCTGCTCCTCGGGCTTCCAACCGGCCATTCCGCCCGGCTTCTGCTCGGTCGGGATGATGGCGTGGTGGTCGCTGACCTGGGCGTTGTCGAACACTCGCTTCGACTTCGGAAGCTTCTCGGCACGCAGCGGAGCCAGATAACCGGCATACGCGGGCGGCAACGCCTTGAACCGCTGCGGGACGGTCTTGTACAGATCATCGGACAGATACCGGCTGTCGGTGCGCGGGTATGTCAGTGCCTTGCGCTGCTCGTAGAGTGACTGGGCGGCGGCGAGGGTCTGGGCGGCCGTGAAGCCGTACCGGCTGTTGGCCTCGCGCTGCAGGGTCGTCAGATCGTACAGCAGCGGCGGGGGCTGCTTCTTCTTCGTTGTCGTGACTTTCGTGACGTCGAGATGCGTTCCCCGCAGCCGCTCCATGACGGCCCGGGCCGCCTCGATCGTGGGGATGCGCGTGGGCGTCGTCTTTTCCTTCGGGTCGAACCAGATCGCCGAAAAATCCCCCAGATCCGCCACGACTTCCCAGAAGTCGACCGGCTTGAAGTTCGCGATCTCCTGGTGCCGCCGCACGACCATCGCCAGCGTCGGCGTCTGGACCCTGCCGACCGACAGCACCGAGTCGGTGTTGAACTTCTTCGTGTAGGCCCGGGTGAAGTTCATGCCCACGAGCCAGTCGGCCCGGCTGCGGCACTCGGCGGCGGCGGCAAGATTGTCATACTCGGCACCCGGCTTGAGGCCGGCGAATCCGGCCCGGATCGCCTCGTCGGTCATGCTCGAGATCCAGAGCCGGCGCACCGGCTTCGTGCAGCCGGCATGGTTGTATACCAGCCGAAATATGAGCTCGCCTTCCCGGCCGGCGTCGGCGGCGTTCACCACATCCGCGATGTCGTCCCGCTTCAGCAGCTCGCATACGACGTCGAACTGGTCCTTCGTCTGCGGGATGGCCACGAGCTTCCACGCGGCAGGCAGCATCGGCAACATCGCGAGGGACCATTTCTTCCATTCGGGGTTCTGGACGTCGGGCTCGCCGAGGCAGACGAGATGGCCGACCCCCCAGGACACGACGTACTGCGTTCCCTCGAGGTACCCCTTTCCCTGGCGCGTGGCACCGAGGATGCGGGCGATATCGCGCCCGACCGAGGGTTTTTCGGCGAAGACGAGTGTTTTGCTCATAGGGTTCGTTCGTGGCCGCTTCGCATTCGGGAAACGGCGGCGGCGCTGTATGGTAACGCACCGTCATCTTCCTGTCCAATGGCTTCCCATTCCTGCAGAGAATCGTGAAGCGTCCCAGGCTCGTTCGCCTCACCATTCAGGAAAGAGGAGCGAACGGCCGATAATCTGGGTGCTTGCATCGTGTCGGGAACGTGTGCGGATTTCCGCACGCTTTTCCCGCACAGAAGAAGTGTCATCTGTGGGATTGATGCCGGAAGCCGAGTGTGGCATACTTTCTGCGTATCATTCCTGTGAAACGTTCGTTCATCAAAGGGGGCGCATCATGGCAACCTTCACCTACAAAGCCCGAAACTGGGACGGCAAGATCGTCACGTCCGAAATGGACGCCGAAAGCAAGGAAG
>ENA-UOWO01001142-UOWO01001142.1-activated-sludge-metagenome-genome-assembly--contig:-NODE-1142-length-36445-cov-5.891976_pt1 | contig 36445 bp, 24 predicted proteins | sample MGYA00238148_ERZ761564 | MGnify/ENA primary metagenome ERZ761564 (study PRJEB28885, sample SAMN05720194) | activated sludge metagenome | isolation source: Anaerobic digester | place: USA... | reverse complement strand
TACGATAAATACCCCTTCGTACCGCGACTTCACATTGTTTCCCACAAGCAAACCCGAGGAAGCAACAAAAATCTCGTCAGAAGATGCAAAGTCAGAAAACTCCGGCACTCCCGATAACAAAGATGTGATTATTCCTCATCGTAAACGCAGGCCTGTGCTTCCGGAAGAAAAAACCCAAGACGAAAGTGCTTTAATTACTAAGATAAATCAATCGATCGAACCGGAGAAGAAGGAGAAAAAAGAAAACCCAGAAGCTCCTGAAAATAAAAAACGTAAGAAGCGTTTTAGAAAAAAATATGAAAATGTAAGCGTTTCTTCCAATCCACCTGCAGTTAACCCTGTGACTGCACCAAGTGAAATAATTGCTAATACTCATATTGTTAATGATCAGGTAATACATCAACCTTCAATTATAGCTGACGTTGTATCAGAAGCTGAGCCTATTGTTGACCGGAAGGAACTAACTCCTCCTGTAAAACATGTAGCCAGCGTTGAACCTCTTCAAGCAAAACGGCAGGAAATCCGTTTGCCTGAACGCGAAGTAAAAAAAGAAATTTCTGACTCTGCAGATAAAAATGAAGTGAATTCACTTCATGAAAATCAGAAAAACACTGAAACAAGCGAAATAGCAAATCACACCGAAGAGCCAGTAAAAGAGACACAATCATTCGAATTTAATGGAATTGTTAACATCGACGGAGTACTCGAAATCGTACCGGACGGGTATGGCTTTCTTCGTTCGTCCGACTACAATTATTTGAACTCTCCCGACGACGTATATGTAAGTCAATCGCAAATAAAACTTTTTGGGCTGAAAACCGGCGATACTGTCGAAGGAAGCATACGTCCTCCCCGTGAAGGTGAAAAATATTTTCCGTTGATTAAAATCAATAAAATCAATGGCCGCGACCCTTCAGTAATGCGCGACCGCATTCCTTTCGATCATCTTACTCCATTATTCCCAACTGAAAAATTCAATATTACAGGGCAGGGAAAAGCCACTTTATCGACAAGAATTGTTGATTTATTCTCTCCCATAGGCAAAGGCCAGAGAGGTTTGATTGTAGCGCAGCCTAAAACCGGTAAAACGGTACTGCTACAGGAAATCGCCAATGCAATTGCTGCCAATCACCCGGAAGTATACCTTATGATTCTTCTTATTGATGAGCGTCCGGAAGAAGTTACTGATATGGCGCGAAATGTAAACGCTGAAGTTATTGCTTCAACATTTGATGAACCGGCAGAACGCCATGTAAGGGTTAGCACGATCGTCTTAGAGAAAGCAAAACGCCTGGTGGAATGCGGTCATGACGTGATAATTCTACTCGATTCCATAACCCGTCTGGCAAGGGCTTACAACACTGTTGCTCCTGCATCCGGCAGGGTTTTATCGGGTGGTGTCGACAGCAATGCATTGCATAAGCCAAAGCGTTTCTTCGGAGCCGCACGAAATATCGAAGGGGGTGGTTCGCTGACGATACTTGCAACAGCTTTAACCGAGACCGGTTCAAAAATGGACGATGTCATCTTTGAAGAATTCAAAGGAACTGGCAATATGGAACTGCAGCTTGATCGTAAACTGTCGAACCGCAGAATTTATCCTGCTGTTGATATCACAGCTTCAAGCACACGCCGTGAAGATTTGCTCATTCCGGCAGAAGTACTCAATAGGGTGTGGATACTCAGAGAGTTTCTGGCAGATATGAATTCGCTTGAAGCGATGGATTTTATGAGACAACGGCTTCCAAACACCAAAGATAATCTCGAATTCCTGATGACAATGGATAAATTATAATGTGTACCTGAAAACAAAAAGGGTAGCAATGTTATTATTGTTACCCTTTTTTATTGTGCTTTGGTTAACACTATTTTTTTAAATATGTATCAAGCCACGATCTGAACTCGCGCTGCCATAGAATGGCATTCTGCGGTTTTAGAACAAAATGGGTTTCTTCAGGGAATATAAGCAGTTTCGACGGAATACCCCGAAGCTGTGCAGCATTAAATGCCTGCATACTTTCGGTGTATGGTATTCTAAAGTCTTTGCCTCCGCTGATAATTAATATGGGTGTATCCCATTTGTCCACAAAGCGATGGGGTGAGTTTGCATACGATTTTTGTGCGATAGCATTGTTTTTATCCCAATAAGGTCCGCCAAGGTCGAAGTTGGCAAAGAACATTTCTTCGGTGGCTCCGTATTGGCTTTCGAGGTTGAACATACCGCAATGGGCAATAAAAGCTTTAAACCTGCCCTCATGATGCCCTGCCAACCAGAATACTGAAAAACCCCCATAGCTCGCACCCACTGCTCCCAACCGGTTCTCATCGATATACGGTTCTTTTGCGAGGGCATCGATTGCCGAAAGATAATCTTTCATATTTTGTCCGCCATAATCACCACTGATCTGCCGGTTCCATTCCTGCCCGAATCCGGGAACACCTCTCCTGTTGGGAGCAACTACAATATAACCTCCTGCTGCCATGATCTGAAAATTCCAGCGGAATGAAAAAAACTGACTCACAGCACTCTGAGGACCACCCTGACAATACAATAACGCCGGATAGGTTTTTGTGGAATCAAAGTCGGGTGGATAGATAACCCATGTTAGCATCTTTTTATTGTCGGTGGTTGTAATCCATCGTTCCTGAACCTTTCCGAAAGTAATATTATCGTATATTTCCTTATTTACAAAGCTCAGCTGTGTCTCTGATCCATCCGGGTTGATCCTGAACAATTCCGTCGCCATACTCATGCTCATCTTGGCTCCTAATAGCACGTTCTCTGCTTTTGCTATCATTGTGTAATCGTGGATACCTTCAGTGACTTTCCGGATGCTGCCATCTTCGATATTCAGAGTATAAATCTGATGTGTTCCATTAATTACACTAATAAAATACAAGAATTTTCCATTCTCATCCCAGAGCAGACTCGATGCTGGCTGATCAAAGTTTGCACTCATATTTTTAATTTCGCCGGTAGCCAAATTTTTAATTATAATTCGGTCCTTATCCGATTCATATCCTGGAGTTTCCATGCTCAGCCATGCAAGATATTTCAAATCTGGCGAATAAACAGGGTACTTATCGTAACCGTTCATACCATTGCTTACATTGAGCGTTGTTTTACCGGCCAGGTCATATTCATAAATATCGGAATTTGTGCTTAGAGCATACTCCTTGCCGGTAAGCTTCTTACATGTATAGGCAATTTTTCTGGAATCGCTGCTCCACACCATTTCAGTATTGTCAAAATAAGGGCTCAGTGGGGCATCCCAGGCTTCATCAGGCATAATATCAGTAGCATTATCAATTTTGCCATTATTGAAACCTGCAACAAAAATATGGCTCCATAAGTTGTCGTTCCAATGGTTCCAATGCCTATACATCAAATCTTCAGCAATAACAACATTTACCTTAGGCAAATCGGTATATAAATCTTTGGCCGACTTTCCAACAGCCACCTCTTTGCAAAAGAGAATTTTAGTACCATCAGGCGAAATTTCAAAACTCGAAAGGCCGTTCAGCAATGTGTCACAAACCTCTTTATTACTGCCATCGGCATTCATTGACAGCAATTGAGGAGTTTCAGTTTTATCGCTGATATAAAATATTTTTTTTGCATCGGGTGCCCATCTTACATTGTAGCAATTGTAAGGGCCTGATGTTAAAGCAACAGGAGCAGGTTTTTCGGTGCTCATTTTAAAGATATGTGTATAGCCTCTGTTTTCTTCGATATTGTAGAAAGTTACTGTATACAGTACCTCTTTGCCATCATGCGATAGCTGCATTTCACCAATCCTGCCAAATTTCCACATTATTTCCGGTGTTAATACAGCTGCTTTTTTTTCAGCATCAGTAAGGGAAACATTTACTGGAGTTTTTTCAGATTTTTCGACCGGATTCTGAATACAGGATTCAAAAACCAGAAAAATCGAAAACAATAACACGGAAAATGCAATTGACCTCATAATATTAGATTTTATAATTAATTTTTATCTTTTGTCTAGCTTATTCAGTGCTTCCACAGCAAGGTCGTAATTCGGTGCAATTTCAAGCGCTTTGTTATAGTCGTTTCTTGCTTCTGTCTCATTCCCGGAGAGCTCATAGGCCAGTCCTCTGTTATAATATGCATTCACAGCCTTCGGGTCGATCTCAACAGCCTTTGAAAAATAACCTATAGCAGCTTTGACATCATCGCCATACACCAATAAATAATATCCCATATTATAATTGGCCTGATAATCGGTACTATCTACACTGATTGCCTTTTCAAAAACCTGACGTGTTTTATCGTTTAATCCAAATTTTTCGTACACCAGACCAGCATTGAGAAGTATTTGCAGATTATCGGGAAAAAGCAATACGGCAGTATTAAAGTAATCGACGGCCAGTTTATTATCAGCCTCGTAATAAATCATACCAATCATGTTATATGCTTCAGCATGTTTCGGATTGTATTCAAGCACAGAAAGAAGGCTTTCAACAGCTTTTACCGTCATATTATTTTCTTTAAAAATCAGCGCCTTCAGAAAATACGTTTTATCGCTCTGCTGGTTCATGCCCTCAATAAAGGCTATTTCTTTGATTGCATCATCGTATTGTTTCACATAATAATACAACTGAGCAAGCTTGAAGTGGGCTTCTTTGTCCTGCGGATGGTGCTTTATACATAGCAACAATGCATCTCTCGAGCGTTCCGATTTTCCAAGCAACAGAAAATAGTCAGCAGCTGTGTGCAGGTAAACCGGATTGATTGAATCGAGTTTTAAGGCAATTTCGATATCGTTTACGGCTTCCTGAAGGTTACCATTCCCGTAATTCAGCAAGGCTCTTTTATAAAAGAGTGAATGCTGTCTTGGGTTACTTCTGATTTGAGCAGACAATATTTTTATAGAATCAACAGAATCGTTTGCAACGGTTAAAGCTTTTTGTTTTCCCGAATTACATGAACAGCTGTTGAGTGCAAGGAATATGAGAACATAAGATATTAAAATCCCAGATACGACAAAAATATTCCGGAGCTTAGTCATTGGCAACCCAAAGAATTATTAGTTGGCTTCGAGCCTTGCAACAACCTTCTTCTCGAGTTCTTCGGCGAGTTCCGGATTATCAAGAAGTAGCTGTTTCACAGCATCACGTCCCTGTCCAAGTTTGGTGTCACCATAGCTGAACCACGATCCGCTTTTCTTGATTATTTCATAATCAACGCTTAAATCAATAATCTCACCTATCTTACTTATGCCTTCACCGTACACAATGTCGAATTCTGCTTTCTTAAACGGCGGAGCCATTTTGTTTTTAACTACTTTCACTCTGGTACGACTACCCGTTACATCTTCGCTCTCTTTAATCTGGGAAATTCTCCGGATATCGAGGCGGATGCTGGCATAGAATTTAAGTGCGTTTCCACCCGTAGTAGTTTCGGGGCTGCCAAACATCACTCCAATTTTATCGCGTAGTTGATTGATAAATATACAGCAGGTCTGCGTTTTGCTGATATTTGCAGTAAGTTTTCGTAAAGCCTGCGACATTAAACGGGCCTGCAGCCCCATTTTACTGTCGCCCATTTCACCTTCGATCTCTGCTTTTGGGGTAAGTGCAGCAACTGAGTCGATAACTATAATATCTATAGCGCCCGAACGTATCAAATTATCAGCAATTTCGAGGGCTTGCTCTCCGTTATCGGGTTGTGATATAAACAGATTCTGTGTATCAACACCCAGTTTCTCAGCATAGGTTCTATCGAAAGCATGCTCTGCATCAATAATGGCAGCAATGCCACCACTTTTCTGTGCTTCAGCAATAGCATGAATCGCTAAGGTTGTTTTTCCCGATGATTCAGGGCCGTATATTTCAATTACTCTTCCACGGGGATACCCTCCTACTCCCAATGCATAGTTCAATGTTACCGATCCAGAAGGTATAATGGGTACATTTTCCACAACCTTATCGCCAAGCTTCATGATGGCTCCTTTACCGTAGTCTTTTTCTATTTTACCCAGCGTGAGCTGTAACGCTTTCAGTTTTTCAAGCTTAATATCTTCGTTTGTGTTCTTTGCCATATAATTTAAAGGTTTTTAATTATTTGCTGACTATGATTTTTTGTATCAACTTTCTCAAATATTTGTTCAATAATACCATTCTCCGATATAATGTAAGTTGTTCTCAGTACACCTTCATAGCTTTTACCATAAAGTTTTTTTTCCCCCCAGGCTCCATAGGCTTTGAGAATTTGCTTCTCGGTGTCTGAAATCAGGTCGAAAGGCAGATTATATTTTTCGGCAAACCCCTGATGGCTTTTAGTGCTGTCGGCACTAACACCTAAAACCTGATACCCTTTATGCTGCCACATTTCGTAGTTATCCCGAAGGTCGCAGGCTTCTGCAGTACAACCGGGGGTATTGTCTTTCGGATAAAAATATAATATCAGCTTTTTCCCACTATAGTCTGATAGCGCAACAATCTTTCCTGACTGTGTAATTCCCTTAAAATCAGGAGCTTTATCGCCAAGCTTTAATTTTTGCATAAATACATTTCTTTGTACAAATATATTTTTTTCAGTGCAGAATCAGGGGTTTGAAAATAAAAGTTTATTAACAATCGTGCGATTTTACATCCCAAATATCAAAAACAGAGGCTTTTGTTAGGCTGACACTATTTTTATGTATCTTTATAGGTTTTATGGAATTGCACAAACATAACCATCATTGCTTTTGTTAAAGGCTTACCGAAATTGACGCAGGTATATAAAATAGTATGGCTCTTTTCCATCTTCACCCTGATAATTTTTCGTTTCAGTGGTTTTTCACAGGAATTGAGTGTAAAACTACTACCCGGAGAACAAAAGGTGTTCGAACAAGCTGTTTATGAATTTGAGAGTGAATCGTATCTTTCGGCAAAAGAACGATTCTCGCAGCTTCTGAGCCTATATCCAAGAGAAATATATTTCAATTATGCCTACGGGGCATGTCTTGTTTGTTTGAATACTGAATTTACAAAAAGCATAGATTATTTGGAATATGCCTTAGACGGGGGTATGTATCAGGCAAACTACTTTCTTGGAATGGCCTATCATCTGCGTTATATGTTCGACAACGCTATTCGTTACTACGAAGATTATCAGCAAAGGGCAACGGGAAAGGACATAAAGCTGCTGCCGGTGGACCGGCAGATTAAAATGGCGCAAAACGGAATTGACCTGATTCGGTATAGCTATGATTTGCAAGTTGTTGAATCGAAAAACGTAAAAACTGACAATTTTTACTACTCCTACAACTCAAACTCCAGAAGTGGAGAAATAGTTGTTATCCCCGAAGCCTTTAAAACTAAAAACGACAAGAAACGAAACTATTCAGGTTTGATGTATGTTTCAAAGTTGTACAATATTGCATTTTTCAGCAGCTATGGTACAGAAAAGAAAAGTAATCTTGACTTGTATATGGTAGTTAAAGAAGGTGATGCATGGAGTGCTCCCAAAAAGCTGCCGAAAATTGTAAATTCCGTTGAAGATGAGTCATTTCCGTTTTTTCACCCTAATGGAGAATTCTTGTATTTTAGTTCAAAAGGTCACAACAGCATGGGCGGTTACGATATTTTCAGAGTTGCCTATAACCGCGAATCGGATAAATGGTCGGAACCGGAGAACCTCGATTTTCCTATCAACACTCCACTTGAAGATATTATGTACATAACAGACGATAGGGACCTTACTGCCTTTTTTGCATCAACCAGAGAGGCTGAAGCCGGAAGAATCGGAGTGTATCAGATATTGATTGAAAAAAATCCGGCCCAACGGCAGATTGCAAACATCGATGACGTAAGAAAGACTTCACATTTGCAAATTAACCCTATAGCAGTAAAAGAATTCGAAAAAAGGTCGCAGGCGCTGATTGCCTTGAATAACGATACTGCTTCTGAGTTCAATAATCAAATCCCTGACATTAACACCCCATCAAATGATACCGCCACTACTGATAAACTCCATGAAGCAAACACCAACATTGATAGTTTACAAAAAAGAGCTGAATTTTACACAATTAAAAACGAAGCGACCCTGTCGCAAATTCAGCAGTACATGGATGAAATCGATAGGCTCGAGGTGGAGAAACAACTAATTGCTGGTAAAAACATCCCTGCCGAAGAAAAAAACAAGCAAATTTCAAATATTGACGCGAAAATATATGTCTACACCGACAGCCTTGCTGTTTTAAAGGACCTATCTGACAATTACGAGCTTACCATTAATGAAATGAAGCAGAAATCAGACTATTACAATACCCAAATAACTGAAATCGAAAATCATAATACCGAAAACCCTACCAACGAAAAAAGTCTGGATATTATAAATACCGAAGTCAAGAAAGAACTTACTGTTAATCCGGGGTCAGATTTTCTGGAAAACCTGCAAAAGGAAATTGAAGCCAAAAACAATCAAATCAGAACAAACCACGACTATCTACAGTCAGTTGAGAGGAGAATTAACGAAATTGATTCGCAAATCATGGATTTGAACGACAGCTTGCTGTTTACGAATGACCCTGAAAAACAACAGGCAGCAAGGAAACAAATTGAAATGCTTAAAACGGAGCGGAATCGCCTGGTTGTAGATTACAAAGAACGGTTTCTCCAACAGGAATTCCTTATAAAAGAAACCCGGCAGCTCGAAAAAGAACAGGCAATTGCAGCATCATTAGTAAATGAACCGAATGTCAATTACCCTAAAACAGGGCTCAGTGCTGAAATTGTGCTGAATAAGGCAGAAAAATATATTGCTCGCCGCGATCAGCGAAACCTGAAAGATCTTGCTGTAATGCAGAACCAGGTGCTCGATTCTGTGTTTTTCGACAATTCAACTCTGGCAAATAATAGGATATTGGCTGAAAACAATATGTTGCACGAGAAAACCCTGCACGAGAAAAATAATATCCAGAAAATACATATAATCACCGAAAGCCCTCTTTTTGATGAAAGCCTTGTAAACACTTACCTTGCAACAGCCGATTCTCTCGGAGCAGAACTTGAACATACCCAAAAAATGTTTGAGTCGGAAACCAATATCGAAAAGAGGAACGAACTCCTGAACAATTATAATAACACCCTTGCTGAACTTAATGAAGTTTATACCCACATCAACGATGAAATTACTGTAGTAAACAACACGATTGCTGTTAATAATGTTTCGAATGAAAATGTTGATGACATCAGAGATAAAACCGAAAGCCAGATTGCTATTCAAAAAGAAAAGGGACTCTCAAATGATGTAATACTCGCAGAAGATTACCTTACAACTGCTGATTCATTATATGCAATGGCAGCGGAAGCGGATGACAAATTGCCGGCCTTGCAGGATTATTACCTGAAAGAAGCAATAATATATGAAGCAAAAGCATTCGAAATTACACACAACAACCTTACGGCAAATAATCAGAATAATTTTAATAACACAAACCAAAACGAAACGATAAATTCTGACACTTTATTGGTTTATCAACCTGACTCCTTATCAATTGATAGCATTATCAATGAAACCAAGCAACAGATCCAGATTATTGAAAACACATATAGCAACCAAAACAACGACAGCATCTGGGATAAAACTATTGCCGGTTACAACGAGCTTGATGAAATAAATTCTGCCATCAGGAATACATCTGATGACAATACAAAAATAAGCTTGCAGGATTATGCAACTCAAATTTTTAAGGAAACCCGCGACCTGCATGCACAGGCTGCTGAGCAACTGCTAAATAAGAACCTTGAAGAATATCTAATTTTTGATAAATCATTCAGGGAAACAAGTGACCATAGCATTTCGAAGGCGAACACCCCTGAAGCTTTAGACCGTCGTAATTCAGCAATAGCACTGCATAACCAGGCAGCAAACCTGCTGATTGCTGCAGAAGAAACAACCAACGACAGTTTGAAAAATGAATTGATAATTGAAGCTGCCCAGCTCGAGAGTCAGGCCGTGCAAGAATATAAAAAGGCTTTCGAAATTGCCATAGACACCAACTTCTATACATCAGTTAAAGAACCTGAATACAGCTTCGTTACCAGTAATTTAACCATAGACACGATTGTATCGGAATACATCGAAATTAGAAATGAATTGCCACAATCAAATACCAACCTTCAGTCAACCAACGAAGAAGAGATTGTGATGCAGCAAATCGACTCTTTGCTAATAAAAGCAGAAAACATAAATACTTCCATTGCTTCGTTACAAACGGAATATGAAAAAACAGACATTCCATCGGAGCAAAACCGTATAATCAATGAAATTGATTCGCTCAGGAATGAGCAGGAGATTATTGTGGACTCAGCCTACAGTACGCTCGTTGATTTACAGCAACAGAAAATCAGAAAAAACAGAGATTTTATTGAAGCAAATAAAGCCAATTACACTGACCGTAAAAAGTTGTACCTCGAAATTGAAGATGATTATCTAAGTTACAGCAAAGCCATCAGCGATAAAGCATACCGGAGCGAAACCAATTACTTCTACCTGCTTCAGGAAATTGTAGTTTTTGGCGACAGCATTCTTGCAAAACAACAGCAGTTAATTTCGGAAAAAACAAACAATACTCAACCTGAAAACAAAACAATTACCAGCCGCATCGAAGAAATTGGCAGGAAAATGCTGAAAACGGATAATTGGGTTGCCGAAAACGTGCAACGCCAGGCCACTAGTTTTGAAAATCAGCGCAATAACCTGACTGTTCCTTCCGAGGCTCAAAAAAATTACATGCAGAATAGCGAAAGAACACTTACTTCGAATATGCATATTATTAATAACAACCCGGAAATCAAATCAATAGTAACCCGGGCTGATAGTGCTATGAATGAGGCTGCTACAATTCGAAAGGAGCTATCCGACAATTTTCAGACCTACTCAAACAATGAAATTGAAGCCCGTGTGGCCCGGGCCGATTCACTCGAAACCCTAGGACTGGCATACCAGAACAAAGCAATTGAGTTAATTGAAGTTGATAAACAGCTTGCTATTGCGCGCGAAGACAGTGTACGGTATGCTCAAAAAGAAGCTGCATGGAACGACACGTTTAATGTAAACCGTAACTTGCTCGACACAATTTCTACAACGAGCACCGAAATAAATTCGGCTATAGAAAAAGCAATTATTGTTTCGGACAGTTTGATGAATGAAGCTACCAAGATTCGGGATAATATTAGCGATAACAATAACAGGTTTACAGAGAATGAGAAAAATCAACTGCAACAACATGCAGATTCGCTAACTACTGCCGCAATCGATTTACAAAATCAAGCGATTAAATTTTCAACCAACAACGATATTCAATCCGCACAGCTGATTAATTCCAACTACAGTTATTTAATTGAGAATCCAATTAGGGATAGCATTGTTATGACATACCGGCCTATAAGCAAAGAAAGCCTATTCCTCCTGCCTGAAAATGAAATTGATGCAAACAAGTTCCTGAACAATACAACTGATAGAGAAGTAATCGATAAATTAACAAAGGAACGTGAAGAATTACGGTTGCAAATAAAATCAATTGACGAAGAAATCCTGCTTGTTCAGGACTATATCTCAAAAACCAGTAACGCTACGGACAAAACCAAACTTATTGCCGAACGTGACAGTCTACTTACCGACAGAAGCCAAAAGGTGGAAAAGTACTTAGCAACAAATGACGATATTCTGAATTATTCCATTTCGAAACTTGAAGAAAAGCGATTGAAATTAAAAACAGATTCCCCTGCTTTAAAACAGCAGGCTGATAGTCTGACAAAGGATGCAAGGCGCAAGGAACAACAAGCCGATTCGTTGCGGATAGCAGCTATGCAGAGCAATGATATAATTAATTCGAAAAGCGACCTGCTGGCTCAGGCAAATGCCTTAGATGAAGAGGCACTTTCGCAACGAAGTGAGGCAATCATGATACTTGAAAGCCCTGCTGCTGATACTGTTCAACAAAACACGGTTCTTAATGGTAATAATACAAATAATACCCCTGCATCAGAAAATGTTCTTGTTTTCAGAATCCAATTTGCTGCATATAACCGAATTGTTGGAGATGAATACACAAAAGGCCTAAGCCCTCTGTTCACAGAGAAAGTCCCTGATAGACAGCTGATACGGTATATGACCGGCGATTATCCCAATTTCGAAACGGCTGCCCGTGCGCTTCCCGGTGTTAAAAATGTTGGCTTCAACGATGCTTTTATTGTTGCTTACTTGAATGGGAAACGGATTACCATATTTGAAGCGAACCAATACCTTGCACAACAAAAAGTATCAAAGAACGAGATTATTGCTGTAAATGACCAGCAACAAGCGACAAACCAAAATGTAACAGACTCCGTTGAAAAAGCGAACTCACAATATGGCATAATAGATGTAAAAGCCGTAGAAGGGGTTTTTCTCTGTGTGCAATTTGCTGCAGCAAAAAGGATTTTACTACCCGGTGAGATTTTCGGGTTAAGTGCTGATTTTCTGGAATTTTTAGACAATGGTTATATCAGGCACCTGAGCGGAAAATTCTATTCAATGAACGATGCTGCCAATGCCCGAAACATAATACGAGCTACAGGGGCAAACGATGCATTTATTACCGCTTATCGAAACGGGGTAAGGATACCGGTTAACGAAGCTCTTCAGCTAATTGCCTCACAGCCATCCGGCTCCACCGATACTGCAACAATTGCTGTTCATAAAACAAATACACCAAATCCGGCCATTAACACTGAGAGTTTTGTCATTGAAATTTATGTACAGATAGGTGCTTATCGTTCTGAAGTGAATACAGAAATTTACAACATGTTCAAAAATATAGCTGGAACTAACAACATTACCACTGTTCAAAGAAACAATCTTATCATATATCGTATTGGTCCTCTACAATCAAAAGCCACTGCTAACGAAGTGCGTATAACAGCAGTTGAAGCGGGAATAACAGATGCCTTTATTGTTGCTTATAAAAACGGGAAACAAATACCATTACGTGAAATAAATGATTAGTTTTTTGCGTATATTTGCAGTATGACAAAAAAGGATACACAAATACAAAATTCAGGCAATCCGAGCGAGAATTTGTCTCTGGATAACATTCTTGTTTTGCATAACGACGATTTCAACACATTTGATTTTGTTATTGAATGTCTGGTTACCATTTGCGATCACGATGACCTTCAAGCTGAGCAATGTGCTTTTCTCACGCATTATAAAGGAAAGTGTGAAATTAAGAAAGGAAAATTCGACATTTTGAAGCCAATGAAGGACTCTCTGGTTGAGAAGGGGCTTAATGTTACATTAGAATAAAAAAAGGCTGCGATTGTTAAAGGCAGCCTTTTTCAATTTCATATACAATTTCAGGCCTGAGCTGTAGGTCCTCCGAATGTCATTGGAATTACAGGTCCCTGACTCGATTCATTTACTTTAATAGGCCCGTTCATTTGCTCGTATTTTTGAATATTGTCCTTTAAAGCCATCATTAGTCTTTTGGCATGCTCCGGAGTGAGAATGACTCTTGATTTCACCTGAGCTTTCGGAACACCGGGCATAATCCTTACGAAATCGATTACAAACTCTGAACTGCTATGTGTTATCACAGCGAGATTCGAGTAGGTACCCTGAGCGACATCTTCCTTAAGTTCGATGCTGATCTGATTTTGTTTAAGGTTTTTATCTTCCATATTTCTTATTCATTGACGTGTTCGTATTTCTCACTGACCTGAGCCATTTCTTCTTTGTTGCCAACCAAATATGTACTGTATTCGCGCAATCCTGTTCCGGCAGGAATCAGGTGTCCGACAATTACATTTTCTTTCAATCCATCGAGAGGATCTACTTTTCCGCTAATAGCAGCCTCATTCAGAACCTTTGTTGTTTCCTGGAATGAAGCGGCTGACATGAAGCTCTTTGTTTGCAATGCAGCTCTTGTAATACCCTGCAACACTTGGCTTGAAGTTGCCGGAACGGCATCGCGGGCCATTATTGGCTGAAGGTCTTTACGTTTCAAAATAGAATTCTCATCGCGCAGTTTTCTGGCGGAAATAATCTGTCCAGCTTTCGCAGTAGATGAATCACCGGGCTCAATAACCACTTTTTTATCGAAGATAGCGTCGTTAACTTCCCGGAATTCCCATTTATCAACAATTTGCTTCTCGAGGAAACGGGTATCACCCGGGTCTTCTATTTCGACTTTTCGCATCATTTGCCGAACAATTACTTCGAAATGTTTATCGTTAATTTTCACACCCTGCATACGGTAAACTTCCTGAACCTCATTTACAATATATTCCTGAACCATTGTGGGTCCTTTAATATTCAGTATATCGATTGGCGTAATAGCTCCTTCCGACAATGGTGTTCCGGCACGAACAAAATCGCTGTCTTGTACGAGAATTTGTTTTGATAATGGTACCAGATAGCGTTTCTCCTCATTTTCCTTTGAACGGATAATGATTTCCCTGTTACCACGTTTAATTTTTCCGAATTCTACCTGACCATTGATTTCACAAACAACTGCCGGGTTCGACGGATTTCGTGCTTCGAAAAGTTCGGTAACACGTGGCAAACCACCGGTGATGTCACCACCTTTACCAACAACTCTCGGTATCTTAACAAGAATTTTACCTGCGACTACTTTTTCGTTCTCCTGAACAATGATATGTGCACCCACAGGGAGGTTATAAGTTTTCAGGACTTCGTTTTTACCGGTAATAATCTTTACAACTGGTATTTTCGACTTATCTCTGGTTTCGATAATTACTTTTTCGCGATAGCCTGTCTGATCATCCGCTTCTTCTCGATAAGTAATCCCTTCAATAACATTTTCAAAGTCAACTTTACCGGCAACTTCAGTAATGATTACTGAGTTGAACGGATCCCAGCTGCAAACCACAGTGTTTTTCTCAACAAACTGACCTGGTTTTACGAATAGTTTCGACCCATAAGGAATATTGTTAGTCATAATAATGATGCCTGTGTTTTTATCAACCAGTCTCATTTCGCCCATACGACCAATAACAATATCATATTTTTCACCTTGTTCATTAACGTATTCAACTGTTCTGAGATCCTCAATCTCAACAATACCTTCGTATTTCACAAAAATAGTTGATTCAGTTGCAATGTTACCTGCAACCCCGCCGACGTGGAAAGTACGAAGGGTAAGCTGTGTTCCCGGCTCACCAATTGATTGAGCCGCTATCACACCAACAGCTTCACCTTTTTGCACCATTCGTCCAGTTGCCAGATTTCGGCCATAGCATTTTGCACAAACACCTCGTTTCGATTCGCAAGTTAACACCGACCTGATTTCAACCTCTTCGATAGGAGATGAATCAATAATATCGGCTACGTCTTCTGTGATTTCCTGCCCGGCAGCAACAATAAGTTCTCCCGTCTGAGGATGATATACATCATGAACTGTTGTACGACCCAGTATTCTTTCATAGAGTGTTTCAACCACTTCTTCGTTTTTCTTGATTGTGGTTGCCACAAGTCCTCTCAGCGTTCCGCAGTCTTCTTCGTTGATTACAATGTCCTGAGCCACGTCAACAAGTCGTCGTGTGAGGTAACCAGCGTCTGCAGTTTTAAGAGCTGTGTCGGCAAGACCCTTACGTGCGCCGTGAGTTGAAATAAAATACTCCAGAATCGACAAGCCTTCTTTGAAGTTGGAAAGAATCGGGTTTTCAATAATTTCAGCTCCGGTTGAGATTGATTTCTGCGGTTTACCCATCAAACCCCTCATACCACACAACTGCCTAATCTGTTCGTTAGAACCGCGGGCACCGGAGTCAAGCATCATATATACTGAATTAAAGCCCTGATTGTCTTCCGACAACTGCTTCATAACTTCTTTTGCAAGGTTTGCATTTACGTGAGTCCATACGTCGATAACCTGATTGTACCTTTCATTATTGGTAATAAACCCTGATTCGTAATTAGATCGTATTTCCTCAACAGCACGATAGCCTTCTTCAATCATTTTCTGTTTGCTTTCAGGTACTATCACATTATCGAGGTTAAACGACAGACCTCCTTTGAAAGCCATGCTGAAACCAAGATCTTTAATATCGTCGAGGAATTTTGCAGTGGCAGCTGTTCCTGCCTTTTTGAGCACTGTTCCAATAATCGAACGTAAGGATTTTTTTGTCAGTACTTCGTTCAAATAGCCAACTTCTCTGGGAACTGACTGGTTAAAAATAACGCGTCCGGTTGTTGTTTCAATCAAATGATTGATGTAGTTGCCATCTTTATCAATATCATCAACCTTAACTTTAATGATTGCATGCAAGCCAAGTTTTGCCTCGTTGTATGCAATAATTACTTCTTTAGGTCCATAGAACGTCAGCCCTTCTCCCAAAGCGCCCCTGCGTTTTTTGGTGATATAATACAATCCAAGTACCATGTCCTGAGATGGAACAGTAATTGGAGCACCGTTTGCAGGGTTAAGTATATTATGTGAAGCCAACATCAGCAGTTGCGCTTCGATGATAGCTTCGTTTCCAAGTGGCAGGTGAACTGCCATCTGGTCACCGTCGAAGTCAGCATTGAAAGCAGTGCAGACTAATGGGTGCAATTGAATAGCCTTTCCTTCAATAAGTTTGGGTTGAAAAGCCTGAATTCCCAAACGGTGCAGTGTTGGGGCCCGGTTAAGCATAACAGGATGCCCTTTGAGAACGTTTTCGAGAATGTCCCAAATTACTGAGTCACGACGTTCAACAATTTTTTTTGCCGATTTTACGGTTTTAACAATACCACGTTCAATCAATTTCCTGATAATAAACGGTTTGTATAACTCAGCTGCCATATCTTTTGGCAGACCACACTCATGCATTTTCAGCTCAGGACCAACCACAATAACCGATCGTGCAGAATAATCGACACGTTTCCCCAGCAGATTCTGACGGAAACGTCCCTGCTTCCCTTTCAAGCTGTCGCTTAGCGATTTCAGAGGTCTGTTAGCTTCGGTTTTAACGGCGTTTGATTTTCTGGAATTATCAAAAAGTGAATCAACGGCTTCCTGCAACATACGTTTTTCGTTACGCAGAATAACTTCTGGAGCTTTAATTTCGAGAAGCCTTTTGAGGCGGTTATTTCTAATAATTACGCGGCGATATAAATCATTCAGGTCGGAAGTTGCAAATCTGCCACCATCAAGCGGAACCAATGGTCTTAGTTCCGGAGGGATTACCGGTACAACCTTTACAATCATCCATTCCGGTTTATTTCTTCCTTCCGATTCACGGAAGGCTTCTACAACGCTCAAGCGTTTAAGAGCTTCGCTTTTACGTTGAAGAGACGTTTCTTTACCGGCTTTATCGCGTAAATCGTACGATAATTCGTCGAGATTTATTTTTGTAAGCAGATCAAAAATAGCTTCTGCACCCATTTTTGCGATGAACTTATTGGGGTCATCATCAGGGAGCATCTGGTTTTCCTTGGGCAAAGTATCCAGAATTGCAAGATATTCTTCTTCAGAAAGAAAGTCGAGCTGATTTACTCCATCGGCATTTTTAATACCTGGTTGTATTACAACATAACGTTCGTAATACACAATAGAGTCCATCTTCTTTGATGGAATTCCCAGCAGGTAACCAATTTTATTTGGCAGGGTTTTGAAATACCAGATGTGTGCAACCGGCACTTCTAGTTTTATATGCCCCATTCTTTCACGGCGCACTTTCTTCTCGGTAACTTCAACACCGCATCTGTCACATACAATACCTTTGTATCGTATTCTTTTGTATTTACCGCAATGGCATTCATAATCCTTTACAGGACCGAATATTCTTTCGCAAAACAAACCATCGCGTTCAGGCTTATAGGTGCGGTAATTGATGGTTTCAGGTTTTGTGACTTCACCGCTCGACCTGTCGAGAATATCTTCGGGCGAAGCAAGGCTGATACTTATTTTTGTGAAGTTCGATTTTACTTTTAAGTCTTTTCTGAAAGCCATAATAAATTATATATTCAATTTAATAATACTATTCCAATTCAACATTTAATCCAAGGCCACGCATTTCGTGGAGCAAAACGTTCAGCGATTCAGGAACACCTGGGTCCGGCATGGGATCACCCTTAACAATAGCTTCGTAAGTTTTAGCCCTGCCGATAACATCATCCGATTTAATGGTAAGAATTTCTCTTAAAATATTGGATGCCCCAAATGCTTCAAGAGCCCAAACTTCCATTTCACCAAAGCGTTGTCCTCCGAACTGTGCCTTACCGCCAAGGGGTTGCTGTGTAATCAGCGAATATGGACCTATGGAACGGGCGTGCATTTTGTCTTCAACCATGTGCCCAAGCTTCAGCATATATATTACGCCAACTGTGGCAGGCTGATCGAATTTCATTCCGGTACCACCATCATAGAGGTAGCATTTGCCAAATCGCGGGATTCCGGCTTTCTCAGTGTAATCGTTTATCTGTTCAATAGTTGCCCCATCGAAAATCGGTGTGGCAAATTTCAGCCCCAGATTAACACCTGCCCATCCAAGAACAGTTTCGTAAATCTGTCCAAGGTTCATACGCGAAGGCACACCCAAAGGATTCAACACAATATCAACAGGAGTTCCATCTTCGAGGAATGGCATATCTTCCTGACGAACGATTTTAGCAACAATACCTTTGTTCCCATGCCGTCCGGCAAGTTTATCACCAACCGTGATCTTACGTTTACTAGCAAGATACACTTTTGCAAGCTGTACAATCCCTGCAGGTAGTTCATCGCCAATCGAGATGTTCAGTCGTTTACGACGGGCCTCTCCTTCGATTTTCTTATATTCTATCGAGTAATTGAAAAGGAGCTTTTCAATAATATCGTTTTTCTTTTTATCGGTGGTCCATTTGCAGGGGTTAACATTGATGTAATCCACCTCAAACAGCAGCTTCTGTGTAAATTTATTACCTTTAGGTATTACATCGTTATTCAGGTTGTCTTTCACTCCCTGCGAGGTTTTACCGTTTACAATAAAGAACAGTTTATCAACAAGGGCTTCTTTCAGAGCGTCGGCTTTTTTATTGAACTCACTCTCTATAGCATCGAGAAGCACTTTATCCTGATTCTTTGTTTTTCGGTCTTTAATAGTTTTTGAGAACAACTTCTTATTAATAACGACTCCATTGGTTGACGGAGATGCTTTAAGTGAAGCATCTTTAACATCACCTGCCTTTTCACCAAAAATTGCACGCAGCAACTTTTCTTCCGGCGATGGGTCTGATTCACCCTTTGGAGTAATTTTACCAATAAGTATATCCCCCGGTTTCACATATGCACCAATACGGATAATACCATTCTCATCAAGATCTTTAGTAGCAATTTCGCTTACGTTCGGAATGTCGGAAGTCAGTTCCTCAAGACCACGTTTCGTATCTCGAACCTCCAGCTGATGTTCTTCAATATGAATTGACGTGAAATAGTCATCACGGACTACCTTTTCTGAGATCACAATTGCATCCTCAAAGTTGTAGCCTTTCCATGGCATAAATGCCACTTTAAGATTTCTTCCCAACGCGAGTTCCCCATTTCGGGTAGCATAACCTTCGGAAAGTATCTGACCTTTAACAACCCTCTCTCCTTTTTTAACCAAGGGTTTCTGATTTACACAAGTGTTTTGGTTGGTTTTCTGAAATTTCTGAAGATTGTAAGCAGTAACGTCATCATGGAACGAAACAAATCTTTCCTCGTCGGTCAGGTCGTATCGTACAATTATTTCCTTTGCATCAACATACTCAACTACGCCATTTCCTTCGGCAATAACAAGTATTCTTGAGTCACGGGCTACTTCATATTCAATTCCGGTTCCCACGATGGGAGCTTCGGGATTTAACAACGGGACAGCCTGCCTCATCATGTTTGAGCCCATCAGAGCACGGTTTGCGTCGTCGTGTTCCAAAAATGGTATCAAGGATGCTGCTATCGAAGCAATCTGATTTGGAGCTACGTCCATCAGATGTACGCTTTCTTTTTCCGCCAATGGATAATCCGCTTCCAATCGGGCTTTTACTCTGGTGTTGGAAAATGTTCCATCAGGATCAAGCTTTGCATTTGCCTGTGCAATAATTTTTCTTTCTTCTTCTTCTGCGCTTAAAAACAGAACATCACCATCAATCTGAACTTTCCCGTTTTCAACCTGACGATATGGTGTTTCGATGAATCCCAATTTATTGATTTTGGCAAACACGCACAGAGATGAAATCAGACCGATATTCGGACCTTCGGGTGTTTCAATCGGGCAAAGACGTCCATAGTGTGTATAATGTACGTCGCGGACTTCGAACCCTGCTCTTTCTCTCGAAAGCCCACCTGGTCCCAATGCTGACATACGGCGTTTGTGTGTCATCTCAGCAAGTGGATTGGTTTGGTCCATGAACTGCGACAATTGGTTTGTCCCGAAAAATGAGTTGATTACCGAAGAAAGGGTTTTTGAATTAATCAGGTCGATAGGATGAAAAACTTCGTTATCGCGAACATTCATTCTTTCGCGTATTGTTCTTGCCATACGAGCAAGGCCAACGCCAAACTGGCTGGCAAGCTGCTCACCTACTGTCCTAACGCGACGATTACTCAAATGGTCGATATCATCGATATCGGCTTTTGAATTGATAAGCTTAATGAGGTATTTTATAATAGCGATTATATCGTCTCTGGTGAGCACTTTTGTTTCCATAGGGATTTCTAGGTTGAGTTTTTTATTCAGCCTGTACCGTCCTACTTCACCTAGATCATATCTTTTATCGGAGAAAAACAGCTTATCAATAACATCACGAGCGGTAGCTTCATCGGGGGGTTCACTGTTGCGGAGCTGGTGATAAATGTACACTACTGCTTCGTTTTCCGAATTGCAGGGGTCTTTTTGCAAAGTATTGTAAATAATTGCGTAGTCGGATGTTTTCTGATTTTCTTTATGGAGAAGAACCATTTTGGCCCCGGCGTCCACGATTAAATCAACATGTTCGTTGGTAAGAACCACTTCGCGGTCAACAATAACTTCGTTACGCTCTATTGAAACTACTTCACCTGTATCTTCGTCAACGAAATCTTCTGTCCAGGTTCTCAGTACTCTGGCAGCAAGGCGACGTCCAACAACTTTTTTTAGTGCAGTTTTACTAACTTTAATTTCTTCGGCAAGGTCGAAAATTTCAAGAATATCTTTGTCACTTTCAAAACCAATTGCCCTGAGTAATGTAGTAACTGGTAATTTCTTTTTTCTGTCGATATAGGCATACATCACCGAATTTATATCAGTTGCAAATTCAATCCATGAGCCCTTGAAAGGAATTATTCTGGCTGAATACAACTTTGTACCATTGGTATGAATGCTTTGACCGAAAAACACACCGGGTGAGCGGTGAAGCTGCGAAACTACAACTCGTTCGGCACCGTTTATCACAAATGTTCCGAAAGGTGTCATATATGGCACCGTGCCTAGCCACACATCCTGTATGGTTGTTTCAAAATCTTCGTGATCGGGGTCGGTGCAATATAATTTTAATTTTGCCTTTAGGGGAACACAATAGGTTAAACCTCTTTCAACACACTCCTGAATAGAATAACGGGGCAGGTCGACCGAATAATCGAGAAATTCAAGCACAAAATTATTTCGGGTATCCGAAATAGGAAAGTTTTCTTGAAAAACCTGAAAAAGTAATTCGTTTTTACGCTGCTCAGCTGTTGATTCTATCTGGAAAAACTCGCGGAATGATTTCAATTGAATTTCTAAGAAATCAGGATATTCCAGCTGATTTTGATTAGAACTAAAATTGATTCGTTCATTTCTTTTAATAGCCATTGATAATATTTTAATAAAGAACTAAATCAATAACAACGAAAGGTTTAAAACCCGTATATGGGTTTTAAACCTAAAATTCAAATGCCAAAAGCCAATTTATTTAACCTCAACTTCAGCTCCTGCTTCTTCGAGTTTAGCTTTTAATGAACTGGCTTCGTCTTTCGATACTTTTTCTTTCACCGGTTTTGGTGCAGCGTCAACAAGGTCTTTTGCTTCTTTGAGCCCCAGGCCTGTAAGTTCTTTTACAAGTTTAACAACCTGTAATTTTGCAGCACCGGCGGCTTTCAAAATAACATCAAACTCGGTTTGTTCTTCAACAACTGCGGCAGCGGCACCACCGGCAGTGGGAGCAGCAACTACTGCAGCTGCAGCAGCGGGTTCAATACCATATTCATTTTTAAGAATACTTGCCAACTCATTTACGTCTTTTACACTAAGATTAACTAATTCTTCAGCTAATTTTTTCAGATCTGCCATTTTTTTATAATTTTAATAATGAATCACTTTTGTTATTACTCTCTTTCAGCCAGTGTTTTTACAACTCCGGCTACAATGTGTTTACCTGAATTCAACTGACTTAGAAGCTGCTTCATTGGAGATTGCAGCAAGAAGATCAAATCGCCAATCAATTCATCTTTCGTTTTGATTGTTGCAAGTGCATCTAACTGGTCTTCTCCGATAAATACCATTTCCTCGGCATAAGCTGCTTTAAATACGGGCTTTTCATGGTTTTTTCTGAATTCCTTAATAAGTTTTCCCGGAGTGGAGGCAGTATTGCAAAACAAAACAGCTGTGTTATTCTGCAACGCAGGGTATAACTCTTCGTAATGTTTGCCTGCCCTCTCCAGTGCAAGCTTAAACAAGGTGTTTTTCACAACCACCATTTTTATGTCGGATTCAAAACATTTGCGCCTGAGGTCTGATACTTCCTGGGCATTCAATTCGGCTGCATCAGTCAGATAAAAGTGACTATACATACCGATTTGTTCTTTCAGTTGCTCAATCAGGACATCTTTTTCTTCACGTTTCATACATTCTTAATTCTAAAAGTTACTGAACTATAGATTTTGGGTCTATTTCGATACCTGGGCTCATAGTGCTCGACAGGAAAATACTTTGAATGTATGTTCCTTTAGCTGTGCTGGGTTTCAGTTTTACAATTGTCTGAACCAGTTCGCTGGCATTATCTACGATTTTTTCGGTCTCGAACGAAACTTTACCAATTCCAGCATGGATTATACCATACTTATCGACTTTAAAATCTATTTTACCTTTTTTCACATCAAGAACAGCTTTTCCGATTTCCTGAGTAACAGTACCTGATTTCGGATTGGGCATCAGACCACGCGGACCCAGTACGCGTCCGAGTTTACCAATTTTACCCATAATCATAGGTTGTGTTATTATGATATCCACATCAGTCCATCCGTTGGTTATCTTTTCGATGTAATCATCAAGTCCGACATAATCGGCTCCTGCTTCTTTGGCCTCCTGCTCTTTGTCGGGATTGCACAACACAAGCACCCTGATTTGCTTACCGGTTCCATGAGGCAGTGTAGTTATACCGCGAACCATTTGATTGGCTTTACGCGGGTCAACACCCAGTTTCACGTCAATATCAACGGAAGCATCGAATTTTGTATAGGTAATTTCCTTTACAAGTTTTGCAGCTTCTTTGATATCGTACTTTCTGGTTTTGTCAAGTTTCGATAAAGCTTCTTTTTTGTTTTTACTTATTCTTGCCATTTTAAAAAAAGTGCTTAAGTTTAATTTTTAAATGGTGACTCTCCACTAACAGTAATTCCCATACTCCTTGCAGTACCGGCAACCATTTTCATGGCAGATTCAATAGTAAAAGCATTTAGGTCGGGCATTTTGTCCGTTGCTATTGCTTTAACATCTTCCCATGAAACTGAGCCAACTTTGTTACGGTTGGGTTCAGCCGATCCTTTTTTAAGTTTTGCAATTTCGATGAGTTGCACGGCCACAGGGGGAGTTTTCACTATAAAGTCGAACGACTTATCAGAATACACCGTGATAATGACCGGTAATACTTTTCCGGCTCTATCCTGGGTTCTGGCGTTAAACTGTTTGCAGAACTCCATAATATTCACACCCTTTGAACCAAGTGCGGGTCCTACCGGCGGTGAAGGATTTGCAGCGCCACCTTTAATTTGTAATTTAATAAAATTCTCAATTTGTTTTGCCATAACACTAATTGAATAAGTGATTTTTACTCTTTTTCTACTTGCATAAAGCTCAATTCGAGCGGAGTTTTACGGCCAAATATTTTAACCATAACCTTCAGCTTTTTCTTTTCTTCATGCACTTCTTCAATAATTCCGTTAAAACCGTTAAACGGACCATCAATCACTTTAACCGCTTCGCCGGTATAGAAGGGAACGTTGATTTCTTCTGAGCTTTCGGTCAGTTCATCAACTTTTCCAAGAATACGGGCGACTTCGTTTGGTCGTAAAGGAATCGGTTTACCGTCGTTGGCACCAAGGAAGCCAAGCACACCGGGGACAGCTCTGATTATATGCTCTACCTCTCCATCAAGTATTGCTTCAATCAGAATATAGCCCGGAAAGAAATTTCTTTCTTTGCTTATTTTTTTGCCTTTCCGAACTTGGTAAACTTTTTCGGTTGGAATAAGCACCTGAGTAATTTGGTTTGTTAGTTTGGTTTTAGCAACTTCGTTTTCGAGGTATTCTTTTACCTTTTTTTCTTTGCCGCTAAGTGCTTTAACTACATACCATTTTTTTTCAAGATCACCCATAATGTTCCTCCAGCCTCTATTTATTAATAAAACAAGCCATATAGGAACTCAAGACCATTACGGAAAATAAGGTCCATTGCGAGCACCACGATAGCTATGATTACGGAAGCCACCATAACAACAATTGCACTAGTCTGCAATTCACTCCAAGTCGGCCATGTAACTTTATGGGCCAACTCATCGTATGTTTCTTTAAAGTATGCTGATATCTTTGCCATACACTTTATAATTTGCACGGGTGGCAGGCTTCGAACCCACAGCCTATGGTTTTGGAGACCATCGCTCTACCAATTGAGCTACACCCGTAAGTTTACAGAGTTGGCTTTGCAGCCAACCCTGAACCTACTTTATTCTCATTCAATAATTTCAATAATCTGACCGGCACCCACTGTGCGACCACCTTCGCGGATAGCAAACCTTAAACCAACGTTGCAAGCAACTTCGTAAATAAGGTTAATGGTAATGGTTACATTATCGCCGGGCATAACCATTTCAACGCCTTCTGGCAATTGAATTTCGCCGGTAATATCAAGGGTTCTGATATAGAACTGCGGACGGTAGTTATTGTGGAAAGGAGTGTGACGACCACCTTCTTCTTTTTTCAATACATAAACCTCAGCTTTCACCTTAGTATGCGGTTTGATGCTACCGGGCTTGGCAACAACCATACCCCTTTTAATTTCATTTTTATCGATACCGCGAAGCAACAGACCAACATTATCACCAGCTTCTCCTCTGTCGAGAATTTTGCGGAACATTTCCACACCAGTAACAACAGTTTTACGGTTTTCAGCACCCAGTCCGATAATGTGAACTTCATCACCTGTGTTAACAACACCGGTTTCAATACGACCAGTGGCAACAGTACCACGACCTGTAATTGAGAACACATCTTCAACCGGCATCAGGAATGGTTTTTCGATATCACGCGGAGGAATCGGAATCCATTCATCAACAGCTGCCATCAGCTCATATACTTTCTCAACCCATTTGGGTTCTGAATTCAGAGCGCCCAGAGCTGATCCGCGAATAACCGGACCTGTGCCACCTTCAAATTCGTAGAAATCTAGAAGTTCGCGAACTTCCATTTCAACCAATTCAATTAATTCTTCATCATCAACCATATCCACTTTATTCAGGAAAACAACGATTTTCGGTACGTTTACCTGACGAGCGAGCAAAATGTGTTCGCGTGTTTGTGGCATCGGACCATCGGTAGCAGCAACAACGAGTATTGCGCCGTCCATCTGGGCAGCACCGGTAACCATGTTCTTCACATAGTCGGCGTGACCCGGACAGTCAACGTGTGCATAGTGACGATTTTTTGTTTCATACTCAACGTGAGCGGTATTAATGGTAATACCTCTTTCTTTTTCTTCAGGAGCGTTGTCAATCGAATCGAAATCCCTGTAAACAGCCAGACCATCTGTTGCCAGCGCTTTGGTTATAGCAGCGGTCAGAGTGGTTTTTCCATGGTCAACGTGACCAATGGTTCCGATGTTAACGTGCGGTTTCGTTCTTGAGAATTTTTCTTTAGCCATGGGTTAAAAATTTACTAGTTATATTTGTTATACAATAAAAAAAATATTCGAGCCAAAGATGGGAATTGAACCCATGACCTCTTCCTTACCAAGGAAACGCTCTACCCCTGAGCTACTTTGGCAAAATTAAGAGCGGGAAACGAGACTCGGACTCGCGACCCCAACCTTGGAAGGGTTGTGCTCTACCAACTGAGCTATTCCCGCTTTCTTAACGTGGGGAGAGCAGGATTCGAACCTACGAAGGCGTACGCCAACAGATTTACAGTCTGCCCCAGTTGGCCACTTTGGTATCTCCCCATTTTAGAGTAATCACGAGCCAATGGACGGACTCGAACCGCCGACCGGCTGATTACAAATCAGCTGCTCTACCAACTGAGCTACATTGGCATTTTACTCACAATAATAACACATTAAAGAACGTTTTGGACAGTTTCCAAAAAGGTCTGCAAATGTAGTTATTATTTGATTATATCCAAATAAATGAAATTATTTTTTTCATTTTTTTTGCGTACGCTGTTTTTCTTTGGTCTTGCGTAGCTGCCGGCGAAGTGCATTTGTTGCACTGTCAATGGATTCCTCAAATGTACGGCTTTGTTTTTTTGCGAATATTTCGTTTGCTCCGGGTATCTTTAGTTTTATCTCTGCAACCTTATTTTCGTTTGTCTCCGAGTTTTCAATCCGTAAAACAACATCCGATGATATTATTTCATCGGATATCTGACTCAGTTTTGTAATTTTTCCATCAATAAAATCAAGCAACTTCTTGTCTGCATCAAAATGCAAGGAATGAATAGTAACTTTCATGATTTTTCCTCCTGTTGATTTTTATGCCCTAGGATGGGCTTGTTTATAAATTTCTTTCAGTTTTTCGAATGAACTGTGGGTGTAAACCTGTGTTGCCGCAAGATTGGCATGACCCAGTAATTCTTTTATTGCATTCAGGTCGGCACCGTTATTTAACATGTGTGTGGCAAAGGTATGGCGAAGAACATGCGGACTTTTCTTTTTATTTGTAGAAACCATACCAATGTAGTGCCGCACCTTGTGATATATGAACTTCACATATACTGGCTTTCCCTTGTCGGTAACAAAAAAACGGTCTTCTGCTGAAATACCTATCCCCATTTCGTTTTTTCGGTTAATATACTTTATAATTATCTCACCAAGGTATTTATTAAACGGAATAATTCGTTCCTTATTACGCTTTCCTAACACTTTAAGTTGGTTGGATTTTAAATCAATATCGATGTGCTTCATTTGCGCTGCTTCCGACAGACGCATCCCTGTGTTGTAAAGCATTTCTATTATGGCACGATCGCGTGCTCCACTGAAATCGTCGCCAAAACAGTCTTCATCAATAAAAAAATCGGTTTGCGATTGTGTGAGAAATACAGGAAGCTTCTTTTCGGTTTTTGGCGGGTGAATACCCACAGTCGGATTTTTCTGAATAACTCCTTCCCGTAGCAGGTATTTGTAAAAACTGCGAAGACTGGTTACTTTCCGCTGAATTGACCGGGGGCTATCTTTTTTTTCCGATGCCAGACTAACTATCCAGCTTCGAATTATATTACGTGAAGCATTCTCAACAGAAATTCCTGCTGTTTCCGACTCGATAAAGCTATTGAACTGCAACAAATCGTTGTTGTAGGCACTTATTGTGTTTTCGGAGTATCGCTTTTCGAATTTCAGGTATTTCAGGAACAAACCTATGTGCATCATCTTTAATCAACATCATTCTATTTTACGAAAAATGCCTCTGTAATGTTTCATCATTACAGAGACATTTCAAAATTAAATACGCTAATTTCTTATTTCTGAACCTCTTCCTGCAAATGCTGAATATAGATGGCTTTCAGTTTTTGCTGACGTTTTTCAATAGAAGGTTTTGTAAATGCCTGACGTACACGTAATTCCTTTACAACTCCGGTTTTTTCGAATTTACGTTTAAAACGTTTCAGCGCTTTGTCGATGTTTTCGCCTTCTTTTACAGGTATCACTATCATGATGCAAATATTTAATTATAATTTGGGTTGCAAAAATAGTGTATTTTTTAAAAGAACAAATAAAATTTCAGGTTATTTTTCACGCTTTTGCGATTATTCATAAAAATCTGTTTTTTTTCTTTGCTGAATTTCACGAATTATATATTTGCATTTTATTAAATAAATAAATCATGACGCTAATCAAATCAATCTCAGGCATCAGGGGTACCATAGGCGGTGTTCAGGGAGAAGGACTCACCCCTGTTGATATATGCAAATTTACTGCAGCATATGCCCAGTGGATGCAACACAGTAATTCCGCGAAAGTTGGCTTAACCATAGTAGTCGGGCGCGATGCCAGAATTTCGGGACCGGTAGTGCACAATTTTGTGTGCAACACACTCATATCAATGGGAATATCTGTTATTGACCTGGGCCTTGCCACAACACCAACAACCGAAATGGCTGTTATTCTCGAAAAAGCCGATGGTGGTATTATCATTACTGCCAGCCACAACCCACGCCAATGGAATGCACTTAAAATGCTTAACAGCAAAGGAGAATTCCTAACCGCTGAAGAAGGAATTCTGATACTGGAACTTGCAAATAAATCGGATTTTTCGTTTGCCGCAATTGATTCTCTTGGGAAAATAACTGAAATACTAAACTACGAAAATAAACACATCGATGAAATATTGAAGCTAACGCTTGTTCAACCCGAAGTCATCCGTAAGGCCCGTTTTAAAGTGGTGATCGACTGTGTAAATTCAGTAGGCGGCATTGTAATACCGAAACTCCTCAAAGCACTTGGAGTCATTGACGTTGTTGAACTATACTGCAATCCCAACGGAGAATTTCCGCACAACCCGGAACCGTTGCCCGAACATCTCAACGCTATCTCGCAGAAAATGACTGAAACCGGAGCCGATGTGGGCTTCGTGGTGGATCCGGATGTCGACAGGCTGGCGATTGTTTGCGAAGATGGAAGCATGTTCGGCGAAGAATACACCCTCGTTTCGGTTGCAGATTATGTCTTACAATACACCCCCGGCACAACAGTAAGTAATATGTCGTCGACACAAGCATTGCGCGACGTGTCCGCTGCCTACGGCTGCTCTTGTTTTTCGTCGGCAGTAGGCGAAGTGAACGTGGTTGCTATGATGAAACAACATCAGGCGGTAATCGGTGGTGAAGGCAACGGCGGTGTGATATATCCTGAACTGCATTACGGACGTGATGCACTGGTTGGTATCGCATTGTTTCTGACAAATCTTGCCAAGAGAGGAACCAAGGTATCGCAACTGCGCAACGGGTACCCTGCATATGTGATCTCTAAAAATAAAATTGAACTCAACCTCGGTGTTGATGTGGATAAGGTGCTTGAAAATGTAAAAAAACATTACTCAAACCACAACATCAGCACTATCGACGGAGTTAAAGTTGATTTTGGGAGTGAGTGGGTGCACCTGCGTAAGTCGAACACAGAGCCCATTATCAGAATATATGCCGAAAGCCAGACCCGAGAACAGGCCGACAATCTTGCACTGTCGGTAATAGAAAAAATAAAAAGCTATATGTAATACCAATTTTTGTAGAATCCTGCTTATTGTGGCAGAAAAGCAAATGTTTCTACATGTTTAAATCTTTGGTATATAGTTCTGTTTTTGTATTGCTGACCTCAAAAACCGTGTCGGCACCAAAAACAATACTGCGGTTGTCGTCGGTATGGCCTGCCGGAAAGCCAAAACAAACCGGGTAGGAATAGTCTGCAACATGTTCGGCAACGATCTGGTAAGCATTTTTTCCAAAAGGGTTTTTATTGTCAAGCATGTCGCTGAAACTGCCCACGATAAGCCCTGAAATATGTTGCAGCACACCCGCCAGTTTCAGGCTGATCATCATTCTGTCGATATGATACAAATATTCGTTAAGGTCTTCTATAAATAGTATCTTACCCTTCGTTTCAGGGAAATATGGTGTTCCAAGAAGCGAATACAGCACCGACAGATTTCCGCCGGTCACGACTGCCTCTGTTTTTCCGGCGCGGTTCATTTCGTGATGCGGCAATAGATAGTACATTCCCAATCCTTTCAGGGCGTTCAGGGCAGTATCGGTTGAAAGGGTTCCTGCAACCGAAAGGCTTTTGGTCATGGCTCCGTGAACCGATGCCACCCCTGCATTTCCAACATGTGCATGGAGTATGGTAATATCGCTGAAACCGAGCAGCCATTTAGGCTTCTTCATAAAGCCGTCCAACCTGATTGAAGGCAACAGTCTGATTGTACCATATCCACCCCGCGAGCAGATAATACAGGCAGCTTCGCTGTCGTCGAAGGCAGCCTGCACATCCATCAGGCGTTGAGCATCGGTCCCCGAGTACTGAAAATGCTGCGAAAGAACATGCTCACCCACCCGAATGTGAAAGCCGTTCCTTTCGAGGTTTTCAACAGCCGGGTAGAATTGTTTCGGGTCAATTTTTCCTGCAGGACTCACAATATGTATGGTATCGCCTTTCTGAAGCGGTGCCGGTATTATCATAATTTGTATTTCAACATATTTACAGTGTAAAATTCATTAATTTTTAATCACTTACAAAATTAAACTGCCTGTTTCATAACAGATTGTGATTTTTTACAATTCATTCGAATTAAAGCTTTTTTTGACAAAAAAACATCTCGACCTCGTTTGTAACGAGGTCGCATTTATGATAAGCATTTATAATGCGTTAATTGTAGTGCATTAGAAATGCACCAATAAATAAGTCCTCGTTGCAAACGAGGACTAGATTACGGAAAAACAGGCGGCAAAACCTCTTTTCGAAAACTCGCAGCGTTTGATTATATTTGCGCAGTTTTACAAATTGCATCATGAAAGAATTCAAACGATACCTGATAACTTCGGCACTGCCTTATGCCAACGGACCGGTACATATCGGACATCTGGCCGGTGTATATGTGCCTGCCGACATTTATGTGCGCTATCTCCGTGCCCGCAACCACGATGTGGTTTTCATCGGCGGAAGCGACGAACACGGGGTTCCCATTACCCTGCGTGCCCGTAAAGAAGGGCTTACACCCCAGAAGATTGTTGATCGTTATCACGAAATCATAAAAAAATCCTTTGCCGATTTTGGCATTTCGTTCGACATTTACAGCCGCACTAGCAATGCAATGCACCACGAAACTGCGGCAGAATTTTTTACCACACTTTACGAAAAAGGCGAATTTGTGGAACAGGCCAACCGCCAGTATTTCGACGAGCAGGAGCAACAGTTTCTTGCCGACCGCTACATCATGGGTACCTGCCCCAAATGCGGTGCCGAAAATGCCTATGGCGACCAATGCGAAAAATGCGGATCTGCCCTCAGCCCCGACGAACTCATCAACCCGCGTTCCACCATCAGCGGTCAGGCTCCGGTTCTGAAAGAAACCAAACACTGGTATCTGCCTCTCGACAAATACGAAGGCTGGCTACGCCAATGGATACTCGAAGAGCACAAGGAGTGGAAACCCAATGTGTATGGTCAGTGCAAGTCGTGGATCGATGCAGGACTGAAACCCCGCGCCGTTACCCGCGACCTCGACTGGGGCGTTCCCGTTCCCCTCGACGAAGCCAAAGGCAAGGTGCTGTATGTGTGGTTTGATGCACCCATAGGATACATTTCGGCCACCCGTGAACTTACCCCCGACTGGGAAAAATACTGGAAAGACGAAGACACCCGTATGATTCACTTCATCGGGAAAGACAATATCGTGTTCCATTGCATTATATTCCCGGCCATGCTGAAGCATGAAGGCAGCTACATTCTGCCCGACAATGTGCCTGCCAACGAATTTCTGAATCTCGAAGGCGATAAAATCAGTACCTCGCGCAACTGGGCGGTATGGCTGCACGAGTATCTCAACGATTTTCCGGGGCAACAGGATGTGTTGCGCTACGTGCTCACCGCCAATGCTCCCGAAACCAAGGACAACGACTTCACGTGGAAAGATTTTCAGGCACGCAACAACAACGAACTGGTAGCCATTTTAGGCAACTTCGTGAACCGAGCCCTGGTGCTTACGCAGAAATATTTTGATGGCAAAGTACCCGAAGCCGACGGCAACAATGAATATGATTTTCAGCTCCGGCAGCTTTGCAGCGATTATAAAACAAACATCGAGGAAAATATCGGGCAGTTTAAGTTCCGCGAAGCCCTGAAAGAACTGATGAATATTGCCCGCCTCGGGAATAAATACCTGGCCGACACCGAGCCATGGAAGCTGATAAAAAAGGACGAAGATGCGGTGAAAACCATCTTGTATAACTCGCTGCAATTGTGTGCCCGTCTGGCGGTGCTGATGGAGCCTTTCCTGCCTTTCAGTGCTCAGAAGCTGAAAGATATGCTGTGCCTGCCGCAACTGAGTTGGGACGATTGTAAGAATTTCGACCTGTTGCTGTCGGGTCACAGTCTGGGTGAACCCGGTTTGCTTTTCGCTAAAATCGAAGATGCTGCCATCGAAGCCCAGATAAACAAACTGATGCAGACCAAAGCCGCCAACGAAGCCGCGGCACTGAAACCGGCTCCATCCAAAGAAAGCATCGAATACGACGATTTCATCAAACTCGATATTCGTATTGCCACCATTAAGGAAGCCGAAAAAGTACCCAAAGCCGATAAACTTCTCAAAATAGTTCTCGAAACCGGCCTCGACACCCGGGTTGTGGTGAGCGGAATAGCCCAGTACTACAAACCCGAAGACATTATTGGCAGACAGGTATGCCTGCTGGCCAATCTGGCACCCCGCAAACTCCGCGGCATCGAGTCGCAGGGTATGATTTTGATGGCCTCGGAACCCGATGGAACCCTGAAATTTGTGAGTCCGGAAAGCATAATGGTGAATGGTTCAACGGTGAGTTGAAGCTATCAGGCAATTAAGCAAAATACATAATGCTTTTTGCAATTTAGTAACGTGATATTCAGTACAGTATATCCTTTATTTAACAATAAACTTTTGTACTGAATCGTGTTCGCGGGTTTTTAAATGAACCAGATAGCTACCAGGGGCAAGCATCTCGGTGTTGACAGACTTGGTGTTTTGCCCGTGAAACATTTCTTTTCTGTTAATATCTGTAATGTAAACCTCGAATTCGGTATGGCTTGTTTCAATTAGAAGTACATCGTGTGCCGGATTGGGATATAACGAAAAATCTAATTCTGACTGCAAGGCCGGAGCGGAAACCTGAAAATTGACTGTGCCGTTCATCCAGCGATCGCAGTCGGGTACTTCGGCTTTAGCCAACACATGATAATCACCATTGAGATAATGGGTACCCAAGCTCATGGGCAGCCCAGTGCCATAGAAAACATTTAAAAGCGTATCGGTTCCGCAAAGGTTACAATAGAGCTTATACAGAACACTAAGTTCACTGCCGTCCATACTGATTTCGAGAGACTGGCTTTCTTCGTCAAAGCATCCAATAAGGTTCACAACCGCAGGGGCATCGATAACATGTAGATATAAAACATCTTCCCCTTCATGATAATATACACCCGTCTGTGAATAATTATTATTGAAAAACGAGTAAGTTTCTCCTTCACAGATATAAGCTTCGTAATGTATCTGTCCAACAAAAAAGCTATCCACAAAACGGATCGCAACCCCGGAATAATTCCAGTTTGATAAAGTAATCAACTCATTCTGAGCAACATCATCTTTAAACATCCAATAACTACCCCATTTACTGCTATGTACATTGTTGTCGGTTCCTAAATAAATGATATTGTTATCTTCTTTGTCACCATAATTAAATTCAATACCAAAAACCAGTAGCATCATATCTTGATATCCAACTTCGATTTGCCCAAAATCTTCTGAAGAATATAGTGTCACCCATTCCCCAATATTTGTACTATTAATAGGATAAAATGTAGTCTGCACAATATCGTCCCATGATTCAGAGTTAATGTTAAACTTAAAAACATGCCCCCTAATTGAAGTACTGTCGCTGGTGAGTGAGTCTATAAAAACCTGCAAAGAAACCGGGTTCCAAACTGTTGACGAAATTATATATGCATTGCCCAGCATCTCTCCATTCTTATGTCCAATATCGAAGCTGGATGGACCGATATGCCCATTTATACAATTATTATCGCGGGCAAAATAATTAGAAATTACCATCATTGTAGTATCAGCATTGTTTAGCGGAGAATAATCGCTGGCTGCTACCGGGTTTGAGCCTAAAATTATTTTAAGGGTGTCGAAACATTCTATTTATGAAATATCGAAGCTGTTGAGATAATCAATAGTATCAACACAACCTGACATCAATACACCTCCCTGCACATTATCGTAAAATAATAGCTCATCGTTTTTGTTATAAACATATACAAAACATGAAGGAGTCACTTCGGAATATCCATTGTTTTTTACAATCCAGGAAAAGGATATTGCAGATAAAAAAGAAGTACAAAGAACAGCACCATAGTACGACGAAATATATGTATATTCGGGATAATTGAAAACTGCGTCATTATAATGAATAAAAAAATCCACTAATCTCAAATCATATTCTGGCAACTCGCTAAAAGCTACGTCGTCGATTTGCCAACCATAACCACTGCCAACCAGTGTGGCATCTGTCGTGAGCATCCTGAATCTAAGGCTCACATTGTCCTGCCCGGCAATAAATACAGGGGCAGTCATTTGATAATAATTATCACCATAAGCACCTACATTGACCTCTGTATTTACTTCCATTGAAGTCCAGGTTTCACCGTTGTCAGTACTGAAATCAACAAAAGTTTTATCACCGTTGAATGCCTTGTAGTTCTGATAAAAGCTAAGTTTAGGATGAATTGCTTCCGATAGATTAATGGAGTTGAAACATATACTTGCTTCAAATATCTCGGGATTACCTGTTACAAGGTCCGAAACACCATCGATATAGGCAAAACGGTCTCCTGAACCCGAATAGTCGCTAACATAGCGCCGGCCCATGTAAACCCAAAGCGGTGGAGCAGTTTCGGTGACTCCGTCTCCATCTATATCGTATTCAAATCCGTTGTCAGGGGTTGTATCGCCAACCTGCCAGTCATGCGTACCCATCGAATGCTCAAACGACCATAAAGGTATTTCTTCCTCGAAGTTTGCTTGCCAATGACAGTTGTCGAGCAATACAGGTCCGTTTTGCTGATGTGATTTGTGTGACCAAGTCGATGCTTCTGGAACCAGCACCTGAGAAAAACAGCTATAAGATATTAAGAAAGAAATCAATATTAATATAGCCTTTTTCATAGCAACTAAATTAGTGTTTCTACAAATTTAATGATAATTAAAACAAAATTACACTAAATATAACAAAAAAAGTAGGCATCTATCCTGTAGTATATAAACACGTTATATTGCAGTTGTAAGTTTTTATTACTTTCAGTCAGTATTTATTTGACATGTTTTTCAATTTGTCTGATTATATGCAGTTTGCTAAAATCATATCATAATATTTTGTAATTTTAGCTCATTGAACAAACCCTGCCAGATGAAGCTACTCACCCTTGTGCGACATGCCAAAAGCGACTGGGACAATGATTTCCAGGACTTCGACAGACCGCTGAACCATCGGGGTATGCATGATGCGCCTGCCATGGGGCAATGGATGAAGCAAATGCTTCCGCCGGCTGATCTGTTTCTGTCGAGCAGCGCACTGCGGGCAAAAACAACCGCTCTTTTAATTGCTTCGGCCTGTGGATTTCCGGAAGACAACATTGTTTTTACCGATAGTTTGTATCATTGCGGTGTGAGGGATTATTTAAAAATTCTTGAAATACAGCCGGAAAACATACAGCATATTGTTGTCTTTTCACACAATCCAGGCATCTCCACTTTTTCGACATATCTCTGTCCGAGATATCCCATAAGTTTCCCGACTTGCGGTGTAGTGCATTTGAATATATATGCCAATTCCTGGAGCGAAATAACGAAGAATAGCGGAAAAATTGAACAATATTGTTTTCCATCGATGATAAAATAAATGTAAAGCAAACTAAAAACAATCCAAAACGTCTATATGCGCATAAACTCTCAACAATGAAAAGAATACCTTTGGTTTTATTTGTTTTTGTTCTGATGTTGCAAGCAGCATTACTGTATTCGCAAAACAGGGAACTCAGTCAGCAGGAACAACAACAACTCATGAGTTACCCTGAACTGAAAATGCCTGAATCATACAAGAATAAATCGATACCCTACATGGTCGACAATTCGCAACTGGAATATTTCAGACCTATGTTTTCACAGGCAGGGATGAGTTGTGGGCAGGCTTCGAGCACTGGCATTTTGTTTACTTACGAAATGAACAGGGCAAGGGAGATCGGAAGAGCA
>ENA-UOWO01001141-UOWO01001141.1-activated-sludge-metagenome-genome-assembly--contig:-NODE-1141-length-36451-cov-24.739120_pt1 | contig 36451 bp, 37 predicted proteins | sample MGYA00238148_ERZ761564 | MGnify/ENA primary metagenome ERZ761564 (study PRJEB28885, sample SAMN05720194) | activated sludge metagenome | isolation source: Anaerobic digester | place: USA... | reverse complement strand
TTTCATTTGGGCCAGCAAATGAAAGTTACCGCCGGCCGGGCGCGACCGGCGGGCTCTCCCGCAACGAACCGTCCGTCAGGACATCGACAACAGCTGCGCCGCCGTCTTCTCGTTGTTCTCCGCCGTCTGCAGCATGCGCATCTGCGCCTCGAACTGCCGCGCCGCGGAGATCATGGCGACCATGGTCTCGACCGGGCTGACGTTGCTGCCTTCGAGTGCGCCATCCTGCAGGCGTGCCGTGGCGTCGGCCGGCAGATCACCGTCCGGCGCGCGGAACAGGCCATCGGCGCCGCGCTCCAGCGGCGCTTCCGGCGTGACCAGCTTGAGCCGGCCCACCGTGGCGCTGCGCCCATTGGCGCCGCGCGCGCTCACCGTGCCGTCGGCGGCGATGCTGACCTCGCTGTTGGCCGGCACCTGGATCGGCCCGCCGTCGCCGAGCACCGTCAGGCCGCCGTGGGTGACCACGGTGCCGTCGGCGCTGGTCTCGAGCGAGCCACCGCGCGTGTAGGCCTCGGTGCCGTCCAGCCCCTGCACGGCGAGCCAGGCGTTGCCGCGCATCGCCACGTCCATCGGCCGGCCGGTGTTGCTGACGACGCCGGGGGCGTCGCTGTAGCCCGGCGTCGATTCGAGCGCATAGACGCGCGTGCTGGCGCCGCTGCCTTCGACCGGCACGGAACGGAAGGCGTGCAGCTCGGCGCGGAAGCCCACCGTGGAGGCGTTCGCGAGGTTGTTCGCGAGCACGTCCTGGCGCTGCATGGTCGCCTTCGCGCCGGACATGCTCAGGTAGATCATGCGGTCCATGGCGGTCCTTCAGTTCAGTGCGCGATAGTGAGCATCAACGCAGATTGACGAGCGTCTGCAGCACCTGGTCCTGCGTCTTGATCGTCTGCGCATTGGCCTGGTAGACACGCTGCGCGGTGATCATGTTGACCAGCTCGCCGGTCAGGTCGGTATTCGACTCTTCCAGCGAACCCGACTGGATGGTGCCCAGGTTGCCGTCACCCGGCACGCCCAGCACCGGGTCGCCCGAGGCGAAGCTGCGCGACCAGGCGTTGCTGCCCAGCGGCTGCAGGCCCTGCGGGTTGCGGAAGGTGGCGATCTCCACCTGGCCGGCCGGCTTGGACTGGCCGTTCGAATAGCGCGCGGTGATGATGCCGTTGGCTTCGAACTGGATGCCCACCAGCTGGCCCGGCGCATAGCCGTTCTGCGACAGGTCGGTCACCGCGAAGTTGGAGCCGTACTGCGTGGCGCCTGACAAGTCGAGCTGCACGCCGCTGATGGCCAGGGTCTGCGCACCGTTGGCGTTGGTCGAGGCGGGAATGTTCAGCGTCACCGTGCCGACCGGCGCAGTCGGCGTGCCGCCGTTGGCCGGGAAGTTGATCGTCGTCGACGGCGCCGGGACACCGGCGCCGGTGGTGGAGATCGGCGTGCCGTTGGCGGTGACGTAGACGTTCCAGGTGTCGGTGGCCGACTTCTGGAAGTAGTAGGTCAGCGCGACGTCCTGGCCCTTGTCGTCGTACACCGTCACCGAGGTGGCGTTGTTGTAGGTGCTCGGGTCGGTGAGGATGATCTGCGGCCCGGCGGCGGGCACGGTGGTGGCCGCGCGCGAGTCGAGGTTCATCTCCATCGTGATCGTCGAGGTGGCGGCCGGGTTGATGCCTGCGGTGGGCATGCGCAGCGCGCTGGCGTTGCCGGGCTGGATGGTGCCGGTGCCGTCGGCCGGGTAGCCCATCAGCTGGCCGCCCGAGTTGTTGACGACATAGCCGTCGCGGTCGACCTTGAACTGGCCGTTGCGCGTGTAGGTGACGGGGCTGCGGCCATCGGTCACCTGGAAGAAGCCCGCGCCGTTGAGCGACAGGTCCATCGGGTTCTCGGTGGTGACGATGTTGCCCTGCGTGAACTGCTGCGACACCGCGGACAGGTTCACGCCGATGCCGATGTTGCTGGTGCCCGCACCGTTCATCGAGGTGGCGTACATGTCGGCGAACTCGGCACGCGCGGCCTTGAAGCCGAAGGTGTTGGCGTTGGCGACGTTGTTGCCGATCACCTCCAGGTTCTTGCTGGTGGCGTTCAGTCCGGAAAGACCTTGCTGGAAGCTCATGGTGTGTCCTCGGTGAAGTTCGGGATCAGTTGAAGGCCTTGACCGCGCTGTACTCGACGCTGCCCGAGCGGGCCAGTTCGAGGCTGAAGCCGGTGCCGCTGGTGCTCACCGCGTCGACGCGGTCGCGCATCAGCGCGGTGGCGGTGGTGGTGGTGCCGCCGAGCGTGGAGGTGACCTTGAAGCGCAGGCCGCTGTCGTTGGTGGCGGTGCCGGCGGCCCAGTCGAAGCTGTGCATGCCGGCGCTCTGTGCGCCGAGCTGCATGGTCTCGACCACCTGGCCGCTGGGCGAGAGGATCTCGACCTTCACCGCGTCGGCCGGCGAGCTCAGCTCGAAGCCGCCCTGGCCCACGCCGTCGACGATGTCGAGCTGGCTGCCGGGCACGATCACGTCGCGGCCGACCAGGCTGGCGCCCTGCAGCGCCTGCATCTGCATGAACTGGCTCGACAGCCCCGCCACCGAGCTGTTGAGCTTCTCGATGCCGGTGACGGTGTTGATCTGCGCCATCTGGCTGGTGACCTGCGCGTTGTCCATCGGATTGAGCGGGTCCTGGTTCTGCATCTGAGCGACCAGCAGCTTGAGGAAGCGGTCGGAGGCATCGCCCGGGGCGGCACTGGTCTGCGCGGCCAGGTCGGTCGAGGCGGATGTGACGGAAGAGACGGCCATGGTGTGTGCTCAGTTCGGTTTCACTGGCCCATCTGCAGCGTCTTCAGCAGCAGGCTCTTCGCGGTGTTCATCACCTCGACGTTGTTCTGGTACGAGCGCGAGGCGGAGATCATGTTGACCATCTCCTCCACCGGGTTCACGTTGCTGTAGGTGACGTAGCCCTCGGCGTCGGCGCCGGGGTGCTTGGGGTCGTGCACGCGGCGGCCCTGCGTCTGGTCTTCCTGCACGGTGCTGACGCGCACGCCGGCTGCGCCGACCTCGCCCATCAGCTGCGTCTGGAACACCACCTGGCGCGCCTTGTAGGCCTGGCCGTCGGGGCCGGCCACGGTGTCGGCGTTGGCGAGGTTGCTCGCCACCACGTTCAGCCGCTGGCTCTGCGCCGAGGCCGCGCTGCCCGACACATTAAAGATGTTGAACATCGACATGCGAGTTCTCCTTATTGGCCCTTGATGGCGTCGAGCATCGTGCGCACGTTGCCGTTGATGAAGCGCAGCGTGGCTTCGTACTTCACGCTGTTGTCGGCGAAGGCGGCGCGCTCGCGGTCCATGTCGACGCTGTTGCGGTCGAGGTTGGTCTGGCTGGCGCTGGCGTACAGCAGGTTGGGTTCGGCGCGGGCGCCGGTGGCCGCGGCGATGTGGCCGGCGGTCGAAGTGTTCAGCGTCGAGGGCAACCCGCCGCTCGCGCTGCCGGTGGCCTGGCGCAGCGCCGACGCGAAGTCCATGTCGCGGGCGACGTAGCCCGGCGTGTCGGCGTTGGCGATGTTGCTGGCGAGCAGCCGCTGGCGCTCCGATCGCAGCGCGAGGGCCTGACCGTGGAAGTCCAGCGAGTTGGTGAGGCGGTTCAGCATGGTGGCGCGATCCGGGTTGGGCCCGACCGGAGACCCGGTAAGGCGATGTGACAGGATTCTGTTCAGCCCCCGGCCGGACATAAGCGCGAATAGAACGGCAAACCGCCGCCATTTCGCGCCGCCGCGCTTGTCGACCTGCTCCTACAGTGACGACATGCATTCCTGGGCCCTCGTCTTCCCGTTCCTGCTGCGCCTGCTGGCGGCGGCGCTGCTGTTCGCGGCACCGGCGCGCGCCGCAACGGTGGACGAGTCGCCGCTGCAGCAGCAGGTGCGCCGCTTCGCCGCCACCGCCACGCCAGAACAGAAGGCCACGCGGGTGGTGGTGGAAGTGGGCACGCTCGATCCGCGCCTGCGCCTGGCGCCCTGCGACGAGGTGCAGCCCTACCTGCCGCCGAACGCCCGCATGTGGGGCCGCACCCGCATCGGCGTGCGCTGCCTGCGCGGGCCGACACGCTGGAGCGTGTTCCTGCCGGTCACCGTGAAAGTCTTTGCCAAGGCGCTGGTCGCCACGCGCGCCCTGCCCGTGGGCAGCACACTGGTCGAGGGCGACCTGGCTCAAGCGGAGGTCGATCTGGCCGAAGAAGCGGCTGCGGCCCTGATCCGGCCGGAGTTGGCCGTGGGCCGCACGCTGGCCCGCCCGCTGGATGCGGGCCGCAGCGTGCGCACCACGCACCTGCAGCCGCGCCAGTGGTTCGCCGCCGGCGACACGGTGCAGGTGGTCGCTCAGGGCAGCGGATTCAGCATCTCCGGCGAGGGCCAGGCGCTGACGCCGGGCAACGAAGGCCAGCCGGCGCGAATTCGTACCGAAAGTGGGCGCATCCTGACCGCCGAGCCGGTGGGCGAACGCCGGGCCGAGGTCAAACTGTGAACAGCGCTTCCCCCCTGTTCGAGGGACTTCTCCGAAAAGAGCCTAAAGTCACGGCGGGCCGCACCGATATTCCGACCATGAACGTCGGGAAGTGCTCCGGCTCCTCCCTCAGGAGAACACCATGAAGATCGGCAATCCTGCAGAGAAACGCAACGTGGCGGCCGCTGACAGCGCCGCCGCACCCGCCAAGGCGGCAGCCGAGGCTGCCAAGCCGCAGGCCGGCAGCGCCGCGGCCGCTGACCCCAGCGCGAAGGTCGAACTTTCCAGTTCGGCCGCCAGCCTGATGGCCGGCGCCAGCACGGCGGACTTCGATGCCGAGAAGGTCTCGCGCATCTCGCAAGCCATCGCGGATGGCAGCTACAAGATCAACGCCGAGGTGATCGCCGACAAGCTGATCGCCAACGCGCAAGAAGTGCTGGGCAAGGTCCAGCGCTGATCCGCCCATGAGCGACGCGCCGCAGGGCAGCTCCGACCCCCGCCTCGACGCCGCGCTGACGGCCGTCGAGGAGCGTTTGGCTGCGCTCGGCGAGGCGCTGCGCGCCCGCGACTCGGTCGGCATCGAACTGCAGGCCAACGAGTTGCACCGGGCCCTGTCGGGCGCGGTCGACCAGTTCGCCCGCGCCGCACGCAGCGGCCCCGTCTCCCCCGCGCTGCGCCAGCGCCTGGCGCGCACCAGCGGCCTCGTGGCCGCCCAGCGCGAATCGCTGTCGCGCGCCACCGCGGCACTCGACCGCGCGATGGACGTGCTGATGCCGCGAGACGCCCACACCACCTACTCGCCCCAGGGCAGCGCCGACCGCGGCCTGCGCGGTGGCGCCGTCGTCGCCTGATTCCCCTGCGCGGCGGCGCTTGCCGTCGCCCCGGCTGGCCGCTATGCTGTATGGATGTACAGCCCCGATGCGCCGCGCCTGATCGCGCATCTCGACATGGACGCGTTCTACGCGTCGGTCGAACTGCTGCGCTACCCTGAATTGCGCGGGCTGCCGGTGGTCATCGGCGGCGGCCGCCGCCACCAGCCCGAACTGTTGCCCGACGGCACACGCCGCTTCTTCCGGCTGCGCGACTACACCGGCCGCGGCGTCATCACCACCAGCACCTACGAGGCACGCGCGCTCGGCGTGTTCTCGGCCATGGGCACGATGAAGGCGGCCGCGCTGGCCCCCGATGCCGTGCTGCTGCCGGTCGACTTCGACGAGTACCGCAAGTACTCCCGGTTGTTCAAGGCTGCGGTGCGCGAGATCGCGCCCTGCGTCGAGGACCGCGGCATCGACGAGATCTATGTCGACCTCAGCGAGCTGCCCGGCGTGCACGACGACGCGGGCCGCGCCATCGGGCTGCGGCTGAAGCAGGCGGTGAAAGACGCCACGGGCCTCACCTGCTCGATCGGCATCACGCCCAACAAGCTGCTGTCCAAGCTGTGCTCCGAGCTCGACAAGCCCGACGGCCTGACGCTGCTGGGCTTCGCCGACATCCCGGCGCGCATCTGGCCGCTGGCCGCGCGCAAGGTCAACGGCATCGGGCCGAAGGCCAGCGAGAAGCTCGCCGGTCTCGGCCTGCACACCATCGGCGACATCGCGGCAGCAGACCCGGCATTCCTGGTCGAGCACTTCGGCGCCAACTACGGCCGCTGGTTGCACGAGGCTTCGCACGGGCGCGACGCGCGCGAGGTGGTCACCTACAGCGAGCCGGTGTCGATCAGCCGCGAAACCACCTTCGAGCGCGACCTGCACGCCGTGCGCGACCGGGCCACGCTCTCGGCCATCTTCACCGAGCTGTGCGTCGAGCTCGCCGGCGACCTGGCGCGCAAGGGCTACGCGAGCAAGACCATCGGCATCAAGCTGCGTTTCGACGACTTCAAGTCGGTCACGCGCGACCTCACGCTGCCGGCGCACACGCTCGACGCGCGCACCATCCGCCGCGCTGCGGGCGAATGCCTCAAGCGGGTCGACCTGACGCGCCGGCTGCGCCTGCTGGGGGTGCGCGCGGGCGCGCTGGCCAGGCTGCGCGACCTCGTGGCGCCGCTTGCGCCGGAGCCTGCCGCAGCCCCCCGCGCCGAAGAACCTTCCGCCCGCTACGGCCTGCCGCTGTTCGACCTGCACGGCGCCGATTGACCGTCATCGGCCGATCGAAGCCGCTGGCGTGACAAATGCCCGCAGCTCGGTGCATCCGGTCCGCAGGGGGCTTCGTATCCTGCACCGTTCGCTGCAAGACCCGGAGTCGTACCCATGCCATGCCCCCAGCTGCGCGCCCTTGCCTGGGCCGCGCTAGTCGCTGCTTCAGCCAGCCCGGCGTTCGCCTTCACGCCCGGCCAGGGCAAGTTGCTGCTCACCGGTGGTGTGAGCAGCATCGACGGTGCAGCCGGAGGCGGGCTCACGCCATGGGCCGTCACCGGCAGCCATGCCACGGGCAGCGAGATCGGCGCGACGGCCTTCTTCACCCGCGTGAAGGTGCAGGACTACGCGCTCGGCGCCTACGGCGCCGCGGTCGGTTTCGGCGACCGCGCCGAACTTTCGATCGCCCGCCAGGACTTCGACGCTGGCGACAACCTCGCGCCGCTGGGCCTGCCGGGGCTGCACCTCAAGCAGAACATCGTCGGCGCCAAACTGCGCGTCGCCGGCGACGCCGTGCTCGACAGTGACACGCTGATGCCGCAGGTCGCCGTCGGCGTGCTCCACAAGACGACCGACGCCGGCGCGCTCGGCCCCACGCTCACCGGGCCGCTGGGCGCCAAGGACAGCGGCACCGACATCTACCTCAGCGCCACCAAGCTGTTCCTCGCGCAAGGGTTCCTCGTCAACGGCACGCTGCGCGCCACGAAAGCCAACCAGAACGGCCTGCTCGGCTTCGGTGGCGCAGCGAGCGGCAGCTACAAGCTGCAGCCCGAGGTGTCGGTGGCCTGGCTGCTGCGCCGCGACCTCGCCCTCGGTGCCGAGTACCGCGCCAAGCCCGACAACCTCAACGAATCCGTGCTCGGCAGCGGCGCGCTGAAGGAGGACGACTGGTCCGACCTGTTCCTCGCCTGGGCGCCGAACAAGCACTTGTCGATCACGCTGGCCTGGGTCGACCTGGGCCGGATCGCGCCGGCGGTGCAGCCGCGCCGCCAGCGCGGCGCCTACCTGTCGGCGCAGATCGGCTTCTGATGAAAGTCCACCGCATGAAGACCCTCGCTCGCCCCCTCGCCCTGGCCGCCGCGCTGCTCGCCGGCGCCGGCGCCTTCGCCCAGACGGCCCCGCAGCGCACGGGCGACGACAGCCTCTACCAGACGCTCGGCGGCCAGGGCGGCCTGACCACGCTGATGGACCGCTTCATGGAGCGGCTGCTCGCCGATGCGCGCATGCGCCCCTTCTTCAAGGATGCGGACCAGCAGCACGTGAAGGAGCAGCTCGTCCTTCAGCTCTGCGAGGTGTCCGGCGGCCCCTGTCGCCGCGACGGCCCCGACATGAAGAAGGCCCATGACGGCATGGACGTCACGCGCGGCGACTTCAATGCGCTCGTGGAAGTACTGCAGGACACCATGGATGCGCAGGGCATCCCGTTCGTCGCGCAGAATCGCCTGCTCGCGAAACTGGCGCCGATGCACCGCCAGATCATCAACACACCCTGAAGGGACGTGACGGCATGAAGCAGATCCTCCTCGGCGCCGCCATGGCGCTCGGCAGCCTCGCCGCGCAAGCCGGCTCCGTCCAGATCACCGTCACCGACAAGGACGGCAAGCCGACGCCCGATGTGGTCGTCCTGGTCGAGACACCGGGCCGGCCCGTACCGGCGAACGTCGGCGTCACTGCCACCATCGCGCAGGAGGACCTGAAGTTCCAGCCCTTCCTCACCGTGGTGCCCGCGGGCAGCACGCTGCGCTTCGTCAACCGCGACGGCTACGACCATCACGTGCGCTCGATGCCCAGCGGCCCGCTGGGCAGCACGCCGCCCGCGCAGAGCATCGAGCTGCGCCTGGACGCCTCCGCCCCGGCGCCGCGCAGCGCCGACGACGACTACCAGAACAAGCCCCCGCCGGTGCGCAAGAAGAGCGGCACCAGCAGCGTCGACGTGAAGGTCGACAAGGCCGGTCCGATCGGCCTGGGCTGCCACCTGCATTCGTCGATGCGCGGGCAGGTCTACGTGAGCGCCACCCCCTGGTTCGCGAAGACCGACGCCAACGGCGTCGCGCGGCTCGAGAACGTGCCCGACGGCGCCATCGAGCTGTCGCTGTGGCACCCTGACCAACTGCAGGAGCAGCCGATCCAGCGCGTGCAAGCCACTGCCGCGCCGCTGACGCTGACGGGGCAGCTCAACTTCGTGCCGCGTCGCCGCCGCAGCTGACTGCGACGGCGCAGGCCACAGGCCGCGCCGCTTGGCGACAATCGGCGCATGGCGTCGCCGGACATCCGTTTCCCGTCGATCGAGGGCCTGCGGGCCTTCGAGGCGGCCGCGCGCCTGGGCAGCTTCGAGCGCGCCGCCGAGGAACTGAACGTGACCGCCAGCGCGATCGGCAAGCGCATCGCCGCGCTGGAGGACCTGCTGGGCACGCCCTTGTTCACGCGCGGGCCGAAGGCACTGTCGCTCACCGCCACGGGCAAGGAGTACCTCGCGCAGGTCGGCGCGGCGCTCGGCCTGCTGGCGGCCGTGCCGCTGCACCGGCGCACGGCCCAGCGCGTGGAGCGGCTGCGGGTGAGTGCGCCGCCGACCTTTGCGCGGCAGATCCTGGTGCCGGCGCTGGAGCACTTCACGGCAGCGCATCCGCAGATCGAGCTGGAGGTGGTGCTGTCGATTCCGTACCTCGACGCCGCGGCGACCGAGGCCGACGTGGAGGTGCGCCACGGCGACCCGGCCTCGCACGCCGGCCTGCCGCTGCTCGACGAGCAGGTGCTGCCGATGGCCGCACCCGCCTTGCTGCAGCGCCTGCCGGCGCTCGTCGAGCCGCGCGACCTGCGTGAAGCGCCGCTGCTGCGCACGCCGCTGGAACCCTGGTCACCCTGGTTCGCCGCCGCCGGCCTCGACTGGGGCGAGCCGGCGCTGGGCACGAAGCTCGTCGACCTCGGCCTGACGCTGGAGGCCGCCGTCAGCGGCCAGGGCATTGCGCTGGCGCGGCCCAGCCTGGCGCGGCACTGGCTCGCGACGGGCGCGCTGGTGCCGCTGTTCCGCGTCGCCGCGCCGCCGGCCTTTCGCTACTACCTGCTGCCGCATGCGGCGCAAGGGCCGGCGGCGGCCTTCGCACGCTGGCTGCGCGGCGAGTGCGAACTGGCCACGCAGGCGGCTGCGGCCCTGGTTTCGGGCAGGCCCTGAAAATCTTTCCGGGGCCGGCGTTCGCGGCACCGCTAGCATCGCCGGTCACAACGAGACAGGAGACCAGACCATGCCCGTGATCACCAACATCGAAGACCTGCGTGTGCTCGCCGAGAAGCGCGTGCCGCGCATGTTCTACGACTACGCCGATTCCGGCTCCTGGACCGAGACCACCTACCGCGCCAACGAGAGCGACTTCCAGAAGATCAAGCTGCGCCAGCGCGTGGCGGTGAACATGGAAAACCGCTCGACGGCGACGAAGATGGTCGGCCAGGACGTGAAGATGCCGGTGTGCATCGCGCCCGTCGGCCTGACCGGCATGCAGCACGCCGACGGCGAGATCCACGCCGCGCGCGCTTCAGAGAAGTTCGGCATCCCGTTCACGCTGTCGACGATGAGCATCTGCTCGATCGAGGACATCGCGCAGAACACCAGCGCGCCGTTCATCTTCCAGCTCTACATGATGCGCGACCGCGACGCCATGGCCCGCATGATCGACCGCTGCAAGGCCGCCAAGTGCAGCGCCCTGGTGCTGACGCTGGACCTGCAGGTGATCGGCCAGCGCCACAAGGACCTGAAGAACGGCCTGACCGCGCCGCCGCGGCCCACGCTGGCCAACATCATCAACCTGATGACCAAGCCGCGCTGGTGCCTGGGCATGGCCGGCACGCGCCGCCACACCTTCGGCAACCTCGTCGGCCACGTCAAGGGCGTCAGCGACATGAGCTCGCTGGCCGCCTGGACCAACGAGCAGTTCGACCCGCGCCTGTCCTGGGCCGACGTCGAGTGGGTCAAGAAGCAATGGGGCGGCAAGCTGATCCTCAAGGGCATCATGGACGTGGAAGACGCGCGCCTGGCAGTGGGCAGCGGCGCCGACGCCATCGTCGTCAGCAACCACGGCGGGCGGCAGCTCGACGGCGCGCCCAGCAGCATCGAGGCGCTGCCGGCGATCGTCGAGGCGGTGGGCCGGCAGACCGAAGTCTGGATGGACGGCGGCATCCGCAGCGGCCAGGACGTGCTCAAGGCCTGGGCGCTGGGTGCGCGCGGCACGATGATCGGCCGGGCCATGGTCTACGGCCTGGGCGCCATGGGCGAGGCCGGTGTCACCAAGGCCCTGCAGATCATCCACAAGGAGCTCGACGTGACGATGGCCTTCTGCGGCCACACCCAGCTCACCAACGTCGACCGCTCGATCCTGCTGCCGGGCAGCTACTGAACTCGCGCCTCGTTCATTCCGTCGCAATTCGGGGCTGGCGTCTGGCTGACGCCAAACTTACACTGAGCGCATTCGTCGCCCCCAGGGGATGCGCCATGACCCTCGACCAGTTCCAGGAATTGCGCCAGTGGTTTCTCCGGCATCGGGGTGACCATCCGATGGAGGGCCATGTCTGGACCACCCTCCTGACGCTGTGGATGGTCGGCTGGGTCGGCGCACCGACCGCCTGGCTGCTGCAGTGGGATCTGGCGGCGCTGGGCGCCGTGCTGCTCGTCTTCGCGCCGGGCCGCTACGTCGCGTGGCGCGACCGGCTGCACCGCCGCGGCCGGCTGCGCTGCGACTGGATCGCCCTGCTGCGCTGAGAGCCGATCAGAGCTGGCGCGCCTCGAAGGTGTTGCACTGCTGGACGCTGCCGGTCTGCAGGCCGCGCTTGAACCAGGTGACGCGCTGCGCGCTGCTGCCGTGGGTGAAGCTCTCCGGCTGCACGGTGCCGCGCGACTTGCGCTGCAATGCATCGTCGCCGATCTGGCCGGCGGCATTGAGCGCTTCTTCCAGGTCACCCTGCTCGAGGATCTGCCGCGCCTTCTGGGCATGGTGAGCCCAGAGCCCGGCAAAGCAGTCGGCCTGGAGTTCCAGGCGCACGCTCAGCGCGTTGCCCTGTGCCTCGCTGACACGGCCGCGGGTGGACTCGACCTTGGCGGTGATGCCCATCAGGTTCTGCACGTGGTGGCCGACCTCGTGGGCGATCACGTAGGCCTGGGCGAAATCGCCCGGCGCGCCGAGCTGCGTGCGCATCGTCTCGTAGAAGCCGAGATCGATGTAGACCTTCTGGTCGCCGGGGCAGTAGAAAGGCCCCATCGCCGCCTGGCCCTGCCCGCAGGCCGTTGGCTCGGAGCCGCGGAACAGGCGCAGCTTGGGCTCGCGGTAGGTGGCACCCAGTTGCTGGAACTGGGTGCGCCAGACGTCTTCGGTATCGGCCAGCACCACCGAGACGAAGCGCGCCATGGTGTCGTCGGCCGGTGGCTTGCCCGCCGGCGCCGACTGCTGCTGCGGCCCCGGCCCTTCGCCGCTGAGCAGGCCCAGCACCGTCAGAGGATTGATGCCGAAGATCCAGCCGGCCACCAGGGCGATCGCCACCGTGCCCAGCCCGATGCCGCGACCGCCGCCCAGGCGCACGCCGCCTGCGCCTCGCGAGGACCGCGCATCCTCGACGTTGTCGCTCTCGCGGTTGCCTTCCCACTTCATGGCGGTCTCCCTGTTGGTGGGCGGCTCAGGCCGGACCGAAGCCGCTGTGCAATTCGGCAGGGCAGGCCTGAAATGAGCCGCCTGCGGTGCGCAATTTCATAGGCGCTTCCCTCCGGCGGCTCAGGTCTTGGGCAGCGTCACGCCGCGTTGGCCCTGGTACTTGCCACCGCGGTCCTTGTAGCTGGTTTCGCAGACCTCGTCACTCTCGAAGAACAGCACCTGCGCGCAGCCTTCGCCCGCGTAGATCTTCGCGGGCAGCGGCGTGGTGTTGCTGAACTCCAGCGTCACGTAGCCCTCCCACTCGGGCTCGAAGGGCGTGACGTTGACGATGATGCCGCAGCGTGCGTAGGTGCTCTTGCCCAGGCAGATCGTCAGCACGTTGCGCGGGATGCGGAAGTACTCGACGGTGCGCGCCAGCGCGAAGCTGTTGGGCGGGATGACGCAGACGTCGGCCTCGATGTCGACGAAGCTGCGCTCGTCGAAGTTCTTCGGGTCGACCACCGTGCTGTAGATGTTCGTGAAGACCTTGAACTCCGGCGCGCAGCGGATGTCATACCCGTAGCTGCTGGTGCCGTAGCTGACGATCTTGTGTCCGTCGGGAGCGGTGCGCACCTGTCCGGGTTCGAACGGATCGATCATGCCGTGCTGCTCGGCCATGCGCCGTATCCACTTGTCGCTCTTGATGCTCATGTGCGCAATTCCGGGTCGGGAAACGTGCATTTTAGGGACCCCGTCGCGCACCACCGGCCGAAGCTGTGCGACAGTTGGGCCTGAAATGATCCCGGAGAACCGCATGCGTGCCGCGACCGACCTCCTGAGCCAATACGCCCTTTACCACCGCGACCGCCGCAACATCGCGAGCCACTTCGTCGGCGTGCCGATGATCGTGTTCGCTGTCGGCGTGCTGCTGGCCAAGCCGGCTTTCGCGCTCGCCGGGTTGGCGCTGTCGCCGGCCTGGGTGGTGTTTGCGCTGGCGGCCGCCTGGTACCTGACGCGCGGCAATCTCTCGCTGGGCGTGGCCACCACTGCGGCAGTCGGCGCGCTGATCGCCCTGGCCCATCACGTGGGCAACAGCGGCACCGGCGCCTGGCTGGCCTGGGGAATCGGGTTCTTCGTGGTCGGCTGGATCATCCAGTTCATCGGCCACTGGTACGAGGGCCGCAAGCCGGCCTTCGTCGACGACATCGTCGGCCTGCTGGTCGGCCCGATGTTCGTCACCGCCGAGGCGCTGTTCTCGCTCGGCTGGGGCAAGCCGCTGTTGCACGAGATCGAGCGCCGCGTCGGCCCGACGATGATGCGGGACCTCGCCCGCATCGCCTGAACCATCAGCCGGCAGCCCGTGCCGGCTCCGGCTGGGCCTCGAAACGCTCGAAGCCGCCGTAGCAGATGAAGTGCCGGTTGGTGGCTCGGCCGAACAGGCACAGGCCCAGCCGCCCGGCGATCTCGTGGCCCATTTGCGTGATGCCGCTGCGCGACACGATGATCGGCACGCCCATCTGCGCCGACTTGATGACCATCTCGCTGGTCAGCCGCCCCGTCGTGTAGAAGACCTTGTCGCCGCCGTCCACGCCGTTCAACCACATCCAGCCGGCGATGGTGTCGATGGCGTTGTGCCGGCCGACGTCCTCCACGAACATCAGCAACTCGTCTTGGCGGAACAGCGCGCAGCCGTGCACCGACCCGGCCGACTTGTAGGTGCTCTCCTGGCGCCGCACGGCATCGAGCAGGCCGTACAGGCGCGCCTGGCTCAACCGCGCCGTGGCCTCGCTGGCCGGCGGCAGCGAGATGTTGTCGAGGTCGCCCATCAGGTCGCCGAACACCGTGCCCTGGCCGCAGCCGGTGGTCACCACGCGCTTGGCCGTCTTCTCGTCGAAGCGCTCGATGCCGGCGCGCGTGGCCACGGCCGCGGCCTGCACGTCCCAATCCACCGTGATCGAGTCGATGTCGGCCACGCTGTCGACCAGCCGCTGGTTGCGCAGATAGCCCAGCACCAGCAGTTCCGGCGCGGCACCCAGCGTCATCAGCGTGACCAGCTCGCGCTTGTCGACGAACACGGTCAGGGCGCGCTCGGCGGGGATGGCGATCTCGCGGGAGGCGCCGAACTCGTCGCGCACCTCGATCGAGTGCATCAGCGGCGCGCAGGCCTGGGTCAGTCGGACGGTCATGCCGGGACTCTACGGGAAGCGGTGAAGACCCACGGCGAACCGCGGAATGAGAACGGGCCGCTGAAGCAGCGGCCCGGGCCAGGCGAGGCGCGCGTTCAGGTCTTCTTGGCTGGCGCCGCAGCCGGCGCCGCAGCCTTGGCCGGCGCTGCAGGCGTGCCAGCCGGCGCCGCCGCGGTGCCCGCCGGCACGAACGGGCCGGGGTCGGCGCAGGCCGGCGTATCGGTGGCCTTGTTGACCGACTTGCCGGCCTTCGCGGCATCGGCCTGGTAGCGAGCTGCCACCTTCTCCATCGAGCGGCACAGCAGGTAGGCCTCGACCTTGCCGCCATGCGCTGTCTTGGCCGCAGCCTCTGCCGCCTTGGCCTTGGCTTCGTCGGACGGGGGCGGCAGCTTGGCCACGGCCGAGGCAGCCAGAACGGAAGACAGCACGGCGATCAGGAGTTTGCGCATGGTCGGACTCTGCAGGTCAGGTTTGCGGAGCAGCTACGGTCCCGCCAGGCGGCGTGCTGCGTTGAGCGGGGATCTTGCCGGCGCGGATGTCATCGAGCCAGAGCTCGTGGTGCTCCTTGGCCCAGGATTCGTCGACGTAGCCGGTGCGCATGGCCTTGAAGGCACCGCGCGTGCCGATCGTGCCCATGTAGATGTGGCCGATGAACAGCACCAGCATCAGCACGGCCGACACGGCATGGATCATGTGCGCCACCTGCATGTCGGTGCGCAGGTAGGCCAGCCCGGGCACGAGCTTGTCGAGCACCAGACCAGAGCCGACGGACACCAGGCCGCAAACGAAAACGCCGCCCCAGAAGATGACTTTCTCTCCGGCATTGAAGCGGTGCGACGGGACTTCATGGTCGCCGAGCATGCCGCCGCCCTTGGCCAGCCAGGTCAGATCGGAGGCCTTGGGGAGGTTGTCGCGCACGAAGGTCACGATGACGATCAGCAGCGACACGGCGAACACCGGCCCGGCGAAGTTGTGGGCCGTCTTGAGCGCATAGGTCAGCCAGCCGAACAGCGTGCCGCCGATCACGGGCAGCAGGAAGAACTTGCCGAAGGCCATCACGATGCCCGAGATCGCCAGGATGCTGAAGGCGATCGCGTTCGACCAGTGCGCACTTCGCTCGAAGGGTGTGAAGCGCTCGACCACACGCCCGGTGTCGGCCACGTGGCCGCCCAGCGGACCCTTGCGCCAGTAGAACAGTGCGAGCGCGAGCGTGACGATGAGCAGCAGCGCACCGCCATAGGGGATGATCCACTGGTTGCGGACCTGGCGCCAGGCTTCGCCGGCGTTGGTGAAGCGTGAGCCGGGGTACTCCACGAACGGCTGGATCAGCACGCCCTTCTCGGCCCCGGGCAGCGACGAATAGCCCGCGCTGTTGCCCGACTCGCGCACCGCGCGCCAGAACGGCGCGTTGTTGCCGGGCTGGCTCTTGGCGCGCTGGGCGTTCGACTCATCGGCCTTGGGCAGATCGGCCGCGGCCGCGTCGGCGGCGGGCTTGGCCGCAGCGCTGTCCGCCTGGGCCATGGCGAGGCCCGGGCCGAGCAGCGCGGCCGCCAGGAGCAATGTGCGCATCACGCGGTGCATGGCTTCTCCTCGATTCGCAACAAGCTCACTTCAGCGCCGGGGCGCGGTTGTACTCGTTCTGGCTCTGCGCACGCTGGCGCAGCTGGGTCTCCCAGCTCGCCTTGTCGCCGGCTTTCCAGCCTTCGGCGACGTAGGCGTTCTGCGCTCCGTCCCAGGCCTTGCCGTCGGACTTCTTCATCGCTGGCTGTACGGTCTGGGCTTTCTCACCGCAGGCCGCGAGGCCCGACGCGAGCACGGCGACGATCAGGATCCGTTTCATCATGACTTGGTGGTCTCCGCCTTCGGTTGTGCGGCGCCGCCCGAGCTGGGCTTGCCGTAGGCCGTGCCCCAGCCCCAGACTTCGGAGCCCTTGCCGCGCGTCAGCACGCGGGTACGGAAGATGTCGGCCACCACGTCGCCGTCGCCGCCGAGCAAGGCCTTGGTCGAGCACATCTCGGCGCAGGCCGGCAGCTTGCCTTCGGCCAGGCGGTTGCGGCCGTACTTGTCGTTCTCGGCCTCGCTGCCGTTGGCCTCGGGGCCGCCGGCGCAGAAGGTGCACTTGTCCATCTTGCCGCGCAGGCCGAAGGTGCCGTTGGTCGGGAACTGCGGCGCGCCGAACGGGCACGCGTAGGAGCAGTAGCCGCAGCCGATGCAGGTGTCCTTGTCGTGCAGCACCACACCCTCGTCGGTGCGGTAGAAGCAGTCGACCGGGCAGACGGCCATGCAGGGCGCGTCGCTGCAGTGCATGCAGGCCACCGAGATGCTGCGTTCGCCGGGCACGCCATCATTCAACGTGACCACGCGGCGGCGGTTCACGCCCCAGGGCACGTCGTGCTCGGCCTTGCAGGCGGTGACGCAACCATTGCACTCGATGCAGCGCTCGGCATCGCAGATGAACTTCATTCTTGCCATGTCGTGTTCTCCTTAGGCGGCAGCGCGCTCGATCTGGCACAGCGTCGTCTTCGTTTCCTGCATCATCGTCACGCTGTCGTAGCCGTAGGTGGTGGCGGTGTTGACCGACTCGCCACGCACCACCGGCACCGCACCGGTCGGGTAGTAGGGCGCCAGGTCGACGCCGCCCCAGCGGCCAGCGAAGTGGAAGGGCAGGAACACCGTCTCCTCGTTGACCCGCTCGGTCACCAGCGCCTTCACGCGCAGCCCCTTGAACTCGGGAACAGCGGCCATCGGCGGGGTCTTCACCCAGACGTACTCGCCATTGCGGATGCCGCGGTCGTTGGCGACCTTCGGGTTGATCTCGACGAACATGTCCTGCTGCAGTTCGGCCAGCCACGGGTTGGAACGCGTTTCGTCGCCGCCGCCCTCGTACTCGACCAGGCGGCCCGAGGTCATGATCAGCGGGAAGGTCTTGCCGATGTCCTTGTTCTTTTCCTGCACGGTCTTGAACAGCGTGGGCAGGCGCCAGAAGGCCTTCTTGTCGTCGTGCGTCGGGTACTTGGCGATCAGGTCCGGGCGGTTGCTGTACAACGGCTCGCGGTGCTGCGGCACCGGATCGGGGAAGTTCCACACCACCGCCCGCGCCTTGGCGTTGCCGAACGGGTGGCAGCCGTGCACCTGCATGGCCACGCGGATGATGCCGCCCGACGGGTCGGTCTTCCAGTTCTTGCCCTCGGCGGCCTTCTTCTCGGCCTCGCTGAGGTCGTCCCACCAGCCGAGCTTCTTGAGCAGCAGGTGGTCGAACTCGGGGTAGCCGGTGGTGAGGTCGGCGCCCTTGCTGTGCGAACCGTCGCCCGACAGCAGCGACACGCCCTCACGCTCGACGCCGAAGTTCGCGCGGAAGTTGCCGCCGCCCTCCATCACGTGCTTACTGGTGTCGTACAGGTTGGGCGAGCCGGGGTGCTTGAGCGCCGGCGTGCCGTAACACGGCCACGGCAGGCCGAAGTAGTCGCCGTCGAGCTTGTAGCCGGTTTCCTTGTCGATGCCGCCCTTGGCCTTGAGCGTCTTCACGTCGAAGACGTTCATGTTGCGCATGTGCGCCTTCAGGCGCTCGGGGCTCTGCCCGGTGTAGCCGATCGTCCAGACGCTGGCGTTGATCTCTCGAAGGATGGACTCGACCTCGGGCTCGTCCATGCCGCCCTTGCCCTTGACCATCTTGTAGTTCTTGACCAGCTCCTTGTCGAAGCCCAGCTTCTGCGCCAGCTGGTACATGATCATGTGGTCGTTGCGCGACTCCCACAGCGGCTCGATGACCTGCTCGCGCCACTGGATCGAACGGTTCGACGCGGTGCACGAACCGCTGGTCTCGAACTGCGTGGTCGCCGGCAGCAGGTAGACGGCGCGGTTGGGGTTCTGGTCCTCGGGCTTGCCCGGCATCGCGGCCAGCGCGGCGGTGGCGCTGGGGAAGGGATCGACGACGACCATCAGGTCGAGCTTGTCCATCGCCTTCTTCATCTCGAGGCCGCGGGTCTGCGAGTTCGGCGCATGGCCCCAGAAGAACAGGCCGCGCAGGTTGCTGTCCTGGTCGATCAGCTCGTTCTTCTCGAGCACGCCGTCGATCCAGCGCGACACCGTCATGCCGGGCTTGGTCATCATGCCCGGCGCGTACTGCTTCTTCATCCACTCGAAGTCGACCTTCCAGGCGTTCGCGAAGTGCTTGAAGGAGCCTTCGGCCAGGCCGTAGTAGCCGGGCAGCGAGTCGGGGTTCGGGCCGACGTCGGTGGCGCCCTGCACGTTGTCGTGGCCGCGGAAGATGTTCGCGCCGCCGCCGCTGGTGCCGATGTTGCCCAGTGCCAGTTGCAGGATGCACGAAGCGCGCACCATCGCGTTGCCGATGGTGTGCTGCGTCTGGCCCATGCACCACACGATCGTGCTCGGGCGGTTCTCCGCCATGGTCTTGGCAACCTGCAGGCAGGTGGCCTCGTCGACGCCGCTGGCTTCCAGCACCTTGTCCGGCGTCCACTTCGCGAGCACGTCCTCGCGGACCTTCTCCATGCCGTAGACGCGGTCCTCGATGTACTTCTTGTCTTCCCAGCCGTTCTTGAACACGTGATAGAGCACGCCGAACAGGAACGGGATGTCGCTGCCCGAGCGGATGCGCACGTACTGGTCGGCCTTGGCCGCCGTGCGCGTGAAGCGCGGGTCGACCACGATCATCTTGCAGCCGTTCTCCTTGGCGTGCAGCACGTGCAGCATCGACACCGGGTGTGCCTCGGCGGCGTTGCTGCCGATGTACAGCGCCGCCTTGGCGTTCTGCATGTCGTTGTAGGAATTCGTCATCGCACCGTAGCCCCAGGTGTTCGCGACGCCCGCGACCGTGGTGCTGTGGCAGATGCGCGCCTGGTGGTCGCAGTTGTTGCTGCCCCACAGGCTCATCCACTTGCGCAGCAGATAGGACTGCTCGTTGTTGTGCTTGGACGACCCGACGACGAACACCGAGTCTGGCCCGCTCTGCTTGCGCAGCTCGAGCATCTTGGCGCTGATCTCGTCGAGTGCCTGGTCCCAGCTGATGCGCTCGTACTTGCCGCCGACGAGCTTCATCGGGTACTTGAGGCGGAACTCACCGTGCCCGTGCTCGCGCACCGCCGCGCCCTTGGCGCAGTGCGCACCGAGGTTGATCGGCGAGTCGAACACCGGCTCCTGGCGCACCCAGACGCCGTTCTCGACCACCGCGTCGATCGCGCAGCCCACCGAGCAGTGGCCGCACACCGTGCGCTTGACGACGACCTTCTTGTCGCCCGAAGCGGCCTTGGCCGCATCGGCGGCCTGCACCTTCTTCACCAGCGTCAGCTGCGACACCGCGATGCCGGCGCCGACCCCGAGGCCGGAGCGGCGCAGGAAAGAGCGGCGGTCCATCGTGGGGATCGCGCGCGACACCCCGCGGGCGAGGCTGGACACCAGCGAAGAGGCCGAGCCCGGAGCGGACGACGACGATTTGCGCGTGAGCAGCATGGGAACTCCTTGAGCGTTCAACGGCGGGCCCGAGTGGCCCGGTCGGAAAAGGGCAGCGGTCAGACCCGTGCGGTCTGGTAGTAGCGCAGCACGTGCTGCGTCACCTGGTAGCCGCCCTTGTCGGCATCGGGCTGTGCACCTGCCGCGACGGGCTCCGGCGCGGCAGGCGCCTTGGGCAGAACGGCGGCCACGGCGGCGAGCGCGCCGGCGGTGCCGGCACCCGCAAACACGGTGCGGCGGGAGAGCTTGGGCTGAACCTTGTCCATCGTGGCCTCCAATGCAGCACAGCATGACCTGTGCAAAAGTGTGCATATCTTAGCCACGCATCGGTCAATTCTCAGTCGCGGCGAACCCTCGCAAACACCCATGCCGCGCCGCGACAAGGTGTCGCAGCGGTTTCCCCGGTGCGGCGCGACAGCTTGTCGCGTCGAGCAATGAAAGAACAAGGGTATCTACCCAGTCAGACGCCCTGCCCGACCGGCGCGATGCAGCGCCTGTGCCACAGTAGCGCCCTGCGAAACGCCGCAATCCGATGCCCCCGACCCCGACCCCGACCCCGCCCGAATGGCCGCTGGCCCACCTGCTCGTCGTCGACGACGAAGCCGGCATGCGCAACTTCCTCGAGAAGACACTGGCCAGCCGCTGCGGCGAGGTACACAGCGCGGCCGATGCCGAATCCGGCGACGAGCTGGTGCGGCGCCACCGTTTCGACCTGCTGATCCTCGACATCACGCTGCCCGGCAAGAGCGGCATCGCTTGGCTGCGCGAACTGCGCGAGCGAGGTTTCGGTGGCGAAGTGGTGCTGATCACCGCCTTCGCCGACCTCGACACGGCGATCGAGGCGCTGCGTGCCGGCGCCAGCGACTTCATCCTCAAGCCCTTCCGCGTCACGCAGATCCTCAACGCCGTGCGCCGTGGCCTGGAGCGCGCAAACCTGCAGCGCGAGAACTGGGTGCTGCGCCGAGCACTCCTGCAGCGCACGCCGCCGGCCGACGGGCTGATCGGGCGTTCGATCGCCATCAAGGGCCTGCAAAGCGCGCTGCAACGCGTAGCCGCCGTCAACAGCACGGTGCTGCTGACTGGCGAGTCGGGCACCGGCAAGGAACTGGCCGCGCTCGCCCTGCACCGCAACAGCCCGCGCCGTGGCGGCCCGTTCGTCCCGGTGAACTGCGCCACCATGTCACCGGAGCATGTGGAGCACGAACTCTTCGGCCACGCGCACGGCGCGGCCGGAGGCAGCGGGCCGGGCCGCGACGGGCTGTTCGTGTATGCCCAGGGCGGCACGCTGTTCCTCGACGAAATCGGAGACCTGCCGCTGCCGCTGCAGGCCACGCTGTTGCGCGTGCTGGAGGACCGGCGCATCCGCCCGGTGGGCAGCGAGCAGCAGATCCCGGTGGACGTGCGCATCGTCGCCGCCACCAACCGGCGGCTGGCCGACGAGGTGGCCGAAGGCCGCTTCCGCGCCGACCTCTACTACCGGCTGCAGGTGGTGGAGATCAACCTGCCGCCGCTGCGCTCGCACAAGGAAGACATTCCCGACCTCGTCGAGCACTTCATCGCCACGCTGGCCCCGCAGCTCGGCGTGGCGCCGATGGAGGTGACGGCCGAGGAGCTCGGCTACCTCGCGCAATACGACTGGCCGGGCAACGTGCGCGAGCTGCGCAACCTGATCGAACGCTCGCTGATCCTCGGCGCGCTCAACGTCTCGGCGCTGTACCAGGGCCTGTCGCGCATGCAGGCCGAGCCGCGCGCGCGGGCCGCCGCCGGCCCCACCGACCTGCATGCGCTGGAGAAGCAGCACATCCTCTCGATCCTCGACTCGGTGGGCGGAGACAAGACCCGTGCCGCGCAACTCCTGGGCATCTCGCGCCGCACGCTGGAGCGCCGCGTCGCCGAGTGGAGCGAAGCGACGACGACCTCCCGCGCGGCGCGCCCGGCCTGAGCCGCCACCAGCACGATGCCCAGACGCTTCCGCGACCTGCCCATCCGCGGCAAGCTGCTGGCGATGGTGCTGGTGCCGCTGGCGGTGGTGCTGCCGTTGCTGGGCATCATCCTGCTGGTGTGGGCAGATCTCTCGTTTGACCGGCTGCTCATCACCAAGGTGCGATCCGACCTCGCGGTGGCCAACGGCTACTTCGAGCGTGTGCTCGGCGAGGTCGGCGCCAGCGCCGCGACGCTGGCCGACTCGAACGCGCTGCACCTCGAGCTGGCGCGGCAACCCGCCGCCGACCTGGTGCCGCTGCTGCAGCGCTTCAAGGCGCGCGAAGGGCTGGACTTCGTCAACTTCCGCCGCAGCGACGGCACGCTGGTCGCCACGGACTTCGCGCCGGCCGGCGAGACCGGCGCGGCGCCGGCCTTCCGCCTCGGCGGCGCGGCACAACGGCGTGCCAGCATCGAGATCCTCTCGCCCGACGAACTGAAGCGCCTGGCGCCGGCGCTGATCCCGCGGGTCGCGGTGCCGCTGGTCGAGACGCTCAACGCCGCGCCGACCACTCGCGCCCAGGAAGACCGGGCGATGGTGGTGCTGGCCAGCGCACCGGTGGTGTCGGCCGACGGCCGACAACTCGGCCATGTGCAGGCCGGCGTGCTGCTCAACCGCAACCTGCCCTTCATCGACCACATCAACGGCATCGTCTACCCCGAGGGCTCGCTGCCCTTCGGCAGCCAGGGCACGGCCACGCTGTTCCTCGACGACGTGCGCATCAGCACCAACGTGCGCCTGTTCGGCGCCGACCCGACCAACCGCGCCATCGGCACTCGCGTGTCGCAGACGGTGCGCGACGCGGTGCTCGGCCGCGGCGGCACCTGGCTGGACCGCGCCTTCGTGGTCAGCGACTGGTACGTCTCGGGCTACCAGCCGCTGGCCGACGGCGCCGGGCAGCGCGTGGGCATGCTCTACGTCGGCTTTCTCGAGCAGCCATTCACGCTGCTCAAGTACGGCGCGCTGGCGGCGATCGGGCTGATCTTCGGCGCGGTGATGGTGGCGGCAGCGCTGGTCTCGCTGCGCGGCGCGCGCGGCATCTTCGGGCCGATCGAGCAGATGGCGCAGACCATGCAGCGTGTCGAATCCGGCGAGATGGGCGCGCGCGTCGGACCAGTGCCCGGCCACGACGAGATCGGCCAGCTCGCCGGACACCTCGACCACCTGCTCGACACCATCGACGACAAGACCCAGGCCCTGCAGCGCTGGAACGCCGAGCTCGACGCCAAGGTGGCCGAACGCACGCGCGCGCTGGAGGCCGCGCAGCAGCAGCTGGTGCGCAGCGAGAAGCTCGCCGCGGTGGGCCAGCTCACCGCCAGCATCGCCCACGAGGTGAACAACCCGATCGCGGTGATCCAGGGCAACCTCGACCTGGCGCGCGAGCTGCTCGGCGCCGATGCGCAGCGCGTTGCGGGCGAGCTCAAGCTGGTGGACGAGCAGGTCGAGCGCATGCGGCTGATCGTCACGCAGCTGCTGCAGTTCGCGCGGCCGAACGAATTCGCCGGCTACATCGACAACGTCGACACCGCGCAGGCGCTGCAGAGCTGCCTGGTGCTGGTGGCGCACCTGCTGTCGCGCACGCGCATCGAGCTGCAGCGCGAGCTGCACGCCACGCGGCTGCCGGCGGTGAACCGCAACGAGCTGCAGCAGGTGCTGGTCAACCTGCTGGTCAACGCCATCCACGCCATGCCCGAGGGCGGCACGCTGACGCTGGCCACGCGCGACGTCGGCACCGATGCGGTCGAGATCGACGTGGCCGACACCGGTGCGGGGCTGGATGCCGAGCTGCTGGCCGAGCTGTTCCAGCCCTTCGTGACGCGCAAGAAGGACGGCACCGGCCTGGGCCTGTGGATCAGCCGCAGCATCGTCGAGCGCTACGGTGGCGACATCCGCGCTGCCAACCGCGCCGACGGCCTCAGCGGCGCCGTGTTCACGGTGCTGCTGCGTGTCGAGGACCGCGGCGCAGCCGCGTGAGGCGGCCTACTGCTCGAGCAGGTCGAAGCCCTGCGTCTCGACCTGCACGAACGCGCGCGTGAAGTCGGCCAGCGCGCGATAGAGCTGGGCGCGCGGCTGCGTGTCCACCGCGTCGCACAGCTTCTCGATCCAGGGCTGCAGGTGGCCGCGGAAGAAGCGCCGCTGCTGCTCGAGGTTGCACACCGCCACGTCGTCACCGGCGATCAGGTAGCGCATCACCTCGAAGACGCCGGCGATGTGGTCCTCGGTCTCGCCGCGCGTCTCGTCGCGCGCCAGGCCCAGCGCGGCCAGGTCGTGGCGCAGCGCGGCCAGCGGCTTCTCGTTGAGGAAGCCGCTGAGGTAGTAGGAGCCGTAGAGGAACACCTCCGGCTTGCCCACGCCGAGGAACAGGCCGTCGTACTCGCGCGCCGCCGCTTCGGCGGTGGTAGCGCGCATCGCGGCCACCAGCGCCTGCCAGGGCGCTTCGAGGAAGGCACCTTCCTGCGGCGCCTGCGTCACGGCGACACGGAACTGCGCCAGCAGCGCCTCGTCGGGTGCGGCCAGCCACAGCCGCGAGAGCAGCCCGTACAGCTCGGCGCGCGCCAGCTCCTCGCTGTCGTCGGCGCTGGCGAAGCTCATGGCGGTCGGCTTGTCGCTCATAGGTCGGTGATCTTCGTCTCGTTCGGGTTGCTGTAGATGTCGATGACGCGGCAGTCGCCGCACATCTGCAGCCGCTTGAGCGCCTCGCCCTGGAAGGCGCTGTGGCCCGACAGTTTGGTCAGCATGTTCTCGATCGCGCGCATGGTGCCGAAGGGCTTGCCGCACTGGATGCAGCGGTAGGGCTCGGCCTCGTTGAGCACGCGCGCCACCTTGCGCGCCTTGCCGCCATCGGCCAGCCACAGGCGCGGCTGCAGCGTGATGGCGCTCTCCGGGCAGGTGGTGGCGCACAGGCCGCATTGCACGCAGTTCTTCTCGATGAACCTGAGCTGCGGCTTGTCGGGGTTGTCGGCCAGCGCGGCCTCGGGGCAGGCGCCCACGCAGCTCAGGCACATCGTGCACTTGGCCGTGTCGACCTGCAGGCTGCCGAAAGGCGAGCCGGCGGCCGGCAGCACGATGTCGTCGGCGGCCGCCGGGGCGTGGGTGAGCAGGTGGTCGAGCGCGAGGTCGAGCGTGGCGCGCTTGTCCGCCTGCGCGGCCAGCGCGCCGGGCTGCGCCACGCCCTGCGCGGCGGGAGCGCGCAGCGCCGCGTCGAGCACGGCCAGGTCGCGCGCATCGCGGGCCTCGATCAGCTTGAAGTGCTCGCCGCGGTAGCCCAGGCCGGCCAGGATGGCCTGCGCCACCGCCATCTGCTCGGCCAGCGCCGTGCGGTACTCGGGCGCCTCTTCCTCGGTGAGCAGCACCCAGACCTGGCTCGCGCCGCCGGCGATGGCGGCCAGCCAGAGGTCCAGGCCGACGCTCGCGGTGTGCCACAGCGCCACCGGCAGCACGCGCGCCGGCACGCCGTGCACGGCCTTGTCGGTGCGGGCCGCGCGGCCGAGTTCGCCGATCATCCTGCTGCCCGCGCCTTCGCTGTGCAGCAGTAGCGCCGCGTCCCTGCCGCCAGCCAGGCGATAGGCGCCGAGCATCGTGCGCAGCTTGCGGCCCTGGTCCACCGTGCCGGGGTAGCCGAAGGCCAGCGCGCCGCTCGGGCATACCGTGCTGCAGGCCCCGCAGCCCACGCACAGGTGCGGCTCGACGACGATGCCGCCGGCCGCATCGCCCTTGGCCTTGCCTTTGCGCGACGCATCGCTGCGGATGGCGCGCGCGGAGCAGACCTCGATGCAGGCGCTGCAGCCGATCTGCTCGTTGCGGCTGTGCGCGCACAGCTTGGCCTTGTAGTGGAAGAACTTCGGCTTCTCGAACTCGCCGGTACGCTCGCGCAGTTCGAGCACGGCCTTCACCAGCCGGCGCTCGGCGTCACCGCCGCGGCCGACGTGGAAGTAGCCCTGCGGCGGCTGATGCATCGTGAAGGCCGGGCTCTCGCGCAGGTCGAGCACGAGGTCGAAGTCGTCTTCGGCCTGTTGCGGCGCGCGCTGGAAGTCGATGGCGCCGGCAGCGTCGCACACCTTGACGCAGTCGCGGTGGCTCTTGCACCGCGACAGGTCGATCTGGTAGCTGAAGTCGATGGCACCCTCCGGGCAGGCGTCGACGCAGGCGTTGCAGCGTGTGCACAGGTCCAGGTCGATCGGGTTGCCGCTCTCCCACACGGCGTGGAAGGCGCCGAGCCAGCCGGACAACTTCGTCAGCCGCCCCGCCATCACGGCGCGATCACGCTGCTGCGGCAGCGCGCCGCCCGGGCGGTCGACGAGCAGCACGACGTCGAGCTTGTCGGCCAGCATCGCCGCGGCGCGCTCGGCGTCGTCGGCCGGCCCGATCACCAGGCAGCGGCCCTGCGAGCGGTAGCTCACCGTGGCCACCGGGTCGGGGTCGGGCAGCTGCGCGGCGGCGATCAGCGCGGCGAGCTTCGGCGCGGCGCCCTTCGCGTCCTTCGACCAGCCGCCGGTCTCGCGGATGTTGACGAAGCGGATCGGCCGCTCGGCCACTCGCGGCGCGCCCTCGGTCTGCTCGTTGAGCTCGAGGAACAGCCGGCTCTCCTGAGTGCAGGCCACCAGCAGGTCGTCGCCGTCCTTGGCCGCACGCTGGAAGGCGCCAGCCTCGCGGCGGCACAGCAGCGTGTGGACGGTGTCCAGGCCGTCAGGGCTGGCCAGCGGCGTCTTCGCCAGCGCCTGGCTCACCGGCGCCAGGCTCGCCGGCGTCAGCGGCATGGTGCGGTTGCAGTCGCAGATCAGCGTCTTCATTCGAGGCTTCTTCCTTCGGGTCGGCCGGTGCCGGGGCCGCAGATTCGGCAGCCGGCTCGTCCGTCTTCTTCTCGTCGTCGAACAGCCCGAGGAACTGCGACTGCACCATCTGGCGCAGCATGCCCTCGGGCAGCGGGTCGGGCTTGCCGTAGTCGTCGATGTAGGTGTCCAGCCCGTCCATCACGTTGTAGTGCGGGTCGGTGAAGAGCTTCTTCAGGGCCGCGTTCTTCACCGTCGGGTCGACGTCGTGAGCAACGAAGCGGCTGAAGTCGGATTCCGTGGTCAGCGTGGCGACGTCGTCGAGCGTGAGCGCCGGCTCGGCCGGCATCTCTGCGCTGACCGGTGTTTCGGTCTCGGTGGCGACCGGCCCGGCGGCGAGCGCCGGCACCTCGATGGGTGCGGGCAGCGGCGGCGCCGGTTCGGGCTCGCGCCCTTCGCGTGCCTGCGACTTGCGCCGCGCCCAGCGCGACAGGAAGCCGCCTTCTTCGCCGGCCATCAGTGCCTCACGAACCGCGCCGCTGCGGCGACTCGAACGACGCCGGGCGCTTGCGCTGCTTGGGCTCGGGCTTGTAGTGCTCGTCGGTGAAGGCCTGCAACCATTCGCGCCATTCGGGCTGCAGCGGCACGTTGTCGACACGCTCCTGCGCGTCGAGCCGGCGGCCGGCCTCGTTGTACGACAGCGTGACCTGCTCGGGCCAGGCCCGCGACGGGTCCTCGTCGTCGGCGCGCCAGACGACGAACCACACCGGCGCGCCGCTGCTCAGGTTCAGGTAGTAGCCCTCGCCCTCGTCGGCGAACAGCTCGACGCGCAGGCCCGGGTGCAGCGTGCTGCACAGCTTGCCGTCGTCGCGCAGCACGCGCGGCGCATCGCCAAAGGCGTCCTGCATGGGCAGCACCTCGGCGATGCGATGACGCCAGTCCTCCCAGCGGTTGGGCTGGAAGTCGCGCTCCATCACGACCGCGACGGTCACGGTTGGGCGCTCGGTCATCGGCGGCGGCCTCTCACGCTCTCAGGTGTTCTTCGAGATCGAGATGGTCGGGAACTTCGCGCTGAAGTCCTTCGCGCGCTGCGCGATCTTCACCGCCACCTGCCGCGCCACGCTCTTGTACAGGCCGGCGATCTCGCCGTCGGGCTCGCTCACCACCGTGGGCCGGCCGGCGTCGGTCTGCACGCGGATCGACAGGTTCAGCGGCAGCGCGCCGAGGTAGTCCATCTCGTACTCGGCGGCCATCTTCTTGCCGCCGTCCGCGCCGAAGATGTGCTCGATGTGGCCGCACTTCTCGCACACGTGCACGGCCATGTTCTCGACGATGCCCAGGATCGGCACGCCGACCTTCTCGAACATCTTGATGCCCTTGCGGGCGTCGAGCAGGGCGATGTCTTGCGGCGTGGTGACGATCACCGCGCCGGTCAGCGGCACGCGCTGGGAGAGCGTGAGCTGGATGTCGCCGGTGCCCGGGGGCATGTCGATGATCAGGTAGTCGAGGTTGCCCCAGTTGGTCTGGCGCAGCAGCTGCTCGAGCGCCTGGGTGGCCATCGGGCCGCGCCAGATCATCGGGTTGTCCTGCTCGATCAGGAAGCCGATCGAGATGACCTGCACGCCGTAGTTCTCCAGCGGCTCCATGGTCTTGCCGTCGGCGCTTTCGGGGCGGCCCTCGATGCCCATCATCATCGGCTGGCTGGGGCCGTAGATGTCGGCGTCGAGGATGCCCACCGTGGCGCCCTCGGCAGCCAGCGCCAGCGCGAGGTTGACCGCCGTGGTGCTCTTGCCTACGCCGCCCTTGCCGGAGGCCACGGCGACGATGTTCTTCACGTTGGGCAGCAGCTGCACGCCGCGCTGCACCGCATGCGCGATCACCTTGGTGGCCAGGTTGGCGCTGACGTTCTCGACGCCGGGCACGCTGCGCGCCGCGGCGATCAGCGCCTTGCGCAACGCCGGAATCTGGCTCTTCGCCGGGTAGCCGAGCTCGACGTCGAAGGAAACGTCGCCGCCCTCGACCTTCAGGTTCTTCAGCTGCTTCGTCGAGACGAAGTCTTTGCCCGTGTTCGGGTCGGTGACGCCCTTCAGGGCTTCGAGGAGGGCGGAATCAGAGGCGGCCATGAAAGTGGTTTCATAGGATGAGAGCGAGCGGCAGTCTAGCGCAGCGATCACCGCCCTCCGGTCCACCGGGACACTGCCGCGGCCCGGCGCCCCACCCCCCTCAACCGTGGGGAACTGCACGGATTTTGGAAACAGGACGTCGATCGGATGGTGCGGGTCGCTCCATTCGCATCACTCGATGACGAAGCGAACTGGGCTTTGAAAACGTTTACAGCCCCGAACAATTCGTTGTTTGCAGCCACAGGGCCTCCCGGCTCGGCCTCCTACATTCGCGATGCGCAAAGACGCCGTATCGAAAAGACAGTCCTCGGGGGAGGGTGGCGAGTGAAGACACATTGGGTGGCCGGATGGCTCTTGTTGACGACGCTGACCGCGTGCGACTTCGGATCGAAGATGCCGGACGCAGCCGCGACTGCGGGCGCAGCGGCACCGCCACCGGTAAGCGCGGCGCCGGATCCGCACGGCCAGGAAGCGGCCCCTGCTCCGGCGACGAGCACCTCCGTCAAGCCCTCGCCCGGCTGTTTCACGTCGAGTTCTCCCCGCCGGCTGACGCGCTCGCAGTTCGTCAACCTGCTGACCGACGTCAGCCGCGACCTCGCCGGCGGCGACACGGCGGTGGCCGGCAGAGTGGCGGGCATCGTGATCGACCAGGCGCAATTCCCGCCCGACCAGCCGATCAACCCTGACAGTGCTCGGCACAAGGGCTACGAGCGCATCGATCAGGCCTTGAACAGCCGACAGGCCTCGGCGATCCACGCCAGCGCCAAGGCCATCGCCGGCGGACTCACCGCCGACGCCACGCAGCTGTCGACGCTGCTCGGCGGCTGCAGCGGCACCCCCGAGTGCCTGGATGCCTTCATTCGCCGCGCCGGCAGGCTGCTGTTCCGCCAGCCGCTGAGCGAGGCGGAAGTGGCCGTCTACCGCGGCGCCGCAGGCGGTGCCACCAGCGCCTCTGCGGTGGCCAAGGTGCTGGCGACCATGATCGCGTCGCCGAAGGTGTTCTTCGTGCTCGAGCGCGGCCAGGCTGTCGATGCCGGCACGCGCTGCGCGCCGCTGACGGCCCACGAACTGGCAGCGCGCCTGGCCCTGCACTTGTGGGAATCGGCGCCGGACGCCGTGCTGAACGCCGCGGCCGATGACGGCTCGCTGCTGCAGCCGGCGGTCTACACCGTGCAGGTCACGCGCATGCTGGCCGATGCCAGGGCCGAGCGCGCCATGCGCGGCTTCTTCCGCCAATGGTTCCGGCTCGACGAACTGGTCGCGCTGGACGGCAAGGCCGGCACCGCGAAGTTCGACGCCTTCGCCGCAGGCTACAAGCCCCTGCCGGGCTCGCGCGACGCGGCCGTCACCGAGGTGCTGGACATGGTCAGCTGGGTGGCCGCCAACAACGGCTCGCTGCAGCAGGTGCTCACCGATCGCCACGCGTTCGCACGCACCGAGGACATCGCCTCGCTCTACAAGACCCCGGTGTGGGCCGGCGGCACGGCGCCGCCGCCCTTGTTCACGGAAGCCGCACGCGTGGGGCTGCTGACGCGCATCGGCCTGATGGCCAACGGCGCCTCCGATACCACGCTGCCGATCCAGCGCGCCAGCCGCATCCTCGGCGGCCTGACCTGCCAGGCGCTGCCGCCGCCGGTGATGGACCAGAGCAACAAGGCCGCCGACCTGTCCGGCGTGCTGAGCACCCGCGAGCGCACCGAGCGCATCACGCAGATGGACGGCACCAGCTGCGTGGGCTGCCACAAGACCGTGCTGAACCCCTGGGGCTTCGTCTTCGAGGGCTTCGACGCCCTCGGCCGCGTGCGCAGCACCGAACGAGTGCTCGACGACGCCGGAGCCCTGCTCGGCGAGAAGCCGGTCGACACCGCCGTGACCGCCAAGCTCGACGGCATGGCGGCGCGGCCGCTGGCTCATGCGGCCGAAGCCCAGCAGTACGTCCTCGACAGCGGCGCCTTCGAACGCTGCTTCGCGCGCAACCAGGTGCGCTACGCCTTCGGGCGCGCCGACACCGACGACGACAGCGAGATCGTGGAATCGCTGCGTGCACAGGCCGCCAACGGCGCGAACCTGCGCAGCCTGTTCGCCGCCATCGTGCAGCGCCCCGAATTCAAGTCGATCGCCAGGTAGCCATGAAGCCGATCTTCGACAAGCTCTCCCGCCGCCAGTTTCTGCGCGGCGCCGGCGGCACCATGCTCGCCCTGCCGCTGCTTCCCTCGCTGCTGCCGCGCGAGGTGGGCGCCCAAGCCGTGGCTCAGGCCTCGGCCGAGCGCTACTTCGTGCACATGACGACCTGGCACGCCTGCTTCCAGGAGCCCTACTTCGGCCCGATGCTGACGGCCGCGCCAGCCGCAACGGCGTCGCATGGGGGCATCGCCGTGCGCAGCGGCCCGCTGCCCTTCTCGACCGAAGGCGATCAAGCCGTGCTCAGCAGCATCCTGCGCGCGCGCAGCAGCCTGTGGACGCCGCGCCTGCGCGGGCTGACCAACGTCATCAACGGCCTGGACTTCGCCCGCGGCGTCGGCCACAACCGCGGCGGCACCCTCGGCGGCAGCGACACCAGCCCGAGCATCGACCAGATGCTGGCTGCGGCACCGAGCTTCTACAAGACCACCGCGCTGCAGCCGGCGATCGTGCGCAACCCGGTGTCGCGCACGCTCAGCGGCGGCGCCATCGTGCAGACCGAGGAAACCGCCGACAGCAACGTCAAGCTGTTCGACCGCCTCTTCAAGAACGCCAGCACCGCGCCCGGATCCCCGGCGCCCGCCGCCGCCGAACAGGTCGTGCTGGTCGACCGCGTCAAGGAGCATGCGGACCTCGTGCTCAAGGACCCGTCGTGCTCGGCCGACTGCCGATCGCGCCTGGGCGACTACCTCGACATGCTGTCGCAGGTGGAAGTGAAGGTGCAGGCTTCGGCTGCGGTGAGCAGCTCCTTCGCGCGGCCGACCAGCGACACCCTGGCGATCGAGCAGTCCGCCGGCTTCTACGGCACACCCAACTCGCATCTGCAGTGCGAGCAGTTGTGGAACGACATCGTCGTGGCCGCATTTGCCGCCGGCATCAGCCGCATCTACGTCAACGGCCCGACCACCTACACCTTCGGCCCGGAACCCGAGCACTCGTGGCACAACGCCTATGCGCACGGCCAGGACGCAGCGGACATCCGCGCCGGCTTCGGCGCGGCGGTGCAGCGGCAGTTCGAAGGCGCCGTGCTCGACATGGCCTCCAAGCTCGACCAGGTGCGCACCGCCGACGGCGCGACGCTGCTCGACAAGGCGCTGGTCGCCAACAGCTTCGAGATGGGCAGCGGCGGCAATCCCGGCCACCACCACAACCGCTGCATCCCCATCGTCAGCATCGGCAGTGCGGGCGGCCATTTCCGCACCGGCCAGTGGCTCGACTACCGCGACCTCAATTCCTTCTCATGGTCTTCGGACCCGCACTGGTGGAGTGGCCTTCTCTACGACCAGTGGCTGGGCATGGTGGTGCGCTCCATGGGCGTGAGCCAGGCGGACTTCGACAGCACGCGCCACGGATATCCCGGCGTGCGCGCCGACAACACCGACCACACCGATGCGACCTGGGCTGCCGCGGGCGGCGACCTGCCCTGGCTGAAGGCCTGAGCCGATGCGACGCATCCCCGCACTGAGCCTGCCTGTCGTCTTCGCGCTGCTGACCCCGCTGGCGGGCGCGCAGAGCGCTGCCAGCGGCGAGAAGCTCTACGCCACGCCGGTCGTTCCCGGCAAGCTGAGCTGCTCCGCCAACGCATGCCACGGCTCGACCACGCAGCCGCAGAACCGCATCGCCAATGGCCTGAGCGCCGCCAACATCAAGGCGGCGGTCGGGCGCGTGGCGCAGATGCGCTTCCTCGACGGTCAGCTCGGCGACGCGCAGTTCAACGACCTGTCGGCGTACCTGAGCAGCAAGCTCGGGGGCACGCCCAGTTACCTGCAGGTGGTGGCGATGCCCCAGCCCGTGCTCGCGCCGGCGGCTCTGGCCTTCGGCGCCCTGGACCTGCTGACCACCAGCCCCGCCCAGGCCATCACGCTGACCAACGCCGCGACCGCGAGCGCGCCGCTCGTGCTGGGCAGCATCGGCACCACGGCAGGCAGCGACTTCGCCGTCACCGGCGGCACCTGCCGCAGTGGCGACAGCCTGCCGGTGGCCAGCAGCTGCAGTGTGCTGGTCAGCTTCACACCCAGCGCCCTGGGCACACGATCCGGGGAGCTTCGCGTGGTTCACAACGGCGCGGCGGCGCTCAGCACGGTGTCGCTCGGCGGCACGGGCACCGGCACGCTGCCGGTGATCACGCTGTCGCCGCCGTCGCTGAGCTTCTCGCAGACCGTGGGCAGCAATTCGGCCGCGCTGCGTCTGCTCGTCGGCAACGGCGGCACCGGCGTGCTCAGCCTCGGGGCCATCGGCCTGGCCGGTGCGCAGGCCGCCGAGTTCGAGCTCGCTGCCGCCACCGGTGCCGGTGACTGCGCCGCCGGCACCCTGCTGTCGGGCGGGCAGAGCTGTGCGCTGACGATCCGCTTCAGTCCGGCCGCCGCCGGCCGCCGCGAGGCCACGCTGGCGATCGCGCACAACGCCTTGGGCAGCAGTTCGAGCGTGGCGCTCGTCGGCTTCGGCAACGCCTCACCGCAACCCGGCCTGCAGCTCGACGCCACGCGCATCGACCTGGGTGACCAGGTCGCGGGCACGGCAAGCGGTGAACGCGTGCTCGGCGTCGTCAACAACGGCCAGGCCGAGCTGAACCTCAGCTCGCTCGCCGTCACCGGCACGCAGGCCGCCGAGTTCTCGCTGGGGGGCAGCTGCGCCGTCGGCACGGCGGTGCCCGCGCAAGGCAGCTGCACGATCGCCGTGCGCACGACACCGGCCAGCCTGGGCGCGCGTGCCGCGATGCTCGTGCTGGCCAGCAATGCGCCGGTGGGAACGGTGGGCGTCTCGCTGGCCGCGACCGGCGTGCCCGCACCCGCGCCGGCGGTCTCGCTGTCGCAGGCAGCGCTGGGATTCGGCACCGTGGCGATCGGCGGCAGCTCGTCACCGCGCACGGTGGTGCTGGCGAACACCGGCAACGCCGCACTGCAGCTCGGCAGCCTGGCCACCAGCAGCAGCGAGTTCAGGCTCACGCACGACTGTCCGGCCAGCCTCGCGCCCGGCGCGAGCTGCTCGCTCGGCGTCGTCTATGCGCCGACCAGCGCCAACAGCTCCGAAGTGCTGACGATCCGCTCGAACGCGCCCAGCTCGCCCAACCAGATCGTGCTCAACGGCCTGGGCAGCAACGCCACGCTGCCGGTGCTCGACTGGGCCGAAGGCAGCGCTCCGATCGCCTTCGACACCGCGGCCATCGGCGCCACCACCGCGGCCGTGCAGCGCACGCTGGTCAACCGCGGCCCGGGCAGCGTGAGCCTCTCGGTCCTGTCCGTCGCAGGCACCGACCCCGGCTCCTTCGTGCTCGGCGGCGGCAGCTGCGTGGTCGGCAGCGTGCTCGCCGCCAACACGAGTTGCAGCGTCAGCCTGCGCTTTGCGCCGTCGGCCCCCGGCGCACGCACGGCCGTGCTGCAGGTGGGTTCGACAGGCAGCAACCCGGCCGAGCTGGCACTCGGCGGCACCGGCTCCGGCTTCGCGGCCGTGCAGCAGGCGCTGGGCGTGTTGCCGGCGGCCCTCGACTACAGCCACGCGAGCATCGTCACCGGAACGCACAGCGATCCGCTGGTGCTGCGCATCAGCAATGAAGGCAACGCCGACAACACCATCGCCGCCGTGACGACCAGCGCCGGCTTCATCGTCGCGCCGGCCGAGGGCAGCGACGCCTGCCCCGGCGTGCCGTGGACGCTGGCGCCGGGTGCGGCATGCCGTGTGGCGGTGGTGTTCGCGCCGGTGACCGGCGGCAGCACGCAGGGCACGCTGCGCGTGGTCAACAGCGCCGGCCAGGCCAGCGAGGTCGCCCTGAGCGGCCAGGCCACCACCACCATGACCAACGCCGGCAGCTCGGGTGATGGCGCCGGCGCACTCGGCCTGGGCTGGCTGCTGCTGCTCGGCCTGGCCGTGGCCGTGCTGCGGCGGGGCACGGCCTCCCGCACGCGTGTCGCTCGGCACCCATGAACAAGAACATGCCCTGCCGGAGCGCAGCCCTTCCCCGATCCACCTGCTTAGTCATCAAGAGACCGTCACCGTGAACATCCTCCGTCCCCTTGCATGGTTCACCATGCTGTCGCTGCTGGGCGGCTGCGCCCAGCTCGACGCCATCGCGCCCAAACCCTGGCAGAAGGAATACCTGGCCAAGAAGGAGATGACCATCGAGGGCGATGGCCACGAAGGCCGCCTGGCCCAGCGCATCTACAACAGCCGCGAGAACGCATCGGGTGGCTACGGCGTGGGTGGAGGCGGCTGTGGCTGCAACTGAACCGCTCAAGGGCGCCATCGTCGCCGCGGCGCTGGCGCTGCCCGGCGTTCTGCCGAGCGCCGCACGAGCCCAGTCGGCACCCGATCAGGGCAGCGTCTCGCTGAAGTTCCTGGCCTATCGCGACAGCCAGTCGACCGACACCGTCTACCCGCAGTACACCGGCAACGAACCGTCGCGGCTGCGCCGCATCTCGGTGAATGCACCGTCGTTCGCCATCGTCGCGCCGTTGAACAGTCAGTGGGCGGCGGAAGGATCGCTGATCGTCGAGCATGTGTCGGGGGCGACGCCGCGCTACTACACCGACGTCTCCGGCGCCACCACCTCGCCGGGCATGACCGACTCCCGCACCGGCGGCGACGTGAAGGTGACCCGCTACTTCGATCGCGCGTCGATCGGCGTGGGCCTGGCCGGATCGACGGAGAACGACTTCCGCTCGGCGGCGGTGTCGCTGGACGGCCGGCTCTCGACGGAAGATCGCAACACCACCTTCAATCTGGGCATCGGGCACACCCGCGATCACATCACCTCGGTCAATGACGACACGCTCGACGAGAAGCGCCAGACCACCGAGCTGATCGCCGGCGTGACGCGCGCCTTGACGCGCAGCGACATCGTGCAGCTCAACCTGAGCTACGCCGGCGGCCGCGGCTACTACAGCGACCCGTACAAGCTGTTCGATCGCCGGCCCGACACGCGCCGGCAGGCCGCCGGCCTGCTGCGCTGGAACCACCACTTCGTGGGCTGGGGCAGCACGCTGCGCAGCGGCTACCGCTACTACCGCGACAGCTTCGGCATCCGCGCCCACACCGCCGATGCGGCCTGGGTCCAGCCGGTGACGCCGATCTTCTCGATCATCCCGAGCCTGCGCTACTACAGCCAGGGTGCGGCAAGGTTCTACTACGACCCGGTGGCGGATGTCTCCATCTATCCCGGGCCGGTGGGCGCTCCCGTCTACAGCTCACCCGACCAGCGCCTGTCGGCCTTCGGCGCGATCACGCTGGGACTGAAGGCGGAGCTTCAGCTCGGCCGCTGGAGCACCGACCTGAAGCTCGAACAGTACGAGCAGCGCTCGTCTTGGCGCACGGGTGGTCAGGGTTCACCTGGAATCGATCCGTTGCACTCGACGATGCTGCAAGTGGGTGTGTCGACGACCTTCTGAGCTGGTGCCCATGAACCGACAGACCCGATTGCATTGGATCGCCCTCGCCGCCCTGGTCGGCGGCTGCGGTGGCGGCACGAATGCGGCAGCACCAGTGGCCGCGGCTCCTGCTCCTGCTCCTGCTCCTGCTCCTGCTCCTGCTCCTGCTCCTGCTCCTGCTCCTG
>ENA-UOWO01001139-UOWO01001139.1-activated-sludge-metagenome-genome-assembly--contig:-NODE-1139-length-36487-cov-16.045235_pt1 | contig 36487 bp, 31 predicted proteins | sample MGYA00238148_ERZ761564 | MGnify/ENA primary metagenome ERZ761564 (study PRJEB28885, sample SAMN05720194) | activated sludge metagenome | isolation source: Anaerobic digester | place: USA... | reverse complement strand
GGCGTGCCACGCTGGGCGCGCTCCTGGGCGACGATGATGCGCAGGCGTTCCTTGGCGACGTTGGCGGTGTTCTTCGGTTTGGTCTTGAAGAAGTCGAGGATTCCCATGCTCAGCTCCCGAAAATCCGTGCGAAGAGGCCTTTCTTGCTGGCTTCGATGAAGCGCAGGGGCCGGGATTCGCCAAGCAGGCGGGCCACCGCGTCCTCGTAGGCATGACCGGCGTTAGAGCCTTCATCAAGGATGACTGGAACGCCGGCGTTCGATGCTGCCAGCACTCCTTCGGATTCGGGGATCACGCCGACCACGTCGATACCGAGGATCTCCTGCACGTCGGCGATGCTCATCATGTCGCCGGACTCGACGCGATTCGGGTTGTAACGGGTCAGCAGCAAATGCTGTCCAACCGCGCCATTGCCCAGCTCGGCACGGCGCGTCTTGCTCGCAAGCAGGCCGAGGATACGATCGGAATCCCGCACGCTCGACACTTCCGGGTTGACCACCACCACCGCACGGTCTGCGAAATACATGGCCAGCGCAGCGCCTTTTTCGATACCTGCCGGGGAATCGCAGATGACGAAATCGAAGCCGTCTTCACGCAGGCCATTGAGGACGGTTTCCACGCCCTCCCTGGTCAGCGCATCCTTGTCGCGCGTCTGCGATGCGGCCAGCACGAACAGGCTGTCGTAGCGCTTGTCCTTGATCAGTGCCTGCTTGAGCGTGCATTCGCCATTGATGACATTGACGAAGTCGTACACGACGCGGCGCTCGCAACCCATGATCAGGTCGAGGTTGCGCAGGCCGACATCGAAATCGATGACGGCGACTTTCTTGCCGCGCTTTGCCAGACCCACCGCCAACGATGCGCTGGTCGTGGTCTTGCCCACGCCGCCCTTGCCGGACGTGACGACGATGATTTCAGTCAACTGCATTCTCCATTGGCTCTTGTGATCCGCTGTCAGCCGAGCCTGGCCAGCAGCAGTTTTTCCCCCTCCAGCCAGGCCTGCACGGGTTTGCCGCGAAGGTCGGGCGGAAGATCCTCGAACACACGGTACTGGCCCGCGATCGATACCAGTTCGGCGTGGAACTCCTGACAGTAGATGCGCGCACTCGTGTTGCCCTGTGCTCCAGCCAGGGCACGCCCACGCAGGGCGCCATAGACATGGATCGATCCGTCGGCAATCACTTCGGCGCCGTTGGCGACCAGTTTGGTCAGCACGAGATCTCCGCCACGCGCATAGACTTGCTGTCCGGAACGCACCGGATTGTCGTGATGCAGGGTCTGCCCCTCGTTGCGACCTGGCGGTGGCGGAGTCGAGCGGGTCGATGTTTCCGCCGGCGCTTGCGCTGCGGTCGAAACCTCCACCGCCGGTTCGCCCGCGCGCTCGAAGGCTGCGCGGAATTTGGCGAACAGCGGCAGATCGAGACTTCGCGCCAGCGCCTCGTTTTCGCTGGTTCCGTAGGACAAGCCGACCGGAAGCATGCCGGCCGCGCGGATGCGCGCGAACAGGTCGCGCACCTCGTTCTCGCCGGGCAGGCCGGGCAGGTGACTGAGATCCAGCACGACCGGCGTGCGCAGGAACAACTGCGGCGCGCTCTTCAGTCGGAGCGCAAGTTCTGCCGACATTGCCTCCGCATCGAATCGCTTCAGGCGCAGGTTGGCGATGCCGACCTGGCCGAACTTCAGTTCGGCCGCCGGTTCGAGATTTCGCGATGACTCCACCATTGCCTGGAATCAGCCTGCGCTCGCGCGCACGATTCGCGGCGTCGCCCGGATCTCGGCCCGCTCGGCGAGCCAGGGCTGGTCAGGCAGTTCGCCGCTGCCGGATTTCAGGTAGGTGTCGCGCACGAATTCGAAACTGCACAGCGACTTGGCCAGCAGGCTGACGTGGCGGCCGACGCCTTCCATCATCTGCTGGCCCACTTCCTGGAAGCCATAGGTGCCGTGAAACAGCACCGCGACGTCGTCGCGAGGTTCGAGGAATACTTCGCAGGTGAGCAGCGGCACGCGCAGCTCGGCATAGCTGGTGACATCGCAGTAGAAGACCCGGCCAAGCCCGAGGCCGCGGTACGGTTCGGCGATGACGATGCGATCGATGTACACGAATTCCGGGTAGCGTTCGCGGAACCAGAGGAAATTCGGGCTCGCATAACTCGAGGTTTCACGCAGCGCGATCAGGAACCCGGCGATGACGCCGTCGATCTCGGCGACCCGGAAGTAAAGCGCGCAATTGAAAAACCAGCGCATGCTCGTCGCATCGAGTGCAAGGATGCGGGGGCCGACGGCGTTGTTGAGGGCGAGCACGGAATCGAGCTCGTGCTCGCGCACGTCGCGTATAACAAGGGTCATGCGTTCAGGCGCTCCAACGGGATGTTTCGATGGCCGAATCATTCGGCACGGAGCGTGGATTATCGCATGGGCCTGCGGCGCGAACCATTAAAATGCCGTATCTCACGGCCCGGTCGGCAGGACCGTCTTTCCGGCCAGTGACTTCGGGCAGGTTGCGGGACGGCCCGACGCGCCTATGATGGCGTCATGTCCGCGCCCGCCTTCAACCATATCCAGCTGCTGCGCTACGCGAGCCTGTTCACCTACGCGTGCGTGGGCATCCCGCTGCTGCAGTACGACACCGTACTTGCCGAGATGCTCGATCGCGCGCGACCCGCGTATTTCTATGATCTCTGGCTCGGCTGCTATCTCGCATTCGGCCTGGTGTTCTGGTTCCTCACCCACGACATGGGAGCGCGCAACCCGTCGGGTCTGCGCCGACTCGTCCAGATCGCCCTGCTCGTGCTGCTCAACCTGCTCGCCATTGCGGTCGGCTGGCTGAGCCAGAGCGGATTGTGTGCCTTGCTGCTCGTCGTCGTCTCGGTGGCCCTGCCGTGGATACTCAATCTGCACATAGGGCTGACCTGGATGGTCCTGCAGAATTTCTCGCTGCTGCCGCTTTTCGCAAGCTGGCCCAACTATTCGCTGACCCAGGCGGCATGGCAGGCGACCATGTATCTCGGCATTTCGACGACCACATTCGTCACTTCGATGATCGCCCAGCAGCAAGCCGAGGCGCGCGACGACCAGCGTCGGCTCAATGCCGAATTGCGTGCGACCCGGGCCTTGCTGGCGGAATCCAGCCGGCTTGGCGAACGCATGCGCATTTCGCGCGAACTGCATGATCTGGTCGGCCATCATCTGACCGCACTGAGCCTGAATCTCGAAGTCGCCAGCCATCTGGTCAGCGGCCAGGCCCAGGAACATGTGCGCCAGGCCCAGTCGGTCGCGCGCCTGTTGCTCTCCGATGTGCGCGAAGTGGTCAGTCAGTTGCGCGAGGACGACAGCATCGACCTGACTGTGGCCCTCAACAGCCTGATCGAAGGAGTGCCTGGAATTCGCATCCATCTCGATCTCCCGGAACGCTTCACGATCGATGATCCACGTCGCGCACAGCTGTTGTTGCGCTGCGCGCAGGAGATCATCACCAATGCGGTCCGTCACGCGAATGCGCGCAATCTCTGGCTCGCGTTCGAGCGCACGCCGGACAGGAAGCTCGCGATCCATGCGCGTGATGATGGACGGGGCACGATCCAGCTCAAGCCCGGCAATGGATTGAATGGCATGCAGGAACGCCTCTCGCAGTTCGGCGGACAACTCGATATCGTCACCGGCAGGGACCTGGGATTCACTCTCGATGCGTGGCTGCCGCTGGAGGCGACCCAATGATTTCCGTCTGTCTCGTTGACGACCAGACCCTGGTCCGCCAGGGCATCCGCTCGCTGCTCGAACTATCCGATTCGATCCGTGTGATCGCCGAAGCCGTCGACGGCGCCCAAGCGGTGCAATTGATTCCCGAGGTGCGTCCGGATGTCGTCCTGCTCGACATGCGCATGCCTGGCATGTCCGGCCTCGATGTGCTGAATGCGCTGGGCAGCAGCGGCAAGCTGCCGCCGACAATCATCCTGACCACATTCGACGACGAGCAACTCGTGCTGGCAGGACTCAAGGCCGGTGCCCGCGGCTACCTGCTCAAGGATGTCTCGCTGGATCAGCTTGTCGATGCAGTCAAGGTCGTCGCAGGCGGTGGATCGCTGGTCGCCCCGATGGTTACCCAGCGGCTGCTGTCCGGCCTCGAGCGCATGCAGAACGATTTCACCAGCCTCGATCGCCCGGACCCGTTGACCGAACGCGAAACCGAGATCCTGCGCCTGATGGCAGGCGGCTACAGCAACAAGGAAATCGCCAATTCGCTCGGCGTGGCCGAGGGAACGGTCAAGAATCACGTGTCCAACGTCCTCTCCAAGCTCGGTGTGCGGGACCGCACCCGCGCTGTCCTCAAGGCCTTCGAGCTCGGTATCGTCTAGGGACGCCCGGAATCCTCTCCGGATCGTAGCCATCGCTGCCCGGAGTCAAGTACCATGCCGGGTCTGATAGTTGCGGGTCCGGGAGGATCCACCTGCGAATATCAACCCGCCGGGCCATGCCGCCCTCGCCGGAGCGCGAGGACAGGGCTGAACAGGTGCCACGGTGGTTCATCAAGTCCTGGAGAGGTCCGGAATGACGCGTGTTCTCGAATTGCTGGTTTCCCTGCTGATAGTCACCGTTCTGGTCGTGGTTGTCGGCGTACTGCTGCCCAGTCATGGCCATGTCGAGCGCTCGGTCGAAGTGTCCAGTCCCGTGCGTCAGATTTTCGACTCGGTGAATACGCTGCGCCGCTTTCCCGAATGGTCGCCGGAGCGCCGCCTGGATCCGCAGCTGCATATGGAGTTTTCCGGCACGCGTATCGGCAAGGGAGCCAAGGTCGACTGGAGCGGAAACGAGAGCGTTGGCAAGGGCAGTCTCGAGATCGTGAACTCGGACGAGGACAGCCAGGTCAAGATGGACGTGACAAATGATTTTGCAGGGACCAACAAGACCTACACGATCACCCTCAAGCCAGCTGAAAACGCGAAGACCACACGCATCCACTGGGCCTACGACGTCGATTACGGCTGGGACCTGAAGGCGCGCTATGCCGGCTTGTATATCCATGGCAAACCCGACGCGACCCTGCAGACTGCACTGGCCAACATGTCGGCCATGCTCGCGTCATTCCCGAATGTCGATTACAAGGACCAGGACATCCAGGTCACCGAAGTGACGGGTGTACCCCTGCTGGTGCTGTCGACCAAGGCCCCGCGCACGCTCGACGAAGTCGAGGAAGCCACCAGCCAGGCAGTCGCGCGCATCGAAGCCGTGATGGCGAAGGCAGGTCTCAAACAAGCTGGACCGGTACGCACGATCACGACCAACTGGGGTGACGACAACTATGTCTATGACGTCGCCATCCCGGTCGACGCGAGCCGCTTCACGCTCGAAGGCGCGACTTACGAAATCACCGCTCCGGTAGTCTCCGAGGTTGTCGAAGAGCTGGCCGACAACGAGACCGCCCCCGTGCTGAAGCTGGGTGACCACGATGAAGACGGCAACCTGGTCATCGAAGATGGCGTACACGCCAGGATCAGCTACACCGGACAGGCATTGATGACGGAGTATACCGGCAGCCCTGCCGCACTTCCGTTGCTGCGCCTGCAGGAAAAAGCCTACGCCGAGACCCACGGCTACCTGTACAGCGAAATGAATGGTGGACGCTTCTGGGACGAAGTGTCGGCGACCAGTGAAGAAGGCGGGAACACCTACAAGGTCTACCTGCCGGTCGAACCCTGATCGTCGTTTCGCTCTCTTGATGCATCGAAACGGGCGGGCCGAAAGGTCCGCCCGTCTTGATTTGCGGACCTCGCGTTCTCGGTGCGCCTGAACGGGCCGTGGAAGGCTTGTTCAGTCCGGCTCGTAGCGGAGCGCCGTCACGCAGCAGCGGCGGATGCCATTTGGCGTGGCGACCTCGAACTCATCGTCGACGCGCCTCTTCAGCGCTGCGCGCGCCATTGGCGCGTCGATGCTGATCCAGCCCTTGTCGGCGTCGATTTCGTCTGCGCCGACGATCCGATACTCGTGGCTGCCTTCGTCGTCTTCGATCGAGAACCATGCGCCAAAATAGATCGCGCCGCGATCGCCCGGCAGCTCGGTTGCGGGGCGCAGCGACGGAATCCGTCTGCTCAGATAACGCACACGTCGATCGATTTCGCCGAGTTGCTTCTTGCGGTAGATGTATTCGGCGTTTTCCGAGCGATCCCCTTCGGCGGCGGCGGCGGTCAACGCCGCCACGACCTCGGGACGGCGGACGCGCCACAGCAAATCGAGCTCTTCCTGCAGCAGGCGCAGACCCTGGGTCGTGATGAGGGTCGATGAAGCTTCGCCCGGCGGGCGCCAGCGGCTCATGCCTGATCCGGTCAGCGGCCCTTGAAGATGCCGCCGAGTACGCCTCGCATGATCGAGCGGCTGATCTGCCCGCCGGCGTTGCGTGCCGCCGATTTGGCCAGCGCTTCGATCATGCCTTGCCGGCGCCCCGTGCCGAACAGCATGTCGCGAGCCTTGTCGAGCAGGCCGCCTCCACCCGCTTCTGCCGCCGGCGCCTTTCCGCGCTTCGCCTCCTGGGCCTCCGCTGGTGTTGCAGCGGCGGTTTCCTCGGCGCGTGCAGCCAGTTTTTCGAAGGCGGATTCGCGATCGGCCATCGTGTCGTATTTGGCACCCATCGGCGAACGCGAGCGGATCGTCGCGCGTTCTTCATCGGTGACCGTGCCGATGCGGCAGCCTGGCGATGCAATCATGCAGCGCTGCACGGGCAACGGAATGCCACCGTCCTGCAGGGTCGTGACCAGCGCCTCGCCGACCGCAAGCTGGGTGATCGCTTCGGTCACGTTGACCTTGGGATTCGGTGGAAAAGTCTCCGCCGCCGCACGCACGGCCTTCTGGTCGCGTGGCGTGAATGCACGCAGCGCATGCTGCATGCGATTGCCCATCTGGCCGAGAATCGTCTGCGGAATGTCGTCGGGATTCTGCGAGCAGAAATAGACGCCAACACCCTTGGAGCGGATCAGGCGCACCACCTGTTCGATGCGCTGGATCAGCGCCGGAGGAGCATCGTCGAACAGCAGATGCGCCTCGTCGAAGAAGAACACGAGCTTGGGCTTGTCGAGATCACCGGCTTCCGGGAGGTTCTCGAACAGCTCCGACAACATCCACAGCAGGAAGGTCGAATACAGCTTGGGCTTGAGGATCAGCTGATCGGCGGCGAGGACGCTGATGATGCCGCGTCCCGACATGTCCTGGCGCATGAAATCGGCCAGATCGAGCGCCGGCTCACCGAAGAAATGATCCGCCCCGGACTCCTGCAATGTCAGCAGGCCACGCTGGATCGCGGCGATCGATGCGCCGCTGATCAGGCCGTAGTGCTGCGAGATCGCCTTGGCGTTGTCCGAGGCAAAGCTCAGCATCGCGCGCAGGTCCTTCAGGTCGAGCAGGAGCAGACCCTCGTCGTCGGCTGCCTTGAACACGACTTCGAGCACGCCTTGCTGGGTGTCATTGAGTTCGAGCAGGCGCCCGAGCAGGTGCGGGCCCATCTCTGAAATCGTTGCACGCACCGGATGGCCGAGCTTGCCGTAGATATCCCAGAACACGATCGGATTGGCATTCGGGCTCCAGTCGAGGCCGAGTTTCTCGATTCGCGCCTTGAGCTTGTCGTTCATTGCGCCCGCCTGGGCCAGCCCGGCGAGATCACCCTTGACGTCGGCGAGGAACACCGGCACGCCGAGTTTCGAGAATCCCTCGGCCAGCAGCATCAGGCTCACCGACTTGCCGGTGCCGGTCGCGCCGGCGATCAGGCCGTGGCGATTGGCGTACTTCGCGTGCAGCCAGACGTCCTGGTCACTCTTGCCTATCAGGATCTCGTTCACCACTGGACTCCTTGCGTTGCGACACGGAATGATGCGCGTGATTGTAGTCGAGGCGCTGCCTGTTCGTTGCCGCGAGTTGCCCGCGTCGGTTACCGTGCGAGGATTGCAATCCGGATTGATGCCCGATGTCCAAGATTCTTCACATTCCGCTCATCGCAGGACTCGCCGCATTGACCGCCTGCGCAGGGACGGCGCCGGCGAGTCGGCCGTCGACTTCGAGCAAGGTCGATGAAAGCGCGGTCAATGCCTTGTCGGCCGAGCTGGACCAGGCCAGCCAGCGCTTCGAGGCCGGCCTCGCGCTTGCGCGCACGGGCGACGAGGACAAGGCGCAGGCCGAGATCAAGGCGTCCCTCGACGATCTGCAGGCGACGGCCGTCCGCTGCAATGCAATCCCGGGTTGCGACGCGAGCCGTTTTGTTTCGACCTATGACCGCTTGCTGCGCCTCGGTGTTGCGATGCCCGCAGTCGATGTCGACGAGGAAGCGGATGCCGTTGTCGAAGCGGCGCCTGGCGATGCAGAAGAAGCCTCGCCCGTGATTGCCAACCTGCCGGCAATGGAACGCACGATCACCTTGCTCAAGGGGCGCGAGCTGGCCGATATCCTGACCATCAACGATGCGGTCAAGGCCGGTCTCGAACAATGGCTGACCCAGTATCGTCCGAACCTCATGACCGCTTACGTCAACTACGAGTTCATGCGCTATCGGATGTGGCCCGAGTATCACAAGGCCGGGCTTCCGGAAGCCTTGCTGTTCGGCATGCTCGCCAAGGAATCCGGCGGACGCGTGCATGCCGTCTCGCGTTCCGGCGCATCCGGCCCATTGCAGTTCATGTACGCGACCGGCCTGCGTTTCGGGCTCGGTTCAAGCAATGGTTTCGACCAGCGCTTCGACCCGGCCCTGTCGGCGCGGGCCAATGCCGCCTACATCAATGAGCAACTGGCGATATTCAACGGCAATCTCGAGCTTGTCGTTGCAGCCTACAATGGCGGGGAAGGGCGCATCCGGCGCCTCGCGGCCCGCGGCGGCAGCACGAGCTTCTGGGATCCGAAAGTCTATTCGATCCTGCCCGACGAGACGCGCGACTACGTGCCGATGGTGCTTGCCGCGGCGTGGCTGTTCCTGCACCCGGAGCGCTACAACCTCGAGTTCCCGAAAATCGATGGACGCCCGGGCACGATCGCCCTGGTCGAACCGGCCTCGCTCGCCGAGTTGACCGTCTGCTTCGGCAATGAAGGCGGCATGTATGACGGCTGGTTCCGTGCACTGCGCAATCTCAATCCGGCCGTCGATCCACAACTGCAGCTGCCTGCAGGAACCCGCCTCGAGGTTCCTGCTCAGCTCGAAGCTGCGTATGCGGGCAGGTGCGCAAGCGGCCCGTGGATGAAACTGGCCGAAGACCTGAATCACGCGACCCGCGCAACCACACGGCCGAGCCGCAGCAGCACGAGCATCCATACGGTCGCGCACAAGACCTACAAGGTACGACACGGCGACAATCTTGCGCGCATCGCACGTGCGCACGGTTGTGCCACCACGCGCGAAATCGCCGAGCAAAATGGAATCAAGGCTCCGCAGTACCGCATACGCGTAGGCCAGAGCCTGCATATTCCTTCGTGTTCGAAGCGCTGAAGCCTGCATCCGGCGGCCACAAAAAAAGCGCAGCCGGGCTGCGCTTTTTCTTTTCAATCGGACACCCGCGTCACGACGACTGACCGGCTCGCCCGCCTGCTGATCTCAGGCTGCCTGAGGATGGCTTGCCAGCAACTGCGACATCTCCTTGGCCGGAACGGATTCCTTGAGCGTGCGCAGGGTCCGCATGACCTGCCGGTGCAGTTCGCGCTGATCGGCGTACGGCGAATCCTTGGTTTCGTGGAAGCTGACCGTGAGCCACAGGGCGAGGCCGCGCAGACGCACCTGCAGGCTGTCGGACTTCATGCGCTCATAGCCGATCGCGGTGCCGCCACCCCAGGGTGAGTACTTTTCGTCCGGCGGAGTCGCATACAGATGCGGGTACTCGCACTTCGTCGCGTTCGAGAATTCGCGCATTGCAAGCGCCGCGAGCTGGCGCCGGGCATTCGGATTGAGTTGATCGAGGGCCTTTTCGATCTCCTTGAACTGGCGGCGCAGTTGCACGCCGCGGGTAAGGGCGATCAGGCGAGTGACAAAATGCATGGAATTTCCCCTTCGATCGTCGAAACCCCGGTCCGAAGGCCCGGCGAGTGACGCTGAATGTAATGTTCTGACAATTCTAGTCGCACGAGGGGCACTAAAGCTATGCCTGGGTCACAATTTCTTGCAACGACTTGCAACGAATTGATGAGATCCGGTTGAAGCGGGATGAATGCCTCAACGACCGCGTCCGCCGATGCGTTGGCCAACCTTGACGGCCTGCTCCGGAGCAAGTCCCGCATCCAGCTTCAAGCCGTGCGCAGGCAGGGTCACGATGACCGTGGAGCCCATGTTGAATCGCCCGAGTTCGGCGCCGCGCGCCAGCGAGATCTCGCGATCGCGATAATCGGTCGCGTGTACCGCCGAGGCATACGGCGGAATCTCGAGACCGCCCCAGACCGTCGATACGCTCGAAACCAGCAGCGCCCCGACCAGGACAACGGCAAACGGGCCGTCGTCACCCTCGAAATGGCAGACGAGGCGTTCATTGCGCGCAAACAGGCGCGGGATCGCGGCGACCGCGAACGGCGCGACGCTGAACAGGCGGCCGGGAACATGCACGGTGGAAACGAGCTTGCCCGACAGCGGCATGTGCACACGGTGGTAGTCGCGCGGCGAGAGATAGACGGTAATGAACTGGCCATTCCGATAGGCGAGCGCCGAAGCGTCGTCGCCCAGCAGTTCAGCCACGCTGAATCCCTGGCCCTTCGCCTGGAAGATGCGACCCTCGTCGATCGCTCCAGACTGGCTGATGCGCCCGTCCGCGGGACACGCAAGCACGCCGGGATCGGCGTCCTGTGGACGTGCGCCGGGTTTCAATTCGCGCGTGAAGAATGCATTGAAATGCGCATAGTGCGCGATCTCCGGGTCGGCGGCTTCGCTCATGTCGACCCGGTAGCGGCGCGTGATCTGCCGGATCAGGAAGTTTTTCCAGGGTCGCCAGCTCCAGCGCGTCGCGTGGAACACGATGCGCGAAAGAAACCGGTGCGGCAGTACGTGCTGAATCAGGATCGAGGGCGACATCAGCGCGAACCTGCCAGGGCGAGGAGGTCGGCGCTGATCGGGCCGACCTCGAACGGGGGGCGGAACAAGCCGGCACGGCGACCTTGTGGATCGATGATCACGGCCGATGCGCTATGGTCGACGCTGTAGCCGCCAGTCGGGTCGGGAATGCGCGCATAGACCAGTCCCAGTGAACGGGTCAACCGCGTGAGCTCGTCGTCGGTCCCGGTCGCGGCGACGAAATCCTTGTTGAAGAACTCGACATAGCGGGCCAACTGCTCAGGCGTGTCGCGCTCGGGATCGACCGAGATGAAAGCGAAGCGGACCTTGTCCGTCGCACCTTGCGCGGAAAGCACGGACCAGACCTGCTTGAAGGCTGCCAACGTCACCGGGCACACATCGGGACAATGCGTGAAGCCGAAGAAGACGACGGTCCAGTGCCCGTGCAGATCGGCCTGGGTCAGCGCCCGGCTGTCGGCACGTTGCAAGCCGAAATCGGGAACCACGAGGCGCGACGGATACATCACGGCGGTCTGCAGCGCGGGCACGGCTGGCCCCAGCCATCGCGAACCGGCCCAGAGGCCGACCGCAAGAGCCAAGGCGGCAATCACGATGAGGGAAGTGGCGCCGATGCGACCACGGATGCGGAGGGAGTTCATCGCGCCAGTATAGCGGTGGTCGGTGGCCATGCCTCGTCGACAGCGTGTCGCAGGCCGATTGCATGCGGTTTCGTGTTGCGCGGCGGCTTATACTCGCTCCCCTTTTTCAACGCCTGTCGCCATGACCGCCGAGCTCGCCACGATCATCGATTTCATCCGCCATGGCGCAAGTCGCTTCACGGCGGCCGGGCTGACCTTCGGCCACAGTTACGACAATGCGCTGGACGAGGCTACCCATCTGGTCCTGCAGACCCTGCATCTGCCGCATGACCTTTCACCGGCCTATGGTCAGGCTCGACTCACCGCGGATGAGAAGGCTGCGCTACTCGCGTTGTTCGAGCGACGCGTGATCGAACGGACCCCGGTCGCCTACCTGACCGGCAAGGCCTGGTTCGCCCGTCTCGAGTTCATCTCGGATCGCCGCGCGCTGGTGCCGCGCTCACCGATCGCCGAGATGATACTCAATGGTTTCTCGCCGTGGCTGGACGATCGCGAGGTCGGTCGAGCACTGGACCTTTGCACCGGATCCGGCTGCATCGGTATCGCGATGGCCTCCTACAACCCCGGCTGGCAGGTGGACCTGGTCGACATCAGCGACAGCGCACTGACGCTTGCGCGCGAGAATATCGACTACCAGGATGTCGGCGGGCGCGTGCGGGTGATCGCCTCGGATCTGTTCGCCGGTCTCGCCGGCGAGCGCTACGACCTGATCGTCAGCAATCCGCCGTATGTCACCGAGGACGAATATTCCGCCATGCCCGGCGAGTATGCGCATGAGCCGAAGCTCGGCTTGACAGCCGGCGATGACGGCCTCGATTTCGCCCTGCGCATACTTGCGGAGGCACCGGACCATCTCAACGACGGTGGCGTGCTGATCGTCGAGGTTGGCGAGAGCGAGCATGCCCTCGTCGAATTGCTGCCCCGGTTGCCATTCAACTGGGTCGAGTTCGAGGTTGGCCAGATGGGCGTTTTCGTCATCGATCGCAACGCCCTCGTCGAGCATCGTGGCGTCATCGCCGCTGCTGCGCAACGCTGATGTAGCGCAAACCTCATGTCGAGCAACACTTTCGGAAAATTGTTCGCGGTCACGACGTTCGGCGAGAGCCATGGTCCGGCGATCGGCTGCGTGGTTGATGGCTGTCCGCCGGGACTGGCCATTGCCGCCGAGGATTTCCGCGCGGATCTCGATCGGCGCGCCACCGGGCGATCACGATTCACGTCGCAGCGCCATGAGGCCGACGAGGTCGAGATCCTCTCCGGCACATTCGAAGGGCGTACTACCGGTACGCCGATCGCGCTGCTGATCCGCAATACCGATCAGCGTCCCAGGGACTACGCCGAGATCGTCGACACGTTCCGTCCGGGTCATGCCGACTATACCTACTGGCACAAGTACGGAATCCGCGATCCGCGCGGCGGAGGGCGCTCGTCCGCGCGCGAGACGACCATGCGCGTCGCCGCCGCGGTGATTGCGCGCAAATGGCTAGCCGAGCGTCACGGCATCCGCGTGCGCGGCCATCTCGCTGCGATCGGGGATCTTGTTCCGCGCGCATTCGACTGGGATGCGGTCGGGCTGAATCCGTTCTTCTGGCCTGATCCGGCGATGCTTGGCGAACTCGAGGAGTTCATGAATGCCCTGCGCAAGTCGGGTGATTCGATTGGCGCGCGCGTCGAGGTTGTTGCCGAAGGCGTCCCGCCAGGCTGGGGCGCTCCGATCTACGCCAAGCTGGATGCGGATCTCGCGGCTGCATTGATGTCGATCAACGCGGTCAAGGGTGTCGAGATCGGCGACGGTTTCGCGGTCGTTGGCCAGCATGGAACCGCGCATCGCGACGAGATGACCCCGCGGGGTTTCCTCAGCAATCATGCCGGCGGCATCCTCGGCGGCATCAGCAGCGGGCAGGCGATACGGGCCAGCGCGGCCTTCAAGCCGACCTCAAGCATCCTGGTTCCCGGCCGCAGCGTGAATCTCGCCGGCGAGCCCGTCGAGCTGCGCACGAAAGGACGCCACGATCCCTGTGTCGGCATCCGCGCGACGCCGATCGTCGAGGCGATGGTCGCGCTGGTCCTGATGGATCATGCATTGCTGCATCGCGCCCAGTGCGGCGATGTCGAGCCGGTTGAACCGATCATCCCGGGGTTGATCAACGAGTGATCGCGCGCGTGAATCCCGCGGCGCGCATTCATCGCGACACCCGTCGCGGTGCCAAGCGTTTTCCGAAGGTCGGCCAGTGCGCGCGTTGTGCGAGCTGATCCGATCTCCGGACATTTCCTTTCCTGAGATTTCCAGATGAGCAGCAAGAGCAGTTACAAGGTCGCGATGGTCGGCGCTACCGGAGCAGTCGGAGAGGCGCTGATCAGCATCCTCGCCGAGCGCAACTTCCCGGTCTCGGAATTTGTCGCACTGGCCAGTCCGCGCAGCGCGGGCGGAAGAATCCGCTATGGCGATCGCGAGATCGTTGTGCAGGACCTGGCCAGGCATGATTTCGCCGGTGTCGACATCGCGTTCTTCTCGGCCGGCGGCAGCGTCAGCCGGGAGCATGCGCCGCGTGCTGTCGCAGCCGGCGCGGTGGTGATCGACAACACATCGGAATTCCGTTACCAACCCGATGTGCCTCTGGTCATCAGCGAAGTCAATCCCGAAGCGATGGCCGGCTATACGCGGCGCGGCATCATCGCGAACCCGAACTGCTCGACCATGCAGATGCTCGTCGCACTGGCGCCGATTCATCGCGCGGCCGGCATTGAACGCATCAACGTGGCGACCTATCAATCGGTCTCCGGCGCAGGACGGTCGGGCATCGAGGAGCTTGGCGAACAGACTGCAGCCTTGCTCAACTTCCAGTCGATCTCGCCGGCCAAGTTCAGCACGCAGATTGCCTTCAACGTGATTCCGCATATCGATGACTTCCAGGCCAACGGCTACACGCGCGAAGAAATGAAGATGGTCTGGGAGACACGCAAGATCCTCGGCGACGATACGATCCAGGTGAACCCGACCGCCGTGCGCGTGCCGGTGTTCCTCGGCCATGCCGAAGCCGTGCATCTCGAAACGCGCGACAGGATCACGGCAGAGCAGGTCCGCGAGCTGTTACAAAGCGCCCCCGGCGTCGAGGTGATCGACGAACGCGTGGCGGGCGGCTATCCGACACCGGTCGTCGATGCCGCGGGCCAGGATGCGGTCTTTGTCGGCCGAATCCGCGAGGATATTTCGCACCCGCGTGGAATCAATCTGTGGATTGTCTCGGACAATATTCGCAAGGGAGCCGCCCTGAATGCCGTTCAGGTGGCCGAACTATTGGTGAAAACGTATCTGTGATCTATAGTTACGGTTGTGTTATAAGGCATTTTCGAGCTTTGGCCGGCGTAAAGTAGACGGCGGCCCATTGCTCATCTTCATCGTATTCGGGGAGCCCTTTTCATGAAACGACCGCTGCAATTGTCGCTGGCCATCGCGCTCGCGTTGGGGGCGACCGATGCGTCTGCACTCGGATTGGGTGCGATCCAGGTCCAGTCTGGCCTGAATCAACCTCTGGTTGCCGAGATCCCGATCATCCAGTCAGCGCCCGGCGAGGCCGAGGGACTGATCGTCCAGCTCGCTTCCGACGACGATTTCGAGCGTGTCGGCATGAACCGGGCCAGTATCGGTGTCCCGGTCCAGTTCAGTCTCGGCAAGAATGCCCGGGGCGAACCGGTGATCAAGGTGACCAGTCAGGAGATCGTCCGCGAACCCTTCGTCGGCTTGCTGCTCGAGGCCAACTGGCCAAAAGGCCGCTTGCTGCGCGAATACACGGTCCTGCTCGATCCGCCGGTCATGGCGCCGGCGGTAAAAGGATCCAGTGCGGTTGCAGTCGCTGCAAAGGAGCCTGAGCGCGCTGCCGCGCAACCGCTGCCCTCGACCAAGCCTGCTGAAAAGGCGCCGCCCGCCGTTGCCGCTGCTCCGGCCAAGGCATCGGCTCCGGCCAAGCCCGCAGCTCCACCGAAGTCCGAACCCGCTCCGCGAGTGGCGGGCGGCAACGAGTATGGCCCGGTGGCAGCGGGCGAGACGCTGGGCGAAATCGCCCGGGCGACCCGACCGGGCGAACAAGTCAGCATCAACCAGATGATGCTCGCCTTGCTGAAGAGCAATCCAAACGCGTTTTTCAAGGACAACATCAATGCGCTGAAGCGCGGCGCGGTGTTGCGCATCCCATCCGCCGATGAAGTGGCGGCCAGCGGTTCGGCGCGCGATGCTGCAGCAGCGGTGCGTGCGCAGATCGACGAATGGCGTGGAAACGTCAGCAGTGCGCCGACCCTCGTCGCGGATACGACGCCTGCAGCCACGCGCAGTAGCGCTGCGAGCTCCACCGTGACGGCGACTTCCGACGAACGCCTTGCCCTGGTTCCGCCACGCGAAGGCAAGGCGGGTCAGGATTCCGCGGATCGTCCCAGCGGCGGGCGCTCCGGAGATTCGGGGAATACGGCCACCAAGGCCGAGCTGGCTCGTGTGAAAGAGGCATTGACCAGCAAGGAGCAGGAGTCCGGCGAGCTCAAATCGCGGCTCAAGGATCTTGAGGACATCAAGGGCAAGAACGAGAAGCTGATCAGCCTGCAGAACACCGAACTGGCCGAGATGCGCGAAAAGCTCAAGCAGCTGCAGGACCAGGGTGCGAAGGCCGCTGCTGCGGCAGCAAGCGCGCCGAAGGCGACAGCGACAGTTGCCCCCGTTGCGGACGCAACCATTGTGGCGACGCCGACTCCGGAAACGCCGGCCAAATCCAGCGCGCCGACTGCTGCTGCGGCAGATGGAAAGATCACCAAGGACGATATCTGGGGCAATTCGGACGGCAAGCCAGCAACGCCTGCAGCCGCGCCTTCCGTCACCACGCCTGCGGCAAGCCCTGCTGCTGGCGACACGACTGCCCCGGCGACTGCGCCGCCGGCAACCCGTGGCGATTCCGCTTCGACGACGACGCTGACCACGCCGACAGCCAGTACGCCGGCATCGACACTGGACAAGCCCGTTTCGACTGCGGCCGAGCCCAAGAAGGCCGCGCCAAAACCGGCGGCCAAGAAGCCCGTGCCGACTCCGACCAAGCCCGCCGTATCGGCAGAGCCCTGGTACATGCAACCGTGGGTATTGGGTGCTGCCGGCATCGGAGGACTGCTGCTGGTCGTGGCCGGTCTGTTCGGATTGCGCAAGCGCAAGCCGGTTCCGGCTCCGGCACGCACCTCGATCGCCAATGCGTTCGGCGATTCCCCGATTGGAAGCCCGGCTCTTGGCGATGATGCCGAGGCCGAAGAGCAGGCATTGATCGAGCAGGTCCAGGCCGATCCGAGCAATGCCGGCGCACACCTCGAACTGCTGAGCCTGTATTACGCCCAGGGCGCGAGCAGCAAGTTCGAGGCCGCGGCCGAAGACATGTATGCCTACGTCGCGGATCCGAATCAGCCCGACTGGCGTGAAGTGCGGGCGATGGGCGAGGAACTGGTTCCGCACAATCCGCTGTTCAGCAATCGCAACGCATTGGCGGGCGACATGGCAGACCTCGATGCTCCGGGCAGCTATCACTTCGATGAGCCGAGCACCGGAGACGCGACGGGTTTTCCGGATTTTGCCGACGAAGAAGCGGCATTGCCCTCGCAGCGCAGTGCGCATGACGCAACCATGGCGACCACGGCCATGCCCGCGATCGATGTCTCGGGCTTTGACCTGGGCGAGGTGCGCGATACGCAGCCGGCCAGTTCCGATACTTCGTTCAGCTTTGACCTGCCCCCGATCCCGGCGGCAGCGAGCCCGCGCGCACCCGTATCGGTCGACCTAGACCTCGAAGCACCTGGTCATGCCGCGGACGTGTCCGACGAGGAGTTCTTCGCCGGCGAGGATGCGATCGGCACCAAACTCGACCTCGCCAAGGCCTATCTCGACATGGGCGACCCGGAAGGTGCGCGCTCGATGCTGGAGGAAGTCCTTGCCGAAGGCGGTCCTGCGCAGCAGGACGAAGCACGCAGGCTGATCAGCGAACTCGGCTGACACGCGGCCCATTGAGCAAAAAAGGCCGGGAGTGATCCCGGCCTTTTTCGTTTTGGCCACGGGCTCCTTGCCCGCTGCGTTTCGAACGCTGGCGCGCGAACGCTGGGCCGGTCCACTAGAATCGTGCTTTTCCCCTGCTCGCGGAGATCGCGTTGCGCATTGCGCTTGGCATTGAATACGACGGAACGGATTTCCTCGGCTGGCAACGCCTCTCGCACGGCCCCACCGTGCAGGGCGCCGTCGAAGAGGCGCTGTCCTACGTCGCCGATCATCCCGTCGCGGTGACCTGTGCAGGGCGTACCGATGCCGGCGTACACGCACGTTGCCAGGTTGTGCATTTCGATAGTGACGCTGCGCGCACGGAGCGCGGCTGGATGCTCGGTACCAACTCGCGCCTGCCATCGACGGTGGCCGTGCGCTGGGCCGCGCGCGTGGATGCGGATTTCCATGCGCGCTACGCTGCGCTCGGGCGACGCTACCGCTATTCGATCCTCAATCGCGCCGCCCGTCCGGCGCTCGATGCGCGCTACGTCGCGTGGGAACGCCAGCCGCTGGACGCCGAGGCGATGCAACGTGCCAGTGCGGCCCTGATCGGAGAGAACGATTTCAGTGCGTTTCGCACGATTGCGTGCCAGGCGCGCACACCGTTCCGGAATGTTCATTCGATCCGCATCGCGCGCATCGATGATCGTGTCGTGATCGATATCGCGGCGAATGCGTTTCTCCATCACATGGTGCGCAACATCGTCGGTTCGCTGCTTCCGGTCGGCCGCGGCGAGCAAGCGGAATCGTGGATAGCCGAACTGCTCGCCGGTCGCGAGCGCCGTCTGGCCGGACCCACCGCATCGGCATCGGGACTTTGCTTTGTCTCGCCTGTCTATCCGTCACGCCACGGACTGCCGGCCGAAGTCTGTCCGCCATGAACCGCGTCCGCATCAAGTTCTGCGGGATCACGCGTCTTGAGGACGCGCTGCTGGCGTCGAGCCTCGGCGTTGACGCGCTCGGATTCGTGTTCACCCGGCACAGCGCGCGCGTTGTCGAGGCCGCTGCGGCAAGCCGCATCATGCGCGACCTGCCACCGTTCATGACCAGCGTCGCCCTGTTCATGGACGATGAACCGTCATGGATCCGCCAGGTCATCGCGATCGCGCGCCCGCAACTCCTGCAATTCCACGGAGACGAGCCGGCGGCCGAGTGCGCCGGTTACGGATTGCCTTATCTGAAGGCCGTGCCGATGGCAACGGTCACGGATGTGGCAAGCTACGCGGCCGGCTTTCACGGCGCGGCGGGTTTCCTGCTCGACGCGCATTCCCGTGGTGAGTCGGGAGGCCGAGGCCGGCGCTTCGACTGGTCACGGCCGCTTCCGCCGGGCCGACCGTGGATCCTCGCGGGTGGCCTCGATCCTGGCAATGTGCGGGAAGCCATCCGCAGCGTGAGGCCGTTCGCCGTGGATGTGTCGAGCGGAATCGAATCGGCGCCCGGAATCAAGGATGCAGGGCACATGCGTGCCTTCGTCGATGCGGTGCGCAGCACCGAAGAACCATAAGCAAGCACTGAGCAAGCACTGAGCATGAACAGATCCGTCACCGTCAGTGATTTCCACGCGTATCCGGATGCGCACGGGCGGTTCGCCGACTACGGCGGCATCTTCATGCCCGAAACGCTGATGCCGCCGCTCGAGGAACTGACTGAAGCCTACCTCGCGATGCGTGAGGATCCCGCATTCATCGCCGAGTTCGAACGTGACCTCAAGTACTACGTCGGTCGACCTTCGCCGATCTACCACGCCGAGCGTCTTTCGAAGAAGCTCGGCGGCGCGCAGATCCTGCTCAAGCGCGAGGATCTCAATCACACCGGTGCGCACAAGATCAACAACACGATCGGGCAGGCCCTGGTCGCACGCCGCATGGGCAAGCGTCGCATCATCGCGGAAACCGGCGCTGGCCAGCACGGCGTTGCCACGGCGACGGTCTGCGCACGATTCGGACTCGATTGCATTATCTACATGGGTGCGGTCGACATCGAGCGGCAGAAGATCAATGTCTATCGCATGAAATTGCTCGGCGCGACTGTCGTGCCCGTCGTGTCCGGGTCGAAGACACTCAAGGACGCGCTCAACGAGGCGATGCGCGACTGGGTGACGAATGTCGCCGATACCTTCTACATCATCGGCACGGTCGCCGGTCCACATCCGTATCCGATGATGGTGCGTGACTTCAATGCCGTGGTCGGTCGCGAGGCGCGCGCGCAGATGCTCGAGCAGTTCGGTCGCCTGCCTGATGTGCTGACCGCCTGTGTCGGCGGCGGCTCGAATGCAATCGGCCTGTTCCATGCCTTCCTCAACGATCCCGACGTCGCCATGGTCGGTGCCGAGGCGGCTGGTGAGGGCATCGAAACGGGACGGCATGCGGCGTCGCTGGCGGCGGGGCGTCGCGGTGTCCTGCATGGCAACCGGACCTACGTCATCTGCGACGACAATGGCCAGATCACCGAGACGCATTCGATCTCGGCCGGTCTCGACTATCCGGGCGTCGGCCCCGAGCACGCCTTCCTCAAAGACAGCGGTCGCGCGCGTTATGTCGGCATTACCGACGACGAGGCGCTCGCCGCGTTCCACGAGCTGGCGCGTACCGAAGGCATCCTGGCTGCGCTCGAGTCGAGCCACGCGGTCGCGCAGGCGATCAAGCTCGCGCGCGAACTGCCTAAGGACCGGTTGATCCTGTGCAATCTCTCCGGGCGCGGCGACAAGGACGTGCACACGATCGCGGCGCGCGAAGGCATCGCGCTGTGAGCCATCGCATCGATCGACGTTTTGGCGATTTGCGCCGAGCCGGGCGCAAGGGCCTGATCCCGTTCATCACGGCCGGAGATCCGCTGCCCGAGGCAACGGTCGCGATCATGCATGCACTGGTCGCGGCAGGTGCCGATCTGATCGAGCTGGGCGTGCCGTATTCCGATCCGGTGGCGGACGGCCCGACGATCCAGCATGCGAGCGAGCGTGCGATTGCGCGCGGAATCGGCATCGCACGCATCCTCGGCTGGGTCAGCGAGTTCAGGCAGGTCGATTCGACCACTCCGATCGTCCTGATGGGTTATCTCAACCCGATCGAGATCTTCGGATATTCCCGGTTCGCCGACGCGGCGAGCGCTGCTGGAGTCGACGGCGTGCTGATTGTCGACGTGCCGGTCGAGGAAGCCGAAACCGTCGCGCCCCTGCGCGCTGCCGGCATCAACGAAATCTTCCTGGTCGCCCCGACGACGACCGATCGCCGGCTCAGCGCGATCCGTGCGCAGGCGCAGGGATTCATCTACTACGTCTCATTTGCCGGCATTACCGGGGCCAGTCAGCTCGATACGGCGGCAGTCCGTGATCGCGTCGCACACATCAAGCAAGGCGGCGACATGCCGGTCGCGGTAGGATTCGGCGTGCGTGATGCGGCGACTGCAGTGGAAATCGCCGCGAGTGCGGACGCCGTCGTCATCGGCAGTGCGCTGGTGGCGTGCCTCGCCGAAACCGGCGACATCGAATCGGCCGTTGCAGCGGCTGGCGCTTTTCTCGCCCCGATCCGCGCTGCGCTCGATGCTTCGCGATCATAGGCAGGATATTCAGGATCAGGTGCAGGAGGATCGCCGAGGCGGTCGCCAGCGTCAGAAAACAGGAGACACCGACACATGAACTGGTTGCAGAAATTGATGGCCCCGCGAATCCGCACACTGGGTACCGGCAAGGGCAAGGTTCCGGAAGGTCTGTGGGAAAAATGCGACGGCTGCGGCGCCGTGCTCTATGGCCCGGAGCTCGAGAACAACCTGATGGTTTGCCCGCAATGCAGCCATCACCACAAGATCCGTGCGCGCAAGCGCCTCACGGCCCTGTTTGATGCCGGATCGGCCGAGGAAGTGTTCGGCAATCTCGAGCCGGTCGATCCGCTCAAGTTCCGCGATGCGAAGAAATACAAGGACCGTCTCGTTGCGTCGCAGAAATCGACCGGCGAAAAGGATGCATTGGTTGCAATGCAGGGCCTGCTCAAGACCCGGCCTTTGGTTGCCTGCGCCTTCGATTTCGCATTCATGGGTGGATCGATGGGCTCGGTGGTCGGCGAGAAATTCACGCGTTGCGCCGAACTGGCCCTGGCCGAGCGCATGCCGATGGTCTGCTTCAGTGCGACCGGTGGAGCACGCATGCAGGAAGGTCTGTACTCGCTCATGCAGATGGCCAAGACGTCGGCTGCACTGGGTCGCCTGCGTGCGGCGGGCCTGCCTTTTGTTTCGGTACTGACCGATCCGACCACAGGCGGCGTGTCGGCGAGCTTCGCGATGCTTGGCGACATCAATATCGGCGAGCCAAAGGCGCAGATCGGATTCGCCGGTGCACGCGTGATCGAGCAGACCGTGCGCGAAACCCTGCCCGAAGGCTTCCAGCGTTCCGAATTCCTGCTTGATCACGGTGCCATCGACATGATCGTCGACCGTCGTCAGATGCGTGACAAGCTTGCCGATCTGCTCGCCCTGATGATGCGTCAGGCCAGGGCTGCGTGAATTCGCACGCCATTAAATAGTAGAAAACGCAACAAAGCGATGCCAGGCGTGACGACTTCGCCACTTTGCCTGAGCGCCTTCAGCCGCGATCGGCATTGCGCGGACGCCAGCCAAGCGAGGTAACGGTCGCGCAGCCGAAGCCTGCTTCGACGATAACGCCGGCCCGATCAGGCCAGATTGAGAAAATCCGCGCTGCAGATGAATCGCACCGCGTCCAGTCGCGGCGCGGCCTGCGGAATTGCGGTGCGCAAGGCTTCGAGCTCTGCATCGATCGCCTCGATTTCCTCTGCCCGTACCGCGGGATTGACGCGCGCGAGCGCGACCAGGCGCGCATGCTCATCGCCAAGTTCGCGTTCGATCGATTTCAATGCCGCGCCGATCTCGATCTGTGCGCGTTCGCGTGCCAGGGTTTCGGCATGTGCGAGCATCGGCTTGACCAGCTTGGTCAGCAGCTTGCGATAGCGCGAATACTCGATCGCACGTTCGGTAGAGCGCTTCACGCACTCCGCGCCGGGTTGGTAGTCGTGGCGTGGCAGCAGACGCGTATCGACGACGATGCGCAGCGGCAACGGTGGCAGATAGCGTTCGATGGCCAGCTTGCGATCGGCGACGCAGGTCAGCACGAAGATGCATTCGAGCAGGGCGGTGCGTGCGGGCTGGCCATCATCGACCAGAAACGAGGCGTTGCCATGCTCGCCTTCGAGCAGGAGGTCGATCGCGCCGCTGACCATCGGATGGTCCATGCGCAGCAACGGCAGGTCTTCACGCGCCAGTGCGATGCCGCGATCGAAGGTGACTTGCTGCGGGCCGTCCTTGAGGCCGGGGAAACCATCGGTGCTCAGGTATTCCGGATCGAGGACGACCGTGCGCGGCGCGTGTTCCTCATTCTCGATGCCGAACTGTTCGAACATGCGCAGGATGAATTCATCGTTCTCGGCGTCGGCGTCAGCGTCGGCCAGCGCGCGGCGCAAGCGGTCGGAGTTGGTCTGCCGCGCGCTGGCCAGTTCGAGAAGGCGGTCGCGTCCGGCATTGACGAGGGCCGACAGTTCCTCGTGGGTTGCGCGACTCTCGCCAATCAGGGCATCGAGCTCCGAATCGGCATCTTCGCCACCATGGGCGTGCTGCTCGGCCAACGCAACCAGGCGTTCACCGTAGCGCTTGAGCAACTCGCGGCCATCGGAAGGACTGCCGCGGAACGCATCCAGGCCGATGTCGTACCAGCGCAGCAGGGCATGCTGCGCGGTGCCGGAAAAAGCGCAGGCGTGGACGATGATGTCGTGCTTCTGGCCGATGCGGTCGAGACGACCGATTCGCTGTTCGAGCAGGTCGGGATCGAGCGGCAGGTCCCACAGCACGAGATGGTGGGCAAACTGGAAATTGCGGCCTTCCGATCCGATTTCCGAGCACAGCAACAGTCGTGCGCCGTCGGCGTCGGCGAAGTACGCCGCATTGCGGTCGCGCTGGAGCAGGCTCATGCCTTCGTGGAAGCGCGCGACCTTGATCCCGCTTCGCGTGCGCAACACCTCCTCCAGCGCGAGTACCTTGGCCTGGCTGCGGCAGATCAGCAGGAACTTCTCGGCGGCGAGCTGATCGACCATGCCGAGCAGCCACGTCAGGCGCGGATCATTCGCATACGGGAGTTCGATCTCGGGGGCCTTGCTTTGCAGATCTGCATGAAACTCGGCCAGCAGGTGCTGTCGCTGCGCATCGTCGAGTTCGCTGCCATCGAGCGTGACCAGTTTCGGCACGCGATGCGGAAAACCGCCGACCTGGGCACGACGATTGCGGAACATGACGCGGCCGGTACCGTGCCGGTCGATCAGTGCGTCAAGCAGGGTATTCGACGCCGCGGCATTCATCGGTCCGGCGAGCAGGCTGGCCAGTTGCGGGTCTTCGCCGAGGCGCCGCGACAACTCCTCGACATCGCCTGTCGACAGTGTCTCGCCGTCGCTGAGCCTCCCGGCGATCGCCGACAGGTCGGCATATCCATCGGCCTCGGCGACATAGCTGTCGAGATCGTGATAGCGCGCTGGATCGAGCAGGCGCAGGCGTGCGAAATGCCCGCTGCGACCGAGTTGTTCGGGTGTGGCGGTGAGCAGGATCAGGCCCGCAGTTCGCGCTGCCAGGATTTCTACCAGTGCATATTCGGCACTGGCCGAGTCGGGCGTCCAGGCCAGATGATGCGCTTCGTCGACGATGACCAGATCCCAGCCGGCCTCGGCCACCTGCGTCGCGCGCTTGGTCGAGCCGCTGAGGAAGCCGATGCTGGCGATGATCAGTTGCTCATCCTGGAACGGATTGCGCCCCGGATCGCTGGTTTCGATCGATTCGCAACGTTCCTCGTCGAACAACGAGAATTGCAGGTTGAAGCGCCGCAGCAGTTCCACGAACCACTGGTAGACGAGGCTTTCGGGCAGGAGGACGAGCACGCGGCCGGCCCGTCCGCTGGCCAGCAGGCGGGCGAGGATCATGCCGGCTTCGATGGTCTTGCCGAGTCCCACCTCATCGGCCAGCAGGATACGCAGCGGCTGGCGCGCGGCAGCGATCTCGGCCACGCGCAACTGGTGCGCGATCAGATCGACACGCGCCGACTCCAGTCCCCAGGCCGGCGAACGTAGTGCGCGGGCACGACGCAGCAGGGCTTCCTGGCGGAAATCAAAACGATCCGCACGATCGACGCGCCCGGAAATCAGGCGTTCATCAGCGCGCGAGATCGCCTGGGTGTCATCGAGCTCGGCCTCGTTGAGCGTCTTGCTGCCACCGTGATAGACAAGCAGGCCTTCTTCTTCGTCGATCCGGTCGATGGTGAAACTGATGCCCTTGCCGGCGACCTTCTGCCCGATGCGGAACTCCGCGCGCGCGATCGGCGCGCTGTGCGCGGCGTATTGGCGCAACACACCTGCGGTCGCGTAGAGAACCTGGACGCTGCGTCCCTCGATCCTGATCAGGGTGCCGAGTCCGAGTTCGGGTTCGGCATTCGAGATGTAGCGTTGACCTGGAACCAAAGCCATCAGTATTCGGTGCGTTGCGGAGGGGTCGCCGATTATCCACGCTCCGGCGACGCGCATAAACACGAATTGCGCGTTTTCGTGCATTCACCTGCTGTGCATCGACACGCGTTGGTCGCATGGCCGGAACCCTGCGCGCCCTTGCTACGCCTGATTTCAGGGATCGTCGAAGCCATTCTCGAAGATCGCGTCGCCAGCGGCATAGGCGACGAACACGCCCGTTCCCCATTCAACCTGGGTGTTGCCATCCGGATGCAGTGCCGCGACGAACGCGATATCACCGGAATCGTTGACCGCGGGCGCACCGCTGAAGATCGGCCAGGAGGATGGATTGTCGATGTGCTGGCCGATGCGACCCGCGCCGAGATCCGTGACAACTGCATCTTCCTTGCCGATCACGCGGGCCAGCGAAGTGCCATCGCCCGTGTAGATGGCCTGGCCGTTGGCATCTCTTGCGCGGAACACGACGAGTCCGCTGTTGTTCATCGCAGGGGAAAACGAATCGATCTCGCGGATCGTGCCGCTGGCCTCGACGCGCGCAATCTCGACAGCATCGACACCACCGCCGTTTGGCGTAAAGCGATAGATCGCGCGGACATTGCCTGCCTCGAGGCGAAGCGCGACCGCCACCTGTCCGGATTCGTTGTAGGCGAGGCCATTGTCGAAGCGGTTGTACGGAGATGCGGCATGGGTCGCCGAGTCGACCGCAAGCGTCGTGTAGCTTCCATTGCTGGCGAAGCTGCGGATCTCGTTGTGATTGAGATCGCCGATACTGACCTTGCTCGCGATCAGGCGCTGCGCATTCATCGCCGGCGTGTAGATGTAGGCATACGGCCCGGCCTCGACATTGGTATCGACGATGTGCAGCAGCGAACTGCCCGCGCCGGTCGAGGCAAGCCCGTAACCGGACCCAAGACCTGCGCGATAGCCGATCACGCCGGAATCGTTGATGACGTGACCGTTGAACGAAGTCGGGGTCAGTGGCAGCGTGCTGACGATCGCCGACAGCGAAGTCTGCGCATCGAACCGGCGCAGTCGATAGCTGCTGCCATCCTGGTAGGTGTAATAGGCGACATCGCCGCTGGCATTGATGCTGACCCGATCCGAAATGCCATCGATGGGAGGCTCATGCAAGGCGACGATCCCGCCGACTCCATGCGAACCGGACCACACGCCCACGCCGGTATTCGACTGATCGCCGTCGATCGGCACGATCTGCACCGGAAACGCCACCTTGCCGTCGTTGTTGATGCTGGCCGAAATGCTGTTGAACGATGATCCGGGTGGCAGGTTCCAGCCCGGGTCGTTGACCAGCAGGTTGCTGCGCGCCTGGAGCTCGACGTCGAGCCAAGTCGGAACTGCAGCGCGCGCGGAGGCTGCCGAAGCCATCACGCAGAAGACGAGCCGGCGCCACGAAGGGGGCAGATGGGAATCGGGCACGTTCAGGGTTCCGACAACGAGACCCGTCCGATTGTTGCAATCGGTTCTCGCCTTGGCAACTCGATCCGCCGAGCGCGAAACCGAATGGTCAAACGGGGGGGGAGTGATCCGACATGACGCCGCTGCACGGAACGCCGGTGGCCTGATTACGCATCTTCGCGCTCCGCGTGCGGAGATGGTTTTAAATCGCAGGAAAGTGATCTCTAGGCGAAAACGCCTCTCATCATCGGATCGAGGTCATAGGAGCAGGCCCAGACCACCCGGCTACCGAGCCGCAGACGAGCAAATAGTGGCCGACCAGTGCGGGCCGACAACGCGACGATCAGGTACCGATGCGCCGGTCCAGCCAGAGCAGGATTTCCTCCTGCACCGACTCCGGCGCCATCTCGAGGCTTTGGACGCAGACGAAGGCGGCATTTGGGTCGGAGTCGGCCTTGTGCAGTTTGCGGCGAACGCGCATTGGCAACTGCTCGCTGGGTTTCAGCTGGATCACATGCAGGCGGTTGTCGACGATCGCATGACCGTGGAGCAGTTCGAGGTGGGAGGCGACGACTTCGGTCTTGAACTGGTCGCCTGATCGCAAGCGATAGCTGGCGTTCTTCTCAAGCAATTCGGGATGTTCCGCGAAGAAGGCCTCGAGGGTCGAACGACGCATCGGGTAGGGGTTGTGATAGTGGCGGTAGTAGCGATCGTCGTAGCCCACCAGTCGCGCGCTCATCTGTTGCGATTCGAGGTTGCCGACCCGCGTCTCGGCGACACCGCGCTTGCGCTTGATCCAGCTCGCCGCCTTCGCCAGCCAGCCGTGTCCCGCTTGCTTGCGCCAGTAACCGCGCTGCACGACCTTGCCGTCGCGGAAGAAGTCCTCGGGCTTCACATCGCGCAACAGGAACATGTCGTCGTTGAAGTAGACGAAGTTCTCGGCCAGGCCTTCGATGCGCCAGAGCATCGTGATGATCGATCGGCTGTTGAAGGTCGGCAGATATTGCTCGAAACCCCTGAACACATCGCGATGGTCGACGATGTTGAATCGCTCCGCGTACTCGGAGTCGCGAAGGCGCTCGATGATCGCCGGCGTCTGCGCGTCGACGACGATATGGATCGTGCGGAACCACGGTGCGAAGCGGAGGATCGAGCGGATGCACCAGTCGACTTCGCCGGCATCGTTGAAGCGCGTGCGCTCCGCGGCAGGAGTGCGCGCCCTACCGGTTTGCGCCAGCCAGGCGTCAAGCTTCTGTCGATGAACCGGGTCTGCGCCGTCGACCCAGGTAATGACCGCATCGATGCTCATCGCATCCTCGCGATCGAGCGGTTGAAGGAGCGATGCAGGTTCATCACGAATGGCAGCTTCCGCACGGGCCCCGATGAATGATCGTCGAGGTCAGGCAGGGGTGCCGGATGATTCCTCGCTTGCGCCCCATCCCGACGGATCGGGATGGGGCGGTCGCGGATTTCTACCAGATTTTCACCTGGGTGTCGCCGCTGCGCACCATGGCATCGCCCGGTTTGCAGGCGAACGCGCTGGCAAATGTTTCCATGTTCGACGGTGCGCCGATCGCGCGATAGGTCGTCGGAGAGTGCGGATCGGTGTTGAGCAATACTTCGAGGCGCTTGTCCCGCGTGTTGCCGCGCCAGATGCGCGCCCAGCTCAGGAAGAAGCGCTGGTCTGGCGTGTAGCCGTCGATCTTCGTGTCGGCTTCGGCCGGGTTTTTCGCCAGACCGACATGCATTGCGTCATAGGCAATCGCGAGGCCGCCGAGATCGGCGATGTTCTCCCCGAGCGTGAGCTGGCCGTTGATGTGCTTGCCCGGCAGCGGCTCGTAGGCGTTGAACTGCTCGACCAGCTTGGCCGTGCGTGCCTCGAACGCCTTCTTGTCCTCGTCGCTCCACCAGTTGGTGTTGTTGCCCGCAGCGTCGAACTGGCTGCCCTGGTCGTCGAAGCCATGGCTCGCCTCGTGCCCGATCACGCCGCCGATGCCACCGTAGTTGATTGCATCATCCGCCTTCGCGTCGAAGAACGGCGGCTGCAGGATGGCGGCAGGGAAGTTGATGGTATTGTCGGTCGGGTTGTAATAGGCATTGACGGTCTGTGGCGTCATGCCCCACTCCTTGCGATCGGTGGGCTTGCCGATCTTGGCGATGTCGTAGTCGTAGTTGAACTGGGTCGCCGCGGCTACGTCACCGTAGTAGCTCGTGCCGCTCAGGGTAAGGCCGGACCAGTCGCGCCACTTTTCCGGGTAGCCGATCTTGGGCAGGAAGGTCGACCATTTCTCGAGCGCCTTGACCCGCGTGGTGTCGCTCATCCAGTCGAGTTTCTCGATGCGGGCCTTGAGCGCCGCCTGCATGTTGTCGACCAGTTCCTGCGCGCGCGCCTTCGACTCGGGCGGGAAGGCCTTGGCTACGTAGAGCTCGCCGAGGGCCATGCCGATCTGGTTGTTGACCGTCCCGAGCACGCGCTTCCAGCGCGGCTCGTCTTCCTTCTGGCCGTTCAGGGTCTGCTTGTGGAACGCGAAACTCTCCTGCTGGAACGGCGTTGAAAGGTACGGCGAGGCGCCATCTGCGAAGTGATAGCGCAGGTAGGACTGCCAATCGGCTACCGGTGTTGCGCTCAGCATCTTGTCGACTTCGGCGAAGAACTTCGGTTGAGACAGCGAAAAGCCGTCGGTCACGTCGGCTTTCTGCGCGGTGAAGAATGCGCTCCAGTCGAAATGCGGCGTGACCTTGTTGGCTTCCGCCACGGTCACGAAGTGGTATTGGTTCTCGGGAACGCGCAGTTCGACCGGAGCCAGCGAAACCTTGGCCAGTCGGGTTTCAAAAGCGAGCACCGATGCCGCCTGTGCCTTCGCCGCAGCTGCATCGACGCCGATCAGTTCAAGCACCTTGGCGATATGGGCGAGATAGGCATCGCGCAGTTCGGCGTGCTCGGCATTGGTGTAGTAGTCGGGCGTCGGCAATCCAAGGCCGTCCTGGAACGCGTAGGCGATCTTGCGTTGCGAATTCTTGAAATCGGTTTCAGCGCCGAACGCGAACAGGGATCCCTGGCCACGCGAGAAACTGTCGTTCAAGTAGGCAACGATGTCCTTGCTTGAGGCGATCGCGTCGATCCGGGCGAGCTCGGGCTTGATCGGCTCGTAGCCAAGCGCGTCGATCGCGGCCTCATCCATGCCGGCCTTGTACAGCGCGCCGATTTTCTGCTCGAGCGAGCCTGCCGCGGCGTTGGATTTCGCTGCCTCTTCAACGATGTCGTGCTGGGTATTCAGGCTGGTTTCGCGCAACTGGTCGAACGCACCCCAGCGGGTCTTGTCGGCTGGAATCGGATTGGCGGCGATCCATTTGCCATTGACGAAGCCGTTGAAGTCGGCACAGGCGTTGACCGCGGGATCGATCTCGCTCGTATCGAAGGCGACGTGCTTCGGTGCTTCCGCGACAGTGGCGGGCGGCGTGGCTGCGGTTTCGGTGCCGGCTTCAGGCGTGGCGGATTTCTGCGAGCACGCAGCCAGTGCAATCGCGATGCCTGTTGCGATTGCCAGCGGTTTGAGCGAACGGATCTTCATGTGTACTCCTTGCAGAAACATGGGCGCGGACGCCGAAAAATGGGAAAGGGAATGAGGGCCCGCGGACGTTGGCGGTGCGAGCTGCTGCGCGGCCAGCCGGGATTGAAACCGGCGAAGTCTAGGGGAGTCGGGCAGCGCCTGTCAGTGTCGAAGGTCATTGCGCCCGGAGCGCGGCGGTCAGTCGGCTGGCGGAGCGCCTGCGATGGACGGGGGTTGGGATCTGCGAGGCATCCAGGGCGTGTCGGGCTTGATAGAGTCCAGCATCCGACCTGTGCGTTCGCGATGACTGATGCCGGAGCTGCCCATGCGATTCCTGACCTTCTCCTTACTGGTGTTCCTTTCCGGCCTTCTGCTGCCTCCGCTGGTGGTGGCCGCCGAACTCGACCTCAGCCAGTTCGAGCGGCTCGCGCCCTCGGCATACAGGGATATGCTGCGCGACGCGGCAACGGACTACGGCGCGAAGCGCTATGACGCCTCGTTTGCGAAGTTCAAGCGGCTCGCCTGCGCCGGCGACAAGCAGAGCCAGTCCGCGCTCGGGCGCATGTACATGCTCGGCCAGGGCGTCAAGCGCGACGATCTCACGGGCTATGCCTGGCTCAGGCTCGCCGCCGAAGTGATCTATCCGAAATACCAGTCGGTCGCGCGCCAGCTGGAAGAAGCGATGACACCCGAGCAGCGCGAGATCGCCGACGCCAGGGTGGCCTTCCTGAGCGCGCGCTACAGCCTCGGCAACAGTCGCATGAGTTGCACGCTGAATGCGTCGAAGGGTGGTCACATCATCGACCGGATCATCTGCACGCCGCAGCGCGAAGGCAGGCGACTGCTGCTCAGGATCTGCGACGACCGCGATCCGGATTGATGGCCGGGTATCAGTCTGGATCGTTGCGCCCGACGATTGTCGCTGACGCGTTGTCGGGCGCCCGCCACTGCGCGACGAAGGGCAGGGTGTCCGGGCCGACCGCGCCTGCGGAGAGCAGGAAGGCCATCGCCTGATCGACGCTCCAGTCGGTCGCGGTCAGGCGTTCGACCGGCACGATCTCGAGATAGCCGCCAGTCGGATTTGGTGTCGTGGGCACGTACACCGCAGCGAGTTCGCGGCCACTGGCATCCTGGAATACGCGCGTGACGAAGCCGATCGACTTGAGGTCCGGCGAAGGGAAATCGATCAGGACCACGCGCTGCGTACCTGAAGGTTTGTTCCGCAGCACCGCCATCAGTTTCTTGGTGCCCCCGTAGATCGAGTGCACGAGCGGAATGCGTTCGATCAGGCGCTCGAAGCCATCGATCAGGCGCCGGCCGAGGACGAAGTTCGCGGCGAAACCGACCAGATACAGCGAGACCAGCGTGATCACGAAGGCGATCAGCGAGATCAGCCACGGCTGTCCGAGCAGTTCGCCCGTTGCGGGCCACGTGCTGCCCAGCGCCGACACCAGGCCGGCGACGAGCGGCGAACTGACTTCCGAGAGCATGCCGAACACGAACTTGAAGACCAGCCAGGTCAGCCACAGCGGCACGAAGGTGAGCAAGCCGGTAATCAGGTAACGCTTGATGTAGAGCTGTCGCTTGGCCATGTCGTTCCCGCCGATCCGTAACGGATTATCGCGGCAAAGTCCGATGCCAGCTACCGAATGATGCTCACTCTGACCGATTTGCAGTCACCGCGAGGCGCGCATGAATCGCGATGTGCGGATCAGGGCATGGCATCGTGGGCTGGCTCGTGGCAGTCTCAGCGCATCCTTGGTGCGCAAGGGAGCCCTCGTGGCGTCACATCACACCCCGCTCAACGCGTTGCCAGCGCCGCCGGCCGGAGAGGCGTTTCCGCTCGGTCCCGAACTGGCCGCGCGGCCGATCGTGATCGCGGTCATGGGCTTGCCGGGAGCCGGCAAGAGCATCGTGGCGCGAGCGATCGAGGATCAGCTCAGGCTGCGCCGCGTCTGTCGCGACCAGATCCGCGCGGCCATGTTTCCGCGTTGCAACTACAGCTTCATCGAAAAGCGTGCGGCTTATCGCAGCGTGCTGCTGGCGCTCGAAATCAACTGCATGCTGCGTGTCGGCAGCGTCATCGACGGCATGACGTTTTCCCGGCGCAGCGAGCTGGATCGCGTCGCCGAAGTGGCGGACAAGCACGGCATCGCGACCATTCCGTTGCTGGTCGAATGCCCGCCGGAACTTGCCCGCGAACGCGTTGCCCGCGACATGGCGGCCAATCGGCACACGGCCGGCGATCGCACGCCGGAAACGGTCAATGACGTGCTCGCCAGGCGCGATCCGCCACCGGAAGGGACACTCGTCGTCGACGCGACCCTGTCCGCCGCGCAGATGTGCCGTTCGGCGATTGCGGCGATCCGCGAGAGCATCGCCGCGGCCGCATCCGCCGGAAAGTGAAGCGCGGCGATCGCGGAATTCCAGCATCCAGACCGGTTTGGCGGCGATAATGTCGCGATGACCCCGATCCTGCTGTCGACCCTCAACGCCCGTTACGCGCATGCGTCCCTGGGCCTGCGTTATTTGCGTGCCAATCTCGGTGAATGGCGCGAGTCCTCGGCAATCCGCGAATTCGTGATCGGCCAGAAGACCGAGGAAATCGTCGAGAAGCTTCTCGCCGACAATCCTCGTGTGATCGGCATCGGTGTGTACATCTGGAATGTCGAGGAAAGCACGCGACTGGTCGCCCAGCTCAAGGCCGTCGCACCCGACGTCATCGTCGTGCTCGGTGGCCCCGAAGTGAGTTACGAGGTCGACGAGCAGCGCATCTGCATGCTGGCCGACTACATCGTTACCGGATGGGGCGATGTCAGTTTCGCCAATCTTGTCCGGCAACTGATGGCAGGCGAGCGCCCGCAAGGCAAGGTCATCGTCGGCGTGCAGGCGCCCTTGCCGGCGATCGTTTCGCCGTATGCGGAATACACCGAGGAGGACGTGCGCCAACGCCACCTCTATGTCGAAGCATCACGCGGCTGCCCGTTCAAATGTGAGTTCTGCCTGTCGGCCCTCGACAAGACCGCATGGCCGTTTCCACTCGATGCCTTCCTCGCCGATCTTGAAGCGTTGCATGCGCGCGGTGCGAGACAGTTCAAGTTCGTCGATCGCACCTTCAATCTCAAGATCGATACCTCGCTGGCCATCCTCGATTTCTTCCTCGACAAGCTTGCCCGCGCGCCCGACGACCCGGTGTTCGTCCACTTCGAGTTGATTCCCGATCACCTGCCCGAGCGGCTCAAGGAAAAGGTCGTGCAGTTTCCGGACGGCACGCTGCAGTTCGAGATCGGCATCCAGAGTTTCGATCCGGTCGTGCAGGCGCGCGTGTCGCGCAAGCAGAAGAATGACGTCGCTGCGCAAAACCTCGAGTGGTTGCGCCGCGAGACCCGTGCGCACCTGCATGTCGACCTGATTGCCGGCCTGCCCGGCGAGGACATGGCTGGGTTTGCCGCGGGATTCGATCGGCTGGTCCGCCTCGCGCCGCATGAAATCCAGTTCGGCATCCTCAAGCGCTTGCGCGGCGCGCCGATCGCGCGGCATACGGTCGATCATGGGCTGCGCTTCAATCCCGATCCGCCGTACAACATACTTGCGACCCATGCGATTGATTTTGCGACGATGCAGCGTCTGTCGCGGTTCTCGCGCTACTGGGACATCGTCGCCAACTCGGGTCGCTACCCGCGAACGCTCGTGGCATTGCTCGGGGATGATCCATTCGCCCATTTCCTCGCCTTCAGCGACTGGCTCTACGCGACCACCGGACAGACCCATGCGCTCGCCCAGGAGCGGCTCGTCCACCTGTTGCACGAATTCCTTTGCGCGATTCGCCGGCTCGATGAAACCGACATCACGGAGGCACTGCTCGCTGACTATCGCGCGACCGGAGGGCGGAGCCGCCTGCGCTTCGAAACCGGACCCGTCGAACGTTCGATGTCGCGCAAGCATGCACCGGATGCGACGCCAGCGAGACAGCGGCGCCACCTGCATTCCTGATCGAACGCCGCAACGCGCGGTTGGCGCGCATGAAGATCGGGGACGCGTCATGCAATGTCCACATGCCGACACGAAGCCGAAGAAAAGCCCCGCAATGCGGGGCTTTCTTCAAACGTCAAACGCGGAGAGTGAAGCGGGATTACTTGGCCTTCAGGCCTGCGGCATCGACACTGACGACACCCTTGATGCCCTTGGTGACGGCAATCGCCTTCTCGACGCCGGTCTTGGAGTCGAGCACACCGATCAGGGTCACGACACCGTTGACCGTCGTCACCGAGATATCGGTGCTCTTGACGCCTTCCGTCGTGGCCAGATCGGCCTTGACTTTGGTCGTGATCCACGTATCGGTCACCGGTTGCTCGGAGTCCATGTCGGCAGCGTTTTCAGCCGGCATCGGATGCTCGGCAGCAATAGCCAGGCTCGATCCGCCAACAACGAACGCGAGACCAAGTACAACGCGATTCAACACGAGGGCTGCATTTTTCATGAAATTTCTCCTTGTGGGGTTCAACTCCGCGATGCGGAGCGAGAGCCGGCAATACCCGCATGGCGGGCGACGGCGAACTCGGCGGCAAGTTTCCTCAGGAGTGCAGGTATGCACACTGAACAACGGGGATTTAACCCGGTTCCGGTAGGGGAAGCATTCAGGATTTTCCGATCGGGATGAACCACGCTCCTTGTCACGTGTTCGCCCGGTGCGCGTGCGAAATAGGCGCGGAACGAACAGCGAGGATTCTCGTCCGTTGAAGTCGCCGTATTACTTCATGGCGACTCGAAGCCCGAGATGAAAATGCGATCGGCCGACAGCACGACGCGCACCGCATCGACGCGCGCATTGCCAATGCTGCCGTTGCTGACTTCAATCAGGATCTCGCCTGTCGTCACGTCCACGTCATAACGCTTGACCAGCGCAGTATCGAAACCGGCTTCCGCAGCGATATCGAATTCCTGCAGCCGCGGAGTCCCCTGCACCGATACATTGAAGCGCCGCTGTCCGACGGCGGTGTTGTAGGTCTCGGCGAAGTGCAGGTAGACCTCATACCGCCCATTCGCCACGGGAATGCGATAGGCAAAGTTTCCCCAGCGCCAGGTGTTGTACAGCGTGCCATCGGCGGTATTCGCGATCGTATGGGCCGAGACCTGGGTGCTGCCGCCCTCGAACAACGTGTCGGCGATGAAATTCGTGCCATCGACAGCGGCGTAGCTCGGGCCGGCCGAGTTGATTGCGATGACCGTGTCGCCAGGATCGGGAATCGAGCTGACCCGGTTCGCGCGCAGGCTCGCGTTGAATGTCGTTGCCCCACCATAGGGCGCGTAGTAGCTGGTTCCTGTTGCGGTCACGCGAAGGTCGTTGATGCCCAACAGCAGCGCTATCGGTGGCGTGTTCCAGATCGTCGTGCCGGATGCGATACCACTCGGGCCGTTCTTCCGCAGCCACGCAACCGACGTGACGGATTGACCGTCATTGTCGACCACGCCGGAAAGCGGAGTCTGGTCGAGGTCGGTCGTCCAGGTCGGTTCACCGGTCGGTTGCTCGATGCGCACGACCGGCGGCGTGACCCGGCTCGGCAGGCCGCGACGTTGCGCCATCATCCAGCGAAACAGCAGCGGTGTAGCGTAGGCGTTCGACCAGATGCCGTGGTTTCCGGTCGCGTACTCGGTATAGATCACGCGTGCATTCGCGTCGCGCAGTGCATTGACCTGGTTGCGCGAACCATCCACGTCGACGGTGCCGTCATCGATCGCATGGAAGTACCAGAAAGGGATGCCGCTGAGCGCCGTTGCCGAGCCGCCACCATAACCGGACATCGGCACCGCGCTGGCGAATCGATCCGGTCGGTTCCTGACGAACTCCCAGGTTCCATTGCCGCCCATCGACAAGCCGGTCACGTGTACGCGGTCGGCATCGATATGGAATTCGCCGGCGATCTGGTCAAGCATCGCATTGAGGCGCACGAGCTGCGTCGCCTGTCCCCAGCAACTGCTGTTGGTCGGACACTGCGGCGCTGCCATCAAGACCGGCTGGATCGCGAGGTTGGCGTCGCTGATCAGCTTCAGCGCGCCATTGGCATTGTTGTTGAGTTGCGCGGTGTTGTTCGTGCCGGCCTCGCCCGCGCCATGCAGGAACACGATCAGCGGATAGGTCAGTGTCGCGTTGTAGCCCGGCGGCACGAAGATCCGATACGGCATCCCGGTGTTGTCGGGTGCGGTATTGCGGAACAGGAAATCCCCCGGGACGGCGGCTGCCGCGATTCCGCTGCCAAGTACGCATCCGGCCAGCCATGCAGCGAGCGACTTGAACATCGTTCCTCCCG